>JGI2924J29684_1078556_pt1 | contig 65274 bp, 50 predicted proteins | sample BenlonsequencITS_FD_29684 | JGI IMG/M metagenome (IMG submission 29684) | reverse complement strand
CCGCCTGGGAGCTCTGGTCGGCCAGGTTCTGAGCGAACAGGCGGGCGAAAGTTTTTACGAGGAGGTCGAGGCCATCCGCAAGGCCTCGATCGACCGGCGCAAGCAAGGCCGGCCGATGGATCAGCTGTCGGCCCGTCTCGGCGGCTGGGCGGCGGATGATGCGCAGGCGCTGGCACGGGCCTTTTCGATGTATTTCCAGGCCGTCAACATGGCCGAGATGGTGCACCGGATCCGCCGCCGCCGCGATTACCAGCGCGCCGACGAGCGTCCCCAGCCCGAATCGCTGCTGGATGTCTTCGCCCGTCTCAAGCAGAACGGCGTCGGCTTTGAAGAGCTGATGGGCTGGATCGAAAAGACCCGGATCGAGCCGGTGTTCACGGCGCATCCCACCGAGGCGATGCGTCGTTCGCTGCTGGACAAGCAGAAAGTGATCGTCAACGCGCTGATCCACGGTTTCGATGCCGGTCGCACGCCGCAGGAGCGCAGGGCTGATCGATCCGCGATGCTGACCGCGCTGTCGGCGGCCTGGCAGACTGCCGAATCGGCGGCGACGGGACCCAGCGTGCAGGACGAGCACTACCACGTCAGCTACTACCTGTCCCATCCCCTGTACCGGGTGGTGCCCAGTCTTTATGCCCAGCTGGCGGAAGCTCTGGAGCAGGTCTATGGCCAGTCGCCGGAGCTGCCCAGACTGCTGAGCTTCGCCACCTGGGTAGGCGGTGACATGGACGGCAATCCCAATGTAGGTGCCGAGACCATGGAGGCCAGCCTGTCGGCCCAGCGCAGCCAGGTGCTGGAGGCCTACCAGGCCGACCTGCAACAACTGGAAAGTCTGTTGAGCCAGACCAGCGACCGGGTTGCGGTCAGCCCGGCGATCGAGCAGCGGTTGCACGACTATGCCGCCCTGCTGCCCGACGTCGACCGCCGGATCCGGCCCCGCCACCGGAACATGCCGTATCGCTGTCTGCTGACCTATATCGATGCGCGGATCGAGGCGACGCGGGATGACGGGGCTGGAGCCTATGCCGGCCCGGAGCCGTTCTGTGACGATCTGGCCCTGATCGAGGCCAGCCTGCGCGGCCATCGCGGTGAACATGCGGGCGCCCGGCAGGTGCGTCGTCTGCGGCGCAGGGCCTTGGCCTTCGGTTTTCATCTGGCGCGGCTGGATGTGCGCCAGGATTCCCGTGTCCATGATGATGCGCTGGCCGTGCTTCTGCAGCGACCGGAATGGGTGGAGCTGCCGGCATCGGAGCGTGCGCAGGTGCTGGGCGAGTATGCCGGCGGTACCCGTGCATTGCCCCGCGATGCACAGGATGCCACCGTCCAGCGCATGCAGGCGGTGTTCGCTCAATTGCATGCGATGCGCGCGCGCTACGGCGTCGAGGCGGCCGGGCTGTACATCATCAGTATGGCGCGCAGCGCTGCGGACGTGCTGGCGGTACTGGCCCTGGCCCGTCGCGGCGGTCTGGTGCAGGACGATGGCCAGGTGCCGCTGGACATTGCACCGTTGTTCGAGATCGTCGAGGACCTGCGTGCCGCGGCCGATACCTTGCGGGCGCTGCTGGCCGATCCGGTCTATCGCGGCCATCTGCAGGCCCGTGGCAATCGCCAGTGGGTGATGCTGGGTTATTCCGACAGCGGCAAGGACAGCGGCACTCTGGCCGCCCGCTGGGCCGTGCAGCGCGCCCAGGTGGAACTGCTGGAAGCCGCCCGCGAAGGCGGCATCGAGATCGCCTTTTTCCATGGCCGCGGTGGCTCGGCCAGCCGAGGCGGCGGACGTATCACCCAGGCCCTGGAATCCTCGCCGCGCGGCTCGGTCGCCGGCATGCTGCGAGTCACCGAGCAGGGCGAGGTGATCAATCGCAAATACGGCATTCGCGCGCTGGCGCTGCGCAATCTGGAGCAGAGTCTTGGCGCGGTGCTCAGCGCCTCGCTGCGGCCGCGCCAGCCCGATGTACGGGCACCCCAATGGCGTGAACAGATGGGCGCCCTGGCCAACTGGAGTCGCGAACACTATCGCGAGCTGGTGGATCATCCGGACTTCGTCGGCTATTTCCGCACCGCGACACCCATCGACGTGATCGAGCAGATGACGCTGGGCTCGCGTCCTTCCCGCCGTCGCAGCATGCGGGGGGTACAGGATCTGCGTGCGATCCCCTGGGTGTTTGCCTGGACCCAGTGCCGCTCGATTCTGACCGGTTGGTACGGACTGGGCTTCGCCCTGCAGAAGGGCGAGCAGGTTTTCGGGCTGGCGGCGCTGCAGGAGATGGCGCGGGACTGGCCGTTCTTCGCCAATATGCTGGAAGATATCGAGATGGTGCTGGCCAAATGTGATCTGGACATCGCCGAAGCCTTCTCCAAGCTGTCCGGCGAGCTTCACCCGGTATTTTTCGGCCGGATCAGCGAGGAATTCGAACGCAGCCGTGATCTGATCCTGCGGATCAAGGGCAGCGACCGACTGCTGCAGGCCCAGCCGCGGCTGGCGGTATCGATCGGTCTGCGCAATCCCTATGTGGATCCGATCAGCCTGCTGCAGGTCGATCTGCTGCGGCGCTGGCGAGGCGAGGGCAGCCAGCCGGGACCGCTGCTGGAGGCCTTGCTGGCCTGTGTCAACGGGGTATCCCAGGGCCTGCAGAACACCGGCTGAGTCCGGCTTTCGGGCAGGGCGGCAAATGCCGCCATCGCCCTGGCCTGCGACCGGATGACCTGAAGATGTTAAATTGGCGCCTTACCTTGCAATCGAGACATGCCATATGAATCCCAAGCGTACGGCCTTGGTGCTGATCGAATACCAGAATGACTTCGTCAGTGAAGGCGGTGCGCTCCATGCCGGCGTGGCACCGGTCATGAAGCGCACCGACATGCTGGCCAACACCGTGAATCTGGTGGACAAGGCCAGGGCCCTGGGCGTGGCCATCATGCATGCCCCCATCACTTTCGCACCGGGTTATATCGAACTGGGCGAGCAGCCTTACGGCATTCTCAAGGGCGTGGTCGACAACCAGGCCTTTCTGGAGGATACGTGGGGCGGAGCCATCTGCGATCAGCTGACGCCGCAGCCGGGTGACATCCGGATTGCCGGCAAGCGTGGTCTGGATTGCTTCTGGAGCACCAATCTCGACTTCATCCTGCGCAGCAAGGGTATCGAGCATGTCGCCGTCGCCGGCCTGCTGACCAACTGCTGTGTCGAGTCGACGGTGCGCAGTGCCTATGAAAAGGGCTTCAAGGTCGTGTCGCTGACCGACTGCACCGCGGCGACCAGCGAGCAGGAGCAGCGCTTTCCGTTTGAATCGGATCTGCTGTTCTTCTCTCGCCCGCTCAGCAGTCACCAGTTGCTGGAAGAACTGGCACAGGGGTGAGGTCCGGTACGGCGCAGCCCCCACCGCCCGGTGGGAGCTGCGCCGTACCGAGATGAATGCTCAACTCCGCGTCAGCGTCGACTGCAGCCGGTTCAGTTCAAGCTGTCCGAATCCGGCCTGCCCGGCTTCGACATAGATGGCCAGGCGATCCAGTGGCGCCGCCGGATAAATCATCGAACTCATCGAGTATTCACCGTCCTGGGCCAGCATTTCCAGGCTGCAGCCATCGATGATCAGCTGCAGCCGTACCTCGCGGCGATCCGGCCCCAGGGCGATCGCGCTGCGCTGGCTGAAGAAGGGGTGGCTGAAACCCCGCAACTCGCCGCGATCGGTCCACAGCTGATGGCTGGCGGCATCGTAGCCAATCTCCAGACGCTCGCCCTGCGCATTGCCAAAGCACAGCACCAGTCGTCCGCCACGCCCGGGGGGAGCGGTGGGCAGGCTTTCCAGATGGAACCGAAGCAGCAGCTCGACAGCGGCATCCACGGGCAGGTCCAGATCCGTCAGGGGCTGGTCCGGCATCAGGCTTGAGTCGATCCTCGGCCGGGCGATCGGCACGCGCAAGGGCTCCAGTCCGCGCACATGCTGGACCAGACTCAGACCGCCCATCCAGTCCCGGCGCAGGCCCAGTCCTCGCGGCAAGGTCATGACGCCGCGCCAGCCTTCGGAAGGCACTTCCTGGCAATACTGCCAGTTGCCCAGCCAGCCGATGCCGGTGGCCTGGTCCGATGGCAGGCCTTCGACGACCTGGATGGCGTAATGGTCCTTGCCGGCATCCAGCAGGCGCAGACCCTGAGGATCCGGCACGAAGCGCTCGCCATCGAAATCGCCGACAAAATACTGGCTGCCGCTGCCGCCCTGGGGCGCTCCGGGGTTGATCGAGATGATCAGGACCCAGCGCCGGCCGCCGCCTTCGATATCCAGTTCGACCAGATTGGGGCATTCATAGTCGATGCCGAGCATGCCCTCGGGGCCGAACTCGCTGAGGGCCTGCCAGTGCAGCAGATCGCCTGATCCGTAAAAGCCGATGCGGTGGGCGCGGGCCAGGGCGACGACCATGATCCAGCGGCCGCTGGGGGCATGGAAAAAGACCTTCGGGTCGCGGAAGGAGTCACTGCCGATATCCAGTACGGGATTGATGCCGGCCGGCTCCTCGAAGTCGAGTCCGCCGTCTTGGCTGATCGCCAGCCACTGGTTCTGGCGGCCGTCCCGATGACGGGTATAGATGGCCACGATATTCTGCGGACCGGGCCCGGCGAACAGACCGGAGTCGTTGCGGTGGTCGATCAGCGCACAGCCGCTGAAGGCCTGGCCATCCGCGGTTTCCCGGATCGCCGTCGGCGCATCGTGCCAGTGGTACAGATCTTCGGCCAGGGCATGGCCCCAGCAGATATGACCGTGCACGGCCAGGGGGCCGGGCGCGAACTGGTAATACAGATGGTAGCGCTCACCATCATGCAGCAGCCCGTTGGGATCATTCATGAAGCCGGCGGAGGGGCTGAAATGCAGTTTCGGTCGCAAATGGCCCAATCCGTGACGGGCTACATGGGTGGTAGGGCGGACGGGTGAACCGGACATTGACACTCCAGACAGGTGGTGATGACCGCCTCACGGTCATCTAGACCGGACCGCGGATCGGGGGGGGGGGCTCGTCATCCGATTCCGGGATCGGCAGAGGGCTGCCATGACGCGGGGCGCCGGATGGCTGTCGTCAGGTCAGGGTCGCGGGGTCCGGTCCGATGCGCCGATCCTGATTCAGCTCGGCGATCACGGCGAGGTCCGCCGTATCCAGGCTGAAATCGAAGATGTCGGCGTTGTCACGGATCCGCGAAGGAGTGACCGATTTGGGAATCACCACCAGGCCCAGCTCGATATGCCAGCGCAGCACGATCTGGGCCGGGCTCTTGCCGTACTTGGCGGCGATGGTCTTGAGCCCGGGATCATCCAGCACCTCGCCGCCCTGGGCCAGCGGACTCCAGGACTCGGTGACGATGTCGCGGGCGGCATCGACGTCACGCAGTTCGGTCTGCTGCAGCAGGGGATGCAGCTCGATCTGGTTGAGCACCGGGGTGACGCCGGTGGCATCGATGATCGCGTCCAGATCTTCGGCACGGAAATTGGAGACGCCGATGGAGCGGATCCTGCCGGCTTCGCGCGCCTTGATCAGGGCCTTCCAGCTGTCCAGAGCCAGTCCGCGCGAGGGCACCGGCCAGTGGATCAGGTACAGATCGACATAGTCCAGCTTCAACTTGTCCAGACTCAGGTCCAGTGCTTTCAGCGCACTGTCATAGCCTTGGTCGGCATTCCACAGCTTGGTGGTGATGAACAGCTCGTCGCGGGCCAGCCCTGAGGCGGCAATGGCCTGGCCGACACCTTCCTCGTTGCCATAGATCGCCGCCGTGTCGATATGGCGGTAGCCGGCATCGAAAGCGGCGCCGACGGCGGCGGCGGTTTCCGCCGGCGGGGTCTTGAAGACGCCGAAGCCCAGCTGGGGAATGCGGTGGCCGTCATTGAGGGGGATCGAGGGAATCGCGCTCATCGGGATGGCTCCTTGTCATGGGGGAAAACGCCTGCATCGAGGCGGACAGGCCCGGGCCTGCCGCATCGCGGCAGCCCGTAGACAAGGTAGGGGGCCGGAGCCGGATCTTTCAAGTCCGGAGGGCGGCCATCGCCCGGAAGGGCTTGCCGGCGAGGGCGATCCGGACCGTGTTCCATCCCGGACACGGTCCGCATGCGTCGTCGGCCTACTGGTCCAGCTCGCTCCAGCGGGCATAGGCCTGTTCCAGTTCGGCCTGGATCGCGGCCAGCTCGGCATTGAGTTTGGCAATGGCTTCGGCACCTTGCTGGAAGAAGGCCGGGTCGCTCATCTGGGCACTCTTGCCGGCCTGCTGCTGCTCCAGGGTCTCGATCCGAAGCGGCAGCTGTTCCAGCTCGCGGGCATCCTTGTAGCTGAGCTTGCGGGCCGGCTTGGCCGGCACCGCGACCGGGGCCGCGGCGACGGCAGGCGCCGCAGCGCTGGACGCTGTCTGCGGGGCGTTTCCGCGCTGGCGCAGCCAGTCCTCATAGCCGCCGATATATTCACCGACCCGGCCTTCGCCTTCCAGCACCAGGGTACTGGAGACCACGTTGTCCAGAAAGGCGCGGTCATGCGAGACCAGCAGCAAGGTACCGGGATAGTCGATCAGCAGCTCTTCCAGCAGCTCGAGGGTCTCCACGTCCAGATCATTGGTCGGTTCATCCATGATCAGCAGATTGGAGGGCTGGGCGAACAGCTTGGCCAGCAGCAGGCGATTGCGTTCACCGCCGGACAGGCGGGTGATCGGCGCGCGGGCTCGTTCCGGCGAGAACAGGAAGTCCTGAAGATAGCCGATGATGTGCTTGCGCTGGCCGTTGAGCTCGATGTATTCGCGGCCTTCGGCCACGTTGTCCAGCGCATTGAGCCGGTCATCCAGCTGGGCCCGGTGCTGATCGAAGTAGGCGATCTGCAGGCCGGTGCCGAGGGTGACCTCGCCCTGCTCCGGATTCAGTTCGCCGAGCAGGATCTTCAGCAAGGTGCTCTTGCCGGCGCCGTTGGGGCCGATGATGCCGATCCGGTCGCCACGCATGATGGTGGTTGACAGGCCGGCCAGCAGGTGACGGCCTTCGTAGGCCTGGCTGACATCTCTGGCCTCGATCACCTTCTTGCCCGAGGCCTGGGCCGAGGCCACCGTGATTTTGGCATTGCCCTGCTGTTCGCGCCGCTCCGAGCGTTCGTTGCGCAAGGCCTTCAGCGCACGGACCCGACCTTCGTTGCGGGTCCGCCGGGCCTTGATGCCCTGCCGGATCCAGGCTTCTTCCTGGGCCAGTTTCTTGTCGAACAAGGCATTGGCCTGGGCTTCGGCATGAGCGCGCTCTTCGCGCCGGCGCAGGTAGTTGTCATAGTCGCCCGGCCAGTCGGTCAGCTGGCCGCGGTCGATTTCGACGATGCGGGTGGCCAGCGCTTTCAGGAAGGAGCGGTCATGGGTGATGAAGATCAGGCTGCCTTCGAACTGGCGCAGGAAGTTCTCCAGCCAGCCGATGGCCTCGATGTCCAGATGGTTGGTCGGCTCGTCCAGCAGCAGCACGTCGGGCTTGCGAACCAGGGCCTGGGCCAGCAGTACCCGTCGCTTCATGCCGCCGGACAAGGCCGCGAAATCCAGATCGCCCGGCAGTTCGAGTTTTTCCAGGACCAGTTCGACGCGGCGATCCAGATCCCAGGCGTTGGCAGCCTCGATTTCGCTCTGGACATCGCCCAGGGCATCGAAATCCTCGTCGGCCAGCAACTGGTGGTAACGGGCCAGCAACCGGCCCAGATCCCCCAGCCCGTCGGCAACCACCTGGAAGACCGTGCCCCGGGTGTCACTGGGCACTTCCTGGGCCATGCGGGCGATGACCACGCCGTTCTGGACCCGGATTTCGCCATCGTCGGGATGGAGCTCGCCGGCAATCAGCTTGAGCAGGGTGGACTTGCCTTCGCCGTTGCGACCGACAATACAGACCCGCTCGCGTGCCTCGATACTGAGGTCGACGTGTTCAAGCAGGAGGGGACCGCCGATACTGAAATCGACACTGTGCAATTGGATCAGAGACATCCGCTCATTCTAGCAGCAGGGATGGGGGCAACGGAGTGTCCGCTGTCTGTTTCGCGACAGGAATCCGCGGCGTGGCCGGGCAGGGCCGGCGGGGTTCGCCCGGGGGTACGGGAGACGGGCGGCAGGAATGTTTTGGAAGAGAAATGATTGCAGTCGTTATATTTAAATTAAACAACAACTTGATGCGGGGACTTCATGTTTTTCCTCTGTATTGTTGAGTGTTTTTAAATTAAAGTGATGCCATCAGGTTTCAATAGCAGCTCAGGAGCGAGGAATCCGCGTGGCCATGGTGTCCCGAAAGTCAGAGTGGTTGCCGGGCCGGGTGCCTGGTTTCGTGGCGGCACTGCTGTTCAGCGCGCTGGCGCTGTGCAGTCGGAACGCTCATGCCGGCTATGCCGCGATGGTCGTCGATGCGACTACCGGGCAGGTGGTTTCGGCGGTGAATCCCGACGAACAGAATTATCCGGCTTCGCTGACCAAGATGATGACGCTGTATCTGGCCTTTCAGGCGCTGCACAGCGGTCGCCTCCAGATGCAGCAGGCCTTGCCGGTCTCTTCCTGGGCCGCCAACAAGTCGCCGACCAAGCTGGGCCTGCGTCGTGGACAGACGATTTCGGTGCACGACTGCATTCTCGGCATGATCACCAAGTCGGCCAATGATGCCGCCACGGTGGTGGCCGAAGGTCTGGGCGGCACGGAGTCCGGGTTTGCCGCGATGATGAACGCGCAGGCCCAGAAACTGGGCATGAGTCGCACTCATTTCGCCAATGCCTCGGGGCTGCCCAATCCCGCCAATGTTTCCAGTGCGCGTGATCTGATGCTGTTGTCGCGGGCGCTTTATCGTGACTTTCCGGAGCAGGCGCCGCTGTTCGCCACCCGTGAATTCATGTTTCGTGGCCAGCTGGTGCGTGGTCACAATCATCTGATGGACCGCTATCCGGGCATGGATGGTCTGAAGACCGGTTTTACCGATGCTTCGGGCTTCAATCTGGCATCGACCGCGGTGCACAACGGGCACCGCCTGTTCGGCGTGGTCATGGGCGGCCGTACCGCGGCGGTTCGCGACCAGTTGATGGCCAGACTGCTGGATGACGGCTTTGATCATCGTGCCACCCCGGAAATGGTGGTGGCCGCTGCCTCGATGGCTCCGCCGCGCAGTCGTGGCCGCTACCGACATCTGCCGATGGCCCGCCGCATGCTGGCTGCGCTGTCGCCGATCGAGAGCGCCCAGGCCGAGGCCCTGCCCAGTCGTCGGGCGATGCGCCAGCACCGCCGCATGGTCAGGGCCAGGCAGCTGGCCAGTCTGCGCTCGCGCAAGGCCGGTCGCGCGCGTGGCCTGCCATTGGCCCAGACGCATGCTCACAAGGCCATCAGGGCCGGCGGGCTCAAGCGGTCACGCGTTACGCGATTGGCCCGGGCCACGCCAAAGATTTCGCGGCGCCATCATAGCCGGCAGCGGGTGATGCTGGCCTCCCGTCGCGGCAACTGAGTCGTGGCGGCCGCCATCCGTGCCTGAAGGCATCGAGGCGCGGCTGGTCGTCACCCGTCGGTCCGGGCTTCCGCCACGCGCGGCAGCGGCCGCGATGATCCATGGACGGGTGAAAGGATGATGCCTGCGGCAGTATATTGATCCGGGCATCCCTGACGCAGAGCATCCTCGATCTATGTTTATCGGTATCGATCTGGGTACATCCTCGGTCAAGACGGTCCTGGTGGACCGTCAAGGCCATCTCCGGGGCACGGCCAGCGTGCCTCTGAATCTGTCCCATCCGCAGCCGCGCTGGTCCGAGCAGGACCCGGAAGACTGGTGGCAGGCGACAGTGCATGCCATGGATGCGCTGCTGGCCGAAGCCGCCGGCAAAGGACTGACGCTGGCCGATATCGAGGCCATCGGGTTGTCGGGCCAGCAGCATGGGGCGACCTTGCTTGGCGCGGGCGACGAGGTGCTGCGGCCGGCCATCTTGTGGAACGACGGCCGCAGCGAGCGGGAATGTGACGAGCTGGAACAGGTCGGGCGTTTTCGCGAGATCACCGGTAACCTGGCGATGCCGGGCTTCACCGCACCCAAACTGATGTGGGTTCGCAGGCATGAACCGGAGATCTTCGGGAAGATTGCCAAGGTATTGCTGCCCAAGGATTATCTGCGGCTGCGCCTGACCGGCGTTTATGCCAGCGACATGTCCGATGCGGCCGGTACCTTGTGGCTGGATGTCGCCAGACGGCAGTGGAGCGAACCGATGCTGGCAGCCTGCGGCCTGGGCATCGAGCATATGCCTGAACTTTTCGAGGGCAGTCAGAGCACAGGCCGGTTGCGGCCCGAACTGGCCTCGCGCTGGAAGCTGGGCAAGCTGCCGGTGGCTGGTGGCGGCGGGGACAATGCGGCCGGTGCGATCGGTGTCGGCATCGTCAAGGCCGGTCAGGCGATGCTGTCACTGGGAACCTCGGGCGTCTATTTTGCGGTTTCGGAGGGTTTCAAGGCATGTCCGGAATCGGCGGTTCACAGCTTCTGCCATGCGCTGCCCGATACCTGGCATCTGATGAGCGTGATGCTCAGCGCCGCCAGCTGTCTGGATTTCAGTGCCCGTCTGGCCGGCTATTCCGATGTGGCGGCCTTGCTCGCCGATGCAGAGGCGGCCGGGCCGGTCCGGGCCGACAGCCCCTGGTTCCTGCCTTATCTGAACGGCGAGCGGACACCGCACAACGATACCCATGCACGGGGCGCCTTTGTCGGTCTGTCGGCGACCACAGTGCGAGCCGATCTGGCGAATGCGACTCTGGAAGGTGTAGGCCTTGGACTGCTCGATGGCGTGCTGGCGGTCGAGGCCGCGGGCCTGGGAGCCGAGGTGATCACCGTGATCGGGGGCGGCTCTCGCAGCGCCTACTGGCTGCAGATGCTGGCCGATATCCTGGGGCGTCCGCTGCAGCAGCGGGCCGGTGGGGATGTCGGGCCGGCCTTGGGTGCGGCCCGGCTGGCCTGGCTGGCAGTCGAGCCGGAGGCCTCGCTGGACGAGGTCTGCCCGCCGCCGCCGCTGCTGCAGACCTTCACGCCACGGGCTGACCGCTCGGCGTTCTATCGGGAGCAGCGCCATCCGGTGTTCCGTCGTCTCTATCGGCAGCTGGAGCCGGTGTTCCTGAGCGTGGACGCAGCTTCGACGGGCAAGGGGTGAGTTCGGCGGCTGGCGCCCCGAGGGGCGCGGCGGCGTTGCTGACGGGTCTGCCCGGTCTCAGCTGATGCCGTTGTAACGGCCGTTGCGATGGTTCATGGTGATGATCATGTTCATCACCAGCACGCTGAGCACCGAGATCAGCACCAGCTTCCAGGGCAGCAGGCACAGGCCGGCCAGCATCACGCACAGATCGAAGCCCAGCAGCAGCTTGCCTGCGCTGATGCCATGCCGGCTCTGGCAATACAGGGCGGCAATATTGAAGCCGCCCAGACTGGCCCCGTGGCGGAACAGCATCAGACAGCCGATGCCCGCCAGGCTGCCGCCCAGAATGCTGGCGAAGACCGGGTTCAGCGAGCCGATGTCGATCAGGCCGGGCAGCAGGTGACTGTAGGCCGAGACCAGCGCGATGGCGGCAAAGGTCTTCAACGTGAAGGCCGCACCCATCTGCCGATAGGCAAAGTAATAGAACGGCAGATTCAGCACAAAGAAAATCAGGCCGAAACTGAGCGGGGTGACATAGGACAGCAGCACCGAGGCACCGACGGTACCGCCGGTCAGGAGGTGGTCATGGTGGAACAGAAAGACGCCGGTGGCGACCAGCAGGGTTCCCAGCAGAAGGGCCTGGGCATCTTCCATGGCACTGTGGCGATGCGGGATACGCTCGGGCGTGGATGTCGTCATGCGGAAATGATCCATGCAGGGGCCGGCAGGTCGGAGTCGGCGGAAATGAAAACGGCGCACCCGGAAGGGCGCGCCGTCGATCATCCACCCGAAGGTGGATACAGGTCGAGGCCGGCTTACCTGGCCTTCTTGCCCTTGCCCAGGCCGGCATCTTCACGCAGGGCCTCGGCACGATCGGTCTTTTCCCACGAGAAGCTGGAGTAGGTCTCGCCATTGGGACCGACGATCTCGCGCGGAGTACGGCCGAAGTGGCCGTAGCTTGCGGTCTGCTGATAGATCGGGTGCACCAGGTCCAGCATCTGGATGATGCCGTAGGGGCGCAGGTCGAAGTGCTTGCGGATCAGCTGCTCGATCTTCTCGTCGGCGATCTTGCCGGTGCCGAAGGTGGTGACCGAGATCGAGGTCGGTTCGGCCACGCCGATGGCGTAGGAGACCTGGACTTCGCAGCGGTCGGCAATGCCGGCAGCGACGATGTTCTTGGCCACGTAGCGCGCGGCGTAGGCCGCCGAACGATCGACCTTGGACGGATCCTTGCCCGAGAAGGCGCCGCCACCGTGACGGGCCCAGCCGCCGTAGGTGTCGACGATGATCTTGCGGCCGGTGAGGCCGCAGTCGCCGACGGGGCCGCCGATCACGAACTTGCCGGTCGGGTTGATATGGAACTTTGTGCCCTTGTGCAGCAGCTTTTCGGGCAGGACCGGCAGCAGGATGTGCTCGCGCACGGCCTCGATCAGGTCCTTCTGCTTGATGTCAGGATCATGCTGGGTCGACAGCACCACGGCATCGATCGCCACGACCTTGTCGTCCTCGTAGCGCAGGGTGACCTGGCTCTTGGCATCCGGGCGCAGCCAGGGCAGGGGCGAATTCCGCTTCTTGCGGATCTTGGCCTGCTGCTCGACCAGGCGGTGCGAGTAATAGATCGCCGCCGGCATGTAGTCGCGGGTTTCGTTGGTGGCATAGCCGAACATCAGGCCCTGGTCGCCGGCACCCTGTTCTTCCGGGCTCTTGCGATCCACGCCCTGGTTGATGTCGGGCGACTGCTTGCCGATCAGGTTCAGCACGCCGCAGGTCTCGCCGTCGAAACCGACGTCGGAACTGTTGTAGCCGATATCCAGAATGACCTTGCGGGTCAGGGCTTCCAGATCGATCCAGGCATTGGTGGTGATTTCGCCGGCGACAATGGCGACGCCGGTCTTGACCATGGTCTCGCAGGCCACGCGCGCATTCTTGTCATGGGCCAGAATGGCGTCGAGAACGGCGTCAGAGATCTGGTCGGCGATTTTGTCCGGATGGCCTTCGGAGACCGACTCGGAGGTGAACAGAAAGTTGCTCATTGTCGCAATTATCCTTCTTTACGGATAAAGAGATGAAATTCAATCGCCCATGATACACCTGATGCGCGGAATTTCCATGGGCTGCAGAGGAATTGTGATATTCCATTAAGTCAGCAACCGTGTTCCAGCCATGTTTCAGCGCGGCAGCCAGGACTCGAGTATCGCCATGCGGCAATCAGACGCATGGCGATCCAGGGTGTGAAATGTCTTGCATCTCCTTGATCAGAAAGGCAAGTCTGCGCCGTCGATCAGGCCCGCCTTGAGCCGGGGCGGCGCTGTCAGGCCGGCGGCAGTGTCGCGCGCAGCTGCCGCGCGGCATCCACCATGTGTCGCAGGGCCGGTTCGACCTGGTCCCAGTCACGGGTTTTCAGGCCGCAGTCGGGGTTGACCCACAGCTGTTCAGGGCGCAGCACGCGCAAGGCCCGTTGCAGCAGTTCCAGCATCTCCTCGCCGGAAGGCACCCGCGGCGAATGGATGTCGTATACGCCGGGACCGATGGCGGCGGGATAGTCAAAGGCCTGGAAGGCTTCCAGCAATTCCATCCGCGAGCGGCTGCTCTCGATCGAGATCACGTCCGCATCCAGGGCGGCGACGGCAGGCATGATCTCGTTGAATTCGCTGTAGCACATATGGGTATGGATCTGGGTCCGGTCCTGCGACCCGCCGGCGGCCACCTTGAAGGCATGCACGGCCCAGTCGAGGTAGGCGGCATGTTCGCAGGCGCGCAGGGGCAGGCCTTCGCGAAGGGCCGGTTCATCGATCTGGATTACTCCGATACCGGCCTTTTCCAGGTCATGGACCTCGTCGCGCAAGGCCAGGGCCAGTTGCAGGCAGATTTCCGCGCGCGTCAGGTCATCACGGACAAACGACCACTGCAGAAGGGTGACCGGACCGGTCAGCATGCCCTTGACCGGGCGGGAGGTCAGCGATTGCGCATACGTGGCCCAGGCCACGGTCATCGGTCGGGGGCGGGCGATATCGCCCCAGATGATCGGAGGTTTGACGCAGCGTGAACCATAGCTCTGGACCCAGCCATGGCGGGTGAAGGCAAAGCCCTCCAGTTGTTCGCCGAAATATTCGACCATGTCGTTGCGCTCGGGTTCGCCATGTACCAGCACGTCCAGGCCGATGTCTTCCTGGAAGCGGATGACCCGTGCCACTTCATCGCGCAGCAGGGCCTGATAGCCGAGGTCATCGAGCTGGCCGCGACGATGTCCGGATCGGGCCCGGCGCAGGGCCGCTGTCTGCGGGAAAGAACCGATGGTGGTGGTGGGCAGACTCGGCAATGCCAGCGCCTCGGCCTGGACGGCGCGTCGATGGGTGACATCGGAGCGGCGCAAGGCGGCCTGGGGGCTGAGTGCCGCCACCCGGGTCCGGACCTGTCGGCGTTGTACCCCGGTGGCTTGCGGCCGGCGTGCGAGCACCTCGGCCTGTGCCCGCAAGGCCTGCTCCGCGGCGGCATCGCCGGCGAGCCAGTCCGCGTAATGGCGCAGTTCCTGCAGTTTCTGCCGGGCAAAGGCCAGCCATGGCTTGAGGCCTGCCGCCAGCTGACGCTCTTGTTCGACGTCATAGGGCAGGTGTAGCAGTGAACAGGATGGCGCCAGCCACAGCCGCCCGGCCTGCCGCCACTCATGGAGTTCGTGCAGCAAGGCCTGCACCCGTTCCGGCTGACTGCGCCAGATGCCGCGGCCGTCGATGATGCCCGCCGAGAGCACTCGGTCACGGGGCAGGGTCTGCAGCAGGGTGGCCAGTTGTTGCGGGCCGCGAACCAGGTCCAGATGAATGCCGTCCACAGGCAGACTGGCCGCCAGTTCTGGATCGCAGCCGCCGAAATACGTCGCCACCAGCAGGCGAGGCGAAGGACCGCGAGCCAGGGTTTCATAGGCCTGGCGATAGGCGAGGGCAAGTGCCGGATCCAGATCGGTGACCAGCAGGGGTTCGTCCAGCTGGACCCACTCCACGCCGGCCTCGGCCAATTGCGCCAGCCATTCGAGATAGACCGGCAGCAGTCTCGGCAGCAGGTCCAGCGGGTTGCTGCCGTCGGTGCACTTGGACAGTTTCAGGAAGGAAACCGGGCCCAGCAGCACCGGTCGGGCCTGATGGCCGGCGGCCCTTGCATCGCGCCATTCGGCCAGTGGCTTGTCACCGCGCAGCCGGAAGTCCTGTCCGGCCTGCAGTTCGGGGACCAGATAGTGGTAATTGGTATCGAACCATTTGGTCATTTCCAGGGCGGGACCGTCGGCACTGCCGCGGGCCATGGCGAAATAGCCGGCCAGCGGATCGCGCTCGAAGCCTTCGCGATGGCGTGCCGGAATGGCATCGAAGAGCACGGCCTGGTCCAGGACATGATCGTACAGCGAGAAGTCGTTGACCGGGACGCAGTCGATGCCCAGATCGGCGGCCTGTTGCCAGTGACGTCGGCGCAGCTCTTCGGCGGCAGCCAGCAGGGTTTCGGCCTGGCCCGGATCGCGCCAGTAGTTTTCCAGAGCTGTTTTGAGTTCGCGGCGGCGCCCGATGCGCGGGAAGCCGAGATAGGTGGTGATGTTCATGAATGATTCCTCGTTGCGACAGACAGGCAAAGAGGAACGAAGGGCCGTGCAAGCCGGCACGGGCCGGCTCGCAAGGTCGACCTTCGCCCCCGCGGGCGAGCCGGCAGCATGCGCGGGCAGACGAAGACCTCCCCACCATCAGGGCAGGAAGGGCCGGCCAGCCCCCGCGGGCTCCCAGGTCGGACCGGACGTACGGTGAAAACCGGGACGTCCAGGTTGCGGCAGGTCTTCGGGCTCCCGGACATGGCAAAAGTGATGCCGCCTAGTGTTCGCCGCTTCCCGGGGTGGATTCCAGTGCGGATGGCGAAGTTCGTTTCCGGATACCGCTGCGGGGCAGCGCCGGATTCACACCGGCTTCCCTTTTAATTTCATCTCATCATTCGGATGAAGAGATGAAAACCAGCAACGGGCGAACGATAGTCCGCCCCGCGGGGGAAGTCAATCGCTGCCTTCAAGTCGACATCCAGCCATCCAGATGTCTTCAAGTCATGCATATGAGGAGGTTTTCCGCCTGTCGGCGGCTGTGTGCCGATACGGCGTGCTCTGGCCCTCGGGGCCCTGCTGCAGGCCCTGTGCGGGGAGGGGGGCGCAGGGCTCAGGCGGTCTGGAGCGTGGCCTGATCGCCGGCGGCCAGCGCCTGAAAATAGTGGTCGGCACAGCGCAGCTGCGCTTCAGCGGTTTCGGCACGGTTGACCACGGCCCTGAAACCGGCGTTTTCAGGCCTGTCCTTGGCATACCAGCCCAGATGCTTGCGGGCGATCCGTACACCGGTCTCTTCACCATAGAAGGCGTACAGCTGCAACAGATGTTCGTGCAGAATGGCTCCCGCCTCGGCAGGCGAGAGTGGCGGCAGCTCCTTGCCGGTCGCCAGAAAGTGGCTGATCTCGCGGAATATCCAGGGCCGGCCCTGCGCCGCCCGACCGATCATCAGACCATCGACGCCGGTGGCATGCAGTACCGCCCGGGCCTTGCGGGCATCGGTGATGTCGCCGTTGGCGAGCACCGGGATCGCGACGGCCTGCTTGATCGCGGCGATGGTCGCGTATTCGGCCTCGCCGGTGTAGTGCTGGTCGCGTGTGCGGCCATGCACGGCCAGCGCGGCAATGCCGCTGGCCTCGGCGATGCGGGCCACCTGCAGGCCGTTCACGTTTTCATGATTCCAGCCCGTCCTGATCTTCAGGGTGACGGGAACATCCACGGCGGCGACCACGGCTTCCAGAATGCGGCCGACCAGCGCCTCGTCCTGCAGCAGGGCCGAACCGGCCCAGACATTGCAGACTTTTTTCGCGGGACAGCCCATGTTGATGTCGATGATCTGGGCGCCGTGGTCCACATTGTAGCGGGCGGCATCGGCTAGATAGCGCGGATCGCCACCGGCGATCTGGACGCCTACCGGATCCGGTTCGCCGCGGTGATCCATCCGCCACAGGCTCTTCCGGGTATGCCACATCCGCGGATCGGAGGTGGTCATCTCCGATACGGCATAGCCTGCCCCCAGCCGCTTGCACAGCAGCCGGAAAGGCTTGTCGGTGACGCCTGCCATGGGTGCAAGGACCAGGGCCGGGGCGATGGAATAGGGGCCGATATGCATGCAGGAGAGACGCGGAGGGTGGATTCGAGGCTCTTCAGTATAGCTCGCGCGCTCCGTCACCCCCGGTCGGGTGGTGGCAGGTTCAGCAAAGGCCGGGCAGCAGGCGCCAGGTATGGCGGCAATAGACGCGCCAGGTTTCACCGAAGGCCTGCCTCAGCGCCTTTTCCTCGACATGGATGCGGTAGATGAAGGCGGGCAGTGCGGGCAGCCAGGCCAACTGCATGGCCACGATGTGGCCGGTGCTCAGGCCCAGCCCGATCAGCGCCAGCAGGGCGCCGCTGTAGGAGGGATGACGGACGAATCGGTAAGGGCCGCTCTTGATCAAGGGCTGTTCGGCATGAATGGCGACATTCACGGTGAACCAGCGCCCGATATGGCAGATGCTGTACCAGCGCAGGACCAGTCCGGCGACCAGCAGGAGCATGCCGATGTCGAGGGGCCACGTGCCTGGCAGCCGCCACTGCGGAAGGGCGGCGGCAGCCCACTGGGCGAGCATCAGCGAGACGGGGACCAGAATCCAGAACCCGAGCAGGGAGCCGCGATCCAGGCTTGCGCGGGAGCTGCGTGAATGCCGCCGCAGGGCCAGCCATGCTTCACTCAGTCCGAAGACGCCACCCAGCAGGGTCGGCAGTGGCGCATATATATGGATCGACATGGGATGAAGCTCCTGGGGCGATGGCAGCAGTGTGCGGCCCGGGAGACCCTGTCGGCAGTGGCAGCCCTCAGTTCCTGCGGATGACGGTTGTCACCCTCGGCGATCCCGGAGACGCATCGGTATCGCCGAGGGTGGGGGCCGGCTTACAGGGTTTCCAGCACGCCGGCGATGGTGGCCGTCATGAAGGTGGCCAGCGAGCCGCCCAGCACCGCACGCAGGCCCAGGCGGGCCAGATCCTGGCGCCGTTCGGGCGCGAGCCCGCCGATGCCGCCCAGCTGAATGGCGATCGAGGAAAAATTGGCGAAACCGCACAGCGCATAGGTGGCGATCAGCTGGCTCTGGGGCAGCAGCTTGTCCAGATGGGTGGACAGATCGGCATAGGCGACGAACTCGTTCAGGACCACCTTTTCGCCGATCAGGCTGCCGACCAGGGTGGCATCCTGCCAGGGTACGCCGATCAGCCAGGCCACCGGCGCCAGCAGCCAGCCGAACAGGGTCTGCAGGCTCAAGGCCACCGGGTGACCGGCATGGGCGGACAGCCAGGCATTGAGGCTGCCGCCGGCCCAGTGGGTCGAGCCCAGCCATTGGATGGGGGCATTCAGCAGGGCGATCAGAGCGACAAAGGCCAGCAGCATCGCGCCGACGTTCATGGCCAGACGCAGCCCGTCGGCGGCGCCGTTGGCGGCGGCATCAATGATGTTGGCGGTATTCTTCTCGACTTCGATCTTGACCGTGCCCCGCGTCAGCGGCTCGCCGGTCTCGGGCACCAGCAGTTTGGCCAGCATCATCGTGGCGGGGGCCGCCATGATGCTGGCGGTCAGCAGATGCTTGGCGAAGAACAGCTGTCGGGCCGGGTCATGGCCCCCCAGCATGCTGACATAGGCCGCCATCACGCTGCCGGCGATATGGGCCATGCCGCCGATCATGACGGTCATCAGTTCGGATTGGGTCATGCGACCGATATAGGGCTTGATGGTCAGCGGCGCCTCGGTCTGGCCGATAAAGACGCTGGCACAGACGCTGGTGGTCTCGGCGCCGGAGACGCGCATGGCCTTGGTGATGACCCAGGCCATCCACTTGACGACCAGCTGCATCACCCCGAGGTGGTACAGCACGCCGGTCAGCGAGGCGAAGAAGACGATGGTGGGCAGGACCTGCACGGCGAAGATGTAGCCGACATGCTCGCTGTCCAGCAGGCTGCCGAAAATGAAGGCCGAGCCCTGGTGGACATAATCCAGCAGCTTGACGAAGCCGGTGGCGATGGCATCGAACACCTCCCGTCCGCCGGGCAGCTTCAGCACGGCCGTAGCGAACAGGATCTGCATGATCACGCCGGTGCCGATCAGCTTCCAGTCGACGCGACGCTTGTTGTTGCAGAACAAAAATGCGATGCCGATCAGCACGGCCAAGCCGAACAGACCAAACATCACATGGCCGAGGGTTGCTAGCATGCGTGGAGTTCCCTGAGAAAACGCGGGGCACTCGCCCGGCGGATAGATGCGCAACCGGCAAGCCTAGTTGAGTGACTGTCCCGCGGCAAGAACGAGATGCGGGGTTTTGTATCCCGATGTGATATGGATCGATCCAGAGATGGCGCGGGCAACGCGCATCTCTTGAGGAGGATGGCAATGGGTTTCTTTCTGACCGTGGCCCTGGTGCAGCTGATTGCCTTGCTGAGCCCGGGACCGGATTTTCTGTTTGTCAGCCAGGGGGCGGCCCGACATTCGCGACGGGTCGCGATGGCCGGCGTGGTGGGCATCACTCTGGGCGTGGCTTTCTGGTCGGGGCTGGCGCTGGCCGGCCTGCATCTGCTGTTTCAGCGACTGGCCTGGTTGCAGCGGGCGGTCAGTCTTGCCGGTGGCCTGTACCTGATCTGGATCGGCCTGCAGATGTTGCGGGCGGCCTTGCGCCGGCCGGTCCAGGTCTCTGATGGCGAGCTGGCTCCGCTGCTGCCGCGCAGTGCCGGCAAGGCCTTGCGTCAGGGCCTGCTGACCAATCTGGCCAATCCCAAAGTGGTGATCTACTTCGGCAGCATCTTTTCGGCTTTCGTAGGCGGGCACAGTGCCGTGGCAGTGCGCTGGGAGTTGTGGCTGCTGGTGGTGCTGGAGACTCTGGCCTGGTTCAGCGTGGTCGCCATCGTGTTCGGCCTGCCCGCCATGCGGAGCTGGTACGCGCGGATGGGGCGGGTGCTCGATGGTGTGGCCGGCGCGGTGTTCGGCCTGTTCGGGCTGGAGCTGCTGTGGCGGGCGCGTCAGGTGGCGGGCTGAGCCTCAATCGGCTTCGAACGCGGCGCGGATCCACTGCAGCGAGCCATGCCCGGCAGGGCCTTCGACGCTGACTACGTCGAAGCGGCAAGGCTGACGGGACAGCTGGGGATTCTGCTGCAGCCACAGGGCGGCGGTGCGGACCAGGCGCTGCCGCTTGGTGGCGGTGATGCTTGCCGCTGCCCCGCCGTGACTGGCTTGCCGCCGCATCCGCACTTCGACAAAGACCAGCTCGGCGCCGTCCTGCATGATCAGGTCCAGTTCGCCATGTCGTGAGCTGAAGTTGCGGGCCAGCAGGCGCAGGCCATGCCGTTGCAACTCGGCGCAGGCGCGCTGTTCCGCGGCCTGGCCGAGTTGCCGGCTCATGGTCCGGACGTATCCAGCGGCTGGGCCGGCGGCGCGGCGGTAGCTGGCGTCGCCGGAGGCAGGGTATGGATATCCAGGGTACCGCCGATCGGATGGGCCAGGCCGTTGTCGAAGCGGGCCCAGATCAGTCGCCGACTGATCCGGCCCAGCCGGTCGGCCGTCAGCTGGCCGCTGGCGCCCGGCAGATAGCTGCCGGGGTGCGAGCGCATCCAGTCCAGATAAGGCACCAGTGACCAGGCATCCATGCCGAAGGCGAACAGCCGGGCTGCCGAGCCGCGCGCCGTGGGCAGCAAGGCCGCCAGAGAGGCATGGCTGGGCAGGCCGGCCTGGGCATCGAACAGCCAGGGGGCATCACTGAATTCCACGCCGTTCAGATCGCCATCGGCACCGGCGTTGTCGCTGCCGCCGAAGACGTGCGAGGTGGCGTATACCGGCAAGGCGATCCGGGCCAGATGCAGCTGCGGCAGCAGCAGCCGGGCGGATTCGGCCCGCATGCTGATGAACAGGCCGGCGGTGGCTGCCGGCGCCGGCTCGGCGCCGGCACTGCCCGGGGACGATGTCGGCTGCAACGGCATGCCCATGCCATGGATCAGCGAAGTGTAGTTGACGCTGCCGCTGGTCAGAGTGGACATGCCTTCGATCTGGCCACCCTTGGCGGTGAACTCCGCCTTGAAGGCGCTGGCGGCGCGCTGGGCAAAGTCGGCATCGGACACGATCACCCAGGCCTGGTGCAGGCCGGCTTCCAGCATATGATCGGCCGCCTGGCTGCCTTCGGTTTCCGGCAGCAGGCCGAAGGTGCTGGTATTGGCCGGTGGCGGCGTCTGGTCCGGCAGGTAGTTCAGCGACAGGACCGGGACCGGCAACTGGCGCTGGCCCAGCACGGCGCTGACCGCATCACGGGCCAGCGGACCGACGACCAGCCGGGCACCGTCATGCACTGCCTGCTGGTAGGCGGCCACGCTGGAGGCGGGGGTATTGCCGCTGTCATAAGTCTTGACCAGGGGGCGAGGCGCATGGTTGCGCGCGGCCTCTTCGTAGCCGGCGAAAAAACCTTCCCGGATGGCATTGGCGGCACCGGCGGCAGGGCCGCTGGCCGGCAGCAGCAGGGCGACCTGGGAGGGCATCAGATAGCCTTCGCGAACACTGGCCTGGTCACCTGCAAGCAAGGTTCCCACCGGCTGGCCCAGAGCGTCGCCATGGGTGTCGATGCCCATCTGGCTGAGCGCCTGCAAGGTCCAGGGCTGCATGGTGTCGGCCGGCTGCAAGGCCTTGGCGCGGGCTTTCAGCGCCTCCGGCCCCAGTCGCATCAGCAGGCTGATGAGGGCCTGCCGGTTCTGGCTCTGGTCCAGCCCCTCCAGGCTGTTGTCGAGCATGGCGCGGTTGCGCGCGGCCAGCCAGTAGTCGCCCGAGGCTTCCAGTGCGCGGGCGCGCAGTTCCTGCAGGCGCGGCAGCCATTGTGCCGGCACGGACAGATTGGGCTGGTCGGTCAGGGCCAGAGCCCGGGGCGTATTGTGTTGGCTCAGGGCCAGTTCGGCCTGCAGCAGGTCAAGATGCACCGCGTCGCCGCTGTCCAGTCGCTGGCGCTGGATGTTCTGCAGCAAGGGCGCGGCCAGCCCCAGCTGCCCTTCCTGGCGGTAGACTTCGGCGGCTTGCAGCCGGTAATGATCGGGCTGTCCGCTGCTCTCGGCCAGGCCCAGATAAGTATGGATGGCGTCGTCGAACTGTCCTTCGGCCGCGAGTTCGCGCGCGTGGCCTGCCGTCTTGAGCTCGGCGGGGGAACGGGTGGTTGCACTCGGCACGCAGGCCGTGAGCAGGGCAGTGGGCAGCAAAACAAGCGCTGCCGCGCGATATAGGCGGCGCATCGGAGAGTCCTTGCAGATGATCGATTATCGTTGCGGTCGGCAATTGCGCGATGATAGCCCATCAGGCCGCAGGTACGCGGCATATCGGAGTTGCGGATGTCCTCTATTCAGTCCGGCTGTCTGTGGGTGGTCGCCACCCCCATCGGCCATCGCGATGATATCTCGGCGCGAGCGCTGGAAGTGCTGGCCCAGGTCTCGCTTGTCGCTGCCGAGGATACCCGGCACTCCCGCCCGCTGCTGCAGCATTACCGGATCGACACGCCCTTGCAGGCCTTGCATGAACACAATGAGCGGGAACAGGCCGAGCAACTGGTGGCGCGAATGCTGGCCGGCGAATCGATCGCGCTGATTTCCGATGCCGGCACGCCCTTGATCAGCGACCCCGGTTTCCGGCTGGTCCGTGCGGCGCGGTCGGCAGGGATCCGCTGCATTCCCGTGCCTGGTGCCTGTGCCGCGATCGCGGCACTTTCGGTGGCCGGCCTGCCCAGCGACCGCTTCGTGTTCGAGGGCTTTCTGCCGGCCAAGGCCGCGGCGCGCCGCAGTCGCCTGCAGACCTTGCAGGGCGAATCGCGGACCTTGATCTTCTACGAGTCCTCGCATCGGGTGCTGGAAAGTCTGCAGGACATGGCGGTCGTGCTGGGGGGCGATCGCGAGGCGGTGCTGGCCCGGGAGCTGACCAAGCTGTTCGAGACCGTGCTGGGCCAGCCGCTGGGCGAACTGGTCGAGCGGGTTCGCACCGACCCGGACCAGCAGCGCGGCGAATGCGTGATCCTGCTGGCGGGTGCGGGCGATGATGTCGATGCGCGTCTGGGGGAGGGGCGACGGGTCTTCAACCTGTTGCGTGAAGAGCTGCCGCCGGCCAAGGCCGCCAAGCTGGCGGCGGCGATCAGCGGTGCGCCGCGCAAGGCCTTGTACGGCAGCGAAGGCGATTGACGCTCGTGCCGGCAGGGCGCTTGCTGTACACTGCCGGCGCGGAGTCGGCCGGACAGTCGCGTGTGCCTTCGGGTACTCGAGGAAAGTCCGGGCTCCACAGGGCAGGGTGCCAGGTAACGCCTGGGCGGTGCAAGCCGACGGCCAGTGCAACAGAGAGCAGACCGCCGATGGCCGCCATCCTCGTGATGACGGATCAGGCAAGGGTGAAAGGGTGCGGTAAGAGCGCACCGCGCGCGGGGACAACGTCGCGTGGCACGGTAAACCCCACCCGGAGCAAGACCGAATAGGGGAACGATAACGCGGCCCGCGTTGTTCCCGGGTAGGTTGCTGGAATCTGGCGGTGACGCCAGGTCGAGATGAATGACTGTCGCGTCGCAAGACGTACAGAACCCGGCTTACAGGCCGGCTCCGCACTTCATTGTTTTGTGACGCCCGTCCCGCTTTCAGCGGGCGGGCGTCATGCGTCCGGGGTTTTCGCTGAACGTGGATTCAGACCCCGCCGGCACCGGTTTGCCGCAAAATTTTGCCGCATCCAAAAAATCTCTTTGTTTCAAGCGGTTTACACGCATTCCTGAGACTATGCGCGAATTGTCGTCAGTGGCTCTTTCTCCTTGATTCACAAGCGAAAATCCCTTGACAGTGGCAGGGGGTCCGACTATCGTGGATTTCAGTGTGAATTAGTGGAATTTTGTGGAGTAAGCGCCGCGTGTTTCAAGGTGAGACCGCCATTACCGTCGACGACAAGGGTCGACTGGCTATCCCGACCGCTTATCGGGAGCTGGTGGCGGAGACCTGCGGCAATGTGCTGGTGCTTACCTACAACCCCTTCGAGTCCGGCTGCCTGTGGCTGTTTCCGCTGGCCGAGTGGGAGCGGGTGCGTGATCAGGTCAATGCGCTGCCCAGCGTCAAGGCCGTGCATCGAAATCTGCAGATGAAACTGGTGGGTGCGGCGGCGCGTATCGAGCCGGACAGCGCTGCAAGAATCCTGCTGCCGGCCAGTCAGCGGGCGGCGGCCGGGATCGAGAAAAAGGCTGTATTGCTGGGGATGGGTGGCAAGTTCGAGTTGTGGAGCGAGCTCGCGCATCTGGCCAAGATCCGCCAGACGATCAGTGAAGACGAAATCAGTGACGAGATGTCGGGGCTGCAGCTGTAAGGCTGCGGTGCCGCGGATGAAAACGATGATGAACAAGGCGGGGTGTGGCGTGGCCGAGCCGTTGCGGCATATCCCGGTGATGCTGGGCGAGGCAGTGGAGGGGCTCGCTGTGCAAGCTGACGGGCGCTATCTGGATGGTACTTTCGGTCGCGGCGGTCACGCCCGCGAAGTGCTGTCGCGTCTCGGGCCCGAAGGTCGCCTGCTGTTGATGGACCGTGATCCGCAGGCGATTGCCGCGGCGCGGGAGGCCTTTGCCGATGATCCGCGGGTCAGCATCCGGCATGCCAATTTCTGCACGCTGGGCGAATGGGAGCTGGCTCGCGAAGGGCTGGACGGCATTTTGCTGGATCTGGGCGTGTCTTCGCCCCAGCTTGATGAGTCGGCCCGAGGGTTCAGCTTTATGGCCGATGCACCGCTGGACATGCGGATGGATCCGACCCAGGGCGAGAGCGTGGCCGATTTTCTGGCCCATGCCGATGAAGCGCGTATCGCCGAGGTGCTGTGGCAGTACGGTGACGAGCGCTTCAGCCGCAAGATCGCCCGTCGTATCGTGGAGCAGCGAGGCGAGCAGCCACTGCAACGGACCTCCGAACTGGCCCAGCTGATCGAAAAGGCCATTGGTCGCCGCGAACCGGGCAAGCATCCGGCGACCCGCAGCTTCCAGGCGCTGCGCATTCACGTGAATGCCGAGCTGCAATCGCTGCAGGACGGGTTGCAGGCCGCCATGTCCTGCCTGAAACCCGGTGGGCGCTTGTCGGTGATCAGCTTCCATTCGCTGGAAGACCGGATGGTGAAGCGTTTTATCCGTGACCACGAAGGCAGGGTCCAGGGCAGTCGCCGCGGCCCGCCTCCGGCGGCCAGTGCGGCTGAACTGCGTGCCGTCGGCAAGGCGCAATTTCCCTCCGAAGCCGAAGTGGCCCTCAATGTCCGTTCGCGTTCGGCCGTGCTGCGGGTGGCCGAGCGTGTCTGCGGAGAGGGTCCATGAAAGTGGTGGGCAGCCTGATCCTGAGCATGATGCTGCTGGCCGTGATCGGCTCGGCCATCACCTTGGTCTGGGCTCGCCAGGAAAGCCGGGTGCTGTTCGTGCAGTGGAACAAGCTGCAGAACGAGCGTGACGCCCTCAATGTCGAATATGGCCGGCTGGAATTGCAGCAGGCGACCGATGCCGAGCCGCGGGTCATCAATCAGGAGGCGCGCGGCCGGCTGGGCATGGTCGATCCGCGGCCGCAAGACATCCAGCTGGTGCATCTGTGAAGCTGCGACTGCCTCGTCTGCCCAAACCGCCCGCCACGGCCAGCCGTCGCGGGCGTGCTCGTCCGGGCCCGCAGGTGCGGCGACGGATGGCCTTGGTGATGGGGCTGTTCGGGCTGATCGCGCTGGGCCTGGTGGCCCGCGCTTTCGATCTGCAGGTGGTCAGCAAGGGGTTTTATCAGGCCCAGGGTGACTCACGGTTTCTGCGGGTGATGCCGATCTCGGTATCGCGTGGAGCGATCTTCGATCGCAACGGCGAACCTTTGGCCGTGTCCACCCCGGTCGTATCGATCTGGGCGATTCCCGGCGAGGTGCTGGGTGAACCCGAGCGGATTCCTGAGCTGGCCAAGGCGCTGCAGATGGATCCGTCCGATCTGAAACAGAAGCTGCAGCAACATGCCGACCGTGAGTTCATGTATCTGCGCCGGCGCATGCAGCCCGAAGCGGCCGATGCGGTGCTGGCAATGAATATTCCCGGCGTCAATGGCCAGCGCGAATACCGGCGGTATTACCCTTCCGGCGAAGTGACTTCCCATGTGCTGGGTTTTACCAATATCGACGACCATGGTCAGGAAGGCCTGGAACTGGCCTATGACAACTGGCTGGCCGGCAAGGCCGGTGCCAAGCGGGTGGTGCGCGACCGTCAGGGCCATGTGGTGGAGGATCTTGAACAGGTCAAGGATCCCCAGCCGGGGCGCGACCTGACCCTGAGCATTGATCGGCGGATCCAGTTTCTGGCCTTCAACGAATTGCGCGCGACGGTGGAGCGCACGGGCGCGGATTTCGCCTCGATGGTGATTCTGGATGTCGCCACCGGCGAAGTGCTGGCGATGGTGAACCTGCCTACCTACAACCCAAATGCCAAGCTCAGCAACAATCCGGGCGAGCGCCGCAATCGCGCGGCCACCGACGTGTTCGAACCAGGCTCGACCATGAAGGCCTTTACCCTGGCGGCAGCGCTGTCCAGCGGCAAATACACTCCGACGTCGCCGCTGATCGATACCACCGGCGGGCATTTCATGTATCTGGGCCACGATATCCATGACGTCGAGCGCGGTGGCAATGGCTGGTTGACGCCGACCGGCGTGATCACCAAGTCCAGCAATATCGGTGCGGCCAAGATCGCCATCAGCCTGGATACCATGCTGATGTACAACACCTACCGGGCCTTCAATTTCGGTTCCAGTACTGACAGCGGCTTTCCGGGCGAGGCCTCCGGCTATCTGAAAAATGGCGCGACCTGGGGGCAGCGTGAAAAGGCGATCTTCGCTTATGGCTACGGCGAGAACGTCACCGCCCTGCAACTGGCCAATGGCTATGCCACCATCGCCGACAACGGCGTGATGCATCGCCCCAGTTTCATCAAGGGCGTGGACAATCCGGCCAAGGCCATCGTTGCGCCGGAAGTGGCCCACGAGCTGGTCAAGATGCTGGAAACCACCACCCAGCCGGGCGGCACGGCGACCAAGGCACGCATCGCCAACTACACGGTGGCGGCCAAGACCGGGACTGCGCACAAGGCGCAGGCCGGTGGCTATGCCAAGAACAGTTACGAAGCGGTGTTTGCCGGTATTGTGCCGGCCGATCATCCGCGGCTGGTCGGCGTGGTCATCGTCGACAATCCGGTCAAGGGCGGATATTACGGCGGCCAGGTATCGGCACCGGTGTTTGCCAACGTGATGACCGGCGCGCTGCGCCTGCTGGATGTGCCGCCGGACAATATCGGGCGCTGGTATGCCGGTGGGCCGGTGCAGAGCCCCAGCGGGCTGGTCGGCAGCAAGCCGCCGGAAGATGCCCCGGCCGAAGAAGCGCCGGCGGATGAGGTGCCATGACGACTTCATGGACACTGGCAGGCCTGCTGGACGCCATCGCTGACCCCGCCGGGGCCGGCGATATCGTCGTTTCGGGACTGTGTCTGGACTCGCGGGCGGTCCGTTCCGGTGATGTCTTCGTCGCCCTCAATGGCAGCCGCGAGCACGGCATCGTCCATCTGACCCAGGCCGAGCAGGGCGGGGCGGTGGCCGTGCTGGCCCAGACTCCGCTGGTACCGGGCCTGGTCACGGCACTGCCGGTGATCTGGATCGAGGCGTTGGATCAGCGCCTCGGCGAGCTGGCGGCGCGCTTTTACGGGCGGCCTTCGGCCGCATTGCGTCTGACCGGTGTCACCGGCACCAACGGCAAGACTTCGGTGGTGCAGTTGCTGGCCCAGGCGCAGCAGCGGCTGGGGTATCGCAGCGCCAGCATCGGCACTCTGGGCGCCGGCGCGCCGGGTGCGCTGCGTGCGGGCGAGCGCACCACGCCTGATGCCATTGCGGTGCAGTGCCAGCTGGCCGCCTTCCGCGAGGCCGGTTTCACCGACGTGGCGATGGAAGTGTCTTCCCACGCGCTGGTGCAGGGCCGGGTCAATGCCGTCGACTTCGAGCTGGCGGTGTTCACCAATCTGACCCGTGACCATCTCGATTACCACGGCAGCATGGAAGCCTACGGTGCGGCCAAGGCCGGTCTGTTCGAGTGGCCCAGCCTGCGCGCGGCGGCGATCAATATCGACGATGACTTCGGCCGCGGCTTGATGCGCCGACCGGGTGCACTGCAGCGCCTGAGCCTGAGCGCCGAGGGTGATCCGGCGGCGGCGGTGCGTGCCGAAGGGGTCGTCGCTTCGCTGGCCGGCCTGGATTTCCAGCTGATTACGCCCTGGGGCGAAGGCCCGGTGCACAGCCCGCTGCTGGGACGCTTCAATGTCGCCAACCTGTTGGCGGTGGTGGCCTGTCTGGGGTTGCAGGGCACGGATTTCCCGCAGCTGGTCGAGGTGCTGCAGCAGCTGCAGCCGGTCAACGGCCGGATGAACCGGCTCGGCGGAGAGGGCGGCCAGCCGCTGGTGGTGATCGATTACGCACATACCCCCGATGCCTTGCAGCAGGCCTTGCAGGCGTTGCGCGAGCATGGCCGGGGGCGTCTGATCTGCGTGTTCGGTTGCGGCGGGGACCGTGATGCGGGCAAGCGTCCGTTGATGGGCGCGGCAGCCGAGGCCTGGGCCGACCAGCTTGTGGTTACCGATGACAATCCGCGCAACGAAGACGGTGAGCAGATTGTCGGGCAGATCCTGCAGGGGGTGACTGACCCCTGCGCGGCGACAGTGATCCGCGATCGTGCCGCTGCCATTGCCTGGGCACTGGCACAGGCCGGTGCCGAGGACATGGTGCTGGTGGCCGGCAAAGGCCATGAGACCTATCAGGAAGGCCGTCAGGGCCGGATTCCATTTGATGATTTTGCCGTGGCCAGCACGGCGTTGGAGCAGTACGCATGATGCGCTTGAGTGCCGTTGCCTTGTGGACCCGGGGGCGCCTGACCGGCGCCGATGCCGAGGTGACCGGGGTGACGATTGATACCCGTTCGATCCAGCCCGGCAATCTGTTTGTCGCGATCAAGGGCGAGCGTGTCGACGGTCACGATTTTCTGGCGGCGGCCAAGGCCAGCGGTGCGGTTGGCGCGCTGGTGACCCGGCCGGTGGCTGTGGATCTGCCGCAGGTTCTCGTCGACGACGCGACCTTGGCCCTGGGTGATCTGGCCAGTTCGGTCCGTGCCCAGAGCAATGTGCAAGTGGTGGGCATCACCGGCTCCAATGGCAAGACTACGGTCAAGTCGCTGGTCGCGGCCATTCTTGCGCTGCAAGGCCGTACCCATGTCAACTCGGGCAATTACAACAATGAGCTTGGCCTGCCGCTGACTCTGCTGGCGATGCCTCAGGACTGCGAATATGCGGTTCTGGAAATGGGGGCCGGCAAGCCTGGTGATATCGATTATCTGGCCGCCATCGCGCGCCCCACGGTGGCGCTGGTCAACAATATCGCACCGGCCCATCTGGCCCGCATGGGCACCCTGGAAGGCGTGGCCGAGACCAAGGGCGCGATCTACCAGCATCTGCCGGCCGACGGGGTGGCGGTGATCAATGCCGACGAGCCGTTCGCGCGTTTTTTCCTGGGTCTGGCCGGCAGCCGCCGCCAGTTGAGTTTCGGTCTGGAGCAGAAGGCTGATGTGACCGCGACGGCCATCGAACTGCATGCCAGTGGCAGCCGTTTCCAGCTGCATCTGGGCGACGAGTCCATGGCCATCGAACTGCCGCTGCCGGGTCGTCACAATGTCGCCAATGCGCTGGCTGCAGCGGCCGTGACGGCGGCCCTGGGCGTTCCGCTGGCGCGGATCGCTCAAGGGCTGGCACAGGCGCCGGCGGTGGCCGGCCGGTTGCGCCGACAGTCCTTGGCCGATGGCGCGGTGCTGATCGATGACAGCTACAACGCCAATCCCGGCTCGGTACGTGCTGCCATCGACACTCTGGCGGCCCAGCCGGGCCGGCGCTGGCTGGTGCTTGGCGACATGGCTGAACTGGGACCGGCCGGCAAGGCCTTGCATGCCGAGGTAGGGCGTCAGGCCCGCGTCGCCGGCATCGATGCTTTGTTCAGTGTCGGCCCGCTGGCCGCCGAAGCCAGTGCCGCCTTCGGGGCGGGGGCTCAGGCCTTCACCGATCAGGCCGCTTTGCTGGCGGCGCTGCAGTCCGGACTGCAGCCCGGCATCGTCTGCCTGGTCAAGGGCTCGCGCTCGGCCGGCATGGACCGGATCGTCAGCGCGCTGAGCGGCAGCAAGGAGGTCAGTCATGCTGTATGAACTGGCGACCTGGCTGGAACCGCATTTCAGCAGCCTGCATCTGTTCCAGTACATCACGTTTCGCGCGATCATGGCCGCGCTGACCGCCTTGAGCATGTCCCTGCTCAGCGGTCCCTGGCTGATTGCCCGGCTGGCGGCCCTGAAGGCCGGTCAGGTGGTGCGCAAGGACGGTCCGCAGACCCATCTGGTCAAGGCCGGCACGCCGACCATGGGCGGGGTCCTGATTCTGCTGGCGATCACGGTGTCCACTTTGTTGTGGGCGGATCTGCACAATCGCTATGTCTGGATCGTGCTGGCCGTGCTGCTCAGTTTCGGCGTGATCGGCTTCTATGACGATTACAAAAAGCTGGTGCTGAAGGACAGCCGTGGCCTGGCTTCGCGCTGGAAGTATTTCTGGCAGTCGGTTTTCGGCCTGTTCGCGGCCGTGGTGCTGTATCTCGGGGCTCCCCACGGGCCTGCACCGGTACCGGAGACGGCACTGTTCCTGCCCTTGTTCAAGCAGGTGGTGATTCCGCTGGGCATCGGTTTCGTGGTGCTTGCCTATTTCATGATCGTGGGGTTCTCCAACGCGGTGAATCTGACCGATGGTCTGGATGGTCTGGCGACCATGCCCAGCGTGCTGGTCGCCGGCGCCCTCGGTGTGTTCGCCTATCTGGCCGGCAACCGGGTGTTTTCCGAATACCTGGGGATTCCTTCGATTCCGGGCGCGGGTGAACTGGCGATCTTCTGCGGGGCGATGGCGGGTGCCGGCCTCGGTTTTCTGTGGTTCAACACCTATCCGGCCCAGGTCTTCATGGGCGATGTCGGTGCGTTGGCGCTGGGGGCGGCCTTGGGCTGCGTGGCCGTGATCGTGCGTCAGGAGATCGTTCTGCTGATCATGGGCGGCGTGTTCGTGATGGAAACCGCCTCGGTGATGCTGCAGGTCGCCAGCTTCAAGCTGACCGGCAAGCGCATCTTCCGGATGGCGCCCATCCATCACCATTTCGAACTCAAGGGCTGGCCTGAGCCTCGGGTCATTGTCCGTTTCTGGATCATCAGCGTGGTGCTGGTGCTGATCGGTCTTGCGACCCTGAAGGTGCGCTGATGCCGATGTCGGAAAACTCGCAGACCAGACGTCACGAAGGTCCCCGCGGTCGGGTGGACCTGCTGCTGCTGCTCGGGCTGCTGGGTCTGATCAGTCTGGGGGTGGTGATGATCGCTTCCAGCTCGATCGCGGTCGCCGACAGCCAGCATCATCAGCCCTTCTATTTTCTGAAACGGCATCTGATCTTCCTCAGTCTGGGCTTCGCCGCCGCCGCGGTGGCGCTGAAGACCGAGCTGCGCTGGTTGGAACAGCGGGCCGGCCTGCTGCTGATCTGTGCCGTGCTGATGCTGCTGGCGGTCTTCGTGCCGCATTTCGGCATGCGTATCAACGGCGCCCGCCGCTGGCTCAATCTGGGTTTCACCAGCTTCCAGCCGGTCGAAGCGGTCAAGCTGATCCTGGTGCTGTACATGTCCAGTTATCTGGTGCGCCATCGCGAAAGCATCGAGACCCGGTTGTGGGGACTGCTGCGTCCGCTGCTGGTGGCCGGCATGCTGGTCGCCCTGCTGCTGGCCCAGCCTGACTTCGGATCGGCCACCTTGGTGATCGGCGTGACGATCGGTCTGGTCTGGCTGGGCGGTGCGCGGCCCTTCTTCCTGTTTCTGATGGGGCTTCCGCTGATGCCGGCGCTGGTGATCGCGGCGACCAGCGAGAGCTATCGCGTCAAGCGGCTGACCTCGTTCATGGATCCCTGGAAGGATCCCTTCAACGACGGCTTCCAGCTGACCCAGTCACTGATGGCGGTGGGGCGGGGCAGCTGGGACGGGGTCGGGCTGGGTTCAAGCATTCTCAAATTGTCCTATCTGCCTGAGGCCCATACCGATTTCATCCTGGCGGTGATCGGCGAGGAGCTGGGGCTGGCCGGCATCGTGCTGGTGCTGGGCCTGTTCGGACTGGTGCTCTGGCGTGGCTTCACGATGGGCTTGCGCGGGGTTGAGATCGGCCAGCGCTATGCCGCCTATGTGGCTTTCGGTGTGTCGCTGATGCTGGGCCTGCAGGTGACGGTCTCGGTGGGCGTGAACCTGGGGGCCTTGCCGACCAAGGGTCTGACCTTGCCGATGATCAGCTATGGCGGCTCCTCAATGGTGCTGACCTGTGCCATGGTCGGGGTGCTGTTGCGCGCCACCTTTGAAATCAACCGGGCCCTGGATGCGCGGCGCAGCAACAGCCGTTATCTGGAAGCTCTGGCCGCCGCCGCCCAGGCGCCTGCGCCGACGACCACGAGGGCGGCCGCATGAGCGCGCGCGGCAAGGGGCCGGTTCTGATCATGGCCGGTGGTACCGGCGGCCATATTTTCCCCGGACTGGCGGTGGCCGAACAGCTGCGCGCCCGCGGCATCGAGGTGGTCTGGCTGGGCGCTGCCGGCGGCATGGAAACCCGGGTGGTGCCCGAGCACGGCATCACGCTGCATGCGGTTCCGGTCGGCGGCCTGCGTGGCAAGGGCTGGGCGACGCGTCTGCGCGCGCCATGGATGCTGCTGCGGGCCGGGCTGGTCTCTTTTGCCTTGATCCGCCGCGTGAAACCGACGGCGGTACTGTCAATGGGCGGTTATGTCGCCGGCCCCGGCGGGGTCGCGGCCTGGCTGCTGCGGCGGCCGCTGCTGATTCACGAGCAGAACGGCATTGCCGGCGTGACCAATCGCCTGCTGGCGAAACTGGCCCGGCGAGTGCTGACCGGTTTCCCCCAGGTCCTCAAGGGGGCTGAATGGGTGGGCAATCCGGTCCGTGCCGCCATCGCGGCATTGCCCGAGCCCGCCGAGCGGATGGCCGCCCAGCCGCTGCCGGCGCGGTTGCTGGTGCTGGGGGGCAGCCTGGGCGCGCGCGCCTTGAACAACTTGTTGCCACAGGCACTGGCCTTGCTGCCGGCGGCGCAGCGGCCGCAGGTGCTGCACCAGGCCGGACGCAACGGATTCGAGGCGGCGGTGCAAGCCTATGCCGAAGCCGGCGTGCGGGCCGATGTGCGACCGTTTCTTGATGATATGGCCGCCAGCTACGGTTGGGCCGATCTGGCCGTGTGCCGGGCCGGTGCCCTGACCATTGCCGAGCTGACGGCCGCGGGGCTGGGCTCGATTCTGGTGCCGTTCCCCTATGCGGTGGACGATCACCAGACGCGCAATGGCAGCACCCTGGTCGAGGCCGGCGCGGCCGAGTTGGTCCAGGAACGTGATTTGACCCCTGAATGGCTGGCTGCCCGCCTCGGCGAGCTGCTGGCTGATCCTTCCCGCCTGCGCGCGATGGCAGTTGCCGCACGCAGTCTGGCCAAACCGGCCGCGGCCAAGCGTATTGCCGATGTATGTATGGAGGTGGCCGCATGACGCCATTGCGTGTCCTCGGTCATGAGGAATTGATGAGCACCTTCAAACGGGTGCATTTCATCGGGATCGGTGGTGTCGGCATGAGCGGCATCGCGGAAGTCCTGTTCAATCTGGGTTATGCCGTCTCGGGCTCCGACCGGGCCGAGTCGGCGACTTCGCTGCGTCTGCGTGCGTTGGGCATGACCGTGCATATCGGCCATGCCGCCGAGCAAGTCGCCGATGCTCATGTGGTGGTGACTTCCAGCGCGATCAGAGCAGACAATCCCGAGTTGACGGCCGCCCGCGAAGCGCGGATTCCAGTGATTCCGCGGGCGGAGATGCTTGGCGAGCTGATGCGCTTCCGGCGCGGCATCGCGGTGGCGGGCACCCACGGCAAGACGACGACGACCAGCCTGCTGGCCAGCGTGATGGCCGAAGCCGGCTATGACCCGACCTTCGTGATCGGCGGCCAGCTGAACGCGGCCGGCGCCAATGCCCGGCTGGGGACCGGCCAGTATCTGGTGGCCGAGGCGGACGAGTCGGATGGCTCCTTCCTGTTGCTGTCGCCGGTGATCGCGATCGTCACCAATATCGATGCCGATCATCTGGAAAACTACGGTGGCGAGTTCGCCGGCGTGCGCAAGGCCTTTGCCGACTTCCTGCATCGCCTGCCGTTCTACGGGCTGGCGGTCCTGTGCGTGGATGATCCGGAAGTGGCCGAGCTGGCGCGCCAGACCACCCGCCGCAGCCTGACCTACGGCATCGACTCCGGGCAGGCCGATGTGCGGGCCAGCGACGTGCGCCAGGAAGGTTTTGAAATGACCTTTCTCCTGCATCTGCCGGGCGAGGCCGAGCCGACGCCGGTACGTCTGAATTCGCCGGGCCGGCACAATGTGCTCAATGCGCTGGCGGCGGCGGCCGTCGGCTGGCAGCTGGGCGCCGATCCCAAGGTCATCGCTGACGCGCTGGCCCGCTTCCAGGGGGTGGGCCGTCGTTTCCATCGCCGTGGCGAGCTGCCCATCGACCAGGGCTCGGTGCTGCTGGTCGATGATTACGGTCATCATCCCAGCGAGCTGGCAGCCGTCTTTGCCGCCGCCCGCGGCGGCTGGCCCGAGCGGCGGCTGGTGGTCGGTTTCCAGCCACATCGCTACAGCCGCACCCGCGATCTGCTGGACGATTTTGCCAATGTCCTGGCCGAGGTCGACGTGCTGGTGCTGACCGAGGTCTATCCGGCCGGCGAAGCGCCGCTGCCGCAGGCCGATGGCCGGGCGCTGGCCCGGGCCGTGCGTGCCCGCGGCAAGGTCGACCCGGTGTTGATCGATCATCCGCGAGATCTGAAAACGGTCCTGCCGGCCCTGTTGCGTGACGGCGACCTGCTGTTGCTGATGGGCGCCGGTGATATCGGCGCGGCGGCACTGGACATGGTCCAGCGTGGTGATCTGAGGAGCGAGCCGGCATGACGGATTTCGATACAAGCCGCCAAGCTTCAGCCGCCGCCCGTTTCGGTCGGGTCGCGGTGCTGATGGGAGGTACGTCTTCCGAACGTGAAGTCTCGCTGGATTCCGGCCGCAACGTGCTGGCCGCGTTGCGCGGACTGGGCATCGATGCCATTGCGCTGGATGGCATTCCGGCCTTGAACCGGGCCTTGCGTGAAGCCAGTGTGGATCGGGTGTTCAATGTCCTGCACGGCCAGCATGGCGGTGGAGAAGACGGCGTGGTGCAGGGGCTGCTGGAGGCGGCCGGTGTGCCCTATACCGGTTCCGGTGTGCTGGGTTCGGCATTGAGCATGGACAAGATCCGCAGCAAGCTGGTGTGGCTGGCGCTGGGCCTGCCCACGCCCCGCCATGTCGCGATCCGCAAGGGCGACGACGTGCGCCGGGCTGCTTCGCTGATCGGTTTCCCGCTGATCGTCAAGCCGGCCTGCGAAGGCTCCAGCGTCGGCATTACCCGGGTCTTCGACGAGAACGGGCTGGCCGAGGCGGTGGCTCTGGCCGAACGCTATCCGGGTGATCTGCTGATGGAGACCCTGATACGCGGCGGTGGCGAATATACGGTCGGCATTCTGGCGGAACGGGCCTTGCCCAGTATCCGCATCGTGCCGGCCGGCGAGTACTACGACTATCACGCCAAATACCAGGCCGAAGATACCCGGTATCTTTGCCCGGGGCTCAGCGGCGAGGACGAGCAGTCATTGCGGCAACTGGCCCTGCAGGCCTTTCAGGCACTGGACTGTCGTGGCTGGGGCCGGGTCGACGTGATGCGCGATGAAGCGGGCCGGTTCTGGCTGCTGGAAGTCAATACCGCCCCCGGCATGACTTCGCATTCGCTGGTACCGAAGGCGGCTGCCGAGCTTGGTCTGGATTTTGCCGAGCTGTGCCTGCAGGTGCTGGAAACCAGCGTGGAGGAGGCCCCATGAAAGGCGCCGGGCGCTTCTTCGGCTGGGCCGTGGCGATCATGCTGGTCGTGCTGCCTATTGTCGGCGTGTTGCAGGGCTGGTTTGCCTCGCAGCACTGGCCGGTCACCAAGCTGACCGTGCAGGCGCCCTTTCACGAAGTCACCGGACCGCAGCTGCGTGCCGCCGTCGTGCCGCAATTGGGCAAAGGTTTCTTCGCGCTGGATCTGGACCAGGTCCAGCAAGCGGTAGCCGCGATCCCTTGGGTGCAGTCCGTCGAGGCACGAAAGCGCTGGCCGGACAGTCTGCTGCTGCGGATCACCGAGCGCGAGCCGTTTGCGCACTGGAACGAGCATCAGCTGATCAGTCGCAAGGGCCAGGTCTTTGACGGAGGCCAGGCCAGCGTGCCGGACAGCCTGCCGCAGCTGGCCGGTCCGGAGTCGCAGATGAGCGAGGTGGTGGCCTTCTACGTCAGTCTGCAGCGGGCCTTCGCCCCCAGTGGCCTGAAAATCAGCGGGGTCAGTCTCAGCCAGCGTGGCAGCTGGACGGTGCGTACCACGAGCGGGGCCCGCATCGAGGTCGGGTCCCGAGAGATGGCCAGGGAGCGGCTGCACCGGTTCCTGGGCGTCTATCCGCAACTGCTCGATCAACACCCGGAAGGCCTGGCTTATGCCGACCTCCGATATACCAATGGATTCGCCGTGAGGTGGGATACATCCCGTACCGCCCCCTCCACCCAGAGCACACCGCATACATGAAACCAAGGAACGAAAAACAGCTGGTCGTGGGACTTGATATCGGCACCTCCAAGGTGGTGGCGATTGTCGGCGAGTACGAGCCGGGCGAGCCGGTTGAAGTCATCGGCATCGGCTCGCATGCCTCCCGCGGCCTCAAGCGCGGCTCGGTGGTCGATATCGAATCGACCGTGCACTCGATCCAGCGGGCCGTGGAAGAGGCCGAGCTGATGGCGGGCTGCGATATCCGCTCGGTCTACGCCTCGATTTCCGGCAGTCATCTGGAAACACGCAATTCCCACGGCAGCGCGGCGATCCGCGACCGTGAAGTGAATGCAGGGGATCTGGAGCAGGTGCTGGAAGCGGCCAGTGCCGTGAATTTTCCGGCCGACCGGCGGGTGCTGTTCAAGGAGGCGCAGGAATATCGCATCGACGGCCAGGACGGCATCCGTTCGCCGGTGGGTATGAGCGGGGTACGCCTGGAGGCGAGCGTGCATCTGGTCACCGGTGCGGCGGCGGCGGTGCAGAACATTACCAAGTGCATCCAGCGTTGCGGCCTGAGCGTGGATGAGCTGGTGCCGTCCTCGATCGTCAGCGGCAAGTCGGTGCTGACCGACGACGAGCGCGAACTGGGTGTCTGTCTGGTCGATATCGGCGCGGGTACCACCGATATCGCGATCTATACCCAGGGCGCGATCCGCTACACCAAGTCGCTGCCCGTCGGCGGCGATCAGGTCACCAACGATATCGCCTACGGTGTGCAGACGCCGACCTCGCATGCCGAGGAAATCAAGATCAAGTACGCCTGTGCGCTGGCCGGCATGGCTCGCGCGGACGAGTCGATCCAGGTGCCCAGTGTCGGTGACCGGCCACCCCGGCGACTGGCTCGCCAGTCGCTGGCGCAGAGCGTGCAGGCGCGCTACGAGGAAATTTTCGAGATGGTGCAGGAAGAGCTGCGCCGCTCGGGCTACGAGAGCATGGTCGCGGCCGGCGTGGTGCTGACCGGCGGTGCCTCGAAGATGGAAGGGGCCCTGGAACTGGCCGAGGAAATCCTTCACAAGATGGTTCGGATCGGTATTCCGCAGCATGTGGTGGGGATGGGCGAAGTCATCGGCACGCCGCAACACGCGACGGGCGTGGGCTTGCTGTTGCATGGATCGCGACCGGACGGAAAGCGCATCAGCTATCCGGTCGGCGGCAGCGTAGGTGGTTTGATCGGAAATCTGCAGGGCTGGTTCCGCCGCAATTTCTGAGTGGTTGCAGTACGGCAAGTTCAACGAAACATGGTTTGCCAGGTCATGCCTGGCCGGGACGCGAGTCCACTACCCCGTCTGGTGCAGACCGCACGGGGCAACAACGACAACGACGTACAACGGAGGACGGGAAATGTTTGAACTGATCGAAAAACTGGCACCCAATGCGGTCATCAAAGTCATCGGCGTCGGCGGCGGCGGTGGCAATGCGGTCGCCCACATGCTGAACTCCAATATCGGCGGCGTCGAATTCGTGGTCGCCAATACCGATGCCCAGGCCATGAAGCACTGCGGCAACCGGGTGCATCTGCAGCTGGGCGGCAATGTCACCAAGGGACTTGGCGCCGGTGCCAACCCCGAAGTCGGCCGTCAGGCCGCGCTGGAAGATCGCGAGCGGATCGAGGAGATGCTCGATGGCGCGGACATGGTTTTCATCACCGCCGGCATGGGCGGTGGCACCGGGACCGGGGCCGCCCCGGTGGTGGCCCAGCTGGCCAAGGAAAAAGGCATCCTGACCGTGGCCGTGGTCACCAAGCCGTTCCCGTTCGAAGGTCGCCGCCGCATGCAGGTGGCCTTGAAGGGTATCGAGGACCTGTCCCAGCACGTGGATTCGCTGATCATCGTGCCGAACGAGAAGCTGTTGAGCGTGCTGGGCCGGGAAGTGACTCTGGTCAATGCGTTCAAGGCCGCCAACGACGTGTTGCAGGGAGCGGTGCAGGGCATTGCCGACCTGATCACCTCGCCGGGCCTGATCAACGTCGACTTTGCCGACGTGCGCACGGTGATGAGTGAAATGGGCCAGGCGATGATGGGTACCGGCATGGCCCGCGGCGATGACCGTGCCCAGGCGGCCGCCGAGGCGGCGATCAAGAATCCGCTGCTGGAAGACGTCGATCTGAATGGCGCCTGCGGCATTCTGGTGAACATCAGTGCCGGTCCGAACCTGACCTTGCGTGAATTCCAGGAAATCGGCGATATCGTGCATGCCTATTCCAGTGAAGACGCGACCGTGGTGGTCGGTACCTCCCTGGATCCGGACATGCAGGACGATGTCCGCGTCACCGTGGTGGCCACCGGTTTGAACCGGCTGCCGGCCACGGGCGCCGTGCGTCCGGCGGCGGCAGGTCAGCGTGCCGGCACGGTGGAAATGCGGCAGGCGCCCCGTCCGGTGGTGCTGCGTACCGGCACCGGCAACGAAGTGGTGGACTATGCCATGAGCAACGAGTCCAGCCCCGCTCACCTGCGCTCCGATGCATCGCCTTCGGCCAAGCCGGCGGCTCCCGACAACGACTATCTGGATATCCCGGCTTTCCTGCGCCGTCAGGCCGACTGAGTCGCATCCAGCTCCTTGTCGTTGAGTGAATTCCCCCACCCGCCGGTCCCGTCCCGGCGGGGAAGGGGGCTCGAGGTCTGCCGCCCGGCGGGCCATTTCCGCCTGTCCGCGGTTTCCGGTTCGCGGCACGTACCCGGCCGATGCGTCAGCGGTCGCGGTCTTCAGGCATTGCAGGGACCGCTGCTGCCGGTTGCCGCCCATGTCCGATGAGGCCGCAGGACATCGACAGCAAAAGAATTGAAATTGTCCGGAACCAATCGGGCCGCATCGCGGTCAGAGTTCATCGTGACCGTGATCGGAATGTTAATCCGCGCCACGGAACGGCCGTGGATTTTCTGTGCAGCGCGCGTCGTTCTTAACACCTGCCCTTGTTGTTCCAGACCAGGGGCAAGGCTGCTTTTGACCGGAATGCTGCGCTACATGGTGACAGCAATTGATGTGTTACTGTATAACGTGCCGTTAGTTTATTGAAATGAATGGACTTTCGTAATCTGACAAGTAAGAATCGTTGGCGTCTTGAAGCTGAAAGATTTATGAAAGGTCGTCTGGCGGCCGTTCCCGGCTTGTCATTTCAGGTTAAAACTATGTTAGGATGCTGGCCAGTTTGGCGGCTGCAATACAGGTAAGCTAAGAGATGATCAAGCAGCGTACGCTCAAAAATATCATTCGCGCGACGGGTGTCGGTCTGCATACCGGCGACAAGGTCTATATGACGCTGCGCCCGGCGGCACCCAACACCGGCATCGTTTTCCGTCGCATCGATCTGGATCCGCCGGTCGAAATCAAGGCCCGTCCCGATCGCGTCGGCGATACGCGGCTGTCGACCACACTGGTCGGCGAAAATCCGGATATCCGGGTCTCCACGGTCGAGCATCTGCTGTCGGCCATGGCCGGTCTGGGCGTGGACAATGCCTATGTCGACCTGTCGGCGCCCGAGGTGCCGATCATGGACGGCAGCGCCGGCCCCTTCGTGTTCCTGCTGCAGTCGGCGGGCATCGAAGAGCAGAACGTGGCCAAGCGGTTCATTCGCATCAAGAAGGCCGTCGAGGTCCGTGACGGTGACAAGACCGCACGCTTCGAGCCGTTCAACGGCTTCAAGGTGGGATTCTCGATCGAGTTCGACCATCCGGTGATCAGCAAGCGCGTGTCGCGTGCCGAAATCGATTTCTCGACCACGTCCTTCGTCAAGGAAGTCAGCCGCGCGCGGACCTTCGGTTTCATGAAGGACATCGAGATGTTGCGCGAGCACAATCTGGCACTGGGCGGCTCGATGGACAATGCGGTGGTGCTGGACGACTATCGCGTGCTCAACGAAGATGGACTGCGGTACGAGGACGAGCTCGTCAAGCACAAGATTCTGGATGCGATCGGCGACCTTTACCTGCTCGGCCACAGCTTGATCGGCGCCTACCATGCGCACAAGTCCGGGCATGAATTGAACAATATCCTGCTGCGCACCTTGCTGGCTGACCCGGCGGCCTGGGAAGAAGTGGTGTACAAGGATGATCCGCTGACGGCGCCGATCTCCTACGCCCATCCCGCGCAGGCGATGTAGGCAAGCGGTCGCGGTCCTGCGGGGCCGGCCTGTTGCAGCGACGGCCGCATGGTGCGGCCGTCGTCGTGTCTGCCTGTCGCGGGGGGGCTCAGTCCTTTTCGTCCTCGCTCGCCGGCGGCGCCTTGCCGTGACTGGCCAGGTCCAGAAACATCCGTTGCAGCTGGGGATCGCCCAGATGCCGGGCGGCGGCGGTAAGGTGCTGGGCCGAGCTTTCCGAAAGCGTCTTGCGCGGCCGGGTGTCTTCCCGTTCCGGCGGTGTCCATGTCGCCATTTTCACGCTGATCGCATCCACTTCCAGTCCCAGGCCACGCGCCGTGGTGAAAATGGATTGCTGCAAGGTGCGTAGGCGGCTGGCCCAGGCCGGCGAGGGTGCCAGAAAGACGAGTCGTCGGCCCTTGATCGCGGCCAGACGCACCTGATCCTGCATGGCCTTGGGCAAGGTCTTGCGCAGCGCCTGGTCAAGTGCGGCCAGCCAGGCGGCATGCCGGCTGAGCGCGGCGATGCCGACACAGTCCTCCAGCCGCCGTGGCCGGCCCTGGCGTTGCAGGGTGGGGCGCATACGCTGACGATCTGAAGGTGGCGGACTGGTGGACAAGAGGCATTTCCGGATGAGCTGGGCCCAGACTAGCCCGGATTGATGCGACTTGCATCCGGACGAAGCGGCGGCGTGGCGACTTCGCGGCTTGAAAGCACGCCGGCTGACCGCCATTGAATACTGAGCCAGGAGATACCAGCCAGTCTTGACCGTCAGCCGTTTGGGCTTGCCGGCTGACCCGAGTATGATGTTTGATCCTTGGTGATTTGCCGTCTCTGACGGCAGACCATTCCACCTTGACCCGGAAGATCGATGTTCAATCGTGCTTTGACCCGTCTTTTTGGCAGCCGCAATGAGCGAGTGCTGCGGCAACTCTCGAAACCGGTGGCCCGCATCAATGCGCTGGAGCCTGAGTTCGAGCAGCTCAGTGATGATCTGCTGCGGGCCAAGACCGAGCAGTTCCGGCAGCGCCTGGCCGCAGGCGAGAGCCTGGACGCATTGCTGCCGGAGGCCTTCGCCACGGTGCGTGAGGCCGCCCGCCGGGTCCTGGGCATGCGCCATTACGATGTGCAGATGATCGGCGGGATGGTGCTGCATTCGGGCCGCATCGCGGAAATGCGCACCGGCGAGGGCAAGACCCTGGTCGGCACCTTGCCGGTATATCTGAACGCGCTGGCCGGCAAGGGCGTGCACGTGATCACGGTCAATGACTATCTGGCCCGTCGCGACTCGGCCCAGATGGGCCAGCTCTACAACTTCCTGGGCCTGTCGGTGGGCGTGGTGTATCCGGGCATGGATCATGCCGACAAGCATGCGGCCTACAATGCCGACATCACCTACGGCACCAACAACGAGTTCGGCTTCGACTATCTGCGCGACAATATGGCCTTGTCCAAGGACCAGCGCTACCAGCGCGGTCTGAGCTACGCCATCGTCGACGAAGTCGATTCGATCCTGATCGACGAGGCGCGGACGCCGCTGATCATCTCGGGCCCGGCCGAAGATTCGCCGCAGCTGTATATCGCCGTCAACAAGATCGTGCCCAGCCTGGTCCGCCAGGAGAAAGAGGACGGTCCTGGCGATTACTGGGTCGACGAAAAGCAGAAGCAGGTCCATCTGTCCGAGGAGGGTATGTCGCACGCCGATGAATTGCTGCGTGCGGCGGGCGTGCTGGAAGAAGATACCGGTCTGTACGACCCGAAGAATCTGGCGGCGGTCCATCATCTGAATGCGGCCTTGCGCGCCAATGTCATCTACCATCGCGATGTCGACTACATCGTGCGTGGCGGCGAGGTGGTGATCGTCGATGAATTCACCGGTCGTACCTTGGCCGGCCGTCGTTGGTCCGACGGTCTGCATCAGGCGGTCGAGGCCAAGGAAGGCGTACCGATCCAGCGCGAGAACCAGACGCTGGCGACGGTGACCTTCCAGAACCTGTTCCGGATGTACGACAAGCTGGCCGGCATGACCGGTACCGCCGACACCGAGGCTTACGAGTTCCAGCAGATCTACGGTCTGGAAGTGGTGGTGATTCCCACCCACAAGCCGCAGCAGCGCAAGGATCACCCTGACATGGTGTTCCTGGGTCAGGAGCAGAAGTTCAAGGCGGTCATCGAGGACATCAAGGCCTGCCACGAGCGTGGCCAGCCAGTGCTGGTGGGCACCACCTCGATCGAGGTCTCCGAGCTGCTGGCCGAGCAGCTGCGTGCCGCCAAGGTGGCGCACGAGGTGCTGAACGCCAAGCAGCACGAGCGCGAGGCGCATATCGTGGCCCAGGCCGGAGCGCCGGGAGCTGTCACGATTGCTACCAACATGGCCGGTCGCGGTACCGACATCGTGCTGGGCGGCAGTCTGGAAGCGGTACTGGCCGCCCTGCCCGAAGATGCCGACGATGCGGCCCGGGCCGAGGCCAAGGCCCGCTGGCGCGTACTGCACGATCAGGTGCTGGCGGCCGGCGGCCTGCATATCATCGGTACCGAGCGGCACGAGTCGCGCCGCATCGACAACCAGCTGCGTGGTCGTTCCGGTCGTCAGGGTGATCCGGGTTCATCGCGGTTCTATCTGTCGCTGCAGGACAACTTGCTGCGGATCTTCGGCGGCGAGTCGGTCGGGCGCTGGATGCGGATGTTCGGCATGAAGGAGGATGACGCGCTGGAAGACAAGATGATCAGCCGTCAGATCGAGAAGGCCCAGCGTCGCGTCGAGCAGCACAACTTCGATATCCGCAAGCATCTGCTGGAATTCGATGACGTGGCCAATGATCAGCGCAAGGTCGTCTATGCCCAGCGTGACGAATTGCTGGAGGGCGAGGACGTATCCGATGCCATCGCCGACATCCGTCACAGCGTGGTGACCGAGCTGGTGCAAAGACATGTCGCACCGGACAGCATCGAGGAACAGTGGGATCTGGAGGGGCTGGAGCAGGAGCTGAGCAGCGAATTCGGTTTGCAGGAGCCTTTGCGGCGCTGGGTGGAAGCCCAGAGCGAGCTGGATGCCGAGGGCATTCTGGCCCACGTCCGCGAAGCGATGGACGGCTTGTTCCGCGAAAAGGAAATGCAGCTGGGTATCGACAATATGCGCCAGCTGGAAAAGCACATTATGCTGAGCGTGGTCGACAATGCCTGGAAAGAGCATCTGGCCAGCATGGACTATCTGCGCCAAGGCATCTATCTGCGCGGCTACGCACAGAAGCAGCCGAAGCAGGAATTCAAGCGCGAGTCCTTCGAGCTGTTCACCACCATGCTGGGTCGGATCAAGACCGATGTGATCCAGATGCTGGCCCGGGTCCGGGTCCGCAGCGAGGAAGAGGTGCAGGCGCTGGAGGCCGAGCAGCAGCAGGCGGCGGAAGCCCTGGCGGCGCAGATGCTGACTTCGGGTGGTGGCGAGGCGCCGGCTCCGATGCTGTCCGGCGATGCGGTCACTCCTACCGTGGCTGCGGATACGGCGGTGGCCGGCGAGCTGCCCAAGGTCGGTCGCAATGATCCCTGCCCCTGCGGTTCGGGCAAGAAGTACAAGCACTGCCACGGCCAATTGCTCTGAGTAGGCCAGGCCTCGGCCGGGTATGCCGGAGCCGGACATGAAGCAGCCCCGCAGGATCGCTCCTGCGGGGCTGCTTCATGACGGGATTTTGAAGAATGTCGTCCCGACGGCGCGGCTCGGGTACCGATCAGTCGTTTCCGCCACCCTTGCGGCTGGACTCGGCGGCTACTGAGACGTAGGCAGGCTCTTCGCCGTCGAGCCGCATGGCGGTCAGGCGGCCACCCCAGACGCAGCCGGTATCCAGGCAGTACACGCCCAGCCCGGCAAAGCGTCCCAGTGCCGACCAGTGACCGAAGACGATGCGGGTTTCATGCTGGCGCATGCCGGGTACTTCAAACCAGGGATAGCTGCCCGGGCGCTGGGTGCCGGGGCGCCCCTTGGCCTCGAAATCGATACGGCCATGGACGTCGCAGTAACGCATGCGGGTCAGCATGTTGATTGCCGCGCGGTGCCGCTCGATGCCTTGCAGGCGGTTCGACCAGCTGGCCGGCCGATTGCCGAACAGATTGCGCAGCAGCCGTGTATGGCGGGGGCTGGAAAGCTCGCGCTCCACTTCCTGGGCCGCACGCTGGGCCTGGCGCAGGTTCCAGTTCGGCGCGAGGCCGGCATGGACCATGGTCCAGCCCAGCTCCGCGTCGTGATGCAGCAGTTTCTGCTGGCGCAGCCAGGCCATCAGTTCAGGGGCATCTTCGGCAAACAGGACTTCGCGCAGCTCCTCGTTGACCTTGGCCTGGGCTTCCGGTTTGCGCAGGGCGATCGCCAGCAGGCTCAGGTCATGATTGCCCAGGGTGATGGTGACGGCGTCGCCCAGGCTGTGGATAAGGCGCAAGGTGCGCAGCGATTCACCGCCGCGATTGACCAGGTCGCCACAGAACCACAGGCGGTCGACAGCAGGGTCGAAGCGGAGTTTTTCGAGCAGACGTTGCAGTTCGGGATAGCAGCCCTGCACATCGCCGATTGCATAGATAGCCATCGATACGGATCAACCTGCGTGCCGCGGAGCGGTATGGGGGTGGGTCAACATCAGTGCAGGGTTCGCGGGATGGTGAGTGTGAAAGGCGGGATCGGTGTTTCAAAACGGGTGCCATCGTCGGCCAGCATGTGATAACTGCCGGTCATGACGCCGACCGAGGTTTCCAGGACCGCGCCGGAGGTGTATTCGAAATCGTCGCCGGGGCGCATCCACGGCTGTTCGCCGACCACGCCTTCGCCGGTGACTTCCTCGGTCTTGCCATTGGCATCGGTGATGATCCAGTGCCGGGTCAGCAATTGCGCGCCGACGCTGCCGATATTGCGCAAGGTGATGGTGTAGGCGAAAACGTAGCGGTTGTCATCCGGCCGCGACTGGTCTGGCACGAACTGGGTTTGCACCTGCACGTCGATCGTGTAGGGAGATTGGCTGTTCATTTTTCTATTCTAAGCCCAGCAGCCATCGCCTGCCCATGTTTGATTGCACCGGCAGGCGCGGAGCCGAGGCTTCAGGCCTGGGCCAGACGGATGAAATCCGCCGGCGAGAGAGTCTCGGCACGACAGCCCGGATCAATGCCGGCACGACTGATCGCGGCGGGTTCCAGCGTGCCTTTCAAGGTGTTGCCCAGGGTCTTGCGACGCTGGGCAAAGGCTGCCTTGACGATGTCGTGCAGGCGGCGGGAGTCGGCATCGGGAAGCTGCTCCGGCGGCAATGGCTGCATCCGCACCACGGCCGAGTCGACCTTGGGCGGTGGCCGGAAGGCTCCGGGCGGCACGATGAACAGCGGCGTGACCTGGCAGCGCAGCTGCAACATCACCGACAGGCGACCATAGATCTTGCTGCCGGGAGCGGCGGCCATCCGGTCCACCACTTCCTTCTGCAGCATGAAGTGCATGTCTTCGATGGCGGCGGCATGGTCCACGCAATGGAACAGGATAGGGCTGGAAATGTAATAAGGCAGATTGCCGGCGATACGCAGCCGTTCCGCGCCGAGCTCGGTGGCAAGGCGGCTGATGTCGACCTTCAGGATATCGGAGCGGATCACCTGCAGCTGACCGATGCTGGCGGCGCGCGCCTCGAGGCCGGGAATCAGCTCGGCATCGAGTTCGATCGCGGTCAGCCTGCCGGCGGCCTTCAGCAGCGGAAAGGTCATCGCCCCTTCGCCGGGGCCGATCTCCACCACGGTATCGGCAGGGCGGGGCGCGATGGCGCCGACGATGCGATCCACATAATGCCGGTCATGCAGAAAGTGCTGACCGAAGTGTTTTTTGGGTTTTGCGTTCATGCGGTATGCCGGGCCTGCGTCGGCGGCCTGACCGCCGACGCGTGCTTCAGGGCCTGGCTCATGCAGCGGGCGAGGCGGTATGGGTGTTGGTGTCCTGCAGGGCCGGGACCAGAATCTTCACATAGGAGCCGGAGCGCAGCTGGCGCAGGAAATTGTCATAGGCCTCCTCCGACTTGCGGCTGCCGATTTCCTGGCGGGCCTGGCTGCGGGCGAGCTGATTGGTCTGATCGACCTGACGGCTGCCCAGTCGTTGCAGGATGATCCAGCCGGCATCGGTCTGGAACGGCTTGGAGACCTCCTCGTCCTGCAGCTGCTTCAGCTGCCCGGCCACGGCGGGGCCCCACCCGTCCAGCGGGAACCAGCCCATGTCGCCACCCAGATTGGCCGATGTGTCGTCATTGGAGTCGGCCTTGGCCAGGGCGGCGAAGTCGCCGTGCTGGTTGACGATCTTGTTGTACAGGTCCTCGGCCTTCTGCTGGGCCTGTGCCTCGCTCAGCAGCTCGGTCGGCCGGATCAGGATTTCACGGGAGTGGTATTCGGTGACCAGCTGCTGCTCCTGCTTGCGGACACCCAGCAGCTTCAGGATCTGGAACCCGGCCGGAGTGCGCAGCGCCGCGGTGACCTGGCCTTCATTCATGCTGGAAACGGTATCCGTGAACAGCTGGGGAATCGCATCCAGCCGGCGCCAGCCCAGATCGCCACCTTGCAGAGCATCCTGGGCATCGGAGTAACGCGCGGCGACGGCTGCGAAGTCGGTACCTGACTTGATGGCGGCTTCGGCTTCGGCCGCCTTGGCTGCGGCGGCCTGGATATCACTGGCGGTGCCGCCGCTGGGTACGCTGATCTGGATATGCGCCAGATGCACTTCACCCGCCTTGTAGCTGGGGCTGTGCAGCAGGTTGTCGACTTCGCTGTCGGTGACGGTGACCTGGTCGTGCATGATGCTTTCATGCAGGCGCTGGATCATCAGCTGGTCGGCCATCTGCTGCTGGAAAGCGCGGAAGCTCTGGCCATGCTGCTCGACGGCAGTACGCAACTGGTCGGTGGTCAGATTGTTCTGCTGGGCGACCGCCTGTACGGCCTGGTCCACGTCGGCATTGGCCAGCTGGATGCCTTGCTCGTTGGCTTTCTGGATCTGCAGCCGCATCAGGATCAGTCGATTGAGCACCTGGCGGGCCAGCACGTCCTCGGGTGGCAGGCGCTCGGCCGGCGTGGACTGGCGGACGTTGGCGATCGCGGCATCCAGCTCGCTCTGCAGGATCACATCATCCTCGACCACGGCGACGATCCGGTCGACCAGATGACTGTCCTGGGATGGGGCCGTCGTAGAGGTGCCGCCCAGCAGTTGCGCCTGGGCCACCGGGGTGGTCGCTACGGCAACGGTGGCCAGTAGCGCGAATGCAATCGTTTGCTTCATTAGCGAGAATCCGGTTCGCCCGCAGGCGAGATATTATTGATAACCCTGATACCCGAGGATATCACGGCGCAGCATGGACTCGACCTGATTGGACGAGGAGCCGAGGCCCTTGAAGACCACCTCGAACATGAACGAGTTGTCGCGCTTGTTGTTGGTATACATGTTGCTGAAGCTGCTGGTATTGACGTAGCTGCGGTCGACCACCCGGAACGATACGCAGCAGCTGTCATATTCGACACCGCCCAGTGCCTCGATCAGTTCATGATCGACCACCGACCAGGTCAGGCTGCCCAGCAGTCGCCAGCGATCCGTCAGCGGATAGACCGCAGCGGTGCTGTATTGGTTCAGCAGGCCGCGTCGATACAGGTAGGAGAAGTCAACCAGACCGCCGTCGCCGAAGCGATGCTGCAGCTGCATGATGCCCACATCGGTCTGATGGGTGTTGGGATCGTACTGGTAGGTGGTGGTGACCCGCCAGTTGTCAGCCAGGCTGAGGCTGCCCTGGAACACGTAGTTGGAACGGGCCCAGTTGGTCGGCTCGGTATTGGTCTGGATGATGCGTCCCACCTGGCTGTTGGTCTCGTAGGGAAGGATGACCCGCTGGGGCGCGAAATACTGGATCTGGCCCAGACTGGCCGAGAACCGCTCGGTGCCGCTGTCATCCAGGAAGCGGGTGGTGAGGGCTGCCGTCAGGTTGTTCGCATTCATCTGCCGGTCGGCACCGGAGTACTGATTGGTCGAGAACAGCTGCTGATAGTCCAGCGTGTCGATGCCGGTGTCGAACAGCGGCAGATTGTTCTGGTTGCGGTAGGGCACGTACAGATAGAACAGCCGTGGCTCCAGGGTCTGGGTGTACTGCTGGCCGAACAGTGAGGTCTGGCGGTCGAAGACCAGCCCGCTGTCCAGGCTGACGATGGGCAGCGAGCGCTGCATGGTGGCCTGGTTGAAGGGCGATTGCTCGTCCGGCGCGATCGGACCGTAGGCGTTGTAGTGGTTGTAGCCTGGCTGCAGCTGGTAGGCGGTGTAGCGATAGCCCACACGGGGTTTGACGAACCAGGCCGAGCCGCGGAAATCGGCCGCCAGCCAGGGATAGATGTCCTCGCGCTGGCCTTCGACATTGCCGGGCTTGCGAAAGGCGGTGGCCTCGTCATCCATGCCGAAATCCAGCCAGCGGGTCAGCGGTCGGTCCATGTTGAACACTGCGTGCGGAAGCCGGTTGTACTGCATCACCGAATTGTTCAGGAACGGGTTGATGTTCTGGTAGACATCGGCGCCGATCGAACTGGTCCACCACTTGCCATGGCCGTTCAGATAGGCAGTGGAGGCCAGGGTGCCGATCGCGCTGGTATACAGGTCGCTGCCGTAGTCATACAGGAAGGCGCCATCCGAGGCCCGGTTGATATTGGTATCCAGGCTCCAGTTGTCCCACAGCCGGGTATGGCTGACGAACTTCATCAGATAACGGGCGTGGTCCTCCGTGTTGTACAAGGTGCCACTATCCTTGGGGGCTCCATCATGCGGGTTGTATTCCACGCCGAGCAGTCCGGTGCTGCGCCGGGTCTTGTAGCGGAAGGTCTCTTCCAGCACCACGCCACGACGGGTATAGATCCTGGGATTGACGGTCAGGTCGTAGTTCGGCGCCAGATTGAAGTAATAAGGCGCGCCGATGACATAGCCCGAACGGCTGGTATGGCTGAGCTCAGGGGATAAGAAGCCGCTTTCGCGCCGGTTGTCGGTAGGAAAACCGAAATAGGGCAGATACATCCAGGGCACGCCGCGGTAATAGAACTTCACGTCGCGCGCGGTGCCTCGACCGCGTTGCTTGTCGATCCTGATCTGCTTGCTGCGGATTTCCCAGACATGATGGCCGATGTCGCATGTGCTGTAGCTGGACATCAGATAGCTGCTGCGGTTGATGTCCAGCATCGATACGCTGTCGGCCGTGCCGTTGCCGCGGCTCAGCAGCATCTGGTAACGCAGATGACCATCGGCCGTGCCGGTGCCGCGGTCTGAATTGCCCTTGACGTGGTCGGCGGCGATCAATTCACCGGCCTGTTGCATGCGAACGTTGCCGCGTGCCTCGTAGTCTGAACTGTCGCCGTCGTAGTCGACGGTATCGGCCTGCAGGCGCTGGTCGGCCCGGACCAGATTGGCCTCGCCCTGCAGGTGGTAGATGGTCTGATTCAGTGAAGTCAGCGACCTGCCACTGACATGGGTCTCGGCCGTGGGGCGCAGGCGCGTATCCTGCGGCAGGCCGGGATCGAAGAAGTCCAGTGTCGAATGGGTGCGGCAGATCGCGTAGCTGGGCGGCAGCGTCGGGCACAGATAGCTGCCCAGCGGACAGCTGAGATTGCGCTTGGCATGAGGCGGCTGGCTCTGGCCACTGACCGGACCACTCTCCGCGCCAAGGAGGGCAAGTGCGGCAGCCAGGGCGAGCAGGCGTCGAGGGGGCATGGTGCGTTGCGTCGGCGTCACAGGCAGTCGGGTCAAGTTCATTGAAGAGAGTAAAGCTAACAGAAACCTGCGGAACTTAGGCATCGGCAACCGCAGTCCGCGTGGATCGCCGGCGGTGTTCAGCGCATCAGGGCGCGGACATGAGCCTGAGTGCAGCACGCCAGGCCGGCCAGGTCATAGCCGCCCTCCAGGCTGGATACCAGCCGGCCCTCCGCATGCGAGTCGGCGAGATCGACCAGCCGCCCGCTGATCCAGGCGAAGTCTTCGCTGCCCAGTTGCAGATGAGCGGTAGGATCGCCTCGGTAGCCATCGAAGCCGGCCGATACCAGTACCAGCTGGGGCTTGAAACGGAACAGGCGCGGCAGCAGCATGTCCTGCCACAGCTGCCGGAAGGCGCCGGCGCCGTCGCCGGCCAGCAGACTGCCGTTGACGACGTGGTCATTGCCGTTGAGTGCCTCGTCACCGGTATAGGGAAACAGTGGCGACTCCTGGCTGGAGGCAAACATCACCCGTGCGTCGTGCTGGAACATGGCTTGCGAGCCGTTCCCGTGATGGACATCGAAATCGACGATGGCGAGCCGTTTCAGACCGTGTTCGGCCAAGGCATGGGCCGCACCCACGGCGATGTTGTTGAACAGGCAGAACCCCATCGCCGCATCCGGCATGGCGTGGTGGCCGGGCGGGCGGATCGCGCAGAAGGCGCGCTTGACCGCGCCATGCATGACGGCATCCACCGCGCCGCAGACGGCACCGGCGGCATGCAGGGCGGCGGAGGCCGAGCCGGCCCCGATCACGGTATCTTCGGCCAGACTCAACAGCTGCTCGCCGTGCAGCGGCTGCAGGACCTGTTCGATGTGTCGGCGGGTATGGACCCGCTCCAGCTGCTGGCGGCTGGCCGCAGGGCTGTGGACCCGTTCGAGACCAGCGAACTCCGGTGTCTGCAGCGCCCGCAGCACCGCATGCAAACGGGCCGGCGACTCGGGATGAATGCCCGGATCGTGCAGCAGGCAATCCGGAGGAGAGTACAGTCGCAGCATGTGCGGTTCCGGGCTCAGTCGGCCGCGACAGGGGGGCGGGCCTGCCACAGTACCTCGCCATGGCCGCTGGCACGGGCCAGCACGCGCGCCATCACGAACAGCAGGTCGGACAGCCGGTTCAGGTATTGCAGCAGGTCCGCACGCAGCGGTTCACGCTGATGCAGCGTGATCACGCTGCGCTCGCAGCGGCGGCAGATGGTGCGTGCCAGATGGCACTGGGCCGCCGCCATGCCGCCGCCGGGCAGAATGAAGTCGCGCAGCGGCGGCAGGTCGGCATTGAGCGCATCCAGCTCGCTTTCCAGTCGCAGGACATCCTGTGACTGGATGATGGCGACCCCGGGCATGCACAACTCGCCGCCCAGATTGAACAGATCATGCTGGATACGTTGCAGCGCGGCGCGCAGGTCCCCAGGCAGATCCGGCTGGGCCAGCAGCAGTCCCAGCGCGCTGTTCAGCTCGTCGGCATCGCCGAAGGCGGCAACCCGGAGATCGTTTTTGGCGACGCGCCGGCCATCGCCCAGACCGGTGCTGCCGTCATCACCGGTACGCGTGTAGATGCGGCTCAATCGATGGCCCATGATTCAGCGCCCGGTGCCGGGGATCATGCCGACACGGCGGCGGGCGAATGCTGTTTCGGCCATGTGGACTCCTTGGGGCGGACCGGATGAGAGGGCGGCTCGCCGCAGCCAGGATCGCCCGTGAAAGCCGCACAGTCTACCTCAAGCCGACGGTCGCGGCTTTCCGGCCCATTCCGGAGTGGTGTGACGCATGGGCTTGAACCGGACGCCGGTGGCTGCCGATAAGCGGGTATGATTTGCGGCTATGCAAGCACATCCTTTTCAGCAAACGGTGTCAGCCGACGCCGAAATCGTGATTGTCGGCGGCGGTCTGGTCGGTGCCAGTCTGGCGATCGCTCTGGATCTGATGGGCCGTCCGGCGGTCCTGGTGGAAGCCTCGGCGCCGCGACCGGATACCCAGCCCAGTCACGATGATCGCAATCTGGCCTTGTCCAGGACCACGGTCAACGGGTTGCGCCGGCTGGGGGTATGGGAGCATGCGGCCGCCTTCGCGGAGCCTATCCGGGAGGTCCATGTCAGTCGGGCCGGGAGTTTCGGCAGTCTGCGGATCGAGGCGCAGCGCGCGGGTGTCGAAGCTCTGGGCTGGACCCTGCCGGCGCGGGCGCTGGGACGGGCCCTGCTGCAGCGGCTCGAGGCCTGCCGCCAGCTGCGGCGTCAGGCACCAGCCAGACTGGTCGCCGCCGCCCCGGTCAGTGGCGGCTGGCGACTGGAGCTGCAGACGGCCGAAGGCCTGCAGACCTGTCTGACGCCTTTGCTGGTCGGGGCCGACGGTACCGCCTCGATGGTCCGCGATCGGCTCGGCATCGGCGCGATACGCCATGATTACGGCCAGACCTTGTTCGTGGCCACGGTGGCCAGCGAGCGACCGCATCAGGGACGGGCCTGGGAACGTTTCCGCGAGACCGGTCCGGTCGCGGTGCTGCCGCTGCCGGATGGCCGCTGCGGTGTGGTCTTGACGGTGCCGGGCGAGGAGGCCGAGACCCTGGCGGAGCTGGATGACGGTGCTTTTATCCAGCGGGTGCAGGATGACTTCGGCTGGTGGCTGGGGCGGCTGAGTCAGCCGGGACGACGCCACGGCTATCCGATTGCCTCCTGTGCGGCAGGTCGCCTGACGGGCGAGCGGGCGGTATTGGTCGGCAATGCCGCCCAGACCGTGCACCCGGTCGGTGCCCAGGGCTTCAATCTGGGGCTGCGTGACGCGCTGACCTTGGCCGAGATGGTGGGCGAGGCCGCGGATCCGGGCCTGGAATCCTTGCTGCAGGCCTATGCGCTGCGGCGCGAGTCTGATCGCGCGGCAACCATGCAGTCCAGTGATCGGCTGATCCGGCTGGTCTGCCATGCGCCGGCCTGGACCGGGCCGTTGCATTCGCTGGGTTTGTTGCTGATAGATCGGCTGGATGGTCTGCATCAGGCCGTGGCCCGTCAAGGCATGGGCTTTCGCCCGGGACTGCCCTTGAGCCAGATGGAGTTGCGCGAATGAGTTCTCACAATTTGACCAGCCTGGCCGGCCGTCGGCGCGGACCGGGCCTTGATGTGGCGGTGGTCGGTGGCGGCATGGGCGGTGCGGCTGCCGTGCTGGCGCTGGCAAGGCTGGGCCTGAAATGCTGCCTGATCGATCGTGCGGTACCTGAGCCCTGGTCGGTGGATGACGAGGTGGATCTGCGGGTGGTCGGTCTTGCACCTTCCTCGGTGGCCTTGCTGGACGAGCTGGGGGTCTGGCCGGCGATTCGTGCCGGGCGTACCGGCATTTATCGCAAGATGCATGTCTGGGACGCGGCCACCGGCGCCAGCATCGATTTTGATGCGGCCAGCCGTGGCGAGGCCGAACTGGGGCGTATCGTCGAAAACCGGCTGGTGCAGTCGGCACTGTGGCAGGCTCTGGATGCCGCCGGCGTGCGGCGGCTGTGTCCGGCTCGGGTGACCGGGGTGGAACAGCGCGAGGACCGGATCAACCTGCGTCTGGCCGAGCCGGTGGATGAATCCGGCGATCTGCTGAGTGCGCGACTGGTCGTGGCAGCTGACGGCTCGGACTCGCCGTTGCGGGAGATGGCCGGCATCGACGTGCGGCGAAGGGATTACGGACAGATTGCGGTGGTCGCCCATGTCCGCACCGAGCGGCCGCATGCCGACACGGCCTGGCAGCGTTTTCTCGGTACCGGTCCGGTGGCCTTGCTGCCGCTGGCTGACGGTCGCAGCTCCCTGGTCTGGTCACTCCCGGTCGATGAAGCACGTCGGGTGCTGGCCTTGCCGGACGATGCTTTCATGCAGGAGCTGGGCGTGGCGACTGATTTCCGGCTGGGCCGGATTCTGGATACCACGGAGCGGGCCGGCTTTCCGCTGCGCCTGCAACTGGCCCAGTCCTATGTCGCCGGGCGGATGGTACTGCTGGGCGATGCGGCGCATACCGTGCATCCGCTGGCCGGCCAGGGAGTCAATCTGGGTCTGCGCGATGTGGTCGAGCTGCGCAATTGTCTGCAGCAGGGACTGCAGGCCGGTCTGGCGGTGGATACGCCGGAAGTGCTGGCGCGTTACGGCCGTCGCCGGCAAAGCGCGAATACTCTGGATGCCTTGAGTTTCGACGGTCTGGCCAGGATCTATGGCTGGCAGTCGCTGCCGGCACAGATGTTGCGCGGCCTGGGAATCCGTCTGGTGGATCGGCTGGGGCCGCTGAAGCGGCGACTGCTGGATCACGCCTCCGGCTGAGGCGGGGGACGGTTCGGGCGGGGTGGATCGGCGGTGCTATGCTGTAGCCCCTTTCGCGCCATCCACACAGGAGTTCCATATGTCCCAGGTCACCCTCAAGGGCCAGGCGATCGACGTGTCCGGCCACTTTCCCAAGCCCGGCACCGTCGCGCCGGACTTCAGCCTGACCACCGCGGCGCTGGGCGCCGTCACGCTGGAGAGCTTCGCCGGCAAGCGCAAGGTGCTGAACATCTTTCCCAGCATCGATACCCCGACCTGTGCCGCCTCGGTGCGTCGCTTCAATGAAAAGGCGGCGGCCCTGGCCGATACTGTGGTGCTTTGCATCTCCGCCGATCTGCCGTTTGCCCAGGCCCGTTTCTGCGGTGCCGAAGGTCTGGACCATGTGACCACCTTGTCGAGTTTCCGCAGCCCCGGCTTTCTGCAGGACTATGGCGTGGCGATCGCTTCCGGTCCCCTGCAGGGTCTTGCCGCGCGTGCCGTGGTGGTGCTGGATGCGGACAACAAGGTGCTGCATGCCGAACTGGTGGCCGAAATCGCCGACGAGCCGGACTACACGGCCGCGCTGGCGGTACTGGCCTGATGCCCGGTCGCGTCGAGCCCCGGCGGCCGGCGCTGACTCATGCCTGAGTCCGACGGGACCGGCTGGCGCCGGTCCCGTCCTTGCATCATCTGGCGTTGGCCAGTGCGACCGCCATGTCGAGCATTCGGTTGGAAAAACCCCATTCATTGTCGTACCACGACAGGACCTTGACCAGGGTGCCGTCCATGACCCGCGTCTGGGTGGCGTCATAGGTCGAAGAATGGGCGTCGTGGTTGAAGTCGATCGAGACCAGAGGCTGGGTGTTGACGGCCAGAATGCCCTTCAGCGGACCCTCGGCGGCCGTGCGCACCACCTCGTCGATCTCCTCTCGGGTGGTGGCGCGGCTGGCCACGAAGCTGAGGTCGACTACCGAGACATTGATGGTCGGCACGCGCAGGGCGAAACCATCGAGTTTGCCGTTGAGCTCCGGCAGCACCAGCCCGACCGCGGCGGCGGCGCCGGTCTTGGTCGGGATCTGCGAATGGGTGGCCGAACGCGCCCGGCGCAGATCCGAATGATAGACGTCGGTCAGCACCTGGTCATTGGTATAGGAGTGCACCGTGGTCATCAGACCATGCACGATGCCGATCTTCTCGTGCAGCACCTTGGCCAGCGGCGCCAGACAGTTGGTCGTGCAGGAAGCGTTGGAGATCACTTCGTGAGCGGCGGTCAGCTGGTCGTGGTTGACGCCGTAGACGAAGGTGCCATCGACATCCTTGTCACCGGGGGCCGAAATGATCACCTTTTTGGCGCCGGCCTGCAGATGGGCCTTCGCCTTGGCCTTGGAGGTAAAGAACCCGGTGGATTCCAGCACGATATCAACGCCCAGTTCACCCCAGGGCAGCTTGGCCGGATCACGTTCGGCAAACACCTTGATCCGGTCGCCGTTGACGATCAGGTCACCCGCATCGACATGCACCTTGCCGGGGAAGCGGCCGTGGGCGGTATCGTACTGGGTCAGGTGCGCATTGGTCTCGGCATTGCCAAGATCATTGACGGCGACGATCTGGATCTCGTCACCGCGACCGGCTTCATACAGTGCGCGGAGGGTATTGCGGCCGATACGGCCATAACCATTGATGGCAACCTTGATAGGCATCGGATCTGTCCTTGGGGAGGGAAGGGAACAGCATGAACCTTGGCAGGTCTGCGATTCTAGCCCAAATGCAGGCGTTCGCGAGGGGGCAGGGGATGGTAGAGTTAGCTACTGTGTAGGCGGCTCGACCCGAGCCGGCATGGCGTCATCCGACAGCTTGCCGGACAGGTCCTGCCACATTCCGCAACCTGTCTGGATCCGTATGCGCAACAAGCACCGAGACTGGGTGGCCACGGCCATCAACACGATTGAGGCGGACTTCAATCGCTCCGCCGACACGCATCTGATTCCGGTGGATCTGCCCGGTTATCCCGGCATCCAGGTCTATTTCAAGGATGAGTCCAGCCACCCGACCGGCAGTCTGAAACATCGGCTGGCCCGCTCACTGTTCCTGTATGCCCTGGCCAATGGCTGGCTGGAGCCGGGCAGGCCCGTGATCGAGGCCTCCAGCGGTTCCACCGCCGTCTCCGAGGCCTATTTCGCACGCCTGCTCGGACTGCCTTTCGTGGCCGTGGTGCCGCGCTGCACCTCGCCGGAAAAAATCGCCGCGATCGAGTTCTACGGCGGACGCTGCCATCTGGTCGAAGATCCGGCCGGTCTGCATCAGGCCTCGGTGCGACTGGCGCAGGAGACGGGCGGCCACTTCATGGATCAGTTCACCTACGCCGAACGGGCGACCGATTGGCGGGCCAACAACAATATCGCTGAATCGATCTATCGCCAGATGGCGCTGGAACCGCATCCGGTGCCGGCCTGGATCGTCTGCAGCGCCGGGACCGGCGGCACGGCGGCGACGCTGGGCCGCTACGCGCGTTATCGGCAGCATCCGACCGGCATTCTCTGCGTGGATCCCGAGACCTCGGCCTTTTTCGATCATTACTCGCGCAGCCGCCAGCCAGGTGCCGAACCCGCACTGGCGTGTGCCGGCTCGCGGATCGAAGGCATTGGACGTCCCAAACCGGAGCTCAGCTTCATTCCCAGTTGCATCGATCTCATGGTCAAGGTGCCGGACGCGCTCAGCCTGGCGGCGATGCGCCATCTGAGTCGCCAGCTGGGGCGGCGCGTGGGCGGCTCGACGGGCACCAACTTCGTCGGCGTGCTCCAGGCCGCCCAGTCCATGAAGCAGGCGGGACTGGCCGGCTCCATCGTGTCGATCCTCTGCGATTCCGGCGAACGCTACGCGCACAGTTATTATCGTGACGAGTGGTACCAGGTCGAGGGCATCGAGACCCTGCAGGCCGACCAGATCATCGCCGCGGCCGTCCAGGGCGGGGTTTTGCCGGAACTGCCGCAGGCGGCCTATGCCAGTCTGGATGCGACTCCGGCTTCCACCTTTTCACTCTGAGAGACTTGTTGCATGCGTCGATCGATCCACCTGTCCGGACTGGCCCTCGGGGCCGTCTTGAGTCTGGCCGCGCCTCTGGCGATGGCCTGGGGGCCGCTGGGGCACAGCATCGTCGCCGATCTGGCCCAGCGGCAGCTGAGTCCGGAGGCTTCGGCCGAGGTGCAGCGGCTGCTGGCCCCTGACCATACCCGTCAACTGGCCGATATCGCCAGCTGGCCGGACATGATCCAGGATGATCCGGGCCAGGCCGGGCTGTGGCAGCAGACCCGGCGACAGCACTACATCAATTTCGGTTCGGCCGACTGCCGCTATGTTCCCGAGCGTGATTGCCGCGGTGGTCAGTGCGTGGTGGCTGGCCTGCAACACTATGTCGAGGTCTTGTCGGACCGGAAACTGCCGGATGCGCAGCGCCTGCAGGCCCTGAAGTTCGTGGTGCATTTCGTGGGGGACGAGCACCAACCCCTGCATGACGGCTACCGCGATGACAAGGGCGGCAATGCCTACCAGGTCCAGTTCGATGGCCGTGGCAGCAATCTGCACCGGGTCTGGGATTCCGGCCTGCTGGGCACCCGGCATCTGGGCTGGCAGGCCTATGCTGACAAGCTGGCCGCCGAGGGACCGCTGGGCGCGCCTGATGTCAACGCCGCCGGTGTCGAGCGCTATGCCGCCTGGGCCGAGGCATCCTGCCGGATCACCCGTGACCAGGGCGTCTATCCTGCCGGTCATGTCATCGAGGCATCCTATGTCACCAGCCGCCTGCCGATCGCCGAGCAACAGCTGCGGATCGCCGGCCGGCATCTGGCCGAAGTATTGAACGAAAGTCTGGGGACCGCGGGCGGCAAGCCCTGAGTCTCGTCATCCATCGTCATCTGCGAGGTTGATCTTCCATGAGCAAGGATACCCGCGACATCTCTTCCCTTCCGACGGTGCAGCTGCGACGCACCCGGATCGTGGCCACCCTGGGCCCGGCTACCGATACGCCCGGCATGCTGGACCGCATCATCGCCGAGGGTGTCAACGTGGTGCGGCTGAATCTTTCGCATGGTCAGCCGGACGATCATCGGGCACGGGCCCGCGCGGTGCGCGAGGCCGCGCGTCGGGTCGGCAGCGAAGTCGCCGTGCTGGCCGATCTGCAAGGCCCCAAGATCCGCATCGAGCGCTTTGCCCACGGACCGATCGAACTGCGGGAGGGCGCTCCCTTCGTGCTGGACTGTCATCCGGATGCACCGGCGGGCGATCAGCAGCGGGTGGGCGTCAGTTATCACGATCTGCCTCGTGACGTGGCGGCCGGTGATGTGCTGCTGCTGGATGATGGCCTGGTGGCGCTGACGGTCGAATCGGTCGTCGGCAGCGAAGTCCGCTGCAGAGTGCTGGTGCCGGGCAAGCTGTCGGATCGCAAGGGGCTGAATCGCCAGGGCGGCGGCTTGTCGGTATCGGCACTTTCCGACAAGGATCGTGCGGACATCAAGCTGGCCGCCGAGCTGGAGGCCGACTTCCTGGCAGTCTCGTTCGTGCGCTCCGGCGCCGACATGGACGAGGCGCGACGCTTGCTGCATGAAGCCGGCGGCAGTGCATGGCTGGTGTCCAAGATCGAACGGGCCGACGCGATTCCGGTACTGGGCGACATCATCGATGCCTCCGATGTGGTCATGGTCGCGCGCGGGGATCTGGGCGTGGAAATCGGCGATGCCGAGCTGCCGGGTCTGCAGAAGAAGATCATCAGTGAATCGCTCAAGCGCAATCGCGCGGTGATCACGGCGACCCAGATGCTGCAGTCGATGGTGACCGCGCCGATTCCCACCCGTGCCGAAGTGCTGGATGTGGCCAATGCCGTGATCGACGGTACCGATGCGGTGATGCTGTCGCAGGAAACCGCGGCCGGCGATCACCCGGACAAGGCCGTGGCGGCGATGCGGCGGATCTGCCTGGGCGCCGAGCGGCAATTCGTGCCGCATGACGATTTCGATCGCAGTGGTCACCAGCTGGATCGCACGGATCAGGCGATCGCTCTGGCGGCCGTGGGTCTGGCCACCCGGCTCGAGGTCAAGGCCATCGTGTCGATGCCCCAGTCCGGCGGCACGGCCCAGTGGCTCTCGCGTTTCCGCACGGCGGTGCCGATCTATGCCTTGTCGCCGTCGGCGGATGCGAGGAGGCGGATGCTGGTCTTGCGCGATGTGATTCCGGTGGCCTTCGAGGCGCATTCGGATATCCCGGCCGAGGCCGCGCGGGAGGCGATCGGTATCTTGTTCAAGCAGGGTGTACTGCAGTCCGGAGACCGGTTGATCCTGACCCAGGGCGATCAGACCGGCGTGCTGGGCACCACCAATACCCTCAAGCTGCTGCGGGTGTCGGCGGAAGGCGGCATCGAAGGCAGCCGCCAGCTGTAAAGCGGCGGCGGCCGGTCCGGTCCCGGCGGGCTGCCGCTCCGTTAAGCCGGCAGTGGGAAGTTTGTGCCCGGCTCGGGTTACACTGCGGCACCAGAATTGACGGCGCCGGATCGGCGCGACCCCAGCGGAGTGCAGGATGAACATGATGTCGCCCAGACGATCTGGCAAGGCGCTGATCCGGATCGCGGCGCTGGCCGTGCTGATGGCCGCAGGCACGCAGACGGCCATGGCCGCCAGGCTGGTCGCCCCGGACCATCTCCACAACTACTGGATCCTGCTCAACCGCACCGTCGATGTCGAGGTGCCGGACAGCGGAAACAACATCGACAAGCCCGGCTGCGTCGCCGTCAGCTACCTGATCGGTTCCGATGGCGTGCCGCGGGATGTCAAGGTGCGTGCCAGCGTGCCGGCCAGCGACCTGGGTTCGGCAGCGATCAGCGCGGTCTCGAATTTCCGCTACGGCCCTTCGTTGTCCAATCGCGGCAGTGATCCGGTGTCGACCTATTACGTGGTGCCATTCAACGCGCCGGATGATCCGGCCGGACAGCAACGTCTGATGGCGGCCTGCCAGTTGCCCGGCTATCCCCGCGACTGAGGTCGCGCCGGATCACGGCCGCGTGACCTTGGCGCCGCCGTCTTCTATCCGTTTATCGGCGGTCACGACCGTCTTCCGTTACCTACATTGGAGTTGTCATGAGCATTGAAGATCTGGAAAGCATTGCCCTTGCCATGGTTGCCCGCGGCAAAGGCATCATCGCGATTGATGAGTCCACCGGTACGATCCAGCGCCGCTTCGAAGCGGTCGGCATCGAGAACACCGAAGAGAACCGGCGCGCCTACCGCGAATTGCTGCTGACCACCCCGGGCCTGTCCGAGCACATTTCGGGTGCGATCCTGTTTGACGAGACCATCCGCCAGTCGACCAAGGACGGCGTTCCGTTCACCACCCTGATGAAGAAGGCCGGCATCATTCCCGGCATCAAGGTCGACAAGGGGCCGGTGCCGCTGGCGCTGTATCCGGGTGATGTGGTCACCGAGGGCCTGGACGGTCTGCGTGAGCGGCTGCAGGAATACGCCAGGCTGGGCGCCCAGTTCGCCAAGTGGCGCGCGGTGATCAACATCAGCGAAGAAACCCCCAGCTCTGCCGCGATCGAGGCCAATGCCCATGCACTTGCCCGCTATGCGGCGCTGTGTCAGGAAGCCGGTCTGGTGCCGATGGTGGAGCCGGAAGTCATCATGGATGGCGACCATAGCCTGGATGTCAGCTACGAAGTGCACGAAGCCGTGCTGCGCAGCGTGTTCAATGCCTTGTACGAGCAGAACGTGCTGCTGGAAGGCACCATCCTGAAGACCAGCATGGTGATCCCGGGCAAGGATGCACCGGAACAGGCCTCGGTCGAAGACGTGGCTGATGCCACCGTGCGGGTGCTGAAGTCCACGGTGCCGGCCACCCTGCCGGGCATTGTCTTCCTTTCCGGCGGTCAGACCGACGAGCAGTCCACCGCGCATCTGAATGCGATGCATACCAGCGGCGAGAAGCTGCCGTGGCCGCTGTCGTTCTCCTATGGCCGGGCGATGCAGCAGGCCGCGTTGAAGCTGTGGGCCAAGGATCTCAACGGCAATGTGGCGGCTGCCCAGAAGATCGTGGCCGAACGGGCCCGTGAAAACGGCCAGGCCGCGCTGGGCAAGTGGGTCAAGAAGTAAGCTTTGCCAGTCCATGGTCCGGCCCGACGGTTGGCGGATCGGACATGCAAAAGGGGCGACCTCGCGGTCGCCCCTTTGCCGTTGCCGTCGTACCGTCGCAGACGGTACGCGGTCATGGCGTTGCTCAGAAGCGGTATTCGCCCTTCACGCCGAACACTTCGGTATCCAGTGCATAGGTCTTCGGGTTGTTGCTTCCGGTGCCGCCGTTGCTGACGCGGTAGTAGTCGGCCGTGGCGCCCACGCTCCAGTGACGGCTGATGTCCCAGCCGGTGCCCACGCCGATGTAATAGCCCAGGTTGTTGTTGAAGCGGACCACCGAGGGGGCTTCGGTGATGGTGTTCAGGCCTTCGCCATGCGCGTCGTACAGGCCGCCGTGCAGGGTCATGTACCAGCCGGGGGTCAGGTTCAGGCGCAGGTTGGCACCGAAGGTGATGCCGCGCGAGCGGGCTTCGCCATCACGGCCGTTGACGTAGTTGCCGCCCGAACGGTAGTTGTTGCCGTAGCCGATGCCCGGGGTCTGGTGGCCCAGATAGACGTAGCCCAGCTCGGGACCGACACTCAGATCAGGGCTGACCGGGAACAGATAGCCGCCGCTCAGCGAGCCGGCATAGCTGGTGCCCTTGTAGCCATTGCTGATGCCGGACATGGCGGCGCCAGCGCCCAGATCGATGTACCAGCCGCCCTTGGCATTGGGCAGGGGCTGGTTCAGCGCATTCTGGTCGGCGGGCTGGATATTGTCCTGGGCGAAGACGGCCGGGACGGCGGTGGCGCCGACGGCGGCGAGGACAGCGACAGCAAGCAGTTTCTTGTACATGGGGGTACTCCTCAGTTTTTTTTGTACGCCATCGCCCGGCTTGGGGATCGCCAGATGGGCGATGGCGTGCCGCGATGCATCGCAACACGCGTATTAGATCGGGGCGGACCTGAAGGATTTCCATACCCGCCGGTCTTGAATTAAGTAAAAGTTAAGCAATCAAGGAGACCTTTTTCTCGATACTTTCGGGGAAAAAACCGGCGAGCTGGAACCCGGAGCCCTGCCTGGAGCCCGGATGCAGGCGATTGCCGTTGCCAGAGCCTGGTCGATGCGGTCCTGGCCCCGGATTCCGAGCGTGGGTCGCGAGGTGCGACTCGCCGAGCCGGCCGTCTCCTGCCTGGACTCCGGTCCGGCCTGCTTTCTGCCCGTGAATTCGCGGAACGGGCAGGCCTCCGGCCTCTGCCGCGCGCGCCGCGGCATCGATCGGTTCCTCGTTCCGGCAGGATGGGGCTTGCCGGCAGGGCATTCATGCTTCGGCCATTCCAAGAGGCGACAGCCGGAGCGTGATGAGCGACAATATGCGCCTGCCCTTGGCAGTTTGACTGCCTTATCGCTATGAAGATGGAGACTGTTTATGTCTGATCGTCGCGTACTTGCCAATGCCGTCCGGGCACTCGCCATGGATGCCGTGGAAGCTGCCAACAACGGCCATCCCGGCATGCCCATGGGCATGGCGGACATCGCCGAGGTGCTTTGGAACGATTTCTATTCGCACAGCCCCAACCAGCCGAAGTGGTTCAATCGCGATCGTTTCCTGCTGTCCAACGGACACGGTTCGATGCTGCAGTACGCGCTGCTGCATCTGTCGGGGTACGACTTGTCGATCAACGACCTCAAGCAGTTCCGCGAACTGCACTCCAAGACCCCGGGACACCCGGAATACAACGAGACCCCCGGTGTCGAGACCACCACCGGTCCGCTGGGACAGGGCTTCGCCAATGCGGTCGGCTTCGCTCTGGCCGAGAAGACACTGGCCGGGCATTACAACCGTCCCGGGCATGACATCGTCGACCACCACACCTTCGTGTTTCTCGGCGACGGCTGCATGATGGAAGGCGTTTCGCATGAAGCCGCCTCGCTGGCCGGTACCTGGAAGCTGGGCAAGCTGGTCGCGATCTATGATGACAATGGCATCTCGATCGATGGCGAAGTCCATGGCTGGTTCACCGACGATACCCCGAAGCGCTTCGAGGCCTATGGCTGGAAAGTGATCCGTGATGTCGACGGCCACAACCCCGAGGCCATCAAGGCTGCGCTGGCCGAGGCCGTCAGCGGTGGCGATCAGCCGGTGCTGATCTGCGCCAAGACCATCATCGGCTTTGGCGCCCCGCACAAGCAGGGCAAGGAAGAATCCCACGGCTCGCCGCTGGGCAAGGCCGAGATCGCGGCGGCCCGCGACGAGCTGGACTGGCGTCATGCCCCCTTCGAGATTCCGCAGGAAATCTACGCTGGATGGGATGCGCGCAAGGCCGGTGACGAGCGCGTGGCGAAGTGGGAGACGGCCTTTGCCGCCTATGCCCAGGCGTTCCCGGAACTGGCCGCCGAATTGCAGCAGCGCCTGAGTGGCGAGTTGCCGGCCGACTGGAGCGAGAAGTCGGCCGCCTATATCCGGCAGATCCAGGCCGCTGGCGGCGATGTTGCCACCCGCAAGGCCTCGCAGCAGGCCATCGGCGCCTTCGCCCCGCTGCTGCCGTCCCTGTTCGGTGGTTCCGCTGACCTGGCCCCGTCCAACCTGACGTTGTGGAAGGGCAGCAAGAGCGTGACCGGCCCGGATGGGAACTATGCCCACTACGGCGTGCGCGAGTTCGGCATGAGCGCGATTGCCAACGGCATCGCCCTGCATGGTGGCTTCATTCCCTATGACGCCACCTTCCTGGTGTTCTCCGACTATGCCCGCAACGCGGTGCGGATGAGTGCGTTGATTCCGGCCCAGGTCATCCACGTCTACACCCATGACTCCATCGGTCTGGGCGCCGACGGTCCGACCCATCAGCCGATCGAGCATATCCCCAGTCTGCGCTATATCCCGGGCAACCATGTCTGGCGCCCCTGCGACGACGTGGAGTCGGCGGTGTCCTGGCAGCAGGCGATCGAGCGCAAGGGCAAGCCCAGCTGCCTGATCTTCTCGCGCCAGAACCTGAAGCATCAGCATCGCAGCGACGAGCAGCTGGCCCAGATCAAGCAGGGCGGCTACGTCTTGTCCGATCCGGCCGACGGCCAGTTCAAGGCCATCCTGCTGGCGACCGGCTCGGAGG
>JGI2924J29684_1078557_pt1 | contig 65440 bp, 66 predicted proteins | sample BenlonsequencITS_FD_29684 | JGI IMG/M metagenome (IMG submission 29684) | reverse complement strand
CGATGCCCTGGACCTGGCCGGTCTCGGCTGGAGCATCGAGCACGGCCACGAGCCAGCCAATGCGGCCATCGCCGCCGGTGCGGTAGCCGGTATTACCGCGCTAGACCTGAGCTGCGCCAAGGCACTGGATGCCGAGCGGGTTCCGGCAGTCGAATGGGACTACAGCGACCGCAGCGGTTTTCCCGGTGGCACTGCGCAGGTTCGTGGCAGCGTCGAAGCCGAGTTCGCTGCCGCACGAGCCGAACCCAACGGCTATTCGCCATCGCTTCATTGAGCTGAAGTCCGGGTCGGCCGGGCACAGCCTGGTCGACTCTGTGCGCGACGATCCGCCGCATTTGCTATGGTGGCCGGCCGTTTTGGTCCAGGCCTAGTGCCGCGCCGCCAGTTTGCAGATGAGAGTCCATGTCTTCGGTCGTCAATGTCGTCCTGCCCGTCTTTGCGCTGATCCTGCTCGGTTACCTGTGCCGCCGTAGCGGCAGGATGGGGCCGACCGGCGCCTCCGAACTCAACCGTTTCGTGGTCTGGCTGGGCCTGCCGGCGCTGCTGTTCAGCGTCGTCGCCACCTCGACCTGGGAGCAGCTCTGGCAGCCCGGCTTTATCGCCGCGTTCGCCATCGGCTGCCTTGGCGTATTTGCCTTCACTCTTGCGTATCGCATGTTGCAGAAGCAGCCGCTGGTCGACGCCAGCCTGGATGCGCTGGGAGCCTCCTACGCCAACACCGGCTATGTCGGCATTCCGCTGTGCATGCTGGTGCTCGGCGACGACGCGCTGCAGCCGGCGATGGTCGCCTCAATCGTGGTGGTCTGCGTGCTGTTCGCCATTGCCCTGGCCTGCGTCGAGACCGGCCTGCATGCCGGGCAGGGCTTGCTGCGCACGCTCGGTAAGGTAAGCAGTGCACTGGTACGCAATCCGCTGGTGATTGCGCCGCTGCTCGGTGCGCTCTGGGCGGCGAGTGGCCTGCAATTGCCGGTGCCGCTGGCGACGCTGCTCAAGCTGCTGGGTGCGGCCGCGGCGCCTTGTGCGCTGGTTTCGCTGGGGCTGTTCCTCGCCCAGCCGCAGCCGGGAGGCAAGGTACAGGGGGTGTGGCCGCTGGTGGGGCTGAAGCTGGTGGTGCAGCCGCTGATCACCTGGTATCTGGCTTTTCAGGTGTTCGAGCTGCCGACCCTGTGGGCCTATTCGGCGCTGCTGCTCAGCGCGTTACCGACCGGGACCGGGCCGTACATGCTTGCGGAATTTTATGGACGCGAAGGCTCGCGGGTGTCGCGGGTGGTGCTGCTCTCGACGCTGGGCTCGCTGATCACTCTGTCACTGATCTTGGTGCTATTGCCGGTCTGATAAGCGCGCTCACTTGCGCGTGGATAAGCCTGCGGCGTTATCTACCCTACGCCTGGCCGATCGCAGGGTGAAAACCGCGAAGCGTGTTCCACGCGGGAACGTTCAGCTCGCCGCCCGCGTCACTTCCAGCACCACGGCAGCGATGCGATCGCACTGGGTATAGGCGCCGCCAAGCAGCTCCTCGCCGAATACGTCCGGGTCGATTTCACGGTAGCCCCACTGCAGGTCGGTACGCTCCAGGCGCTGGCGCACCTCGGCCAGGAACGGGTCCTGGTTGTCGATCATGGCGACCCCGGTGTACAGCAGCAGCGTGCCGCCCGGTGCCAGCCGGCCGAGCGCGGCATCGAGAATTGCCAGCGACAGACCAGCCCCCAGCGGGCCGCCGCCGTGGCGGTAGGCGCGCTGATCGGCGTCGACCAGATAGGGTGGGTTGGCCAGGACCAGATCGAACTCGCCTTGCGCGTTGCTCAGCAGGTCACTGTGTTCGGTGCGCAAGTTGTCCACACGCGCCAGTGCCGCGTTGATGCGGGTCAGGCGCAGCGCCTGCGGGTTGATATCCACCGCCAGCACTTCGGCTTGCGGTCGCGCCAGGGCGGTGAGAATCGCGCCGGCGCCCGAGCCGCAGCCGATGTCCACCACGCGGCGGATCTCGCCGGCATGCTGATTCAGGTGGCAGCGGATGGCGCTGGCGAAACGGTAGGTGTCCGGCCCGAAGAACACCGCATCGCTGGCTTCGGTGGGAAAGGCCGAGTGCAGGAATAGCTGACCGTCGAGGCTGGACAGGCGCACCTTGGAGCGCCAGCGCGAGCCGTGGGCTTCCAGCACGGCGGCCTGATCCATCAGGCTGAACAGCGGTGGTGGCAGCAGTTCGTGCTGGAACGGGCGGCTCCAGCCGAACACCCCTGGCAGGTCCTCGGCGAGCGCGTTTTCCGGACGCAGATTGACCCGTTCATGGGTCAGCGGCGTGGGGGTGATGAAGTGATAGCCGCGATCGCGCAGCGCCTGGCCCAGATGCAGCAGCGCGCGGTCCTGCGCGTTTTCCATGGTCATCGTCGCTTTCCTTGATGGTGCCGTCAGTTGAAAAGTCCGTTGAACAGCCGCGTGGCGAGCAGCCCGGCGGCAGTGTGGTGGCGTTGCGGAGCGAGCAGCGGCAGCAGCAGGCGCATGCGTGCGGCGCGATCGGGCAGGCGCGCCACCTGCTGCTCGAGCAGCTGCAGTTCTTCGTCGAAATCGTTGCCGGCAGCAGCCGCAGCCGGTTGCACTGCACTCGGCACCTGCGGCACGCGGCGGCTGTTGAACAGTGCCTGCCGCTGCAGCAGCGCACCGCGCGGGCTGCGCTTGCCGTCTGGCTGCCAGTCGGCGGCGATCCAGTCATGGATCATCTGCTGCTCATAGGAGCTGAAGACCCCGAACATCGGTGCCTGTTCACCGACGATGAGTTGCCAGAAGCGACTTTCCTGCGGGTCATGGCCGCGCTTGATCCAGCCGCGCTTGTCCAGCACGGTGAGGAATTGCTCGACGTCCTCGGCCAGCCACTGGTTGACCGTGCGACCTTCGAAGCGGCAATAGTCGGAATGCACGAACTGACCGACCGCGGCCTTCTTCTCGAAGATGCGCTGCACCTCGCGGGGCAGATCGAAGTCGCCGATCACCGAGACAGTGCTGGCGCCGAGGTCGTTGAGCCGGTAGCCGTCGCGCACCCGTCGATAGAACTCCGCGCTGTCGCCGACTTGCGGCAAGGCGTCCAGCAGGCCCTGCACGGCCTTCTTCGCGTGACCGTTGTCGGCGTTGTCCACGGTGACGTGCAGGGTGAAGTAGTAGGGGTCGATGCCCAGTTCGGTCAGCTCGTAGGAGGTGATCAGCAGGTGCAGCGGCAGTTGTTCGTAGCCCAGGTTGAAACCGATCACCTCCGGCAGGAACTGCTCGGCATGCTCGGCCAGCGCCAGCTGAATGGCACCCTGAACGAAGTGCTCATCGTCCAGCTCCTGCCAGTCGTCGCAGCCCTGACTGGCGAGCAACTTGCGATAGAGCACCACATGATTCTTTTCCGGCAGACCTTCGCCGAGCTCTTCCAGATAGGTCTGGATCAGTGCGGTGAAACGCGCATCGTCCCAGCGCTGCAGCAGGCCGTAGAGCCAGGCGCCATCCACCAGCTTGGTCGGCGCGACCCCACGGAGGAAGTGCAACGCATGGGCCTTGCTGGAGAAATAGCGACGCGCTCCGCCGGCCCGGCGCTGATCGAGATAGGCCTGGTACTGGCGGCCAACCGTTTCGGTGCGCTGAACAACCCAGGCGTGCAGATCGGCCGGGTCTTCCGGCAGGTCGCAGGGCAAGGCGGCAGCAGCTTCGAGCTGCAGGCGCAGGTAATCCGCCGCACTGTCGCGCGCGTGCTGATCGACTTCGCGAGCGAGGGTGAAGTACAGCGCCCGGGACGACTGGTCCGGCTGCGCATTGAGGGCAGGGGCGATCGGCAGGCTGCGAGAAGTCAGTTGCATGATTCTGTTCTATGGCAGTTCTAGTGGAGTTTTGGCTGCCCGGTCGCGGGTTTAGTTCAGCTGCCCCGCCGAGCGGCATTGGTCCAGAAAGCCGGCTCGACCCTGCAACTTCCGCCGGCCCGGCCCTTCCTAAGCGAGAGGGCCCCGGATCGGCCGGGGTGCTGCGACGAACGAGGAGCGCGTGATGAGCGAGAACGAACAGGGCCGCGAAAGTATCGAGTCCATCGACCAGAGCGGCGATGCCCACGAGCAGAATCCGGAGACCACCTCGACCCAGGGCGAGGTCGCCGGCGGTGACGAAAGTGACGTGCCAGGCGGTGCCTACAACGTGCCGCCAGGATTGGCCGATGAAGTCAGCGACGAGCCGGCCCAGGGCGAGTTGAAGCGCTAGGCGCAGTGGGCGACGGTGTGATGGATATCACGAGGATGATTGGGATGGCGGGTTGCGTTTAACTGCAGCGGTGATCGGGTCGCCTGCTGCCTCTATACACTGCCAGCGATTGCGGTAGCGGAGCCTTCCGTGCCGCAGTACCGATCCATCTGCCCGAGCAACGGACATGCGCCAGCACAGCCGCTTCAGCTTCCGCCACATCAGCAGCATCCAGGTCACCAATCGGCTGAACGGCGAGCCGATGGGTTATGTCGCCGATCTGTCGCTCGGCGGGCTGCGCCTGGTCGCCAAACAGCCGCTGGCAGTGGGCGGTTGCTACGAGATGGTGCTGCACGTGCCGGAACAGGGTGAACGGGTGCGACAGATCGAGGCGGTGGTGATCTGTCAGTGGTCGCGCAAGGATTCACGGCGCGACAGCTTCGAGATGGGCTTCGCCCTCGATCGGCCGTCGGCGGAATTCACCGCCATGGTCGCGCAACAGCTGCCGCGGCGGCGCAAGGTCTTCTAGGGCCTGTGCTGCCGCGGCTGGTTGCCCTCAGCCCAGCGTGCCGAGGATGTTCACACCGACGCGGTCGGGAATCTCGTTCTGCGACAGCACGTGCAGCCCCGGGCTGAACACCCGCGCGTAACGCGCCAATAGCGGGCGCAGCTGCGGCATCACGGTGAGGATCGGCGGGTGGCCGTCCTTGCGCAATTTTTCCTTCACCACCGGCATGCTGTTCTGCAGCTGGTTGAGCAGGCTTGGTTCCACCGGAATGTTGTCCAGACTCACCGGTCCGGCCTGCTGGGCGATCGCCAGGGCGTTGAGCAAGGTGTTTTCCAGCGCATTTTCCAGAACGAACACGCCCAATTCACGACGGTCACCGGCGACCATCGAAACGATGCTGCGGCGCAGCGCATAGCGCACGTCAGCGGCGAGCAGTACCGGGTCCTTGGTGGTTTCGCTGCATTCGAGCAGGGTGCTGGCGATGGTCTCGATGTCGCGCAGCGGCACTTCTTCCAGCAACAGCTGACGGTACACGCGCATCTGCTGGGTATAGCTCAGGGCGTTCTTCAGGCTTTCGGCAAGTTTCGGCGCCTGCACGGTCAGGCGCTGCATCAGGTGCTCGACGTCGTCGTGCTTGAACAGGTCCGGCAGATGCTCGCGGATCACCTTGTTCAGGTGCGTAGCGATGACGCTGGCGCAGTCGATCACCTGATAGCCGAGGTTCAGCGCCCGCGACTTGTCGGTCGGCTGGATCCACACCACCTGCATGCGATAGGCCGGGTCGGTGCCGAGGATGCCGTCGATTTCGCCATACAGCTCCGGCGAGGGGATCGCCATCAGGCGGTCGGCATGCAGCTCGGCGCCGTCGATCTTCTCGCCATTGATGTAGATGTCGTACTGCGAGGCCTTGAGCCTGAGGCTATCGCGGATCTGCACTTCCGGCAGCAGAAAGCCCAGGTGCTCGGAGAGTGTCTGGCGCACACCGCGTACCCGCGCCGGCAGTGGCGCGCCGGAGGCCTCGTTGACCAGCCCGACCAGCTTGTAGCCGAGCGATACCGACAGCCGCTCGACCAGCGGAATGTCTTCCCAGGCCAGGCTCTGCGCCTTTTCCTTGTCCATCGCCTGGCCGAGCTGCTGAATCTCCTTGAGGTCGGCGCCGGCCGCCGGCGGCTCGCGCAGCGAGACGCGCCAGGCGATGAAGCCGATCAGCGCAGCGAAGCCGAGAAACGCCAGGTGCGGCATGCCCGGGACCATGCCGAGTACGAAGAGGATGCCGGCGACGGTGTACAGCGAGGCCGGGTTGGCCAGCAGCTGGCGCTGGACCTGGCTGGTGATGTCGCTGGATTCATTGATGCGGGTGACGATGATCGCCGCCGCGGTGGACAGGAGCAACGCCGGAATCTGCGCCACCAGACCGTCACCGATGGTCAGCAGGGCGTACTGCTTGAAGGCCTCGCCAGCGCCGAGATCGTGGACGAATACACCGATGGCGAAACCGCCGAACAGGTTGATCAGCAGGATCAGGATGCCGGCGATGGCATCGCCGCGGACGAACTTCGAGGCACCGTCCATCGCACCGTAGAAGTCGGCTTCCTTGGCCACTTCCTGGCGCCGTGCCTTGGCATCTTCCTGGGTCAGCAGGCCGGCATTGAGATCGGCGTCGATGGCCATCTGCTTGCCCGGCAGGGCGTCGAGGGTGAAGCGCGCGGTGACTTCGGAGATGCGCTCGCCGCCCTTGGTGATGACGATGAAGTTGATGATCATCAGAATCACGAACACCACCAGGCCGACGATGAAGTTGCCGCCGATCACCACCTCGCCGAAGGCCTCGATCACCTTGCCCGCCGCGCCGGTGCCGGTATGGCCCTCGAGCAGCACCACCCGCGTCGAGGCGACGTTCAAGGTCAGACGCATCAGCGTGGTGACCAGAATCACCGTGGGGAACAGCGAGAAATCCAGCGGGCTCTTGGACGATACGCTGACCAGCAGCACCAGCACCGCCATGGCGATGTTGAAGGTGAACAGGATATCCAGCAGCTGCGGCGGCAGCGGCAGGATGATCATCGCCAGAATCGACAGGATGATCAGCGGAATGCCGATCCGGCCACTGCGGAAGGTCGGCGTCAGTTTCTGCATCAGGCTCATGAGCGTGCTCGGTTGAACAATTCTTCGGGGATGTGGATGTTGCTGGCCAGCGCCGGTTTGCCCTGGCGACGGCCCTGTTTCCAGGCCTTGAGCTGGAGGATGTAGGTCAGCACGTGGGCCACGGCGGTATAGAGCGGTGCCGGAATCTGCTGGTTGACCTGGGTGCTGTAGTAGATCGCGCGGGCCAACGGCGGCAGCTCGATCACTTCCAGCGCATTGGCCTGGGCCATCTTGCGGATGTACAGCGCCATCTCGTCGACGCCGCGGGCGATGACGAAGGGCGTTTCGGCCTTCTTCGGGTCGTACTTGAGCGCCACGGCATAGTGGGTCGGGTTGACGATCACCACATCGGCCTCCTTGATCACCTTGGTGATCTGCCGCTGCGCGAGCTGGCGTTGCAGCTGCTTGATGCGTGCCTTCACCTCGGGGCGGCCTTCCTGGTTCTTGTGCTCTTCCTTGCGCTCCTGCTTGGTCATGCGCATCTTCTTCAGGAAGAAGAAGCGCTGCAGCGGGATGTCGATGAAGGAGAACAGGACGAACACCAGCAGCAGCGAAAACGCCAGATCGAAGGTCAGCGAGAAGGCGCCACCGATGGCGTTGAAGATGTCCGTGCGCTGCAGTGCGATCAGCCGTGGCGCCGCGTAGTACAGCTGCCAGCCGGCGATGCCGAGCAGCGCGGAGATCTTCAGCAGCGACTTGGCCAGCTCGCTCCAGTTCTGCGCACCGACCATCCGTCCCAGGCCGGTGATGGGGTTGAGCTTGCCGAAGTTCGGCGCGAAATTCTTCGAGGCGAATACCCAGCCGCCCGGCACCAGGGCAAAGGCGATGACCAGGATCGGCGTCAGCAGCAGCGGCAGCAGCACGCTGACGAACACCAGCAGGTTGTGCAGCAGAATCACCTGCACGTCATCGATGCCGATCTCGCTCTGCTGGAAGTTGATATAGGAGTAGCTGAAGCTCTGCTGCATGCCGTCGAGGAACACCCCGGCGCTGAGCTTGAGCAGCAGCAGCGTGGCAAGCAGCGACACGGTGGTGGCAACGTCCTTGGAGCGGGTGACCTGGCCATCGTCGCGACTCTTCTTGAGTTTCTGCTCGGAGGCCTCTTCGGTCTTTTCCTGGCTGCTGTTCTGCTCAGACATGGCCGCTGCTCCTGAGCAGTACGCCGATCTTGTCCAGCAGGTCGCGGGTCAGGTGCAGGTAGGCCTCGGCGAAGTTTGGCAGGGTCAGGTAGATCAGCGACAGCCCGGCCAGGATCGCCATGGGAAAGCCCAGCGAGAAGAGGTTCATCGCCGGCGAGATGCGATTCAGCAGGCCGAAGCAGAACTGCACCAGGGTCATGCAGAAGACGATCGGCAGCGCGATCAGCAACGCCGCCGAGATCACCCAGGCCATCGACCAGGCGATAGTCTGCAGGCCGTCGTAGAACAGCCCGCTGCCGATCGGCCAGTAGACGAAGCTCTGGTAGATGATGCTTACCGTGACCAGATGCCCGTCGACGGCGAAGAACAGCAGCGCCAGCAGGATGAAGTACAGCTGGTAGATGATCGAGGCCGAGGAGACGCCGTTCATGGGGTCGTTGAATACCGCCATGGACAGGCCGAGCTGAGTCGAGACCACGTCACCGATCAGGGTGAACACGGTGAACACCAGCAGCAGCGCCAGGCCCAGCACCAGGGTCAGCGCCAATGCCAGGAGGATGCGCACGCGTACGCTGATCGCCTTGTGATTGAACATCGGCGCCAGGCTGAACACGGCCATGATCCGGCAGAACGGCCACCAGTAGGCGAGCAGCGATTGCAGGTATTGGCCGGCGTGCATGAGGGGCTCGTTGGGCATGATTCAGCCGACCAGGCGACCCGCCTGCTGGAAGGTTTCGATGAACAGGTCGCTCAGCGTGCGCAGGATCCAGTGCCCGGCGAACACCAGCATGCCGAGGGTGATCAGCAGGCGCGGGAGGAAGCTCAGCATCTGTTCGTTGATCTGGGTGGCGGCCTGGAAAATGCTGATCAGGAGGCCGCCGAGCAGGCTCGGGACGATCAGTACGCAAACCACCAGGACGATCACGTGGATGGCGTTGGAGACGATATGGACGGCAGTGTCGGGAGTTAGCATTGGGGCACCTGGAAGGTGATACAGCCGCTATAGGTCGCGGCGAGCCGGTAGCGGCTTTGGCCTCGGGTGTAATGGCTCTTTGTTGTGGTTGGCTGAGGCAGTGGTTTCGCCCTGCTGGGCGAGTCCCTTTTGGCAGTCGCCCCAAAAGGAACCAAAAAGTCTTGCCCCTGCATCCGGGTCTCGCTGCGCTCGACTTCCCTCATTCCATCCACGCTCCGGGGGCCGGCGTACAAGGGCCATCCATGGCCCTTTACGCCTCTCGCGGCATCCATGCCGCTCGCTCCCCTCCACGCGGATTCCATTCGGCCTTCTGAAAGGGGCGTTTGGCGTCGTCTGGCAGTTCGTGCAATGGAAAAGCAGCTTTGCCCGCAGGCAGGCTCCGTAGGGTGGAAAACTGCGAAGCATTTTCCACCGCAATCGGCGGTATAGAAATTTGCCTTTGAATATCGGTGGGTAAGCTTTGCGTTACCCACCCTACGATCCCTTGAAGCCCGCACATCCACTTCGTTGCAAGAGCTTTCAGGCACGACCGAGTCGCCCCTTTCAGGAGGCCGAGCGCAGGTGGCGTGGAAGGGGTTGAGCGGCATGGATGCCGTGAGAGCCGCGATGGGCCAGGGATGACCCTTCGCGGCGGGCCCCTGGAGCGTCACCGGAGCGAGGGAACTCCGGCGCAGCCGGGGCCGTATGGAGGGGCAAGCGTTTTTGCTTACTTTTTTCGCGACTGAAAAAAGTGAGTCGCCCAGCAGGGCGAAACCAATGCGTCGACCAACTGCGCCAATGGGCTGTACTCGAAGAGCCCCAAGCCCAAACACTTCGCGGCAAAGGTGCCCACTCTCCAAACCCCACCACCCGGCCAACGCTTTCATCCCCGTCACCTAAAACGGCTGGATACTGGTGGTCAACGTCCCCATCAACAGCGCCCAGCCATCGACCAGCACGAACACCATCAGCTTGAACGGCAACGAAATCATCATCGGTGAGAGCATCATCATGCCCATCGCCATCAGCACGCTGGCCACCACCAGATCGATCACCAGAAACGGCACGAAGATCATGAAGCCCAGCTGGAACGCGGTCTTCAGCTCGCTCAGCACGAACGCCGGCAGCAGCAGCGAGAAATCCAGCTCGTCGAGGTTTTCCGGCAGCTGTTCGCCGGCCAGGGCCACCATGGTTTCCAGGGAGTTCTTGTTGGTCTGCGCCAGCATGAAACCGGCCAAGCTGCCCTTGGCCGAATCGAGTGCCTGTTCAAGGGTGATCTCGTCGTTCTGGAACGGCTCGTAGGCCTGGCTGTGGATTTCCTGCCAGACCGGACGCATCACCAGCAGGGTGACGATCAGGGCGATGCCGATCAGTACCTGGTTCGGCGGGCTCTGCTGCAAGCCGATGGCCTGGCGCAGGATGGCCAGTACGATGATGAAGCGGGTGAAGCAGGTCATCATCATCAGCATCGCCGGCAGGAAGCCGAGCAGGGTCATGATGATGAGGATCTGCAGCTTCACCGAGAATTCCTGGCCGTTCTCGGTATCGTTCAGGTTGAACAGGGTGATCTCGCCGCCGGCGGCCTGGGCTGCCAGAGGCATCAGCCCGATCAGCAGCAGGCCCAACAGGCTCAGGCCGCGACGCAGGTTCATGGGGCGAAGGCGTCCAGGCTGGTGCCGGACAGCTCGACGATGCGCAGGCCGTAGTTGCCGTTCATCACCACCACCTCGGCCTTGGCGAACAGGGTACCGTTGACCTTCACGTCCAGCGGTTCGCCGGCCAGCTTGTCGAGCACGATCACGCTGCTGGTATCGCACTCCATCAGCTCCTTGAGGGAGATTTCCGCGGAGGCAACCTCGAGGGTGACGTTCACCGGGATCTTGCCGAAGAAGCTCAGATCCTGGCGCGGTGCAGGTGCGGCGGCCGGAGCCTCGAGCGCCGGAGCGTCGACCGCATCCAGGCTGAGGTCGCCTTCGTTGATGAGGTTTTCGAATTCGTTGTCGGAAAGATGGCCGTTCATTGGGGGTTCACGCTTTCAAGTGAAGTAAGGAACAGGGCCCCGTCCTCTTCGAAGATGGTGCCGCGATAGAGCTTCTGCTGGTTGATGCGCACTTCGTAGCGGTCCAGCGGGCGCAGCATCAGGATGTCGTCGAGCTGCAGCGCGAGTACCTGCGCCAGCGGCATCTGCGCCGCCGCGACCACGCAGTCGAGGCGCACCGGCAGATGCTTGATGTGATCGATGGGGTTGCCGGGCAAGCGCGCCGGGGCCGGGCCGGCGAGACGGCTGGTCAGTTCGTCGACCAGGTCGGTATCCAGATAGATGTAGATCGAGGAGCGGCTACCGGTGATATGGCTGATGTACTCGTACTCGGCCACATATTCCCAGCTGGTTTCCTCGTAGTCATTGCGATAACTGTCGAGTTTGCCGAATGTCTCGCCGGACAATATCGAGCGCGCAAATATATCGGTGATGTCCATGCCCAGACGATTGCGCATCCGTTGCTCGGACGTACTGATCGGTGGGGTGTCCTGACTGGCTACTACGGTGCCGCCGTAATAACACTCCAGGGCTTCTGTAAGCAGTGCGCGATCAATTGAAAAACCAACTTTGCCCATGGCCGAGCGATAAATGCCGTCCGGCTCTTCGCTGCGCTCTTCCTGAACATCGATCTTGTTCAGCTCGAGGTTGATCCGGTAGTTGCGCAGGAAGTAGTCGCCGATCAGGCGCGGGTTCTTGTTGGTGCTTTCCTTTATGTACTGCGGAATCTTGTGGTGATGCCGTCCCAGCTTCTGCGGTTTCAATACAGTCAGGCTTTGGGCGGGCACGCCATGGTGGACTTTTGAATTGCCAGTCATGTTGTGAACTGTATTTCCTGGGGTCGGTTAACACGGCGGCGTTGCCGCTGGCCGTGCATGCAGATGGTTGGCTGGCAGGCACCGGTGTTTTCCGGGCACGGCTCTAGCGTGCCGCCATCCTAGGCCTGGGCGCGTGAGGGGGTTAAATCAAGAGATATCAAATGAGCTTTTTTGAGCTCATCAGGCATCGGTTGATTTCAATTAAGCAGAACTGATTGGGGGATTGATCCAGCGTCCTGATAGCGTGCGCGCACTTGTCCGGGAAGTGCCGTTGGGTAGATCGCTTCGGCAGCGAAGTTGCCATGCAGAAGACGACGTTCGGTTCCGGAAAATTAAATCTTTTTTTTTCTTTTGCTTGTTTCTGGTGTCGCGCTCATCGCCAGCGCGGCCAATACTGGAAGGGCAAGGTGGTCACATTGAAGAGTATCAGTCAGGCAATGAATTACTCATGCGACGAGCTATTCGATGAATTGCCGGCGAAGAAGATCGCCATCATCGGAAGTGCCCATGAGGCGGCTTGCGATTTTCTCCAGGTTGGCTTGCGCCGGCAGGGCTGCAAAGTTGAGCGCTACGACGATCTGGATGGACTGGTTAAAGCCGCGATCGATCAGTTCTCCCTGATATTCGTTGTGGTCGGAAGTTTGCCGGCGCGCTCCTTATATGCACAGGTGGAGGCGCTGACACGTCGGGCACGCAATGTAAGTGTCATCCCGGTGGTTGAATACGCCGATCAGGAAAAGGCGGCAGCGCTGCTCGAGATCGGTTGCGTCGATTACTTGCTGTCGCCTTTCAGTGAAGCCCAGTTGGCTGCATTGCTGCGCCGCCAGGTCTGCGCCGAGACCGCCCAGGAAAGCTTCGTCTCCTGTTCCCAGGCCGGCCGCCGGCTGCTGGCCATGGCTCAGCGCGTTTCGCTGACTCGCGCGCCGATCCTCATCACTGGCGAGACCGGTACCGGCAAGGAGCTGATGGCGCGCTACATCCATCGCTTCTCCGCCAGTCCGGATGCTCCGTTCATTGCGGTCAACTGCGCGGCAATTCCCGAGCAGATGCTCGAATCCATTCTCTTCGGTCATGAAAAGGGCGCCTTCACCGGTGCGGTGAGTGCCCAGCCCGGCAAGTTCGAGCTGGCCAACGGCGGCACCCTGCTGCTCGACGAGATCGGCGAGCTGCCGCTGGGGCTGCAGGCCAAGCTGCTGCGGGTGCTGCAGGAGCAGCGTGTGGAGCGTCTGGGTGGCCGGCGCGAGATCGAGCTGAACGTGCGCATCATCGCCGCGACCAACCGCGATCTGCAGCAGGAGGTGGCCGAGGGCCGCTTCCGTGCCGACCTGATGTTCCGCCTCGACGTGCTGCCGCTGCACATCAGCCCGCTGCGCGAACGCAAGGAAGATGTGTTGCCGCTGGCGCGCCGCTTCATCGGCAAGTACGCGCCGCAGGAGGCCCATGATGAGCTGCTCACCGAGGATGCCTGCCGCGCGCTGCTGCAGCACGACTGGCCGGGCAATGCCCGTGAGCTGGAAAACACGGTGCAGCGTGCGCTGGTGCTGCGCAATGGCCTGTTCATCCAGCCGCAGGACCTCGGCCTGGCGGCACCTGCGGCCGCATCGGTCCGAGTCGAAAAGCCGCTGACGCTCGCGGCCGAGAACGGCAAGGCAGCGCTGCGCGCCAGCGGCAAGTGGGCCGAGTACCAGCACGTGATCGACACCATTCGCCGCTTCGACGGCCACAAGACCAAGGCCGCCGCGAGCCTCGGCATGACCTCGCGCGCCTTGCGCTACCGCCTCAATGCGATGCGCGAGCAGGGCATCGAGCTGAATTTCTGAATGATCGGGGGAGAGCAACCATGAGTTCCATCACTCAGGTGCAGCAGGATCTGCTGGGCCGCATGCAACAGCTGGCCGGGGCCGCCGAAGGGCAGCCGATCCGGCCGTCGAGCATGGCGGCTAACGCCATCAGCGGCTCGTTCGAGGCGGCGCTGCGTTCGGTGGATGCCGAGCAGCGCCAGGCCAGCGCGGCGATGGCGGCGGTCGACAGCGGCAAGAGCGACGATCTGGTCGGCGCGATGATCGACAGTCAGAAGGCCAGCGTGTCGTTCTCCGCCCTGCTGCAGGTGCGCAACAAACTGACGACGGCGTTCGACGACGTCATGCGAATGCCGCTTTGATCGGCCCAGAGAGCTAAGACGTGCTGCAGAAAATCAAATCCAGGTTGCCCGCAGGTGGGCTGCAACTCGATCCGCGCGTGACGCTGGCCGGCATGGCGGTGATCGCCGCCGCGCTGGCCGTGGCCGTGGCCTTCTATCTGTGGCGTGACAACGGCTCGTTCCGCCCGCTGCACGGCGCCGGTGAGTCGTTTCCTGCCGCCGAGGTGATGCAGATACTCGACGGCGAAGCGCTGCAGTACCGCATCCATCCGCAGAGCGGGCAGATCCTGGTCCGTGAGGATCAGCTGGCACAGGCGCGGCTGCTGCTCAACGCCAAGGGCGTGAAGGTGGCGCAGCCGGCCGGTTACGAACTGTTCGACAAGGAAGAGCCGCTTGGCACCAGCCAGTTCGTTCAGGACGTGCGCCTCAAGCGCAGCCTGGAAGGTGAGCTGGCGCGCACAGTGATGGCGCTCAAGGGCGTACAGCAGGCGCGGGTGCATCTGGCGCAGGAGGAGAACAGCTCCTTCGTGGTCAGCAAGCGTGCGCCGAGCAAGGCGTCGGTGATGCTGCAGCTGGAGCCCGGCTACAAGCTGAGCAGCGACCAGGTCGGTGCCATCGTCAATCTGGTAGCCAACAGCGTGCCCAATCTCAAGCCGGAAGATGTCGGCGTGGTCGACCAGTACGGCGCGTTGCTCTCGCGCGGGCTTAACGTTGGCGGCGGGCCGGCGCAGAACTGGCAGGCGGTGGAGGACTACCAGCAGAAGGCCGCGGGCAACATCGAGCAGGTGCTGGCACCCGTGCTGGGCCTGGGCAACTTCCGCATCAGCGTGGCGGCGGATATCGATTTCAGCCAGAAGGAAGAGACCTTCCAGTCCTACGGCGACACGCCGCGGCTGCGCAACGAAGTCCTGCGCAACGAAAGCGCGCTGGACCGTCTGGCGCTTGGCGTGCCCGGCTCGCTGAGCAACAGGCCGCTGCCGCCTGAGCCTGACGGCGAGGAAGCGCAGCAGCTGGCCACCGAGAACAAGGGGGCGACGTCGCTGCGCGAGGAATCGACCCGGCAGATGGATTACGACCAGAGCGTCGTGCACGTCAAGCACGCCGGCTTCGCTCTGCGTCAGCAAAGCGTGGCGGTGGTCCTCAACTCTGCGGCGGCGCCGAAGGGTGGCTGGACAGACGAGGCCCGTGCCGAAATGGAGGCAATGGTGCGCAATGCCGTCGGCTTCAAGCAGGAGCGCGGCGATCTGCTCAGCCTCAGCGTGTTGCCGTTCGCCGCCGTCGAGCAGATCGAGCAGGTCGTGCCCTGGTGGGAGAACAGCCAGATCCATGCGCTGGCCAAGGTCGGCGTGGCCGGACTGATCGCCCTGTTGCTGCTGCTGATCGTGGTGCGCCCGGCGGTACGCAACCTGACCCAGCGCAACGTCCAGGCGCTGCCGCAGGGCGAGGGACTGGAAGGCAGTCTGGTCGAGCCGAGTGCGCCGGCCGCATTGGAAGGCGACGCCAGGCCGGCGCTGGCCAGCCCGCGCGAATCGAACGGGCCGCATATTTTCGGCGAGCTCAACCCGCTCTCGGAGATCCGCCTGCCGGCGCCGGGTTCGGGGTTGGAGCTGCAGATCGAGCATTTGCAGATGCTCGCCAAGAACGATCCCGAGCGGGTCTCGGAAGTCATCAAGCATTGGATAGGGCGCAATGAAAGAGATCTCAACCCAGCCGGCTGAAGAAAGCCAGGCGTCGTCCCGCGAGATCAAGCCGCGGCCGGTGCAGCTGCGCTCGGTCAGTTCGCTGGATCAGGCGGCAATCCTCATGCTGAGCATGGGCGACGAGATTTCCGCGGGCATCCTGCGCAACTTCTCCCGCGAGGAAATCATCAGCATCAGCCAGGCGATGGCGCGACTGTCCAACGTCAAGCAGCCGATGGTTTCCGACGTGATCAGCCGCTTCTTCGACGACTACAAGGAGCAGAGCAGCATCAAGGGCGCCTCGCGTTCCTACCTGGCCGGGATGCTCGGCAAGGCGCTCGGCGGCGACATCACCCGCTCGCTGCTGGACTCCATCTATGGCGAGGAGATCCGCGCCAAGATGGCCAAGATGGAATGGCTCGATCCCAAGCAGTTCGCCGCGCTGATCGCCAAGGAGCACGCGCAGATGCAGGCGGTTTTCCTCGCCTTCCTGCCGCCGGGCATGGCTACCGAGGTGCTCGAGTGCATGCCGGCCGAGCGCCAGGACGAGCTGCTCTACCGCATCGCCAACCTGTCGGAGGTCAACAGCGATGTGATCGCCGAGCTGGAGCAGCTGATTGACCGCAGCCTCAAGGTGCTCAGCACCCAGGGTTCGCAGGTTCGCGGCGTCAAGCAGGCGGCCGACATCATGAACCGCTTCAAGGGCAATCGCGACCAGATGTTCGAGCTGCTGCGCGCGCACAACGAGGAGCTGGTCGGCAAGATCGAGGATGAGATGTATGACTTCTTCATCCTTTCGCGGCAGAACCAGGACGTGCTGCAGACCCTGTTGGAGGTCATCCCGCTGGATGAGTGGGTGGTCGCGCTGAAGGGCGCCGAACCAGAGCTGGTCAAGGCCATCCAGGGCGCCATGCCCAAGCGCCAGGCGCAGCAGATGGAGTCGATCAACCGGCGCCAGGGTCCGGTGCCGCTGAGCCGTGTCGAGCAGGTACGCAAGGACATCATGGCCGTGGTGCGCGAGATGTCCGCCGATGGCGAGCTGCAGGTCCAGCTGTTCCGCGAGCAGACGGTGGAATGACATGACGATCAAGGTGATCAAGGGTGCCGACCGCAGCTGGCGGCCGTTCCGCTTTCCGCCAAGGGTGAAGACCCCGGCACAGGCGGCGGCTGGTTTCGCCGGCGACCCGGCAGCGCTGCAGCGTGCGGTGGCCGATGGCTTTCAGGAGGGCATCGACAAGGGCTATCGCGAAGGCCTGGAGCAGGGCCGCGAAGCAGGGCACCGCGAAGGCTTTCAGCGCGGCGTCGAGGATGGCAAGGCGCTCGGTCTGGAAGAGGGCCGCCAGCAGGGTCGTCGCGCCTTTGACGAGGCCGGTCGGCCGCTGGATCGCCTGATCGAGGCATTCGAAGGTTTTCGTCAGGAATACGAGCAGGCGCGTCGCGAGGAGTTGCTGGAGCTGGTGCAGAAGGTCGCGCGGCAGGTGATCCGCTGCGAGCTGACCCTGCATCCGACCCAGCTGCTGACCCTGGCTGAGGAAGCGCTGAACGCCATGCCGGGCGATCAGGAAGACGTGCGTATCCAGCTCAATCCGGAAGAATGCGCGCGCATCCGCGAGCTGGCGCCGGAACGCGCCGCCGCCTGGCGGCTGGTGCCGGACGAGAAGCTCGCGCTCGGCGAATGCCGTGTGCTCACCGCCCAGGCCGAGGCTGATATCGGCTGCCAGCAGCGGCTGGACTCGTGCATGGAAACCCTCGCCGAACACATCACGGCGCAGGGCTGACCGATGGCCCTGCGCGACAGCTTCCGCCTCGACGAGGCCCTGCGCTCGCTGGACAACGTGCAGCTGGCCAAGGTCAGCGGGCGGCTGGTGCGGGTCTCCGGCATGCTGCTGGAAAGCCTCGGCTGCCAGCGCATGACCGGCCAGCGCTGCTATGTCGAGCAGGGCGATGGCAGCATGCTGGAAGCGCAGGTGGTCGGCTTCAACCGCGATATCACCTACCTGATGCCGTTCAAGAAACCGGTCGGCCTGACCGCCGGTTCGCGGGTATTCCCGGCGCCGGATGACGCCAAGCTGCATATCGACGAATCCTGGCTCGGCCGCGTAGTCAACGGCCTCGGCGAACCGCTGGACGAACTGGGCAAGCTCGGCGGGCGCGACCCGTTGCCGACCGAGCTGCCCTCGGTCAATCCGCTCAAGCGCAAGCCAGTCAGCGAAGCGCTGGATGTCGGCGTGCGTGCGATCAACGCCACCCTCACCCTGGGCAAGGGCCAGCGTGTCGGCCTATTCGCCGGCTCCGGTGTCGGCAAGAGCGTGCTGCTGGGCATGATCACCCGGCAGACCAAGGCCGATGTGGTGGTGGTCGGGCTGATCGGTGAGCGGGGCCGCGAGGTGCAGGAGTTCCTGCTGCATTCGCTGGGCGAGGAGGGCCTGAAGAAGGCCGTGGTGGTGGTCGCGCCGGCCAACGAATCGCCGCTGATGCGGCTGAAGGCCACCGAGCTCTGTCACAGCATCGCCGCCTATTTCCGCGATCAGGGGCATGACGTGCTGCTGCTGGTGGATTCGCTGACCCGCTACGCCATGGCCCAGCGCGAGATCGCCCTGGCCCTTGGCGAGCCGCCGGCGACCAAGGGCTATCCACCGTCGGTGTTCGGCATGCTGCCGGAGCTGGTGGAAAGTGCCGGCAACGGTGCCAGCGACAATGGCAGCCTGAGCGCTATCTATACGGTGCTGGCCGAGGGCGATGACCAGCAGGATCCCATCGTCGACTGCGCGCGGGCGATTCTCGACGGCCACATCGTGCTCTCGCGGCGCCTGGCCGAAGCCGGACACTACCCGGCCATCGACGTCTGCGCCTCGGTCAGCCGCTGCATGAGTCAGGTCGGCCAGCCGGCGCACCTGGGCGCGGCGCGCCAGCTCAAGGAGTGCTACAGCACCTTCGAGAAGATCAAGGAACTGATTCCGCTCGGCGGCTACACGCCGGGCGCGGACATCAAGACCGATCGTGCGGTGCAGCTGGCGCCGACCATCGAGCGCTTCCTGCGTCAGGACGTCGGCGAAGCCGCCGAACTGGAAACCAGCGTCGCCACCTTGCAGAACATCCTCGGGAAACCGCGATGAAACAGCAGATCGAGACCCTCGGCCGCCTGGCCAGCCTGCGCAGCCACCGTGTGCGGCAGATGCTCGGCCGCGTGCAGTACCAGCAGAACCTCTGCCAGCGCTACCGCAACAACATCACCGGCCTGAGCCGCCTGTGCGGCTTTTCCGTGCCGATGAACACACCACTTCAGCGCGACAACCAGCAACGTTACAAGGCCACCCTGTACAAGATGGTGGCGCTGCAGCGCCGTGAGCTGGCGGTTGCCGAGCAGGCTCTGGAGCGTATTCAGCGCGAGCTGCTGCAGGCCATGCGCAGCGAGAAAGTGGTCGAGCACATGATCGATGACAAGATGCAGCAATGGCAGCAGCTGCTTGCGCAACAGGAACAGAAAATCCAGGACGGACTGGCGGCGCAGGCCCATTGGCGCGCCACGCATTGAGGCAGGCGACGCCGCGCAGGTCGGCCCGGTAGACTGCACGCGCACGCCTGCGTGATGCAGGTGAAAGTCGATTTAATAACTTGCCGATGATGGTCGCCTGTTTGGCTGTAACCACCGAGTTGGAATGAAATCATGGAAATCAGCCGGCATTTCAAGCCCGCCCTGACACCGGCCGCCGAGGCCAGCACCAATCGCCAGCCCGCTGCACGCCCTGCGGCTGAAGCGCTGGTGCGCCAACCTGCCAGCCTTCCGCTGGAGCAGATGCATGACGCCCTGCGCGCTATGCCGGAAATCGACCTCGACCGGGTTGCGGCGATCAAGCAGGCCCTGCAGCGCGGCGAGATCTCCAGCGATCCTGCGGAGCTGGCCGGGAGCATGCTCGCCTACCATCGCGGAAGCGATGCGTGAACCAGCGCGACAAGCTGCTCGCGGTCGTTGCCATCGACCTTGAGCAGGATTGCGATGACTACCTGGCCCTGCGTGACCTGATGCAGGCGCTCTACGCATTCCTGCTCGAACGCGACAGTGTAGAGATCGATCGACTCAATCTGCAGATCACCACTCGCGTCGAAACCATCGGTGCGCGGGCCCAGCGCCGGGCAAAGGTGCTGAGTGCCTTCCGCCTGCAGGCCGATGCCGATGGCATGCAGCGCCTCCTCGGTTCTTACCCTGACGAGCAGGCGGTGCGTCTGCGTCAGTCCTGGCAGCAGCTCGGCGTGCTGGCCAGCCAGTGCCAGCAGATCAACGAGCGCAACGGCAAGCTGCTGGCCATGCATCACGAGATCCTCGGTCAGCTGCTGGCCGGCAGTCATGACGCGCGGCTCTATCAGCCGCAGATGTACTGATCCCCGCGCGGCGTAATCCCCGCGTTTCTCCGTTTCCCGCTGATCGGTCTGCCTTCCCTGCTCGGTGAGCTTGCTCGCGGATGCCATTGGAGCTGCGGCCGGCCGGTTCGCCAGGCGCTGGCACCTGTGGGAAGCCACGGGCACCTCGGTTCCTGAATTGCGCCCGCTCCGCGGCGCATGCCTGCAGCGCCTTGCCTGGGTTGCCGCACATGAGCGCCGCTCGCGAGCGGGGCAGTCGGGCGATCTTCCCATCGATATTTTCGGCGCGCCTTAGCGTTGGCTCCGTATTCGTCGCCTTTAACCAGAGAGATTGCGCCATTCGGTCAGGCGGAAACGGCATTTCCCCGTTTCCTCATAAGGCCGCCAGGCGGAAGCGCTTCTTCTGCGCCACTTGGCATAAAGCGCTTGTAAATCAATGATTTGTGAATTGGCACTCAACTTGCTCTACAGAGCACAGGAAGGGGATCGGTAATGGCGATAGATTCGAATTACATAAAGCAGATGTCGACGCAGCTGGCGACCTACGAAGTTCAGTCTTCGCTGGACCGGCTCAATCGCAACGAAAGCAACTACAAGACTCAGCGTGATGCGCTGAGCAAGTTGCGCACCTCGCTGACGACCTTCAAGTCCGCCGTCTCCGGGTTGAAGACCGGCAAGGCGACCATGCTGGTCAACAGCGCCACCACCAGTCAGGAGGGCTACGTCAGTGCCACGGTCGGTGCCAAGGCGCAAGCCGGCAGCTATCAGTTCTATGTCGAGCAGCTGGCCAGCAAACAGCAGGTGGCGGTGCAGGGGTTGGTCGATGGCGCCCTCAGCGGAACGCTGAATCTCAAGGATCAGACATTCAACCTGGGTGCCTACGCGACCCTCGAAGACGCCGCGAAGGCGATCAATGCCAGCGCCGATCTCGGTGTGCAGGCGACGCTGGTGCGCAGCAACGGTGAAGTCAGTCTGGTATTGACCAGCACCGAAAGTGGCACGGCCAATGCCTTCGCACATTCGCTGACCGGCACCGCTGCTACCACGACTACGCTGTCGACCGCGGCCGATGCGCGTATTCGCATGGGCGGCAGTTTCGGTGTTGGTGGTATCGAGCTGACCAGTTCGAGCAACACCTTCGACAACGTCATCGAGGGCGTCAGCCTGTCGGTCAACAAGGTGCACAAGGACGGTGATCCGGCACTGACGCTGACCATTGACCAGGACAAGAGCGCCACCAAAGGCAAGGCGCAGAGCTTTGTCGACGCCTTCAACGCCCTGATGACCAGCTTCGACTCGCTGACCGCCAGCGGCAGCGACAGCAGTGCCCGTGGTGCGCTGGCGGGCGACTCCAGCGTGCGCGCCATCGAAGGCCGCCTGAACACCCTGCTGCGTACCGACTTCGGCGGCAACAGTCTGATCAATTTCGGTATCAGTGCCGACCGCAACGGCAAGCTGACCATCGACACCGCGCGCTTCGAGGCCGCCGTGGCGAAGGACCCGGCCGGGTTCGAGGCGCTGTTCACCGGCAAGGACAACCTGCTCGACAGCATCGACAAGACCGTCGCCAGCTACACCAGCAGCACCAACGGCATGCTGAAGAACCGCATGGACACGCTGGACATGAACCTGCGACGCACCAACGAGCAGTTCGACAAGCTGCAACAGCAGTACGACAGCCATTACTCCCGCTACCTCAAGCAGTTCACCTCCATGATGCAGACCATGCAGAACATGGAGCAGACCTTCGGAATGTTCTGATGACCTACCTTCCCAACGACAGTTACGACAGCTACCGCTCGGTGGACCTCGAGGCGCGCGCCGCTTCGGCATCGCCCTATGAGCTGGTGCTGGTGCTGATGGATGGCCTGCTCGACGAGCTGGCCCGTGCGCGTGGCCACATCGAGCACAAGCGCTATCAGCAGAAGGGCGCCTCGCTGGAAAAGTGCATGAACATCCTCAACGGACTCAACGGTGCACTGGATGAGGAAGGCGGCGGTGAGGTAGTGCAAGGCCTGGCGCGGCTCTACGAATACTGCATCTATCGCCTCTCCGACGTCAGCGTGACGCTCTCGCTGGAAGGCCTGGACGAGGTGGTGAACCTGCTCGGCACGCTGCGTGAAGGTTGGGAGGGCGTCAGTGCCGCACGCAAGTGACGAGCAGCGCCTGCAAGCCTTGCACGAGAGGCTGGCGGCGGCATTGCAAAGCCAGGACTGGCGCGCCGTCGGTGAAACCGATCAGGCGATCCGGCAGTGCCTGGAACAGTTGCCGCGAGATGCACACGCATCCGTGCAGAGCGCCAGACAGCAGCTCAAGCGTTTGCATGGCCAGGCCTTGAAGGCCTGCGCCGAGGAATGCGAGCGCTTGCGCCTGCTGCTGGTGAATCACCTCGAGTACGCCGAAGGGCGCTCGGCTTATCAACGAGTCGACATGTATCAGGCGAGGAATGGCGAGTGATCCAGTTGATCCCGGCTTCGGCCTCAGCTGCCGGAACGGCACAAGCGTTGACGCAACCGCTGCGTCCGGCCTCGCTGAGTGGCCATGCGGCCGCGCGAGCGGCCGAGGGCCAGCCCGGTCTCGGCGCGGATTTCAGCGCGCGCATGCTGACTGCTGCCGTCGAGCTGGACATGGACACGCTGCAGCAGCCCGTGGCCGAGCAGGCAGAGCTGTCGCCGTCCGCGCTAGCGGAACCCGTTGCCCAGGCGAGCAGCGACGAAGCGGCCGAGCAAGGTCCGGTCGAGCAGTGGCTGCTGGGGATGCTCGATCAGCAGCAGGTGCAGGTTCAGGCGCGGGAGGCGGCGGTTCAGCCGGGTTGGCCAGCGGCACCACAGCCGGCAGGCGCTGAAACGGAAGGTGAAGCCGCTGGCGTTGCCGAAGCACGGCTGCAGGGCCAGGTAGCTCCGTTGCCCCTCGAACTATCCGGTCGGCAGATGGCTGATCCGGTCGCTGATCGGCCGATGCCCGCTGCTCAGGCCATACGTCCAGTCGTTGAACCGGGTGCTGTGTTGAGTCTGCTGGCAACCGGTGCAGCGGGAAGCGATCTCGGCGCAGAACTGCCGGTGGAGCAGTTGAAGGAACTCGCCCCTATCGATGAGGGCAGCCAGTCGGCGCCGCTCTTGGCTGAACGCCCGACTAGTAGCGTCGCTCAGGGGGCCGAGCGCCTGCTCAAGCTGCAGGGCCCCGAAGCCAAGTGGGGCGAGCAGATGCTGCATGCCCTGCGCGAGCACGTCGAGATCCAGCTGCAGCAACGTCAGCAGAGCGCCAGCATTCGGCTGGATCCGCCGGAGCTGGGCAGCCTGGAAATTCATCTCAGCCATGAGTCCGGTCGTCTCAGCGTGCAGCTCAGCGCAGCCAATGCCGATGTGGCGCGGCTGCTGCAGCAGACCAGCGACCGTCTACGCCAGGAACTGGTGGCGCAGCATTTCGTGCAGGTCAATGTACAGGTCGGCGCCGACGGCCAGTCGGGCCGTCAGGGTCAGTCGCAGCAGGCGCATGACGGCGATGCGGTTCTCGCCGCAACCACGCCTGCGCGCGCAGCCGCGGTAGAGGATGGCGGCGCACGTTCGGCTGGTCGCAGCAGCGATGTGCTGGTCACGGTCTGACCGGCTCAACTTCAACTACAGGATTGTGAATAGGTTATGTCGACGCCACGTCTGGTTCTTCTGATGCTGCTGCTCAATGTCGTCACCGTTGCCGGTGGGGTCGGTGCCGCCTACTGGCTGCTCAAGCCGGGCATGAGCGGTGGTGAGGTGGTTACGGAAACCATCGAGCCGGTGGAGTACCAGTTCTATCCGGTCACCAAGGTGATCGTCAGCCTGCGCGGAGAGGGCCGTGAGCGCTATTTCGTGCTCGACCTGGCACTGCAGGCCGAAGCCTCGGACGAGCCGAAGAACTTCGAGCAGGTTGAACCGCTGGTGCGCAATTCGGTGGTCAGCTACCTCTCCGGGCTCGACTTCGCCGACCTGCGTGCCATGCCGATCGGCGAGTTGCAGACCCGTCTGGAGGAAGCGCTGTTTGCCGACTTCGCCAGCAAGAACGCAGTGGTGCCGTTCCGGCACGTACTGGTCAACAAGATGATCGTTCAGTAAAGGCCCGCGCCATGAACGCCACCTGTTCCGTCGACTACTACGGCGCCAGCCCGGCCAGCCCTGCGCTATTTGCACCGGGTGCCGAGCAGCGCTGGCTGATGCAGTACCTGCCGCTGGTCAAGCGCATCGTGCGACAGCTTTCGTTGCAGGCGAATCAGGTGCTTGACCGCGAGGACATGGAGCAGATCGGCATGATCGGTCTGCTCGAAGGCCTGCGTCGCTACGGCGAACCGGACGAGCAGTTCGGGCGCTTCGCCGCGTTGCGTATTCGCGGTGCGATCCTCGACGAGCTGCGCCGGCAGGACTGGCGCCCGCGTCAGGTCCGGCAGCAGGCGCACAAGGTGCGCGACGCGATTCGTGAACTCACCCGCCAGCTGGGCCACAGCCCAAGCGACGAGGAGATCAAGACATTCACCGGGCTGGACGAGAAGGATTATCAGGCCTTCCTCTGGGCCGATTCGTCCGAGGCCATCGAGAGCCTCGACGAGCTGCTGCAGAGCGGCCATGAGCACTTTCCCGACACGGCCGAGCTGTTCGAGGAGCGGCTGCTCAAGGAGCGTTTGCTGGAGCAGGCGTTGAGCCGGCTGGACGAGCGCGAGCGACTGGTGCTGACGCTGTACTACCAGCACGAATTGAGCCTCAAGGAAATCGCCCTGGTGCTGGAAGTCAGCGACGCCAGGGTCTGTCAGTTGAGCAAGCAGGCGATCGGCAAGGCCTGTCGCTTTTTAACCGAGAGAAGTCAGTAACGTCATGCAGAAAGTATTAGGTGCGTTCATCATCATCGGTTGCGTGCTGGGCGGCTACGCCATGGCCAACGGCGACATGCGGGTGCTCTGGCAGCCCGCGGAGATCGTGATCATCCTCGGCGCCGCGATCGGCAGCCTGGTGGTCGGCAATCCCAAGGAAGTGCTGGTGGAAATGCTTTCGCAGATCCGCGGCGTGTTCATCTACGAACGCCGTGGCGAGGAGTTCCAGCGCCAGCTGCTGATGCTGCTCTATGAGCTGTTGGAAATGGTCGATGTGGGCGGTCTCAAGGTGCTCGACTCGCACATCGAGGAGCCAGAGCAGAGCGAGCTGTTTGCACGCTACCCGCTGATCCTCAAGGAAAAGAACCTGATGGCGTTCATCGCCGACAATTTCCGCCTGATGGCCATGGGCAAGATCAGCGCCCACGAGCTCGAGGGTTTTCTCGAGCAGGAACTCGAGGCGATGGAGCATGCATTGCTGCAGCCGTCGCGTTCGCTGTTCAAGATCGGCGAGGCGATGCCGGGTTTCGGCATCCTGGCGGCGATCATGGGCATCATCATCACCATGGGCAGCATCGGCGGTAGCGTCGCCGAGATCGGCGCCCATGTGGCCGCGGCGCTGGTCGGTACCTTTCTCGGCATCTTCTTCTGCTACTGCCTGATGGAGCCGCTCTCCAACGCGATGGGGCAACGGGTCAAGACCGAGCTGTCGGCGCTGGAATGCGTACGTACCACCTTGGTTGCGCATCTGGCTGGCAAGCCGACGCTGCTGGCAGTCGACGCTGGCCGCAAGCTGATCGAGCAGGACGTCAAGCCGGCCTTCCGTCAACTCGAGGTCTGGGTCAACCAGTACGAGGAAGAAAGGGACGCGGCATGAAGAGCCGAGGCAAGAGCGGTAACGAGCACGAAATCATCGTTCGCCGCCGAACCAAGAAGGGTCACGGCGACGAGCACGGCGGCGCCTGGAAGGTGGCTTTCGCCGACTTCACCCTGGCGATGATGGCGCTGTTCATGGTGCTGTGGATCATCCAGCCGCAGATGAACCTGACCAATCCCGCATTCGGCGATGAGGAAAGCAATCCCCTGGTCGATGGCGGTGCCGGTATTTTCGACGGCACCAGCACCTCGCCACTGGAGCTTGATGGCGTACCGGTACGGCAGGCGCGCAATGAGGACGAACCCGAGCGTCGGCGTGTCGAGAGCGACCGCGCAGAGGGGGAGTTGCCCGAGGATGGCAGCCGCCGCTATGCCTCGACGGCCGAGTTGCAGGCGTTGGCAGCGTTGATGCAGGAGGTGGCCGGGCAGGTCGATGCGCTGGCGAATCTGGAAGTGGACGTGGTGCCCCAGGGCCTGCGCATCCTGATCAAGGACGACCAGCAGCGCTTCATGTTCCAGCGCGGCAGCGCCGTGCTCAATCCGCACTTCGCCCGCCTGCTCGGTGTGCTGGCCGGCGTGCTGGCCAAGGTCGAGAACAAGCTGATCATCAGCGGCCACACCGATGCCACGCCTTACCGGCTGCAATCGGGCTATGACAACTGGAATCTCTCCGGTGATCGCGCCTTGCGTGCGCGCAATGTGCTGGTGAGTGCCGGCCTGCCGGGGCGCTCAGTGCTGCAAGTGACTGCGCAGGCGGACGTGATGCCACTACGCCCCGATGCGCCGGAAGATGGAGCCAATCGACGGGTGGAGATTCTCTTGCTGACCGACTCGGCGGAGAACCTGTACAAGGAATTGTTCGGCGACAGCTACGGCAAGGTTCGCTTCACCGAGAAGGGCGCGAGCTACAGCGCTCCGGAGTCCGACGAAATCTGATTGCAACGCGTGTGGCTGCGCGCCCGCTGCAGGCTGTCTGGCGCAGCGGGGTTGTCAGAGCTGGGCCACCGCCGGTTCGGCGCAGTAGACCTGCTGGGTCTCGACGCCGTAGAGGCAGGCGCCCACTTCCTCCAGGGTGATGCGGGCGCCTTTGTGCTTGCCGTAGAACAGATTGAAGATCAGCTCTTCGTCCAGTTCGTCGGCGCCGGCAATTCCGCTGATCTGGCCTTCTTCCACCACCAGCCGGGCACGGCCGAGAAAGTCGGTTTCGACCCGGCCAGACGCTTCGACGATGGCCGGGCTGTTGCGTGTCATCGCATAGAAGCGCCCATCATTGAACACCACGCTCTGACTGACCTGCACCAGTTGGCCGTTGCTAAGCAGCACCTGGCCAGTCGAGGAATATCGACCGTCAAGGTTGGCGCTGTAGTTGGTGGTGGTGCCCATCGCAACGAAGGCCCATAACGCCAGAGCAGTCGGCACCATGACGCGCAGCAGGCGCTTGCTTGCCGTGCCGGTCTCGAAAGAAGCATTCATCGCAGACATCCTTGCAGTGTTTCATTCGGAATGGCGTTCACCTGGCTGCGGTGAACCTTCAGCCAGTTGATCCGGCCATCGTTTTGCAGGCAGCGAAGCTCATAGAAGCCGGGTGACATGTTCACGATCAGGCGACCCGGCCGCGAACTCATGCCGGCAACGCTGGCTACCAACAGGCGGGTTTCCTGCATCATCCGGTCGAGCATCTGCTGGCTTTTTTCCACGTACAGCACTTCGAGCTGGCCGATGGAATGGGTATAGGTCAGCGAACTCTTGGGCGCATGCATGAAGCGGTAACCCAGGGCGACACATGCCAAGAGCAGTGCTACCGCAGTGCCAAGCATCGTCGGGGCAAACCAGGCAGAGCGCCGCGGCATTTGAGGTGGGAGCTGTGCCAGCTCCGTGATCGGCTGTTCGACCGCAGTCGGGACCGGCGGCAGCGCGGCCTTCTCGATGTTGACCAGGTAGTTCGGGTTGAACAGATAGCCCCGACGCGGCAGGGTCTGAATGATCTGGCTGTCGGCATCGCCGAGAACCTGGCGCAGCGTGTAGATCTGCTGGTTCAGGCTACCTTGCCCGACCACTCGATCCTGCCAGGCGTAGCTCAGCAGCTCCTCGCGCGAAACGACCTCGCCGGGCATTTGCAGCAGGCGCTCCAGAACCCGGCTTCCGGAAAAGCCAAGGTCAACTTTTTCTACGTTATCGCCGCTGCAAAGCGAGAGCTGGTAGAGCGAGCGATCGAAGCGAACCAGGCAGTTGTCGCGGCCACTCTTCAGGAGCGGATAGACGGTGCCATCGGTGGCCTTCATGGTCAGAGATGAAGTCATGGTGCCCTGAGAAGCGAATGAGGGTTTCTGTGATAGGAGGCAAAGGTTTACCGTGAACTAGTTGGCAGTATGTTGACGCCGTTTTTTTGAACTTATAAGGGAACTAATCAGGGCGATAGAGGTCATGAATAATGGCTATGTGCCATCATTTGCATTGAAAGTGATGGCTCATGGAGCGACGGCTGGTGCTGAAAGGCCTATTCTAGAAGGGGTTAAGGTTATTTTGAGATGGCCATATGACCTCAAAATGATATCAATAGCCGTTAGTCGGATAGACAGGAGGAAAAACCTGAACAACAAAAAGCCCCGAACCAGTCGGGGCTTTTTGCATGTATCGGTTGGGTCAGCCAAGGGCCAACCCGGCAGTCATCAGCCCAGCAGGCCCATGACCATGCTCGGCATTTGGCCGGCTTGCTTGAGCATGGAGATGCCGGACTGCATCAGCATGCTGTTCTTGGTCATGTTGGCGCTTTCCGAGGCGAAGTCGGCATCCATGATGCGACCCTTGGCCATTTCGGTGTTGTCCTTCATGTTGGCCAGGTTGTTGGCGGTGTGATTCAGGCGGTTGATGTTGGCGCCCAGAGCACCACGAGTGGCGCCAAGATCGTCAAGGGCGGTCTCAAGCGCATCGATGGTAGCAACGGCACCGGCTGCAACTGAAAGGCCCGGCACAGTGGTGGTCATCTGGGTCAGTGCGGCAGCAATCTTGGTATCGGCTATAGCCACTGTCATCACTTCTGCAGAACTAGCACCGATCTGAAAATTGATGTCGGCAGCCAAGGTGCCGCCGTCTAGCAGCGCATCACCCGCATATTTGGTATTGGTTGCGATATTGTTCAGCTCTTTGCCGAGCTCCACGAATTCAGCTTCCAGGGCGTCGCGGTCTTTCTGAGTATTGGTGCCGTTAGCCGATTGGGTGGCCAGGTCTTTCATGCGCTGCAGGATATCGGTCGCTTCGTTGAACGCGCCCTCGGCAGTTTGCAGCATCGATACGGCATCGTTGGTGTTGCGTATGGCCACGGCCATGCCGCGGACGCCTGCGTTCAGACGGGTGGCGATCTGCAGGCCAGCAGCGTCGTCGGCGGCGCTGTTGATGCGCAGGCCGGTGCCCAGGCGCTGCTGGTTGGTGCCCAGGGTGTTGTTTGTCTTGCTCAGGTTGGTCTGGGTGATCAGCGAGGAATAGTTGGTATGAATGGACAGGGCCATGTGAAAATCCTTCGTGCTAAGTGGGCTGTAGGAGCTGGCTTGACTGCCTGCTGAAAGGGTAAGGCGACAGCCCAGGAAGAAGGATTAAATCCTGGCGCCAAAATTTTTTGGATTGCTCCCAATTGGCGCTTCCAGCACCTTTGCACGGCTCCTATCCACGCACGCTCGCCTGTTAGAACGTACTGGTCACCACCCCTTCTTCCACCACCTTCGCATCGATCACCTTGCCGCTGCGTACGTTGCGCACGCGGATCACCTCGCCCGGCTGTCCGTCTGCCAACGCTTCGCCACTGGTGGAGGCTTCGATACCGTCGTGGCTGGCAACGATCCTTACCGGCTGGCCGCGCTTGACTGCCAAGGGCTGCGCCAGCAGCGACGGCGTGAGGGTCTGGCCGGCGCGGATGCGTCGTTTCGCGGCCATGCCCTGCACCTCTTCCAGGCGATTGAAATAGCCACGCTGGGCCTTGCCGATATTGATCGGCTCAAGCTTGAGGTCGTCGCGCCCCAGCGTCTGCCCGCGTTCGATGATGCCCTGGGCGTGCACCGCCGGCAGCCACACGCTGGGCTGGCTATTGATATCCAAGGTCCAGCCGTTCGCATCGGGGCAGCTGATCGTCAGCCGCTGACGGTCCAGCAGCGACTCGCTGCCGCTTGCATCGCGAACCTGCAGCGGATGGGCGCAGCGGGGCAGTCGCGCGGTGCTGGCCGGCAGGCTGGTGTCGTGGCTCAGGCGGGCGCCCTGCCAACCCTGGCGCTTCGCTTCGCGCAGCAGCGCATCGTTCAGATGCCGGTCGACCGCCTGGCGAATCTGCTCATCGGCACCGCCTTGCGCCCACACCAACCCTGGCAGCAACAGCAGCGCTGCCCAGGCGGAAGTACGTTTTCCGCTTCTGTCCTCACGCTGCGCCCGATGCGGAAGCAGGGTGTTGAAGCGGGGCCTGTGCTTTGCGCTTTTGTTCATTGAAAACAACGGGTTACCTATGTGTTTGCGGGCCGGCACGAATGCTGCAAAAGCGATGGTCGGTTATCACACCGCTCATGCTTCAAGGGTATCGGCGAATGAGTATACGGATTGAAGACGCAATCGGCGTTCACGAACGGGCGCTGGGCTTGCGCATGCAGCGCAGCGAGATCCTCGCGGCGAACCTGGCCAACGAGGACACCCCGGGCTTCCAGGCCCGCGACATCGACTTCGGCGCCGAAATGCAGCGTCTGGACGATAACGCCTCGTCGCGCCTGAGCATCGCCGGCAGCGATCCGAGCATGCTCTATCGCGTACCGACCCAGGCTTCGCAGGACGGCAACACCGTCGAGCTCTCGGTCGAGCAGGCGCAGTTCTCGCGCAACTCCATGGATTTCCAGACCAGCCTGACCTTCCTGACCATGAAATTCCGTGGCCTGAAGCAGGCCATCGAGGGCCGCTGATGTCTTTTGATTCCATCTACCGCATCGCCGGTTCGTCGATGAACGCGCAGACCGTGCGGCTGAACACCGTGGCCAGCAACCTGGCCAACACCGACTCGGCGGCAAATAACCCGGCGGACGTCTACCAGGCGCGCAAGCCGATGTTCGCCGCGGTGTACGAGAACAACTCGCTGACCCGCGGCGTCGGCCTGGGCGGCGCCCATGTGCAGGTGCTAGACGTGGTCACCTCCGGGGCCGAACCCAAGCGCCGCTACGAGCCGGGCAATCCGCTGGCCGACGGCGAGGGCTACGTCTACTACCCCGACATCAACGAGATCGAGGAAATGACCGACATGATGTCGGCCACCCGCAGCTTCGAGACCGGTGTCGAGGTGCTCAACCGCGTCAAGAGCATGCAGCAGAGCCTGCTGCGCCTGGGAGAAGTCTGATGAGTAGCGTCAATTCCGCGCTGGACGCCAGCCTGGCCGGCAACAGCATCGATCAGGTCAAGCGCGCCGTGAATGTGAGCGACGCCACGACGATGGAGAACAACTTCATCAGCCTGATGGTCGCGCAGATCAAGTACCAGGACCCGACCAAGCCGGTCGACAGCACCGAGTTCCTCAACCAGTTCTCGGCGATGTCCCAGGTCAAGAGCATGGAAAACATGACCAGCCTGGCGCAGAACAACCTGGTGTTGATGGACAACCTGCAGACCCTGACCGCCGCCGGCCTGGTTGGTCAGCAGGTGCGGGTGGCGGTGGACAGCCTGCAGCTGGGCACGCAGCCGCTGCAGGGGCAATTCACCCTGGCCCACGCCTCCAATCGCACGGCCGTGGTACTGACCGATTCCAACGGCCTGAAGACCACCGTCGAGCTCGGCGCCCGCGCGCCGGGCCAGGTGCCGTTCGACATCGATCCGCAGCGCCTTGGCCTACCGGCCGGCCAGTACAGCGTGGTGATCGAGTCGGACAACGGCGAGTTCCCGCAGGTGGAAGTCGCCGGTCTGGTCGGCAACGTGCGCGTCAGCGCCGAGGGCCCGGTGCTGCAGATCGACGGCGTCGGCTCGGTGCCGTTCTACAACATTCTCGAGTTCGGTGCCGGCCGCGCCTGAGCGCGGCGGCCAGCCACCGAACCTTCATCCAGCAGAGTCGAGACGCAACCATGAGCTTCAATATCGCCCTGACCGGCCTGTCCGCCGTCAACGAACAACTCAACACCATCGGCAACAACATCGCCAACTCCGGCACCGTGGGCTTCAAGTCCTCGCGTACCAACTTCGGCAGCCTGTATGCCGAAACCCAGGCCATGGGCGTGGAAGTGATCGGCACCACCCAGAGCATCAGCCAGGGCGGCGCACTGACCTCGACCAACCGCACCCTGGACCTGGCCATTTCCGGCGGCGGCTTCTTCGTTACCCGCGCCAGTAATGGAGACGTCGGCTACACCCGTGCCGGCATCTTCGGCACCGACAAGGACAGCTACATCACCAACAGCCTCGGCCAGCGCCTGCAGGGTTACCCGGCCGATGCCACCGGCAACCTGCAGACCGGCACCGTCGGTGACCTGCAGCTGCGCTCCGGCGGCATCCCGGCTCGCGCCACCGATGCGCTGAGCTTCGTCGCCAATCTGGACGCCAATCAGGAAGTGCCGACCGTGGCCTTCGACCCGCTGGCGGCGGACAGCTACAACTCCACCTACACCACCAAGCTGTACGACTCCCAGGGCAAGGAACACACCCTGACCCAGTACTTCGTCAAGACCGCGGACAACAACTGGAATGCCCACTACTACGTCGACGGCGCCGCCCTCGCTGGTGCGCCGCAGGCACTGACCTTCGACACCTCCGGCGTGCTCGCCACCCCGATCGGCACGGTCGCCCTGGCCGCCCCATTGACCGGTGGCGTCGCCCCCCTGGCCATCCAGCTCGACTACAGCGGCACCAGCCAGTACGGCTCGGAATTCAGCGTCACCAACAACCGCGCTACCGGCTACGCGGCTGGCGAGCAGACCGGCATGAGCGTGGAGAAGGACGGCAAGGTCTACGCCAGCTATTCCAATGGCGAACGCATGCTGCAGGGCCAGGTGGTGCTGGCCAGCTTCGTCAACGCCGAAGGCCTGAAGAACATCAGCGGCACCGCCTGGACCGAAACCGCCGCCTCCGGCGCGGCGATGCTCGGCGCTCCGGGCGTCGGCCAGTACGGCACCCTGGCCTCCGGCGCGCTGGAAAGCTCCAACGTCGACCTCACGCAGCAGCTGGTAGGCCTGATGGAAGGCCAGCGTAACTACCAGGCCAATACCCAGGTCATTTCCACCAACAAGGAACTGACCCAGGTCCTGTTCAACGCAATCTGAGGCTGACCCATGGACCGCTTGGGATACACCGCGATGACGGCCGCCAGCCGCACGATGATGTCGCTGCAGGTGCGCTCGAACAACCTGGCCAACGTCAACACCCCCGGCTTTCGCGCCGACCTCGAACGCGCCCAGGCCGTGGCGGTGGAAGGCTACGGCTACGACAGCCGGCACATGGCGTTGATCGAGAACAACGGCGTCAGCCTGGCCGCCGGTCCGATGGTGGCCACCGGTCGCGAGCTGGACTTCGCCGTCAAGGGCACCGGCCTGATCGTGCTGCAGGACGGCGAGGGCGAGGCCTACACCCGCCAGGGCAGCATGCAGGTCGATGCCGAAGGGCGCCTGACGCTCAACGGCCGTGCCGTGCTCGGCGAGGGCGGCCCCATCGTCCTGCCGGAGTACGACCGCATGGAGATCGGCAATGACGGCACCGTGTCGGTCATGGCCCCCGGTGACTGGATGATGGCCGAGGTCGATCGCATCCGCCTGGTCGACGTGCCGGCGGCCAACCTGATGAAGAACCAGGCCGGCCTGCTGGTGACCCGCGACGGCGAGCCGGCGCAGCCCAGCGAGGACGTACGGCTGGCCAGCGGCTTTCTCGAGTCGAGCAACGTCTCGGCGATCGACGAGTTGGCCTCGACCATGAGCCTGAACCGCCTGTTCGAAACCCAGGTAAAGATGATGAAAGCCGCCGAGGACCTCTCCGACGCCGGCAACCGAATGATCCGCGGCAGCTGATCGGGAGATAACGCATGAATTCCGCACTTTGGGTCAGCAAGACCGGCCTGGCCGCCCAGGACAAGGCAATGGCCACCGTCGCCAACAACCTGGCCAACGTCAACACCAACGGCTTCAAGAGCGACCGCGCGGTCTTCGAGGACCTGTTCTACGTCATCGAAAAGCAGCCGGGCGCTCAGGCCGACGAGATCAACACCGTGCCCTCGGGCATCCAGCTGGGCAGCGGCGTGCGCGTCGCCGGCACGCAGAAGGTGTTCACCGAAGGCAGCATCCAGACCACCGGCCAGCCGATGGATCTGGCCATCGTCGGCCGCGGCTTCTTCCAGGTCGAGGCGCCCAACGGCGACATCTTCTACACCGAGAACGGCCAGTTCCAGCTCAACGCTGAAGGCATGATGGTCAACGCCCAGGGCCTGCCGCTGAACCCGGCGATCGAAGTGCCTGAGGGCAGCACCGGCTTCACCGTCGGCAGCGACGGCATCGTCACCGCGGTGCTGGCCGGCGACACCCTGCCGTCCGAGCTGGGGCAGATCACCCTGGTCAACTTCACCAACCCCGGCGGGCTGGAAGCGCTGGGCGGCAACCTCTACCGCGAAACCGTCGCCAGCGGCGAGCCGGTGGAAGGTGTGCCGGGCGAGGAGGGCCTTGGCCAGCTCAAGCAGGGCGTGCTGGAAGGCTCCAACGTGCAGGTGGTGGAAGCCATGGTGGCGATGATCGCCATCCAGCGCGCCTACGAGGCCAACGCCAAGGTCCTTGATGCCGCCAGCGGCATGCAGCAGTTCCTCAACCAGACCGTGTGATGCCGATGAAGCCGATCGCCCTCCTGTTCGCCTTTCTGCTGCTCGGCGGCTGCGCCAGCTTCGACGAGCTGCTGCCGGACGAGGATTCCAGCGAATACGAGCCGCTGGAGCTCGACTACAGCCTGCCACCGACCACTGGCGGCGGTCTGTTCCGCTCCGGCTACGGCGGCTCGCTGGTCAGCGACCGGCGCGCGGTGCGGGTCGGCGACATTCTCACCGTGGTGCTGGACGAATCCACCCAGTCGAGCAAGAGCGCCGGCACCAGCTTCGGCAAGGAATCGAGCGTCGGCATCGGCGTGCCCACCGTGCTGGGCAAGACCTACCCCGACGTGGAAACCTCGGCCTCCGGCGAGCGTGAGTTCAAGGGCTCGGCCAAGAGCTCACAGCAGAACACCCTGCGCGGCTCGATCGCCGTCAGCGTGCACCGCGTGTTGCCGAACGGGACCTTGCTGATCAAAGGCGAGAAGGCGCTGCGCCTGAACCAGGGCGACGAGTACATCCGCCTGACCGGCCTGGTGCGCATCGATGACATCAACCGCTACAACCAGGTTTCTTCGCAGAGTGTGGCCAACGCCAAGATTTCCTACGCGGGTCGTGGCGTGCTCAACGACAGCAACTCGGCTGGCTGGCTGACGCGATTCTTCGCATCGCCGCTGTTCCCCCTTTAAGCGGTAACTCCAATGACTAGCCCCTTGCGCTCCGTGAAGCTGTTCCTCGCCTCTCTTGTTCTGTGCTGGCAGCTGCCGGCGCAGGCCGTACCGTTGATGGACCTGGTGGATATCGAGGGCATCCGCGGCAACCAGCTGATCGGCTACGGTCTGGTGGTCGGCCTCGATGGCACCGGCGACAAGAACCAGGTGAAGTTCACCAGCCACTCGGTGGCCAACATGATCAAGCAGTTCGGCATCAACCTGCCGGCCAATGTCGACCCCAAGCTGAAGAACGTCGCCGCGGTGACCGTCACCGCCACGGTGCCGCCGTCCTACAGCCCTGGTCAGAGCGTCGACGTCACCGTGTCCTCGCTGGGCGACGCCAAGAGCCTGCGCGGCGGCCAGCTGCTGATGACCCCGCTGCAGGGCGTCGACGGCGAAATCTATGCCGTGGCGCAGGGTGCGCTGGTGGTCGGTGGGGTGAATGCCGAAGGCGCCAGCGGCTCGAAGGTGGCGATCAACACCTCCAACAGCGGCCTGATCCCCAACGGCGCGACGGTGGAACGGATGATTCCCACCGACTTCACCGAGCGCCCGGACGTGATGCTCAACGTGCGCCAGCCGAGCTTCCAGACCGTCACCCGCGTGGTCGATGCGGTCGATGCCTACTTCGGCAAGGGCACCGCCACCGCGCTCAATGCCACCAAGATCTCGATTCGTGCACCGGTCACCAGCACCCAGCGCATGAGCTTCATGGCCATGCTCGAACGCCTGGACGTTGAAGAAGGCCGCGTGCGGCCGAAGGTGGTGTTCAACAGCCGCACCGGCACCGTGGTGGTCGGCGAGGGCGTGCGGGTGAAGGCCGCCGCGGTGGCCCATGGTTCGCTCACCGTCACCATCAGCGAGCGGCCGCAGGTCAGCCAGCCCGGTCCCTTTTCCCAGGGCCAGACCGCGGTGGTGCCGCAATCGGACGTCGCTGTCGAGCAGGACCGCAATGCCATGTTCAAGTGGCCCGAAGGTGCCAGCCTGGAAAGCATCATCAACACCATCAACAGCCTGGGCGCGACCCCGGATGACGTGATGAGCATTCTCCAGTCGCTGGAACGCGCCGGCGCGCTGAACGCCGAACTGATCGTGATGTAAGGCCGCCCATGAGCATCGTTTCCCTACCGCAACACCTCAATGCCATGCGCGCGCGCCATGACGGCCCGAGCGCCGCGCGCCGCCAGCAGCTGGAGATGGTTTCCGAGCAGTTCGAGGCCATGTTCCTGCAGCAGATCCTCAAGCAGATGCGCAAGGCCGGCGACGTGCTCTCGGCCGGCAATCCGATGCGCAGCCGCGAGCTGGACACCATGCGCGACTTCTACGACGAGGTGCTCGCCGAGACCCTGGCCGGAAAGCGCCAGACCGGGATTGCCGACATGCTGGTGCAGCAGCTCTCCGGCGGTCTCGACGGCACCGCGCCGGCGCCTGCCGCGCTCGGTCTGGCCAGTGCCGGGCAGGGCGGCCAGCATGCGCTGCGTGGTACCTGGCAGCGCGGCGTCGATGCGCTGGACAACGCCTGGGCGGCGGGCAAGGCGGGCTTCCGCGCGCTGGTGGATAGCGTCATCAAGCAGGAATCCAGCGGCAACGTCGCCGCCGTTTCGCCCAAGGGTGCCCGCGGCCTGATGCAGCTGATGCCGGGTACTGCCCGCGACATGGCCGCCGAACTCGGCCTGCCATTCGATGAAGCGCGGCTGACCAGCGATGCCGAATACAACAAGCGTCTGGGCAGCGCCTACCTGAACAAGATGCTCGAGCGCTACGACGGCCACCAGGCGCTGGCGCTGGCCGCCTACAACGCCGGCCCCGGCAAGGTCGACGAGTGGCTGAAGAACCATGGCGACCCGCGCCGCGGCGAGATCGATGCGGCCAGCTGGATCCACAAGATCCCGTACCAGGAGACTCGCGACTACACGCGCAACATCCTCAAGGACCTGCAGGCTGCCAACAGCCAGCCACGCGAGCCGCAGGCTGCCGTGCAATCGTCTGGCTGGCCGCAGGCGGCACAGGCCAGCCTGGCCACTGCCGAGCGCCTGTCCCGTGGGCAGTTGCTGGCGGTGGTGGAGGGCAAGCGCATCGCCGAGCAGCAGCCAGCGTCCGCCGCGTTTAATAGCGCGCCCGCCGCAGTCGCCTTGGATAGACAACAGCCGGTTGCCGCGCGCCATCTTTCCGTGGCGTTCGCTCAACCGATCCGCATCGATTCGAAGGAAGCCCTGTCGTGAGTGTCTTGAGTCAGATTGGCTATAGCGGCGTACGCGCCTCGCAGATCGCCCTAACCGCGACCGGGCAGAACATCGCCAACGTCAACACGCCCGGCTTCAGCCGCCTGGCGCCGGAGATGCATTCGGTCGGCGGGCAGACCGCCAGCAGTATCGGTGGCGGCGTGCAGGTCAGCAGCATCCGCCGGCTGTCCAACGATTTCCAGAACCAGCAGCTCTGGCGCGCCAGCACCGACAAGAACTACTACGGCACCAGTCAGCAGTACCTGACCGCGCTGGAAGGCCTGATCCACAGCGAAGGCTCCAGCGTCAGCGTCGGCCTGGACAACTTCTTCGCCGCGCTCAGCGAGGCCAGCTCCACACCGGAGTCCATCGCCCTGCGCCAGCAGATCATCGGCGAGGCCAAGCAGCTGGCGCAGCGCTTCAACGGCCTGAACGGCAACATCGGCACCCAGCTCAACGCCCTGCAGGGCCAGCGCGTGGCGATGGTCGCCGAGATCAACGGGCTGTCCGGCAACATCGCCGAGCTGAATGCGGAAATCCTCAAGATGGAGTCGGCCGGGCGCGATACCGCCACGCTGCGCGACTACCGCGAGAACCTGATCAAGGACCTCAGCCAGTACGCCGGCATCCGCGTGCAGGAAGTCGCCGACGGTACGCTAACCGTGTCCCTGGCCAACGGCCAGCCGCTGGTGGCGGGTACCACGGCCGGCCAGCTGCGCGTGGAGCAGAACCTGGCCGGCGAACAGGAACTGACCCTGGTGTTCGCCAAGACCACTTTCCCGCTGGTGCAGGAAGGCCTCGGCGGTTCGCTGGGCGCGCTCTACGACATGGAATACGGCGCGTTGCGTCCGGCCCAGGCCGACCTGCACGACATGGCCGCTGCCCTGGCGCAGATGGTCAACGACACCCTGGCCGGTGGCTTCGACCTCAATGGCAATCCGGGCCAGCCGCTGTTCGTCTACACCCCCGGCAGCACCAGCGGCATGCTCGCGGTGACCGCGCTGACGCCCGAACAACTGGCGTTCTCTTCTGCCGGCCAGAGCGGCACCGGCGAAGTCGGCAACAACGAGAATCTGTTGGCCCTGCTGGAACTCAAGTCGGCCAAGGTCAACGTGGCCGGCAGCGATGTTCCGCTGAACGATGCCTACGCCGGCCTGGTCGGCCGCGTCGGCAGCGCCAGCCGCCAGAACAAGGCCGACCTCGCCGCCGCCACGGTTGTCGCCGAGCAGGCCCAGGCCCAGCGCGACAGCGTCAGCGCAGTGAACCTGGACGAGGAAGCGGTCAACCTGATGGCTTACGAACAGGCCTATCAGGCCAACATGAAAGTAATCAGCACCTCCAACGACCTGTTCAACGCCGTATTGGCGATGTTCTGAGCGCTCGCCGCCCGATTCGACTGACGAGAAAGACACCATGCGCATTTCCAACGCCCAGATCACCGCGATGATGCACGGCTCGCTGAACAACAGCTCCGAGAAGCTCGGCAAGCTGATGCAGCAGATGGCCAGCGGCGAGCGCATGCTGGTGCCGTCCGACGACCCGATCTCGGCGGTCCGCGTGCTGCGCATCCAGCGCGAGGAAGCCAGCCTGACGCAGTACCGCACCAACATAGCCAACGTTTCTGGCAACCTGTCCAAGCAGGAAGCCAATCTGAAAGCCGCCTCCGACAGCATGCTGAGCATTCGTGACCTGCTGTTGTGGGCGGCCAACGGCAGCAACACCGACGAGGATCTGTCGGCCATCGCCAATGAGCTGGAGGCGCTGGAAAACACCGTGCTGAGCTTCGCCAACGTGCGTGACGAGGAAGGCCGTTACCTGTTCTCCGGCACCCGTTCCAACCAGCCGGCGATCGCCCTGATCGGTGGTATTTACGTGCTGCAGGGCAACGATCAGCATCGCCAGGCGGCGGTGGCCAACGGCGTGCTGGTGGAGGAGAACGTCACTGCAGCGCAGGTCTTTGGCGCCGACGTCGGCATGCTCAACGAGCTGCGTGCGCTGGTGCAGGTGCTCAAGGACCCGGCGCTGGATTCCACCGACCCCGCCGTACGCGCACAGATCACCGCGACCATGGATAACCTGGACGCCACCCATGCCCGCCTGCTCGGGGCGGTGACCGATCTCGGTGGCCGGCAGAACACTCTGACCCTGCTCAGCAGCAGCAACGAGGATGTCTCGCTGGTGAACCAGAAGATCGAAGGTGAGCTGTCGCGCCTGGACTATGCCGGTGCGAGCATCGACCTGAACAATTACCAGCTGTCGCTGCAGGCCACTCAGAAGACCTATCTGAAGATCAACGGCCTGTCGCTGTTCGGCATGCTCTAAGGCGAGGAACGCTTGAATGAAGATCGGCAAGCCGCTACCCGCCGTTTCCGCCATCAACCCCCATGAGCGCCGACAGGCACTGCTTGCCGACGTGCCGACGCCATCGCGCCGTCTGCCGGTGCCGGGCGATACCGCGCATGCGGAAGTCGCCAACAAGAAGAGCACCAGCTTTAGCCTGCAGCTCAATCAGCAGCTGTCTTCCATGCAGTCGGCAGAAAGCTATCTGAACGACCTGCACGGGCGTCTTTCGCAGCTCAAGCTCAGCCTCAGTCGCGAAATCAGCTCGCCGACCTCGAGTAGCGGGCCGGATGCGATTAGGCATGCCATGCAGGAGGTGGAGCAGCTGTTGCGCGAGCGCAGCAAGCGCTCGGCCAATTCTCTGGACGCGACGCTGAAGCTGCGCCTGAGCGAGCCGGTGCGCAGCCGCTTCAGCCTGCAGGGCTTGGAATCGCTCGAAGCCATCCGCCAGTCGGGTCGCGAGACGCTGCTGTTCAGTGGTGGTCGCCAGCTGGCCGAGCCGGTCGCGGTGGTGCTCGACGACGACATGAGCGACGAGCAGATCCTGCGCCGCTTCAACGGCAGCCTCGGGCAGTCCGGTATCCGTGCCGAACTCGATGACAGTGGCCGGCTCAGGTTCTCGGCGCGGGAAAGCGACTGGCAGCAGCTCAAGGACCAGCTGGCGGTGCAGGGCGAGGACAAGCTCTTCGCCAAGGGCCGCTTTCAGCGTCTGCCGAGCCAGGAAGAGCAGCTGCTGAAGTTTCCCGAAGAGCCGGCACTGGACTCGCTGCGCGAACTGCGGCGCATGCTCGATACCGTGGTGGCCGGGCTGGAGAAGGTCGGCGCGCTGCGCGAGCAGCTAGGCCAGCGTCAGCGCGAGATCCGCGAGTTCCTGGCGCAACAGGCCGATGTCGATGAGCAGCAGTGGGCAAAGGACTTCTCCCACTCGGTGTTCAACCTGATGCAGCGCAGCCCCTCCAGCTACGCGGCCGTCACCCAGACGGTGGTGGCGCAGGCCAATATCAGCCGCTTCGCGGTGGTCAGCCTGTTGTCCTGATCCCTTCCCACTCAGTTCGGCGCTAGCAGCTTGATATCCGACGGCCGTCCAACCGTCAGGGTCTGCAGCTTCTCGCCGAGCTGCCCACTATCTGGATCGCGCCGGATCACCACCAGCTCATCGCTCAACTGATTGGCGATCAGCATGAAGCGCCCGTCCGCGGTGATGGCGAATTCCCGCGGTTCGCGGCCTTCGCTGGAACGGCGCTGGATTTCACGCAGCGTGCCGTCGGCCTCGATGGCGAAGACAATGATGTGGTTGTAGTCGCCACGGTCGCTGACATAGAGGAAGCGGCCATCGGCAGAGCTATGGATCGCCCCTGGTGAATGCCGCACGTCGTTACCGGCATCTTTCAGGTCCAGCAGTTGCCGGCGGGTCAAGGTGCCGTTCGTGTAGTCGAAGCTCGCCACTTGGGCGCTCAGCTCGAGGGCGAGATAGGCGTGTTTGCCATTGGGGTGGAAGACCAGATGGCGTGGGCCGCTGCCAGGCGGCAGTTCGATGCTTGCCGGCTCGTCGGCCTGCAGCGGGCGCTCCGCGTTCTGCGGGTCGTAGCGGTAGACGAACACCCGATCGGCACCCAGGTCGCTGACCAGCAGACGCTTGCCGTCCGGGCTCGGTACGGCGGAATGCACATGTGCCGAGCGCTGGCGTTCGGGATGCACGCCGCTCGACTGATGGGCAAGGATCTGTGTGACAGGCAGCGGGTGGCCATCCTCGGCCAGCGGCATCACCGCCAGACTTCCGCCAGGGTTGGGCCGCGAACCGTAGTTGCTGATGAACAGGTAGCGGCCGTCATGGCTCAGGCTGGCATGGGTCGGCTCATCGCCCAGGCTGATGTTCTGCCCGATCAGCTGGTGCTCGCTGCTACTGTCGAGCTGCCAGGCACTGACACGACCGACCGGGTCAGCATGTGCCGGACCGTTCTCATTGGTGGCGTAGAGCCGGCCGCGCTTGTCATCCAGCACCAGCCAGGACGGGTTGTCGCTGGTGAGCGTTTGCACGGGCTTCGGGTCGATCTGCCCGGTCGCGGGATCGAAGCGCAGACGCAGGATGCCCGGGCTGTCGCTATCGTGCGTGTAGCTGCCGATGAGAATGTGCATATCGTCTGTCTCGGCTCGCGCACCGCCCGCCAGCAACGCACCGACCAGCAGGGCGAAAACGAGGCGAAGCAGTGTGGGCCAATTGCCCCTGGTCAATGTAGTCATGCGACTATGACCGCCGGTGTTGCACAACGCTCCCGCAAGAAGCGCGGCCGAACATTACCTGACTGTTACGGTCTGATATCCACCCGGGCGGATGCCGGCCTCCCTTGATTTCAGGAAGATTAATGGACCATTTGCTACCCGTTCAGCTCGTCGAATTGCAGAGCGTCGCCACCGATCTGGCTGAAAATGTCATCGCGCCGCTGGCTGCCGAGGTCGACGCCGAATGCCGCTGGCCTGCCCACTCGATGCAGGCTTTCGCTGATGCTGGTCTGCTTGGGCTGCAGGTTCCGAGCGAACTCGGCGGGCTGGGTCAGGGGCTGCTGGGCCTGTGTGTGCTCACCGAGGCGATCGCCCGCGCCTGCCCGTCGTCGGCGCTGTGCTACGGCATGCATTGCGTGGCCACCGCGGTCATCGCCGCCAAGGCTACCGAGCATCAGCGTGATCATTATTTGCGCGAGATCGCCCAGGGACGCCATATCACCACCCTGGCATTGTCCGAGCACGGCACCGGCGCGCATTTCTACCTGCCGGAAACCCGCCTTGACGCTGATGGTGAAGACTTCGTGGTCGACGGCACCAAGCAGTTCGTCACCAATGGTGGGCACGCCGATTCCTACGTCATCTCCACGGTGGCCGCGGGCGCCGAAGCCGGAGATTTCAGCTGCCTGATCGTCGACAAGGGCAGCGCCGGCATGCAGTGGCTCGACGCCTGGGCCGGCTTCGGCATGCGCGGCAACTCCTCGCGACCGTTGCGGCTGGATCAGGTTCGGGTGCCGGCGCGCAACCTGCTCGGCGAACCGGGCGATCAGGTCTGGTATGTGTTCGAGGTGGTCGCGCCGTTCTTTTTGATGGCCATGGCCGGCACCTATCTCGGCGTTGCCCAGGCGGCGCTTGATGAAGCCAGCCTGCAGCTGCGCTCGCGGCGCTACAGCCATTCCGGCGAGGCCCTGCGGGATGTGGAAAGCCTGCAAATTCGCTACGGCGAACTCTGGACCGATCTGGTCAAGACGCGTGCCCTGGTGCGCGAAGCGGCGCGCCGCGGCGATGCCGCACATCCCGAGGCGCTGCCGTTCATTCTGGCGTGCAAGGCGGAAGCCGCGGAAACCGCGGTGCGCCTGGCGAACGAGGCGATGACCCTGTGTGGCGGTGCCGCGTACCGCGAAAACAGTCGCGCGGCGCGTCTGCTGCGCGACGCCCGCGCCGGCCATGTGATGACTCCCACAACGGGCCTGCTCAAACTCTGGACAGGTCGCAGCCTGCTGGGGCTGCCGCTGTTATGAGCGAGGTGCTGCTCAACCAGATCGCACTGCTGGAGGCAGGCGACGTGCAGCTGCGCGAGCGGATAGCTAGCTGGGCCGCGGCGCATGGGTTGCACCTGCGCACTGTGGATGTGGGCGCATTGCCGTCCGAAGACGAACAACCCGCGTTGGTGCTGTTGGCGGCAGGGCTGGCGCGCCCGGTGGCCCTGGCCCGCCAATTGCGTAGTCGCTGGAAGGCCACGCAACTGCTGTTCCTCAGCGAGGATGCGAGTGTCGACGCGCTGCATCGGGAGTTGGGGCCGGCGCCTTTGCTGGGGCCTTACTGGTCCATCGTCACGCTCGACACCAAACTGCTGCAACAACTCGACGAGGCGCTGGCGAGCGTGCACCGGCGCATGCGCCTGCGCACGACCCTGGCGCGGGCCAACGTCACGGTTGATGGCACCCACGCGAGCCGGCGACCGCTGCCTGCGGCGGAACTCTATCTGCATCACTTCATCGACGCGGCGCGCGACGCCATCGTCGGCCTCGATCACGCGGGCGCGGTGCTGTACTGGAGTGCCGGCGCTGCCGAACTGTTCGGCTTGCCGCGTGCCGAGGTGTTGGGGCGCCCTGCGAGCGGACTGCCGTTCTGGAGCGCCGAACTGGCCCAGGCCTTGGCGCGTGTGCAGGACTGCGATGAGACGCTGACCCTGCAGCACGACGACGTAGGCGGTGGGCGGACGCTGGAGATCGTAGTGGCAGCCGTCTGCGCGGCGAGTGGCGCAGTGGTGGGCGCGGCGCTGACCGTGCGTGATGTATCGGCACTGGTTGCCGAGCGCCGCGCCAGCGAACTGCAAGGGCATCAGCTCAGCGAGGAGCGCACCCACCTGCAGCGCCTGTTCGACCAGGCACCGGGCTTCATCGCCATCACCGAAGGGCCGCAGCATCAGCTGAAAATCGCCAACCGGGCATTCCATCAACTGGTTGGTGCCCGCGAGCTGCTTGGCCGGCCAGCCTTCAAAGTATTTCCGCAGCTGGAGAGCCGGGCCCTATCCGAGCTGCTGCAGCAGGTCTACGTCACCGGGCGGCCCTATATTGGTCGCGACATTGCGGTGCGCGTGCGGCCGCAGGCGGGCGGCAAGGCCGAGCGGCGCTACGTGAACTTCATCTTCCAGCCGGTATTCAGGGAGGACGAGCAGGTCAGCGGGATCTTCTGCCAGGGCCATGACGTCACCGCCCAGGTGCTGGCGCAGCAGGAACTGCAGCGCTCCAGCGAGCGCCTGCAGGAGCTGGTCGAGGAGCGCACCCGCGAACTCGAACTCAGCCGTCAGGCGCTGTATCAGTCGCAGAAGCTTGAGGCCATCGGCAAGCTGACCGGTGGTGTCGCCCACGACTTCAACAACGTGCTGCAAGTGATCGCCGGTAACCTGCAATTGCTGCAGCCGCTGGTAGACGACAACCGCACCGCCGCCAAGCGGGTCGATGCCGCGGGCTCGGCTGTCGAGCGCGGTGCCAAGCTGGCGCGCCAACTGCTCGCCTTCGCCCGCCGGCAGCCGCTGCGCCCGCAGCCGACCAATCTCGGCCGGTTGTTGCGTGATCTCGACGAGCTGCTGCGCCAGGCCCTCGGCGAGCGCATCGAGATCGAAACCGTGGTGGCGGGTGGGCTGTGGACCACCATGGTCGATCCCAATCAGCTTGAGCAGGTCGTGCTGAACCTGGCGATCAATGCCCGTGATGCCATGCCTGACGGCGGCAAGCTGACCCTGGAACTCGGCAATTCCATGCTCGACGAGCATTACGCCGAGACCCAGAGCGATGTCACGCCCGGTCAGTATGTGCTGCTGGCCGTATCCGACACCGGCGTCGGCATGCCTGCCGAGATCATCGAGCAGGCCTTCGAGCCGTTCTTCAGCACCAAGCCCGAGGGTCACGGCACCGGGCTCGGGTTGAGCATGGCCTACGGCTTCGCCAAACAGAGCGGTGGGCATATCCGCCTTTACAGCGAGGAGGGCACCGGCACTACGGTGAAGCTCTACCTGCCGCGTACCGAGCAGCCAGAAGTACAGGCCCAGCCATCCACCGTTGGCCCGGTGGTCGGCGGCAGCGAAACCATCCTGGTGGTGGAGGATGACCTGCCGGTGCAGGCCACGGTGATCGAGCTGCTCACCGGCCTCGGCTATTCGGTGCTGCGCGCCAACGATGCGCAGAGCGCTTTGAGCATCCTGCAGAGCGGCCTTCCGATTGATCTTCTGTTCACCGACGTGGTCATGCCCGGGCCGCTGAGCAGCACCGAACTGGCGCGCCAGGCGCGACTGCTGCTGCCGGATATCGCGGTGCTGTTCACCTCCGGCTACACGCGCAATGCGGTCGTCCATGGCGGCCGGCTCGATCCGGGCGTGGAGCTGCTGAGCAAGCCTTACCGCCAGGAAGACCTGGCGCGCAAGGTGCGCCAGCTGCTGGGCGCGACGCACAGCGAGGAGCGAGCCGCCCCACAGCAATGGGTGATGGTGGTGGAGGATCAGCCGCAGCTGCTTGCCCTGACCTGCGAGATGGTCGAGGAACTGGGCCATCGCGCCTGCGGTTATGCCAACGCGGAGCTGGCCGCGCAGGCGCTGCACGAACAGCGCTTCGATCAGCTGCTGCTCGACGTCAACCTGCCGGGCCGCTCCGGGCCGGAATTCGCCGCCGAGGCCCTGGCCACCCAGCCGTGGCTACGGCTGGTGTTCGTCTCTGGTGAGGGGCGTATTGAAAGCAAACTGCCGGCGCGTTCACTGCCCAAACCCTTCAGCTTCGACCAGCTCGCCGAGATCCTGCAGGCGTAACGTCGCTGCGGCGCCCTACTGGGCGGGCGCCGCAGCGGGTCAGGCCATGAACGCCGATAACCACGGGTGCCGCCAGGGCCAGCCAGCTCAGCCAGTCGCCTGCGCCTTCGGAGACCAGCCCGGCGATCAGTCCGAGCATGGACGCGACGCCGATCAGCACCGGCCATAACCAGATGCGCATCATGTCCGCACCTCCGTCGCGCCGCGCTTGAGCCACAGATACAGGCCGCTGGCGAGCACGACGATGGTGAGAACGTCCAGCAGCGCCCAGAGCATTTTCAGCGGCAGCCCGCCGTAATCACCGAAGTGCAGCGGCTCGGACAGCTGCAGCGCGGTGACGTACCAGGGTCGGGGGCCGGCCTCCAGCACCGCTCCATCGGCCGGGTCGACCAGCAGCGCCTGGGTCAGGCGTGACGTCAGCGGCGTGTCGCCACGCAGGATCACCGCGACATGCTCCGGCGTGGCGCGCAGCGTGCCGGGGTAGGCGATCATCGCCACCGCCATGCCCGGCGCAGCGGCCAGTACGCGATCGACCGCCGTCTGCAGCGAGCCGTCTGCCGCTGGCGCACCGCTGGCTTCGGCGGTGAGCAGTACGCGCGTTTTCCCCGCCTGCAGCGCGGCGACCTGCTCGGCCTGCCAGGCCTGAAAGATCAGGTCCGCCCAGGTATTGATCACCCCGGTAAAGCCAACCGCCAGGGCCCACACCAGGGTGACGATGCCGAGCAGATTGTGCAGATCCAGCCAGCGGGTGCGGGCGGTGCGCTCCTGGCGCACCTCGCCAAAGCGCAGCTTGCGCATGAACGGCGCATAGAGCACTACGCCGGAGACGATCGCCACCATCAGCAGCAGCCCCATGAAGCCGAGAAACAGCTTGCCAGCCAGCCCTGCATAGAGGTCAACGTGCAGGCGGTACATCACGTTCATGAAGCCTTCGTCGATGTTCGGCGCGCCGAGCACCTCGGCAGTACGGGCGTCGGAGAGGATCAGCGTTGATGCGCTCTCGTCGGTATCGACGCGGGTATCGAGCTTGACGTACCAGACATCCGGATCGTCTTCCTCGGCGAAGAAGTACAGCGGCACCAGGCCCGGATAGGCCTTCACCGCCTCGGCCGCAACCCGGTCGACCGCAGCGCGCGGCGTCCCTTCGGGCATCGCCGGCGCTTCGATCTCGTTGCCGGTGAGGTGATCGATCTCGTGCGAGAAGACCAGCGGCAAGCCGGTCAGGCAGAGCATCAGGATAAACAGCGTAGAGACGAGGCTGGACCACTTATGGACCCAGCCCCACCGCCGCAGGGTGACTGCCTGCATCAGAAGTCGACCGTAGCGCTGACCGAGAGCGTGCGCGGGGCGCCGAGGACGAGGTAGTTTTCGTTGGCGTAGCCGCCAGTCGATGCCCAATAGTCACGGCCAGTGGCGTTGTCGAGGCGGGCGCGAAGGGTCACGTCGCGGTCCTGCACTCGCAGTCCGTAGCGTGCGCCAAGATCCAGACGGGTCCAGGAGGGAATTTCTCGGCTGTTGTCGAGGTCGGTGTACTGGCTGCTGGTATAGACGACGCGACTGGTTAGGGTCAGGCCATTGGTGCCGGGCACATCCCATTCGCCGCCGACATTGGCCTGAGTACGAGGCACACCGATCGCGCGGTTGCCCTCGTTGATGCCGTCCTGGGTGCTGGTCAGCTCGGCATCGAGCAGGGTCACACCGCCCAGCAGGCGTACACCATAGGTCGGTTCACCGAACACTGACAGCTCGATACCACGGTTGCGCTGCTCGCCGCCGTCGGTGAACACGCCATTTTCCAGAGTGCTGAATGGACGCTCGGTAGTGAACAGCGCCAAGCTGCCGCCGAGGCTGCCACCGTCGTACTTGATGCCGATCTCGGTCTGCTCCGAAACATAGGGCTCCAATGCCTCGCCGGCATTGATGATGCTGACGCCGCCGCTGGTGGCCGGCGCTATATCGCCCTTGACCAGGCCCTCGATGTAGTTGGCATAGACCGAAACCTCATCGGTCAGCTGATACACCACGCCAGCGACCGGGCTGTTCTTGTAGCGGTTGTAGGAAGACAAACGGTCACCGCTGTTGTAGTCGTAGCTCTTGGCCTCGATGCCCTGGCGGCGAGCGCCCAAGGTGACCAGCAGGCGGTCATCCATGAAGCCCAGGGTATCGGCGATGGCCAGGCTCTGGGTTTGAGTGCGCTCGGTGACGTTGGGGTTGGACATCGAACCGCCAACCCAGACAGCATCCGGCATTGCAGCGGCGAACGGTTGGTAGATATCAGCTGCATAGCTGCCCGACATGGCATAGGCGTTGCGAGCCTCCAGATCGAACATAGCCGCCGACATCACCCATTCATGGGAGACGTCGCCAGTCCGGCCGCGGGCGCGCAGGCCCACTTCGCTGGTGAATACCTCCTCCTCACGCACGTTGTCGAAGCGGTAGAAGGTGCCGGCGCCCGAACTGCCTGCGGTCATGCTGGCAAACCGATTCTTCTCCTCGCCTTCACGTACGCCGGCTGCGAGCCAGCCGGTCACCGCATCGGAGAAATCATATTCGGCGCGGAAGGTACCGAAGGTCTGCTTCTCTTTCGAATAGGTCCAGGGTTGGGCGAAGTTGTCGTCGGCATCCGGCGCGCTGGGAATACCGCCGCTGGGAGTGACGCTCGGCCGCGGGTTGTCGATGAAGTGATACTGGTGACCGATGTCACTGGAGAGGCGGAAATTATCGCCCTGGTAATCGAGGCCGAGGGCGAACATGTCGAGGGTGCGATCCTCGTCCTCGACCGTGGTCTCGCCGGCGCGCTTGGCCGCGTTCAGGCGCACACCGAAGCGCTCCTCTTCGCCGAAACGGCGGCCGATATCGGCGTGTGTCATCGGCTGGCCACCGTTTTCGGCACCGACGGTCAGGCGCGTCAGTGGCTCGTTCGGCGCGCGCTTGGGCAGGATGTTGATCGCACCGCCAATGCCACTACCACCTGGGGCTGCGCCGTTGAGGAAGGTGTTGGCGCCGCGGAACACTTCCACGCGCTCGATGAACTCGGCGGCTACGTACTGGCGCGGCAGCAGGCCGTAGAGACCGTTATAGGAGATGTCGTCGGAATACACCGGAAAACCGCGTACCACATACAGCTCCTGGAAGTTGCCGAAGCCGCGGGCGACGCGCACCGAGGGGTCGTTCTGCAGCACGTCCGACACGCTGCGCGCCTGCTGGTCCTGGATCAGCTGCGAGGTGTAGGAGGTCGAGGTGAACGGGGTTTCCATGTAGTCGCGATTGCCCAGAATCCCGACCCGCCCGCCACGAGCTACCTGCTCACCGGCATAGGGCTGGGTCAGGCCTTCGGCGGAGGCGTCTGCGCTGGCCGTGATTTCCACCGACTCCAGTTCTACCGGCTCGGAGACCTGGCTCGACGCCGGGGCGCTTTGGGTCGGCTGGCGCTCCTGCGCCATGAGCGGCGAGCCAGCAAAACTGGCTGCAAGACAAACGGGCAACAGTGCGGATTTACGCGGGAAGCGAAGAGTGGACATGGTGACCTGACCGGACGTTGAGCTGTGAGGGTGGCGGATGACGGCGAGACGGAGCATTGAGAACCAGTGCCATCTGAGAGCCACTATCGTATCTAAAAGATAACGCTTCGCAACATTATTCCGTCTGGCGGTACCGTGCCGCATTGACGCGCCAACCGCCCAGGCTGTCTGGCGCGCGGCCTGTCGTTCCCAAGCGTCTTTGCAGAAAAGATTTTTCCTGGTCTGTCGATTGAGGGAAACGCCGGACGACTAGTTGGTGAACCCTCGTTCAATCAGATGCCAGGAGACGGACATGAAGACCGAAACCCACCAAGACGAACTCGCAATTCGCCAGCTGCATGAAACGTTCGAACAGGCCACCAAGGCCAAGGATCTCGACCGGATCATGGCGCAGTACGCCGACGACATAGTGGCCTTCGATGCGGTTGGCGCGCTGCAATTCAAGGGCGTTGACGAGTACCGGGCGCATTGGCAGCGCTGCTTCGAGTTCTGCCAGGGCGAAGGTTTCTTCGAGAGCCACGAGCTGCATGTGGATGTCGGTGGCGAGCTGGCCTGCAGCCGCATGCTCACCCACTGTGGTGGACCCAATGCCGAAGGTGAGATGCAGACCGCCTGGATGCGCGGCACGCGGGTCTGGGCGCGGCGCGATGGCGAGTGGAAGGTGATCCACGAGCATTTCTCGATGCCCTTCGATATGCAGACCGGCCAGGTGTGCATGGATCAGGCACCGTCGCAGCAACAGGCCGGGTGAGGCTGGCTGGCAATCTTCGTCACCTGATCGGGCGCACTTCGTCATCGGCTGCTAGCTTTGCTGCGTTGCCGGCAGACGGAGCCCCGCCATGAACTACCTGTGCCTGATCTATTACGACGAACAGCGTGTGGACTCGATGACCGATGAGCAGTGGCATGCGCTGGTCGCGCGCTGCCTGAGTTGTGCCGAGGAGCTGCGTGCCAGCGGCCACATGCTCGCCGGCGAACCGCTGCAGTCGGTGCGTACCGCGCGCACGGTGCGCGTGCGTGACGGCGTCACCTCGGTGGTCGACGGCCCCTTCGCCGAAACCCGCGAGCAGCTGGCGGGCTTTTACCTGATCGAGGCGGCCGACATGCGCGAGGCTGAGGCTATCGCGGCGAAGATCCCGCCGGCCATCCTTGGCTGCGTCGAGATCCGACCGTTGCGCCAGCTGCCGCAGCGCTGAGCATGCCGCTGACCGGGCACTTCACTGCGGCGCGGGTCGAAGCGGTCTATCGCAGCGAATCGCGCCGCGTGCTGGCCACGCTGATCCGTCTGCTGGGCGATTTCGATCGTGCCGAAGAGGCCTTGCACGATGCCTTCGCCGCGGCCTTGCAGCAGTGGCCGCGCGACGGCGTACCGGACAATCCGCGCGCCTGGCTGGTGTCCACCGGTCGCTTCAAGGCCATCGATGCCCTGCGCCGGCGGGCGCGCTTCGATGCCTCGTTGCGGCTGCTGGCCGAACAGCTGGAAGACGCAGCCGAGGCAGCGGAGGTGGACGAGATGGAAGACGATCGCCTGCGGCTGATCTTCACTTGCTGCCATCCCGCCCTGCCGGCTGATGGTCGCGTGGCACTGACCCTGCGTGAGGTCTGCGACCTGACCACCGAGGAAATCGCCCGCGCCTTTCTCGCTCCGCCGGCCACCATTGCCCAGCGTATCGTGCGCGCCAAGGCGAAGATCCGTGACGCCCGGTTGCCCTATCGCGTGCCTGAGCGCGACGAGCTGCCCGCGCGGCTGGAGAGCGTGCTGCGGGTGGTCTATCTGGTGTTCAACGAGGGCTATACGGCATCGGCCGGCGGCGAGCTGACCCGCGCCGATCTTTGTGCCGAGGCGATTCGGCTGGGCCGCTTGCTCCTCGAATTGCTGCCCAACGCCGAAGTGATGGGGCTGCTGGCGCTGATGCTGCTGCACGATGCCCGCCGGGCTGCGCGTACCGATGCGGCCGGGGAGCTGGTGCGCTTAGACGAACAGGACCGCAGCCTGTGGAACCGTCAGCAGATCGCCGAAGGAGCGCAGCTGGTGCAGCTGGCGCTGACCAGTCGCGCGTTCGGCGCCTACGCGCTGCAGGCCGCCATCGTCGCCGTGCATGCCGAAGCGCCGAGTGCCGCGCAGACCGACTGGGCGCAGATCGTGCGGCTTTACGATGTGCTGCTGCAGTTGAGCCCGTCGCCGGTGGTGGAGTTGAACCGTGCGGTGGCCGTGGCCATGCGTGACGGTGCCGAGGCCGGTCTGCTGTTGGTGGATCAACTGCTGGAGCGTGGTGATCTGCAGGACTATCACCTCAGCCATGCGACACGTGCCGATCTGCTGCGCCGCCTGGCACGTACAGACGAAGCGCGTGAGGCCTATCGCAGGGCGCTGCGCCTGGTGCAGCTGGAGCCGGAACGGCGTTTTCTGCAGAGGCAACTGGCTAGCCTGGGCGGGTGATCAAAGCTGTTCAGGTGCTTGCCGAATGTCATGCCGATGGTGAGCCTCAAGCCGGTGTAGAAGCGGTATCTGGTCGCGAAGGGCTCGATAAATCAGTCGATGGTGGCTCCAGCGTGGGCAAAGCGTTCCGCCTGCGCAAAAGGCTTCACGGCCTGCAACTCTCTCGGTTTGCGCCGGGAGCGAAGTGGATGCTGAAGTTCAAGGCCGCTTGGCCATTGACGGCCTGGCCGCCGAAAGCCTGCAGGTCAACGCCGATGTGGCAGTTGCGCTGAGCGTTCCGATACTGCGGGACTCTCAGCGTTTCGGGCCGATCGCTCAGCTATCCGCACTGCCTGCCGGCAAGTAATCGCTGCGGCTCAGCCCATGGCGCTGCATCTTCTCGTTGAGGGTGCGGCGCGGCAGCTGCAGCTGGGTCATGACCTCGGTGATGTTGCCTTTGCATTGCTGCAGGGCGTTGTGCAGGCATTGCGCCTCGAAGGCTTCCATCTGTTCGGCCAGCGACTGGCCACCGCTGCTTGCCGGGGCTGGGGCGCTGAGGCCGAGGGCGTGGCGTTCGGCGGCGTTGATCAGTTCGCGCACGTTGCCCGGCCAGTCATGGGCGAGCAGTTGCGTCAGTTCTCCGGGTGTCACCGGCGGCGCGGCGCGGCCGTGGCGCTGGGCGGCCTGGCTGGCGAAGTGTTCGAACAGCAGCGGAATGTCCTCGCGGCGCTCGCGCAGTGGCGGAATATGCAGCTCGGCGACGTTCAGCCGGTACAGCAGGTCCTCGCGGAAGCGGCCGCCGCGCACCTCTTCCAGCAGGTCCGGCTTGGCCGCGCTGATCACCCGCAGGTCGACCTCGATGCTGCGGTTCGAACCTAGCCGTTCCAGGGTCTTTTCCTGCAGCACGCGCAGCAGCTTGACCTGTTGCGCCAGCGGCATGCTCTCGATCTCGTCGAGGAACAACGTGCCGCCGGCGGCGTGCTCGATGCGACCGATGCGCTTGCCCTGGGCGCCGGTAAAGGCGCCGCTCTCGTGACCGAACAGCTCGCTTTCGAAGATGGTTTCCGGGATCGCCGCGCAGTTCAGCGCGACGAAGGGTCCGCCCGCGCGTGGGCTGAAGTCGTGCAGGCAGCGCGCGACCTGCTCCTTGCCGCTGCCGGTTTCGCCGCGGATCAGCACGTTGACGTCGGTCCCGGCCAGCTCCAGCACCTGGCGGCGCAGATTATCCATGGCACGGGACACGCCCAGCAGCTGCGACTCGATACGCCCCTTGCGGGCGAACTGCTCGCGCAGCTGACGGTTCTCGCAGACCAGCCGGCGCTTGTCCATGGCGCGGCGCACGCTGTCGAGCAGGCGTTCGGGGGTGAAGGGCTTTTCGATGAAGTCGTAGGCGCCCTGGCGCAGCGCCTGCACCGCCATGGGCACGTCGCCGTGGCCGGTGACCATGATCACCGGCAGGTCGGCGTCCAGCGCCACCAGCTGTTCGAGCAGGCCGAGGCCATCGAGATCGGGCATGCGCACGTCGCTGATCAGCACGCCGGGAAAGTCCCGATCCAGCGCCGTCAGCGCCTCGCGGGCGCGGGAGAAGGTGCGCACCTGAAAGCCGGACAGCTCCAGCCACTGCTGCACGGCCTGGCGGATCGCCGCCTCGTCGTCGATGAAGATTACCTGCCCGCTCATTGCCTGCTCCTCGCGGTCGCGTCGTGGCAGTTTACTCGGCGGCGTGCCCTTCGACAGCCAGCAGCGTAAGGGTGAACACCGCGCCGTGCGCGTCGTTGCTGACTTCCAGTGTGCCGCCCATGTCACGGACGATGCCGTAGGACACCGCCAGACCAAGGCCGAGGCCCTGGCCGACCGGTTTGGTGGTGAAGAACGGCTCGAACACCTGATCCAGATGCTCGCTGGCGATACCGCCACCGTTGTCGCCGACGCTGAGCTGCCAGCTGTCGCCGTTGAGCTGACAAAGAATGCGCAGGCGGCGTTGCGGACGTCCGGCCATGGCATCCAGCGCGTTGTGCAGCAGATTGATCAGCACCTGCTCGAGGCGGATGGCATCGCCACTGACCATGGCTTCGGCTGGGACCTGGCGGAACACCTCGACCTGCTCGCTGCGAATGCGTGGCGACAGCAGCTGCAGGGCCTGCTCCAGTACCTCGGCCAGGCTCAGGCGCTGGCGCAGCCCGGCCGGGCTCTTGCGGGCAAAGGTCTTCAGATGACCGGTGAGTGCCGCCATGCGTTCGAGCAGGCCTTCGACATGCCCGAGGCCTTCGCGCACCTCGCCGTCGCGGCCGCTGTCGAGCAGCAGACGCAGACTGGCGAGCTGCATGCGCAGCGCCGTCAGCGGCTGGTTGATCTCATGGGCGAGGGCGGCAGACATCTGCCCCAGCGCGGCCATGCGCGCGGCATGCACCAGCTCGTCCTGGGCGGTGTGCAGCTCGCGGGTGCGCTCGTGCACCAGATGTTCCAGTTCGCTGCGGCTGCGCATTTCCACGCGCCGCGTCTTGCGCCGCTGCGCCAGGTAGAGCAGCAGGAAGGCGAGGGTCATCCACACCCCGGCCGCGGCCAGGCGGTAGCTGCGCACGCTGGCGACGACCATCTGCGGATCGTGCAGCAGGTGTAGCGTCCAGTCTTCTTCTGGCAGTGCCAGGCGTTGCCAGAGGTACTCGCGGCGGCCGTCCGGGCCATCCACCAGACGCCGCTCGCTGCTTTCGGAAAGTTGTTGCACGCGGCTGCTCTGCAACGGCTGCAGGGTTTGCTCGGCATAGCGGCGCACATCGATCAGGCGGCTGCGCACCTCGTCGCTCAGCGGCCGCAGGTAGCGGAAGCGCCAGGCCGGGCGGTTGGTGAGAATGACGATATCCAGCGAATCGGCGATCAGCAGAATGCCTGGCTGGCCGACCCAGTCGCGCTGCATGTCTTCCAGCTCCAACTTGACCACCAGCACGCCAAGCACTTCGCCGGTGGCGCTCTTCACCGAACTGGAGAGGAAATAGCCGGGAATTCCGGTGGTGACGCCGACCGCGAAATAACGCCCGCTGTCATGGGCTACGGCATCGCGAAAGTACGGGCGGAAGGCGTAGTTGTTGCCGACGAAGCTGCTCCAGTCGCGCCAGTTGCTGGCGGCGATGGTCTCGCCGTTGCGGTCGAGCAGGTACAGCACCGAGGACCCGGCGGCGTGGTTCTGCTGTTCCAGGCGCTGGTTCAGTTCGCGGCGCAAGGCACGGTTGCCCGGGTCGGCAAGGAGCCCCTGGATGTCGCTGTCCAGCGCCAGCAATGCTGGCACCGAGCGGAAGCGCTCGACCTGGGTATGGATTGCCTGGGCATAGAGTTCAAGCTGGCCCTGGGACTCCTGACTGCGCTCGGCCCAGGCGCGTTGTTCGGCCAGGCGCCCGGCCCAGTGCATGCTCAGCAGCAGGCCGACGAGTATCAGCGCAACGATCAGGGTTACACGCAGGCGGTTGGGCAGGGCAGGCATGATGGCGCTCGCGACGGGACGCGCCGATGGTAAGCGATAGCCAGCGCACATGGTGCATTGCCGGGGCGCGGCGTAGCACCAAAGTCGTGATCTGGCGCTGTGGAGGCAATATGCCATCACACATATACTGCGGGGGTTACCTTCAATTTCAGCAGGGATCGCTGGTACGGAACGGCCTGGCCGCTCCATTCAGTCGAGGTCAGCCTTGCTTAGAAAAGTCCTTGTCAGCCAATTGCGCTTCGGCATGTACGTACACGCGCTGGAGGGCAGCTGGTTCGACCATCCGTTCTGGCGCAGCAAGTTTCTGCTGACCGACCCCGCTGACCTGCAAGCGCTGCACGCCAGTGGTATCAAGGCCGTCTGGATCGATGCGGGCAGGGGTGTCGATGTGGAGACGGCAACGCCGCCGGCGGCAGAGGCTCCGCTCCTCGGGGCTGACACCATCCCCGTCGTGTCGATTTCCGTCACCCCGCCAACACAGCAGTGCAGCGCCAGGGAGGAAATGCAGCGCGCCACCGCGCTGCTCAAGCGCTCCAGAGAGCAGGTCACCTTGCTGTTCAACGAGGCGCGGCTCGGCAAAGCCGTCGATCCACAGCAGTGTCAGCCGCTGGTGGAACAGATTTCCGCCTCCCTCGCGCGCAACGGCTCGGCATTGCTCAGCCTGGCGCGGCTGAAGACCAAGGACGAATACACCTACATGCACTCGGTGGCGGTCTGCGCGCTGATGGTGGCGCTGGCACGTCAGCTCGGGCTGCCCGAAGACCAGGTGCACGAGGCCGGCATGGCCGGGCTGCTGCACGACATCGGCAAGATGGCCATGCCGCTGGATGTGCTGAACAAACCCGGCAAGCTCAGCGATGATGAATACATGGTCATGCGCAGCCACCCCGAGCGCGGACACGCCATGTTGCTGGCGGCGCAGACCGCGGTGTCCGATGCGGTGCTGGATGTCTGCCTGCATCACCATGAAAAGGTGAACGGCACCGGTTATCCGCACCGGCTGGAGGGCGAGCAGATCAGCCGGTTGGCGCGCATGGGGGCGATCTGCGACGTGTATGACGCCATCACCTCGAACCGCCCGTACAAGACGGCCTGGGATGCGTCCGGTTCGCTGGCACGCATGGCGCAGTGGCACGGGCATTTCGATACCCAGCTGCTGCATGCCTTCGTGCGTACGGTGGGCATCTATCCATTGGGCTCGCTGGTGCGGCTGCAGTCGGGGCGGCTGGGCGTGGTGACCGAGCATCACCCGCAGCAGCTGACGGCGCCGCGCGTGAAGCTGTTCTATTCCACACGCGCCCGCGCGGCTATCGTCCCGGTGGAAATGGACCTGTCCAATCCGCAGTGCGGCGACCGCATCGTCGGCCGCGAAGACCCCGCTGCCTGGGGCTTCACCAACCTCGATGCGCTCTGGACCTAGATTGGCGGTCGTAAAACCGGGGCCATGCGACTAGAATGTCGCCCCCCAAACGCGGCTCGCGCGGCGAGTCGCTCAGAAAAGAGCTCCTGATGCCCATGACCTGGCTGCCTAGTCCGCCATAGCGCTCCGCCCCCTCGCGTCACTTTGCGACTGCCTGTCATGGGGCGGTCGTACGCTGCTGTCCGTGCGTTTCGTCGACTGACAGCCGAATCAATCACACCAAAAAACTCGCCTTGTATCGCTGCCGGCCGCCCGTGGTCTGCATGGTGGTGCTTTTGCTCTGGATAGTCCGATGCTGCAATCGATCAAACAAAACTGGTTCTCCAATATCCGCGGCGATGTGCTGTCCGGCCTCGTCGTCGCGCTGGCGCTGATTCCCGAAGCCATTGCCTTCTCCATCATCGCCGGGGTCGATCCGCGGGTCGGCCTGTACGCCTCCTTCTGTATCGCCGTGGTGATCGCTTTCGTCGGCGGCCGCCCGGGGATGATTTCCGCGGCCACCGGTGCGATGGCGCTGCTGATGGTGACGCTGGTGCGCGAGCACGGCCTGCAGTACCTGCTGGCGGCGACGTTGCTCTGCGGCCTGCTGCAGATCGGCGCCGGCTATCTGCGCCTCGGCTCGCTGATGCGCTTCGTCTCGCGCTCGGTAGTCACCGGCTTCGTCAACGCGCTGGCGATCCTGATCTTCATGGCGCAGCTGCCGGAGCTGACGAACGTCACCTGGCACGTCTACGCCATGACCGCTGCGGGCCTGGGCATCATCTACCTGTTCCCCTATGTGCCGAAGCTCGGCAAGGTCATTCCCTCGCCGCTGGTCTGCATCCTCTCGATGACTGCGGTGGCCGTCTACTTCGGCCTGGATATCCGCACCGTCGCCGACATGGGCGACCTGCCCGACACGCTGCCGGTCTTCCTCTGGCCGGAAGTGCCGCTGACCTTCGAAACCCTGGCGATCATCTTTCCGTATTCCGCCGCGCTGGCGGTGGTCGGCCTGCTCGAATCGCTGATGACCGCGACCATCGTCGACGACCTCACTGACACCTCCAGCGACAAGAACCGCGAATGCAAAGGGCAGGGCGTTTCCAACATCGTCTCCGGCCTGTTCGGCGGCATGGCCGGCTGCGCGATGATCGGCCAGTCGGTGATCAACGTGAAATCCGGCGGCCGTACCCGCCTGTCGACGCTGATCGCCGGCGTGGTGCTGTTGCTAATGGTGGTGTTCCTCAGCGATTGGGTCGGGCAGATCCCCATGGCCGCGCTGGTTGCGGTGATGATCATGGTGTCGATCGGCACCTTCAGCTGGGATTCGCTGCGCAACCTCAAGCGCTATCCGCTTTCCACCAACATCGTCATGGTCGTCACCGTGGTGGTGGTGGTCTTCACTCACAACCTGGCCTACGGTGTTCTGGCGGGCGTGCTGCTGGCGGCGATGTTCTTTGCCAACAAGGTCGGCCATTACCTGCACATCGGCTCGGAGCTAGACGCCACCGGCAATCAGCGCACCTACAAGGTCATCGGGCAGGTATTCTTCAGCTCATCGGATAAATTCACCGGTGCGTTCGATTTCAAGGAAGCGCTCGGCAAGGTCACCATCGACCTGTCCCGCGCACATTTCTGGGACATCACTGCCGTGGCGGCGCTGGACAAGGTGGTCATCAAGTTCCGCCGCGAAGGCACCGAGGTCGAAGTGCTGGGTCTGAACGAAGCCAGCGCCACCATCGTCGACCGCTTCGGTGTGCATGACAAACCCGAGGCCATCGACAAGCTCATGAGCCACTGACCAGGAGAACGACAATGACCCACGTAATGGCGTGTATCGACGGATCACCGCAGGCTGCGGCGGTTTGCGACTATTCGGCCTGGGCCAGCAAGCGCCTGGACGCGCCCCTGACGCTGCTGCATGTGCTCGACCGCCAGCAGTATCCGGTGTCGGGCGACCTGAGCGGCATCATTGGCCTCGGCAGCCGTGAATTCCTCCTGCAGGAACTGGCGACGCTGGACGAGAAGCGCGCCAAGCTGGCGCTGGAAGAGGGCCGGATGATGCTCGATTCGGCACGCCAGCGGGCGATCTCCGCCGGCGTCGCCCAGCCCGAGTGCCGGCAGCGCCACGGTGATCTGGTCGAATCCCTGCGTGATCTGCAAAGCGAGACGCGCCTGCTGGTCATCGGTCGCCAGGGCGAGGACAGCGGCGACGCCATCCAGCACATCGGCAGCCAGCTGGAAAACGTCATCCGCACCATGCAGCGGCCGATCTTGGTTGCCCCTGGCGATTTCAGCGAACCGCAAAGCGTGATGCTCGCCTTCGACGGCAGCGCCACCAGCCGCAAGGGTGTGGAGATGCTCGCCGGCAGCCCGCTGTTCAAGGACATGCCGATTCATCTGGTGATGGTCGCGGCGGACACCGCCGACAACCAGGCGCAGCTGGAAAATGCCCGTGGCGTGCTGACCGCCGCCGGCTTCAACGTGGAAATCGCCATTCGTGCCGGTGAAGTCGAGCCGACCCTGCATGCCTATCAGGCCGAGCACGGTATCGACCTGCTGGTGATGGGCGCCTACGGGCACTCGCGCATTCGCCAGTTCTTCGTTGGCAGCACCACCACCAACATGATCCGCACCACCTCGACGCCGCTGCTGTTGCTGCGCTGATCGCTATCCGCTGCGCCCCCCCGTCCCGGGCGCGGCGGCAGTCAGCTATAAAGGTCCGCCCGACTCCACGGCAGCTCGTGGGAGCCATCCGCCAGCGGCTTGCTGGCGAGGATCTGGTGCAGGTTGATCCAGTTGTGGCGGAAGCCGTAGGCGCAACCGGCCAGATAGAGGCGCCAGATGCGCAGCGCGCGTTCGGGGACCATCTGTTTTGCCTGCTCCAGCTGCGCTTCCAGCCGCTCACTCCAGAAGTCCAGCGTGCGCGCGTAGTGCAGGCGCAGGCTTTCCACATCGACGATTTCCAGCCCGGCCTCGCTGATGCAGCTGCTGATGTTCACCAGATGCGGCAGTTCGCCGTGGGGGAATACGTAGCGGTCAATAAACTCGCCCGCACCGTGCCCGACCGGGCGGCCGTCGATGTGTCGGGCGGTGATGCCGTGGTTCATCACCAGCCCGCCCGGGCGCACGGCGTCGAACAGCCGCTGGCAGTACAGCGACAGGTTGGCGTGGCCGACATGCTCGAACATGCCGACGCTGACGACCTTGTCGAAACGGCCATCCTGCGGCAGATCGCGATAGTCCATCAGCTCCAGGGTGATCTGCTTTTGCAGGCCTTCGGCGGCTACCCGTTCGCGCGCCAGCTCGAGCTGTTCGCGGCTGAGGGTGATGCCGAAAACCTTCGCGCCGAACTCACGCGCGGCGTAGCGAGCCAGGCCGCCCCAGCCGCAGCCGACATCCAGCAGACGCTCGCCTGGCTTGAGCCGCAGCTTGCGGCACAGGTGGCGCAGCTTGGCCTGCTGCGCCTGCTCGAGGTCCTCGCTGCCGGTTTCGAAATAGGCGCAGGAATAGACCATGTCCTTGTCCAGCCAGAGCCGGTAGAAATCGTTGGACAGGTCGTAGTGATAGGAAATGGCTTCTGCATCGGTCGTCTTGTCGTGCGCCTCGCGTGACGGCAGCGGAAAGTCGTCCTCGCCCAGCGCCCGGGTGATCACATCGCCGATGCGGATCACCTCATGCACCGGCCCGAGCAGGTCGATCTGCCCCTCGACGTAGGCCGCACCGAACACGACCAGGCTCGGCTGCGCCAATCGGGTTACCAGGTTCGGGTCCTTGATAACCAAGGTGACGCAGGGGGCGGGCCCGATGTCGATCTCTTTGCCGTCCCACAGTTGCAGCTTCAGCGGCAAGGCGAGTTCTTTCAGGGCCGGTAGCAATGTCGCCAGCATGCTCCATCTCCTTTTAGTGCATCCGTGAAAATCCTAGACCATCAATACAGAACTGTAGGCTATGGTGATGATAGTTTCGCGCTATGGTTCGAACGACGGCGAACGTGCTTATGACGACTTAGCTCGCCGGCTTGGGCATGAGGGCTTATGGAACACAACGGTTCACAACGCGTGCTGATCCTTGTCGCCAGCGGCCGCAGCACACCGGCGCGCTGCGCCGCGCCTTTTCATATCGCCACGCTGTTGGCCTGCATGGACGCCGAAGTAACCCTTTATCTCACCGGCGAGGGTGTGCAGCTGGCGCGGCGCGAGGTGGCCGAATCGCTGCGCGCGGTGGAAGGCGGCGAGCCGGTACTGCACTTCATCCGCAACGCCAAGCAGGCCGGCGCGCGCCTGCTGATGTGCCGGCAGCCGGGCGTGCAGGTCGACCCTGCGACGCTGATCGCCGAACTGGACGAAATTTCCAGCGGCGGCGAGCTGGCGCAGATGATCCTCGAGTACGACCGGGTGCTGACGTTATGAATGTGCAGGGTCTCGACTTCCCCGACGCGCTGCGTTACGCGCCGGAGCACAGTCTGTGGCTGCGTGAAGAGGTAGATGGCAGTGTCACCCTTGGCCTGACCGCCTACGGCTGCGCACTCTACGGCCAGATATTCGCCTTCACTCCCAAACGCGTCGGCGCCCGTATCGAGCGCGAGCGCAGCTTCGGTGTGGTCGAGTTCGCCAAGGCCGCATCCTCAGCGCGCAGCCCCCTCGCCGGTGAGCTGCTGGCCGTCAACGAAGCGCTACTCGAGCGGCCGGCGCTGATCAATCAGGATTGTTACGGTGATGGCTGGCTGGTCCGCCTGAGGCCGGAAGACTGGGGCGCCGTGCGCGAGGAGTTCCCGCTGGGCAAGGCCGCCGAAGCCGCCATCGCCGAACGTATGCGGCTGGACAACTTCGACCCAGCCAACGCCCATGTGCAGGCGTTGCAGTGGAAGTAGCGGTACTGGAAGCGCGGTAGAAGACTGCAGCCATCCCACACACCGCGCAAAGAGAATCACCGCGTTGCGCTTGGCCTGTCAGGGCTTGTCGGGCTTTGAGCTTTCCAGCGCGTCGAAGCAGCTCGCCTTGATCGCATGGTCTAGCTGGCGGATGCAGATATCGATGGCTAGATCGCGAGTGCGCTTGTTCGTCCACTCCAGCTCGGCAAGCGTCTCGATCAGGTCCTGATGGCCGTTCTCGTTGAGCAGTATCCCGTGCTGCACCGTCAACGTCCGGCCCTGAAAACTCAGCTGCACCGGGTCGCGACCGACAACGGACGCTCCTTCGGCCAGTAGGCAATCGATATGGTCACGCAGCGCGTGCAACGCACGGCGCTCGTCTGGCGAGTTACCCACGACGTCTCTCCTATCCCTGGAAAGAAAAGCCGCGATTGTGACGCGCTTCGCGTTGAAGTGCGATGGCTTTTTGATATTGCGAGGTGGGACGGGCTGTCGCGGGGTAGGTGTCGAGGGTTTGGGAGTCGGGCGTGTGAGTCGAAATGGCGGAAGGCAGTGAGAGTCGAACTCACCCGGGAACGGCTGCCGTCCCCAACCGGGTTTGAAGCCCGGCCGCACCACCGGGTGCGATTGCCTTCCTTATTGATTTACAAAGGAATTTCCTGCCCCGACTGTCGCTCAGAGGCGGGAGTGTCGAAGAAGTGTCGAAAATCCCTAGCAGGCCCAAACGCTAACACGTCTTGCAGATGATCGGGCGCAAGGTGCGCGTACCGCATTGTCATCGCCAGGGACGAGTGCCCGAGTATCTTCTGCAAGGTCAGGATATTGCCACCGTTCGCGATGAAGTGTGAGGCGAAGGTATGCCGCAACACATGCGACTTTTGTCCCGCAGGTAGACCCAGCCCCGCACGCACCACAGCTTCATCGAACCGATCCCGGCAGTTGGTGAACGCACCGTGTTGCCGAAGGTGCTGGCGTATCCGCTCCGCTAGCTTCTGATCGATCGGCACCACACGGCGACGCTTCGACTTCGTGTTCACAAACTGGAGCATGCCATCGCCCACCCGACTGATCGTGAGCCCTTGCGCTTCACCCCATCGGCAACCGGTCACCAGACAGATCGTGGCGATCAGCTCCACGTGTGGGTGAACCATGCTGCGCAGTACCTGGAACAGCCGTTCGATCTGATGGCTGTCGAGGCAGGACAGTTCCCTTTCCTGCACACGAATCGCCCTGAGCATCGAAAGCGGATTCTCGAACTCGATCTCACCAAGTCGCCGTAGCTCATTGAACATGGCCCGCAGGTAAGACAGCTCATTGTTCAGCGTTTTCGGGCTGATGCCGGACGAGAGGCGCTTGGCGCGGTACTCCGCGAAATCGGTAGCAGTGAAGGCTATGGCGACAGGGTCTTTCAGGCGTTCGACCATGCGATCCATGATGACGCGCCGACCCTCATAGTCGGACAGCGACTGACCGTGCAGACGCCCCCAGCAGTCCACCAGTTGAGACAGGCGACGACGATCCTTCGGTTTTGGTGACCATTGCGGGCTTTCGATCAGCTTGGATCGACAGGTAGCCTCGAACCGCTGGGCTTCGCCCTTGGTCTTGAAGGTCTTGCGGAATCGCTTGCCCTTGATCGGTTCAACATCGACCCGCCAGCGACCGTCAGGCAGTGCCAGTATCGCCATCAGACGGCACGCCCCCATCGCACGTGTCGTTCCTGTAACAGGTTCTTGATGTGCTTGTAGAGGTCGCGCTCGCTCATGTCCTTGGCGGCGTAGTGGTCGCGGATCACTGGCCAGCATTCCCATTGCTTCAATCGATCAAATGCGGTCTTAGCGCCCACTCGCTCCCGTGCCAGCAGGCTTACGAAGTTTCCCAGGAACAGCTCGACGTTCTTGCCCGAGAAGCCCCTTGAGGTCTTGTAATAGCGCTTGTACTCCGTTTCCTCGACCAGGGAATCGACCGGTAGATCGACCCTCGCGTCATCACGCATTAGCGTCCAGATCGGCTCGTAATAGCCGGGGCGGGCGATCAGCTTGAATTGGCTCAGGCCATAGCGCCACAGGCCGTCCAGATGAGCCGAGAAGGCCGAAAACGAATCCGTATCGATGGCCTCACCGGTCTTCGCACTGATCGAGCCGCTGGCGAACTGCTGGATGACCGAGTGGTGATAGCGCAACTCAACGCGCCACACGTCAGCGCCTGGATCGTAGTTGTCAGGGTCGGTCGGGTCGAAGGAGTCACGGCGACGCCACACGCTTTCCCAGTAGTCGAGCTTGTCGGTTGCGCGGGCCTGCTCGGTCTTGTTGTAGATGCAGAGCTGCACGCCGCTGGCCGAGCCGAACATGGACGTTTCGCCCCGACCGTAAACACTGGACTTGGTGGCCCACTGAATTTCCTTGATTCCGGAAATATCGCGATGCGTTCGCGCGCGGCAGTGCAGGCGGGCTACCAGATCGACTGGAGGCTTCCAGCCCTGGAGGTCCAACGCCAAATGGACGGCGCACTGGTTACGTTCGCGGTTGGTCATGACTGCCGCCGCGTAGTAATCCATCCGCTCTTGCAGACGCTCAGGCGACAGCGCGTCGATGGCGTGCGGCGACACCTCGATTTTCAGGTGCGGCCCGATGTTCTCCAGCTTGGCGTTGAAATTCTTGATGAGCAGGATGAACCCAAGGTCAGCGTTCTGGAGCTTGTATTGGTAGCCAGAGTCCCGGCCAACCCGTCCCGAGTGCCAGACTTCGCCAGCAAACTCCACCATCGCGCCCGTTTTCTCGAACAGCGCCATGATCTCTGGACGGATCAGCCCGCGATACAACTGGCGAACCGTATCGACGCCGCAACGCAGCAGACGGACCTTCGACAGATCGGTGATTGCCGCAGTACCAGGGTCAACGAACAACCGTCCACGCTTGGTCGGATTGCCCGTGATGTGGTCCAGTCTTGCTTGGTCTTTAACGCTCATTCTTGAATCTCCAACAATGTCCAATAACGGACGGTTTCAACTCGATCTATCTGACGTGTTACAGGGACGTCAGCGCGCGCGTTTGCACGCCGGCTCGTGCCTCGCCGTGCGTGCAAAGAGCGCGGAGCGCACGCGCGCTGACGGTCATCACCACAGGAATTGCCCCTTCTGGTACGGCACGACAGTCATGTTCGTGCCACTGGCTGGCTGTGCTGGTCCAGGGCGTGGCCCCTGCATTGCCGGAGGCTGGCTGTTCTGGACTTGCTGCGTTCGCTCGCCAGCGGAGCGATCAGGAAGGGTCGGATCGAAGAAGCCGTTTTCGACCACGCGCATGCAGAATGCGAAGTCGGTTTCGACCCGCGTGCTCTGCTGCGTGTAGCACTGGCAGACGGTGGGCGTGCCGTTGACTACCGCATGCGCCATTCGCCCGAACTCGCGGGCATAGGTCGCAGGGTCCGTGCTGGACATGCAGTAGAGTCGGGGAAACGACACGGGCCGCGTAAGCTCGTCGTAGATCGGCGCCGACGATGGGACTTGCGGTATCCGAGGCACGCGCCGCCCGATGTAGCTGGCGGCGCTTTCCGGCGCATCGGTTTTCGCCTCGCCTACCGGCTTGATGAATGCGCCGACCGTATCCCTCACTTGATCGACCATGCTCCCGGCCGGCGCGCTGGTAGCCGTCGCGGCTTGAGCTTTTTCGGCTGCATAGCGTTCATAGGCGCGATAAACGAGGATGCCG
>JGI2924J29684_1078558_pt1 | contig 65534 bp, 55 predicted proteins | sample BenlonsequencITS_FD_29684 | JGI IMG/M metagenome (IMG submission 29684) | reverse complement strand
GTAGGGATTCCTTAAGGGATCACGGCTTCGGCGATACTCTCCGCTGGAGACTATCGTACCGGACACTTTCGTGCCAAACCTTTGGGTAATACCTGATGTGGCCCCGTGGCTCCGCTTATCAGGAAAGCATTGTGGGCTTTACCGCCTCTCCATGCAATGGGTTCACTTCTGTGGATCGAAGCCGCCCTGTCTTTCGGGTCTATTATTTAAGAATGATTTGAGGTATTTTTTTTACGGTAGTATGAGCTAAATACTTTCACGGGTTTGGGGGGGACAAGGTGACGAAACGTCTTTGGTGGATAATAGGAACAATGCTTTTAATTCTTGCGTTAGCCTTAGGTGGATGGTGGTTTTGGGGAAAGTCTCAGGGCCCGCTGAAGGTTAGAGTCGGGGTGGTTACTCCGATCTCAATGCAGGAAGACGTCTTTGCGACGGGGAGTGTGGTTCCGGTGTCAAGCCAGGAGGTACGTGCATTGGCTCCCGGGCGAGTAGCCAAAGTTGCGGTGAAGGTGGGGGAGACTGTTCAGGCAGGCCAAACTCTTGTAGCCTTAGACACTACCCTGGTGGATGCTCAAGTCGCTCAGGCTCAAGTGAATGTGGAGGCGGCTCAAACAGTTGTTAATTCTGCTCAGGCTAATTTAGAAGAGTTAAAGAAAGCACAAACCAGTGGGAGCGGTGCTGCTCCTTCGGGCAGTGATTCTGAGAGTGTTTCCGGCCAGTCAGGTGGTTTAAGCTCTCTTCTGCCCCAATTCGGAGGCCAACAAAGCAGCTCTCAGCAGATTATTGTGAGTCCTGCTCTTATCAGGCAGGCGGAAGGAGCCTTAGCCCAAAGTAAGGCGGCGTTAAAACAGGCCGAAGAAATGTTGAAGGTTGCTCGGGTGCAACAGGGTCAGCTGATTTTTAAAGCAAGTATGGCCGGCACGGTCATTGAGGTGAATGCTCAAGAGGGCAATATCTCTTCTGTACAGCTTCCCTTAGTTGTAGTAGCTGATCTGAAACAGCTGAATGTCGAAGCTCAATTGAACGAAGTTGATGCGGGAAAGGTTCAGGTTGGCGGGAAAGTGAAGATCTCCAGTAAAATGTTGAAGGATTCCTCAGTTCAAGGAACAATTGTGGAGATTGCCCCCACTGCCGTCTCTGCCTTAAGTGTTCAGGGCAACTCATCTCCCACTGTGGGCGTAAAAATTCGCTTGGAAAATGCGCCAGTTGAACTGAAGCCCGGCTTTACTGTTAGTATTGAAATTGTGGTGGCAACTAAGGAAGGGGTTTTGGCCGTTCCTCAAGAGGCCCTTTTTCAAGAAGGAAACAAGAATTATGTTTACCGAATTCAAGCCGGACGCCTGGAAAAAGCTGAAGTTAAAATCGGGATAGGGAACGATACTCACCAGGAGGTTACCTCCGGCTTAAAGGAGGGGGATCAGGTGGTCTTAAATCCCTCCAATGATTTGGCGGAAGGAATCCAGGTTAGCCCTGAAGTGGGAAGTGGAGGGGTATGAGCCTTTTAGAAGGACTGCGGGGAGCTCTTTTTAGTCTGCGAACCAATAAGCTGAGATCGGGACTTACCATGCTGGGGATTATTATTGGGATTGCCGCTGTGATTGCTGTTGTTACCATAGGTATGGGAGGCAAAGCCGCCATCATGCAGGAAATGGAGAAAAGCGGAGTTAATCTCTTTGTGCTGTATGGTAAATCCGTGGGTAACAGCGGACAGAATGCGGGGAGCATCTTAACTCTGCAGGATGGAGAAAGCTTGAGACGGGCTCTGCCCCAAGTTAAAGTTTTGCTGCCGGCCAGTATTGAATATGCGTCATTAGAAGTGAATCAAAAGCGTTCTTCCGCCATGGTTGTGGGGACGACCCCCGAGTTTGCGGATTTGCGCAACCGGGACATTGCCCGAGGACGTTTTCTCTCAGAAGAGGAGTTTTCTGCTGACCGGCGGGTCGTGGTGATTGATCAGACCTTAGCTGAGGATTTGTTTGGAGCGGGAAATCCCTTGGGGCAACAGGTTATTGTCCATAATGTTCCTTGTCGGGTGATTGGCGTCCTGGCTAAGGATACCTCTTCCTTTGCCCAGTTTAATGTTGGCCCGCAGAATGCCTATGCCTATATCCCCTGGGGGACTTGGTCTGATGTCTTCCAGTCTCAGCGAGTTGACCAACTAGAAGGTTCTACATACCGGGAAACGGATTTGACCAGTACTATTGAAAGCGCTAAGCGTATCTTGAATGTACGGCATGGAACCACAAATCAGTATGAGGCCTTTAACATGCAGCAGCTGGTTCAGTCAGCCAATACAATTATGCGGATTCTAACGAGTTTTATTGGTTTAGTTGCCGGCATATCCCTCTTGGTCGGAGGGATTGGAATTATGAACATTATGTTGGTTTCTGTGACTGAGCGTACCCGAGAAATCGGATTGCGCAAAGCCGTAGGAGCCAAAGAAAAAGATATTTTACTGCAATTTTTGTTAGAAGCCATTGTTTTATCTCTAATCGGGGGGATCATGGGTATCGCTTTGGGGGTAGGGAGTGCCTTGATCGCTTCATACCTTTTAAACTGGCCACCGCTGCTGTCCGGCTGGGCGATTATCTTTGCAGTGTCTTTCTCCATTGGAGTGGGATTGTTTTTTGGATTTTATCCGGCCTTCAAAGCAGCTAAACTAGAGCCGATGGCGGCCTTAAGATATGAGTAACAAATTAGGGGGAAGATTTTTAAATGTTAAAAGGGAAGCAAAAACGTTTTTTAAGAGCTATGGGCAATGAAATGGTGCCTATTCTTCAGGTAGGAAAGAGCGGAATTACCGAATCGGTTGTTACCCAAACTAATGAGACCATTGAGGCTCGGGAGTTGATCAAGGGACGAGTCTTGCAAAATTGCCTGGAGGAGCCCAAAGCTGTTGCTGCAGTACTTGCTGAACAGACTGGGTCTGAGTTGGTGCAAGTCATTGGGCGCAACTTCTTGTTATATAGACCTTCCAAGGATAAGCCGATGATTGAGCTGCCTAAGTAAGGCAGGCTTGGCTGGGCTGAGGCTTTAGGTAAGGATAGGCAAACGTAATCGCAATCGTCTGGTTCCTATGGCTGGGAATGTATGAACTAGGGTGTATTTATTAGGATTAGTTAAAATTGGGGGCTGCCTTAGGGCAGCCTCTTTAAATTGATCCACTAATCTCCTTCAATCAGGGGGAGTTTGCTGGCGTTTTTCATTTAAAGGTTAGTAATATCGATTACCCAAGCCAAAGATAGCTAAAAGCGCTCCGCCTTAGAGCCAGACAGAAGAAGACCCAATGTCTACCCAGGCAGGTTTTTTCAGCGGAGCAGCCATGCCGGCCGTTAAAACTTTCTTACAATATAAAAGAGGGGATAATTGTACATCCATCGAATAAATTGAAGACATGCAGCGGTATCCGACTAATTAATGCAAAAAACCATCTCTTGGCGTTTATCTGGAGAGGAGTTTTTAGATGGCGAGATGTGAGGTTATTTGTCCGACAACAGTTGCCGAAAGTCTTGAGAAGATTTCCGGAATTAATGAGAACGTGCTTTTTTTAAACGGCGGCACTGATCTGGTGATTAAACTTCAGAACGGTCAGCTTAAACCTGCTTGGATAATGGATCTTTCTTTAATATCAGAACTCAATTTCATTAAGGAAGTTGAGGGCAGGATTAAGATTGGCAGCGGGACAACCTTTGCTCAAATCAGTGAGAGTGATCTGGTTAGGAGTGCGGCTAGATGTCTAAGTCAGGCAGCCTCTCAGGTGGGGTCTGCTCAAATTCGGAACCGGGCCACTATCGGGGGAAATATTGCTAATGCCGCAGCGGCGGCGGATAGTTTGCCTGCTTTGCTGGTTTTGGAGGCTTGGATTAGTATCGCCGGGCCCAAGGGCTCGCGGAGAATTCCCTTTTCCCACTTGCAGTCAGGAGGGGTTCAGGGTCTTCAAGAGAAGGAGCTGATTCTGGAGATTGATTTTCCGATTGTTCAAACCCCGGGCAGGACTGGAGTTAAGAGTGCCTTTGGGAAAATCGGTAGTCGAACTGCTGTGTCTGTAGCCCGTTTAAATATGGCTGCTCTGCTGGAATGTGATGTTGAGGAGCAAAGAATTCTCAATTCACGATGGGCTGTGGGGGCTTTAGGGCCAACTCCCTTTCGGATAGAAGGGTTGGAGAGAGAGTTGCAAGGCCGGAGGGTGGATTCCCTGAGTGCGGAAGAGATTGCCGACTACTTAACAGGTGTCGTGGATCAAGCGATTCCCGGCCGGGCTTCTCAGGAATATAAACGCCAGGCCATTAGGGGCTTAGTTTACGACCTTCTTGCTGATTTATCCGATGACTACCAGCCGTAAAGATAAGATGACGGCTGCTACGTCCCTGGATCACTTGATGATCATCCTGGGGTGAGAAGATTCCCGCCTCTTAGGCCTTCCCTGACAGCTCATGAATACTGAATAATGGCTTAATGAAAAGAGGATATTGTGGATGGTTGGAGAATTAACGAGAAGAAGGGTGGATAATAACTAGGAGGTAAGTAATGCCTGGTGTTGTTATGGATCAAGTTTTTAGGCAGCTTTTTAATTCAATTGACGAAGGGGTTATTGTTACCGACCCTGATGGCCAGATAATCTTCTACAATTCTGAAATGGCAAAGTTAGAAGAGTTGTTGTCCGAACAAGTTGTCGGAAGGTATTTGAATGAAGTCTATGATGCTGTTACCGTGGAAAGCAGTGAACACCTAAGTGTGGTTTTAACTAAGGAGCCGGTTCTTGAGAAGCATAAGACTTATTTTACGAATAAGGGGAAAGAGGTCACTATTGTGGCCAGTACCTTTCCTGTGCTGGAAGATGATCAGGTAATTGCAGTCTATTCCGTGTGTAAGGATATCAGTAAATTTAAAGAACTCTTAACTAAGACAATGCAATTGCATGACCAGATTGGATTTGAAGGTCAAGAACCCCGGGGTAATAATGGAACTCGCTACACCTTTGATTCCATTGTTTACGCCAGTTCTGCCATGAAGGATCTGGTTGCCTCTGCTAAAAAGGCTGCCTTGGCGGATGGATTTATTTTAGTGTTTGGTGAGACGGGAACTGGCAAAGAGCTGTTGGTTCAAGCGATTCACAATCACAGCCCTCGCAAGCATGAGCCTTTTGTAGCAATTAATTGTGCGGCAATTCCGGAAACCCTTTTAGAGAGTATACTTTTTGGCACAACCAAAGGGGCTTTTACCGGTGCCGTAGAATCAAAAGGATTGTTTCAGCAAGCGGGAAATGGCACTTTGTTTCTGGATGAGCTGAATTGCATGAGTATTAATTTACAAGCCAAGATTCTTCGGGTTGTGCAGGAAAGAATGGTCAGACGAGTCGGTGGGACTATGGAAATTCCGGTTCGCTGTCGGGTGATTAGTTCTACGAATGTGGATCCCTGGGAATCAGTGAACAATGGCAGTTTGCGTAAAGATCTTTTCTATCGTTTAGCCGTGATGACTCTCTTTATCCCGCCCTTAAAAGATAGAAAAGAAGACGTAGAGGCCCTGATTCATTCCTTCCTCAATCGTTATCAAAAGATCTACGGCTTTGGTCAAGTTCAAATTGATGCCGTCTTAAAGGATATTTTTCTTCGCTACCAGTGGCCCGGGAATGTTCGGGAATTAGAACATATTATTGAAAGCGCCATGAATATGTTAGATGGCCGAAAGGTTATTACCGTCGATCACTTGCCCCACTATCTGAGAGCAAAATTTGTCAGTCAGGATGGAACCTTCCCTGAATACTACAAAAAAGGATCTAATACTTTGGCTCATGTACTGAGAGAAGTAGAAAAGCAAGTGATTCGAGATGCCTTGAAAAGCCATGACGGAAATATTACCAGGGCTGCGGAGTCTATAGGAATTGCCCGTCAAAATCTTCAATACCGGATTAGAAAACTTGATGTGCAAAATTTTTAGGCGGGCAAGAAATGTTGGCACTTGCCTTTGGAGGGCTCACGGCGGCAATAGGACGGATGCTTTTGCAAATATTCTATGCGCCGGGGTCTAGTTTCTAAAGCGTAACGTGGACTTTGGTTACGTCACGGATACTACATAGACTATTACTTATAGCCGAGTGAACTGCTTCAAACTAAAGCTGAGTATCAAAACTTGAGAATTGATAAAGAAGGCCCGCCCGCAGTAGAATTTTGAAGTCCCCCAGGTGCAAAAAGGAAAGTATACATATAATTATCAGAAATTAGGAACGATTCTTGCATTAGAGATTAGGTTAGAGAACATATCTCCTTAATACATAACTTTTTGGAGCATTTTTTCAGGGGTAGATGATTATTTTAGTTTAGAGATTTTTAAAGGATCTTAGTGCATGTCTTAATTTCTCTCGTATATTAATGAAAGAAAGTGAGGTGATGGCGAATGACCTTAACGGATTTTGTAAGTTTTCTGGTGAAGAATACTAAGACTATTATGGAATACTCCGAAAATCATTTTACCCTGGTGTTGCTGGCTGTGGGGATTTCTTTGCTGATCTGGGTGCCTGTTGGTCTTTTGTTAACCAAAAGTGATAAGTGGGCAGCGCGAGTTTTAGCGTTAGCTAATACGATATTTTGTATTCCCAGTTTGTCGATGTTTGCGATTTTGGTCACAATCCCAATGTTTGGTCTCGGCCGAAAGTCTGCCTTGCTGGCTTTAGTTCTCTACGCAATGATGCCTTTGATTCGCAGTGTCTATGACGGGGTGAAAAATGTTGATCGCAATGTGATAGAAGCGGCCAGGGGAATGGGAATGAGTACCAAGAGAATTCTCGTAGAAATTCTTGTGCCTTTAGGTATGCCGATTATCTTTGCCGGTTTTCGAATAACCGTGGTCATGACTACCGGTATCGCTGCAATAGCCACCTATATTGGAGAGCGGAATTTAGGGCGATTTATTCAGGAAGGCCTTGTTCGTTCTAATACACCGATGATGGTCACCGGTGCCCTGATTATTTCTGTAATTGCCATCGGTTTAGATACTATTCTTGGAATGATTGAGAAAAGGATTGTTCCCAAAGGATTACGAGTGAGTCGCTAACCCTCATCAGGATGGTAGGTCTAATAGAGGACGGGGTAGAGTTTTACAGAGGAGGATTCTGATGATTCAACTAGAGCAGATTACGAAGCAGTACCCAGGTCAAGCAATGCCAGCAGTGGATAAACTATATTTGTCAATTCCAAAAGGAGAAATTTGTGTTTTAGTTGGACCATCCGGCTGTGGCAAGAGTACGATTTTGCGCATGATTAACCGGATGATTGAGCCGACTTCCGGGGTTGTGAAAATCGATGGACAGGATGTTACCACTACGAATCCGGATCAGCTGCGGATGGGCATTGGCTATGTTATCCAACAAATAGGTCTTTTGCCTCACCGGACGATAGCCGAGAATATTGCCATTGTACCTCGGCTCTATAAATGGCCGAAGGAGAAAATCAAGCAACGGGTTGATGAACTGATTGTTATGATGGGGCTTGACTTGGAAAAGACCAGGGGCAAGTATCCATCTCAACTTAGTGGCGGGCAAATGCAGAGAGTAGGGGTTGCCAGGGCCATGGCTGTCGATCCCCCCATTATGCTTATGGACGAACCTTTCGGAGCAGTTGATCCCATTGCCCGAACTCATTTGCAGGATGAGTTGCTGCGACTCCAGAAAGAAATTAAAAAGACGATTGTTTTTGTGACCCACGACATTAATGAAGCCATTAAAATGGGGGATAGGATCGCTATTTTCAATGCGGGGCAATTAGTACAGTTTGGAACTCCGGAAGAGATCTTAACTAATCCCATTAATGAGTTTGTGGAAGACTTCATTGGGCGGGACCGGGTTGTTAAAAAGTTGAATTTGTATCTGGCTGAGGATGCAATGCAGCCCGTTAAATGTTTGCTTAGGGAAGATGAGTTGCAGAATGTCGCTCAGAAGATGAAGGATACCGGAGCGGAGGTGGCTTTCCTCGTCAATGAGGCCGGCAAAACTTGTGGTCAAATCTCGGCTGTGGATGTCAAAGAGTTTGGGATGGATATCGAAGGATTGCGGAAACGAGCCCGGCGCAGGTCAAACGCCTTTGTTCAAACCACCACTCCCTTCCCGGATGCACTCTCTCTGCTGCTGGAATATGATGCGGATTATCTGGGAGTTCTAAAGGGTGAGGAACTCTGCGGAGTGCTCTCTTTCCAAGGAATTAGGAAGCATGTGTACAGGAAAGAGGGTGAGTAAATGCGCTGGGAGAATTTCAGGTTTGCTCTTTTTGAGAAGGCTCCCGAGGCTTTGTTAGAGCATTCCATGATTGTTGTTATCACCATAACCATTGCAATCCTGATTTCTGTACCCCTCGGAGTCTTTCTTAGCCGTCCGAAATATAAGAAGTTTGGACTTGTTACCCTTAATATACTTAACCTATTGCAAGCTGTTCCCGGGATTGCGGTTATTGCCTTGGCCCTGCCGATCCTGGGTTTGGGCATGAAGCCTGCTATCGTGGCCCTTTTATTTCAGAGCCTTTTGCCTATTGTTAGGAATACCATTGCCGGTCTGTTGGGGGTTAGCTCAGATGTGAAGGAAGCCGCCAGCGGGATGGGAATGTCTCAGCGAAGAATTCTGTGGGAAGTAGAGCTGCCGTTGGCTATCCCGATTATTTTAAGTGGTATCCGGACTGCGACTGTTTATGTGGTTAGTATTGGTACCTTAGCTTCTCTGATCGGTGCGGGTGGCCTGGGTAATCTTATTATGGGCGGCCTTTCTCTCTTCCGACCGGAATACTTACTGGTTGGAGCGGGTCTGGGGGCTTTGATGGCTATCTTTTTAGATAGGATGATTAATTACCTGGAATATCGAATCACTCCTCCTGGGATGAGGGTTGAGTAGATAAATTAGAGAGATTCAGCTGTCGGATGTGCATATTTTAAGGCAATTCCTCTCCGTCTCCGAGCCAGAAATTTTGTTGGACTATTTTGACGGGAGTTGGAAATGATATTGGAGCTTTTGGGGGTTGTTTATCATCTTCATGCAATGGCGCTTGAGGGAATTAAGGACGGTTCCCTAAAAGGGCATAAAAAAGGAGGGGTTAAGGACTAAAAAAATTCTATGGTAATATTGTGAAAAGATGTATAATTAGAACAATCTATTAAAGGAAGGGGTATGTACATGAAGAAACGATCATTATTTCTCGTTGCAGCTTTGTCCCTTACATTAGCTTTAGGAGGAGTATTTGGCTGCGGAGCTAAGGCACCTGCCACGGGATCTGCTCCGGAAAACACAAAAAAAGAGGGGCCGACCATTAAGATTTCGTCTAAGACTTTTACTGAAGCAGCACTTTTGGGGACTATGAGTCTTCAATATTTGGAAGGATTAGGGTACCCGGTTGAAAACAAAATGGGTTTAGGTGAATTGGCTGTAATCAGGCCTGCTTTAACCTCAGGACAAATCGACCTTTATTGGGAATACACCGGTACCGGGGTTATGAATTTAATGGAACATGAGCCGGTGTTTGATGCTGCTGAAAGCTATAAATTGATTAAAGAATGGGATGCTAAGAACGGCATTGCTTGGCTGGAATATGCACCCCTCAATGATACTTATGGAATCGTAGTTCGTCCGGAGATTGCCGAAAAATATAAGCTTAAAACTGTTTCTGACTATGTAGCCCAAGTGAAGAAGGGTGAAAGCTTAAAATTTGTTGGTTTCCCGGAGTGGGAAGGAAGAGCGGATGGTCTGCCTTCTTTTGAAAAAGTCTATGATTTTAAAATGCCTAAAGGGGATTTTGTTAACGTTGCTATGGGCTTAAACTATGATACTCTTAAAGCTCAAAAGGGTGATTTGGCGCTGGCCTTTACCACCGAGCCGAGAATTATTACAGATAAGCTTGTAATGCTGGAAGATGATAAAAGTGCCTTCCCTGTTTACAATGCTGCCCCTGTCGTTCGTCAAGAGATTGTCGATAAGTACCCAACTTTGGCTGCTGATCTCAAGAAATTAAGCGCTTTGCTGGACACTAAGACAATTACTGAATTAAACATGCAGGCCGATGTTGACAAGAAGTCTATTGAAGAAGTTTCTTCGACGTTCTTAAAGAGTAAAGGGTTGTTGAAGTAAAGCGGTTTGAAGCGAAGTTAAGGTGAGTTGAGCTCAGTCTGGGGAGAGGAAGTGTCTTAGCCCGTTCGCACACGTTTCATCGCTATTCGCTTGTCGATAAGGCTAAAACGCAAAACCTCTGGGCTTACTGCATGTAAACCGTTGCGTTTCTTCACGCCTTATCGACTGCGCTCATTGACGCGATTCCACTAAAGTGCTCACTATGCTAAGACACTTCCTCTGATGTTAGGTTAGAGTAAGAGTGAGTAAGAGTACCTTAATTCGGTGCTGCACCGAGAGGCTGGGTAGGTAGAGATTAATTAAATGGCCACTTTATGCCCAAGAGTATTTCATGGGTGTAAAGTGGCTTTATAAAACTATTATGACAACGTGAAGGGCGGATTTTTTGATGTCTGAGATTGATAAGTTTGTTAGACTCTTTGCTGTGCCGGAATTTGTAGTTCCCCATTTGTCTCTTTTTCTCTCTGAACGAGAGATGATTCTGGTAGCTCGGCTAAATGGTGAAAAGTGTTCTGTCTCGAAAATTGTTTTAAGGATGAACAGTAATTTTGAAGATGTACAGGACTTATTAGACGCCTGTTATAATAAACACCTTGTTCATAGGGAAGAGGTGGATGGAGATTACATTTATTACGGGGCGGATTTCTATGAACTCTTGGATTATATCTGTAAGTTTGATGAAAACTATCATTTAATCGATAAAGATCTGAGGCGAACTTTAGACAAATGGTGTTATCGAGTTTATCGTGAGCGGATGGATTCTTATCTGGGTTCCCTTCTTGAGGGGGAAACTGTGGATAGGGCCCCGGAGACATTCCTGATGATTGAGGACTTGGATCAAGTTTTGGAATCTGTAAAGGATATTCGTTTAGTTCCCTGTAATTGCCGCAAGTTAGCAAGTCACTGTGTTAAGCCTACGGAAACTTGTTTGAGCTTTAACGATTCCATAACCGACCGAACCTTTGGTCGTTCTCTTTCCAAAGAAGAGGCCGGAGAGTTGGTGCGGGCAGCTCATAAAAAGGGGTTAATGCATCAAGTAAACAGTGACTGGCGAACCAAGGGGCCGACTTATATATGCAATTGTTGTTCCTGCTGTTGTTATCCCTTGCGTTTGGCTCAGGAAAAAGGAACGAAGGGTGTTTTTCCCATCATTCAATTCATGGTTCAGCGTGATGATGCTAAGTGTTCGCATTGTGGGGCTTGTGCTAAGCGTTGCAATTTTAGGGCTTTCTATATAGGGGAGGCAGGAACAGTGGTGAAGGGAAAAAATCGGAGAAAGGTTGAGCTTGATCTGAACAAGTGTTGGGGATGCGGGATTTGTAAAGAGGCCTGCCCTACTAAGGCTATTTCCATGACCCAGATAATTGCTATCGGTTAATCTGATCAACCACTTAAAGAGAGTAGGAGTTGAAATGAACGCAAAATTCTTTTGATTTCAGTCCTGTTTCTGTTTACAAGTATATTGGGTTATGGTGTTTATTGGTCGTCTTATGACATGGAGCGTCTTCCCAAGGGGACTCTAATTGCGGAAGAAACATCTCCGGATAAAACCTATACCCTTAAGGCCTACACTTCTGATGCAGGGGCCACTACTTCATATTCGGTAATTGCAGAGTTATCCTCTAATAAGGTAACTAGAAAATCTAAAATTATCTACTTTCAATATAAAGAAAGTAATGCTTCCATACGTTGGCAAGATGATAGCACTGTGATCATAAATAATGTTGAACTTCATATGCCCAATGAGAAATATGATTACAGGCACGATAAAGAAAAGCTAAAGCAGTAACTTGGACCCAATAAAGTTAAAATAAGTGGAAAATAAAATGTTAAATCACTATAAAACCTGCAATAAAAATTGGCACCGCTGAATTTTTATGCGTTTGCATGAGTGTAAGTCAAGGGGGAGTAAGCAGAAGATTGAAGCGCAAAATATTTTAGCGTTTTGATTTTTGCCCTTTACAGAGGGGCTGAACCCTTTATTCTAAGAACTAGGAAAACCCTTTAGTGTACTGATATATTAATGGCAAGTCTTGCTTGAAAGAGAGATCCATCCTGGTATGAAGGATGGCATAAATCTTGCAATAATTTTATTTGGTATTGGAGATAACTCTCTAGATACATTAAGATTGACAAATTGTGCTCAAAACTTGGAGAGGTAAGGCAGGTATACATCAAGAATTACGAAAGGATAAGGTTAGGTTTTGTCCAAGTTTTATTAACCGGGTAACCTAAATGAGAAAGATTCGTTCCAATAGTATAGAACAAACAACCCCATTTCTGCGTTGGGTAAGTGAAGGCCAAATTGAGGAAATCCATTTTGCAACTTTGGAAGTACTCGAACGAACCGGAGTTGTTGTAGACCATCCGGAAGCCTTGCAGTTATTAAAAGATGCAGGCTGTATTGTCAATGATCATCGGGTTCGGATTCCCAGTTGGTTAGTAGAGGAATGCCTGCGTTTAGCACCGCGCAAAATTGTCGTTGCCAATCGCAAAGGCCAGCGAGTTATGCCTTTGGAAAAGAATCGAACATATTTTGGAACCGGTTCAGACCTGCCTTTTACTGTAGATTTAGAAACCGGCAAGCGGAGACGCTCAACTAAGCGGGATGTGGAACTTGCCTGCAGAGTTATGGATTACTTACCTAATTATGATTTCGTAATGAGTTATGCTATCGCTTCGGATACCAGTTCTAAAGTCAGCGATCTCCATCAATTAGAGGCTATGGTTACCAACACTGTCAAGCCCATGATTGTCACTGCTCATGATGAGATTAATATGCGCGCCCAATTAGAAATGGCGGCCTTAGTAGCCGGCGGGAGAGAGGAACTTCGCAAAAATCCCTTTATGATTCTTTACTCTGAGCCGATTTCCCCATTGACCCATACTAATGATGGAGTTGGCAAGATGTTTGCTTGCTTCGAGTATGGTGTGCCGGTAGTTTATACTCCGGGGGTCTTATCTGGGGCTACCACCCCGGTTACTAAAGCAGGTACTATTGTTCTAATGAATGCCGAGGCTTTGGCGGGTGTGGTCATGGCTCAATTAAAACAAAAAGGAGCTCCGATTATTATTGGCGGCGGAGCTACCCCGATGGATATGAAGACCACGGCGACTTTGTACGGATCCCCGGAAACAATGATGAATTACGCTATCATGACTCAATTATCCCAGTTTTATGGAATTCCTAACTTTACAGAGGCAGGTTGTGTCAATGCTCCTATCCCGGATGCTCAAGCAGGGATGGAAGCAGGAAATGGGATTTTGATGGCTCAATTAATGGGTGCGAATTTAGTTCATGATGTAGGTTATTTAGAAGGCGGCAAAACCGGTTCCTTAACCTTCCTTACCATGTGCAATGATTATATTGATAATGCCCGTTATATGGGAAGAGGCACTCGTATTGATGAAGAAACAATGGCGGTTGATGTGATTGATGAAGTAGGCCCCGGTGGAAATTATGTCAGCCATGAACATACTTTTAAAAATTTCCGACAAGAAATTTGGACATCAAAGCAGTTTAACACCTCTTTCTGGGAGGTCTGGGAAGAGCAGGGGTCTAAATCAATGGAAGCTCGGGCTGAGGAATTAACTAAGCATATTGTGGCAACACATGATGCCGAACTCTTAGATGACACCATTCGTCAAGGCTTAAATGAAATCATTGCTGATACTGATCAAAAAAAAGCGTCTACAAGACGAAAAAATAAAAACGCTTAACTTACGAAAGATAAAGAGGAGAACTCATTTTACGGCAAAATGAAAGGGGTTGCAGGTTATGGGAGTTGGAAGCTCACATGGGAACGGACTGTTCTTCAGGACACTTACTGAAAAACAAGCTGAAGAGATTCATCTGGCAAGTTGTCAGATTCTCGAAGATACTGGTATGGTGATTCACCATGAAGAGGCTGTGGAATTACTTAGGCAGGCCGGAGCACATGTGGAAAAAGGGAATAGGGTTTATTTTCCCAGCTCCCTAGTGAAAAAAGCATTGCAGACGGCCCCTTCCCGAGTGACCTTATATAATCGTCAGGGAGAAGCAGCTCTGCATTTAGAAGGGTCCAATGTCTACTTCGGTACAGGATCAGATACCCTCAATTATCTGGATCCCTTCACTTTTGAGAGGAGAAACTGGACAAAGGCAGATGTGGCTAATGCTATTAGAATTTGCGATAAATTGCCAAATATAGATTTTGTCATGTCCATGGGCCTGCTGTCCGATGCTGACCCCCGGATGATTAATCGAGAGCAATATGCCATTATGGTTCAAAACACTGAGAAACCTCAAGTGGTTATTGCTGAAGATGGAGCAACTCTGCAAGATATTATTGAGATGGCCGCCTGCGCAGTGGGTGGCAAAGAGCAATTGCGGCACAAGCCCTTGTTTATGATCTATACTGAACCCACCTCGCCCCTTCAACATCCGAAGGAGTCTATTGAAAAGCTATTGATTGCTGCAGAAAATGGAGTGCCTTCGAATTTTGCCTGCGGAGGTGTAGCCGGGGCCTCTGTGCCGACTACGGTTGCCGGGGCGTTAGTCCAGGCTAATGCGGAAGCTTTGAGCGGTTTAGTGATACACCAGTTGAAGGCTCCGGGGGCACCCTTTGTTTACGGGTATGGAAATTCTCCGTTGGATATGCGTTCAATGCAGGCGGTTTACGGGACTCCGGAAGCTGTGCTCTTTCAAGGAGGAGCTGTGGATCTGGCTCATTACTATCAACTTCCATCTTGGGGTTATGCCGGATGCAGCAATTCCAAAGTCTGCGATGAACAGGCTATTGCAGAGTCGACAATGTTTACCTTGATGGGAGCTCTTCAAGGGTGCAATATTATGCATGATGTTTTTTACATGGAATTTGGAATTACCGGTTCCTTAGAACTGCTGGTTATTTCTAATGAGGTGATTGGGCGGACTCGGCGTTTACTGAAGGGGATCAATACGGATAAAGAGTCCTTAGGTGTAGAAGCCATCAAGCGGGTAGGCCCGGGAGGCAACTTCTTGGGGGATGAACATACTGCCAAGCATTTTAGAGATAATTGGTTTACGGATCTTTCTGATTTTAATAACTATGAAAATTGGACGGCGGATGGCAGCAAGACAATGATTGATCGTGCCAGAGATCGAATTAAACTTATCTTAGAAACTCATCAGCCTAAGCCTGTCTCCGAAGAGGTAAAAGCTCAAATCGAAGAAATTCTGAGCAAAGCTCAGGAGAAATTTGGCGGGAAGTTTTAATTTAGTTCTGAGGACTCAACTTCTTTAAGTGGGTGGGTTTTAGGCGATATTTCGGTGTAATAAACTGGAGAATTATTCTTGTTTAATGTTTCAAAGAAAAAAAGACTTTTGTGGTAAATAAACAGGAAAAATAATGCTTTAAAGGCTATAATAGTTTAGACGTAATAATTTTTCATAATTTAAGGAGGAGTCGTAGCATGAGTGATTTTAGCAGCTTGGCTGAACTGGTGATTAACGGGAATTATAACGGTGCGAAGGATCTTACCCAAAAATTGATTGATAGTGGAGCTGATCCTCTGGAAATTATCAATCAGGGTTTAATGGCTGGTATGGATGTGGTTGGAGTTCGTTTCAAAGCCGGGGATATGTATGTCCCAGAGGTAATGATGTCCGCTAAAGCTATGAGCACCGGGATTGAGCTTTTAAAGCCTTTGATTGCTGATAGTGATATGCCTTCTGCCGGCAAAGTTGTGATTGGAACCGTAAAAGGTGATCTTCATGATATCGGTAAAAAACTTGTAGTCATGATGTTAGAAAGTGCTGGGTTTGATGTTGTTGATTTAGGTGTAGACATAGATCCGGATGCTTTTGTAAATGCTGTTAAGGAGCATTCGCCTCAAGTTATAGGTTTATCCGCACTTTTAACTACAACCATGTTATCCATGAAAGATACCATTGAAGCCCTAAAGGAAGAGGGACTCCGGGATAAGGTGAAGGTTATTATTGGTGGAGCCCCTATTTCCCAAAGCTTCGCAGACGAGATCGGTGCTGACGGCTACGCTTCAGATGCCGGAACAGCGACTGAACTGTGCCGGAATTTGATTGCTTAGAATAGGCTTCCCACCCAAGCTTTGTAGGCTTTACCGCCTCTCCACGCAATGGGTTCACTCCTGTGGATCGAAGCCGCCTGTCTTAAGGGTCTATTATTCTTAGGAATGTTTTAGAGCTTTTTTCAGGTAGAGTAGACAAAATAGTTATTGAGATAAGGTACAGCGGTCCTCAGGGACAACTGTACCTATTTCTGAAATATGAGCCATGTAGACTTTTCAGCGTGGTAACCTAATATTGTTGGATCAAGTGTTTAAATTTTAGTGAGGAGTGATCTGGATGATTAGTAACTATGATATCTCTCAAGCTATGACTATTAAATTAGATACTGAATTACCGGCAAAGCAGGAATTTGTGGAAGGAATAAGAAGGGCTCCCGATCGAGGTTTTAGCTTAAATCCCAGTCAGACAAAAATTGCTCTCAAGAATGCCTTGCGTTATGTTCCGGAAGAATTGCATGAAGAGTTGGCACCTGAGTTTTTAGAGGAGCTGCGGACAAGGGGCAGAGTCTATGCCTATCGCTATCGTCCAGCCGGAAAGCTCTCGGGAAAACCGATTGATGAGTATAAGGGAAACTGTATTGAGGGTAAGGCTTTTCAAGTAATGATTGATAATAACTTGGATTTTGAGGTTGCTCTTTATCCTTATGAATTGGTTACTTATGGTGAAACTGGAAGTGTCTGTCAAAATTGGCTGCAATACCGTTTGATCAAAAAATATCTCGAAGTCATGACGGATCAGCAAACCCTGGTCATGGAATCCGGCCACCCCGTGGGATTATTCCCTTCTCGACCGGAGGCACCGCGAGTGATTATTACCAACGCCTTGATGGTAGGGATGTTTGACAATCAAAAGGATTGGGAAATTGCGGAACAGATGGGCGTCGCTAATTATGGTCAGATGACGGCGGGTGGCTGGATGTATATCGGGCCCCAGGGGATTGTTCATGGAACCTTTAATACGTTACTTAATGCCGGACGGATGAAGTTAGGGATTCCCCATGATGGAGATCTCAGAGGGAGTTTGTTCCTCACCTCTGGTCTGGGGGGAATGAGCGGGGCTCAAGGAAAATCTGTGGAGATTGCCCGTGGTGTGGGGATTATAGCCGAGGTGGATGAATCGAGAATTAAGACTCGATATGAGCAGGGCTGGGTCAGCAGAGTGTCTGCAGATTTAGAGGAAGTCTTTAAGATCGCTGCAGAGTATGTGGAGAAGAAAGAACCTATGTCCATTGCTTATCAGGGTAATGTGGTGGATTTATTAGAGTACGCGGTTAATCACCAGATTAAGGTGGATTTGCTCAGTGATCAAACCTCTTGTCATGTGGCTTATGAGGGTGGGTATTGCCCCCAAGGGATCAGCTTTGAGGAGCGGACGAGATTACTGGCTACCAACCGGACAGAGTTCAAAAAGCTTGTCGATCAGAGCTTGGTGCGGCAATTTGAATTGATTAAAACCTTGGTTGCCCGAGGTACTTATTTCTTTGATTATGGTAATTCTTTTATGAAGGCGGTTTATGATGCGGGAGCTACTGAGATTTCTAAAAATGGTATAGATGAGAAGGATGGCTTTATTTTCCCGTCCTATGTAGAGGATATTATGGGGCCGGAGCTGTTTGATTATGGGTATGGGCCCTTTAGATGGGTGTGTCTAAGTGGGAAAAAGGAAGATTTGCGAAAGACGGATGAAGCGGCCATGGCTTGTATTGATCCAAATCGCAGGGGACAAGATCGGGACAACTATATTTGGATTAAGGATGCGGAGAAGAACAAGCTGGTTGTGGGGACACAAGCCAGAATTCTCTATCAGGATGCGGAAGGTCGGATCAGAATTGCGCTAAAATTCAATGAGATGATTCGCCAGGGAGAGATTGGGCCGGTTATGCTGGGCAGAGATCACCATGATGTTAGCGGGACGGATTCTCCTTTTAGAGAGACAGCGAATATTAAAGATGGAAGTAATGTTATGGCGGATATGGCTGTACAAAGTTTTGCCGGAGATGCCGCCCGGGGGATGAGCATGGTCTCTCTTCATAATGGAGGGGGCGTAGGCATCGGGAAGGCTATCAATGGCGGGTTTGGTTTAGTGCTTGACGGAAGTGAACGAGTGGATAACGTCATAAAATCTGCCCTGTTATGGGATGTGGTCGGTGGAGTGGCGAGACGAGCTTGGGCGCGAAATCAGAATTCAATTGAAACCGGCATTGAGTTTAATGAGCGGTATAAAGGAAAGGGGCATATGACTATGCCGTTTATTCCCAAGGATGAGTTGATTGATCGGTTAGTGGATGGGATTAGGTGAAATTGGGTCGCTGGGGTAGGGCGGCTTCGTCCACATCCGTGTAAGACCAGGTAATTCGTGCGACGAAGACACTGTCTTCGCACGGGTTAAACCTTCTTGCAGCAGTGTCTTCGTCGCACGAATTATTCTTCTTGCAGGACGGCGAGAGGGGACCACTAGCTCCGCTTCCCCGCCCAAGCTTTGTAGACTTTACCGCCTCTTCATGCAATGGGTTCACTCCTGTGGATCGAAGCCGCCCTGTCTTTTGGGTCTTTAGATTTTTTGGGGAAAGCCTTTTTAGATTAGAATCTCACACGAGCTACGCAGCACGATTTGGGAGGAATAGAGATGGATTTTATCAAGTGGGATAATTTGCAGCTAGATACTTCAGAAATTTATCGGCGGATTGGTATGCCCGATGCCTATTCGAAGCGGAGTCGGAATTTTAAACCGACCATTGAGGAGATGCGGCTTAAAGCCTTAGGTCTTGTTGATGCCCGGTGTATTTATGCTTATGTACCTGTGGAGGTTTCAGGTTCGGAGGAAATTTTACTGGCCAATAAATACGCCGTTAAAGCTGCTACTTCATTTTTTGAGGGAGCTCATCAGGTGTTGTTGGCAATTCAAACTATTGGGCCTCGCCTGGAAGAAGAATCAGCCCGTTTATTTGAACAGGGAGAGATGCTCGAGGGGATGGTTTTAGACGGTTGTGGAACTGTAGCTCTGGATGAAGCTTTGGAATTATTAAGAGGCATGGTGGTTAAGGAAGTCACGGATCGAGGGTTACAGACCGGTCATAACTTATGCCCCGGTGGTTATCAGATTCCCTTAGAGGCTCAGAAAGTTTTATTTACCCTTTTAGATGGAGGGGAACTGGGCATAAGCTTAAGCGAAACCTTATTAATGTCTCCGGTAAAATCTCACACTCTTGTTATCCCGGTGGGAGAAAAGCTTAAGAAACCAAACCTGTCCTGCGCTATTACTTGTGAGATGTGTGTGGAACAACAAAACTGTGCTCATAGCCGCTTGAAATTTGGCAAGTCTAAAGAACCCAGGGAAAACTAAGGGTGATGGTTAAACAAAAGGGTGCCTGGAGTTATGGCGTATCTTATTAAAAGAACAGGGAAGCGCTAGAACCTTAGTTAAGCTTCTGGTGCTTCCCAATTGATTTTTAGGGAGATGATCCTATGCATTATGCGGATCTTTTGATCCACTCTGCTCAAATGATGGTGACAATGAAAGGATTTTCTGACAGTCCTGCTTGTGGGGAAGAGATGTCTGAGGTGGGTATAGTAGAAGATGGCGCTGTTGCCATCCGAGGGGGAATGATTGTCGCTGTGGGGACAACGGCAGAAATTCGAGCTGCCGGATGGTCAGGACCTGACACCCAGGAAATCAGTGCCCAGGGCAAGGTTGTAACTCCGGGATTTGTCGATCCACATACCCACGTTCTTTATGCAGGTTCTCGGGAGAATGAACTTTCTTTGAAATTAAAAGGGGTACCCTATTTAGAGATTCTTAAACAAGGTGGAGGAATTCTTTCAACCGTTCGCTCAACGAAGGAAGCCTCAGATGAAGAGATAAAGGCTCAAACCAGTCGGCGACTACAGACCATGCTTAGCTTGGGAACAACCACTGCCGAAGTGAAGAGTGGCTATGGATTAATGGTCGAGGATGAGTTGAGGGCTTTGCGTCTTATTCGGGAATTAGACGAAAGTCAGGTTGTTGATTTAGTACCAACTTTCATGGGAGCTCATGCGGTACCGCCCGGGTATAGCGAAGGAAAGTTTACAAATTACGTTGTTGATGAAATGTTGCCGGTTATTGCTGCAGAAAATCTGGCGGAATTCTGCGATGTTTTTTGTGAGCCAGGGGTGTTCAGTCTCGAGTCCAGCGAACGGATTTTACTGAAAGCACGACAATTAAATCTTAAATTAAAAATGCATGCTGATGAATTAGCCTCTGCAGGGGGAGCAGAGTTAGCTGCCAGACTGGGAGTTGTCAGCGCAGACCATTTACTGCAAGCGTCAGATCAGGGAATCGAAGCTTTGGCCGAACAGGGAGTGATTGCTGTGTTGCTGCCGGCAACTTCCTTTAATCTTGCGAAGAACTCCTATGCCAGAGCCAGAGATATGATTCGTGCCCGAGTTCCCGTTGCTCTGGCAACAGATTCAAATCCCGGATCATCTCCGACTGAATCTATGCCGCTTGTATTAACTATTGCCTGTCTTTACCTGAGACTTACTCCGGAAGAGGTCTTAGCCGGAGCTACCATCAATGCTGCCCATGCAATCGGCAGAGCAAAGCAGGTAGGTAGCTTAGAGATTGGAAAACAAGGGGATGTGCTTATTCTGGATATTCCTAATCTTAACTATTTGCCCTATCATTTTGGAAATAACCCAGTGGAGACTGTTATTAAAAAGGGAAAGGTTGTCTGGGGTTAGTCACCCATTAACCAAAATTTCGGGGAGAATCGTGTCTTTGATTGGAAATATATTACATTAACAATGTAGAATTCGTCCCTTAGCAACGTGGAAACGCTTTTGAAGGAGATTTTTTGTTCGCTTGCAAGTATTTACCATATTACGACAAAAGATTAGCTTATATATTGTTGATGTTAACAGTAAAATATATTAGAATGTTCCAGGATTCCATTATTTGTTGAAATGAGGATTGGCAAGTGAATGATATGATTGATAAACAAATTGAAGAATTAAGATTACAAATGCACGAAGTTGCCTCAGACAAAAAGCTTACTGACCAGAGGGTTGTCAGTATAAGCTGTAAATTAGATCTTTTAATTAATGAATTTTATTTGAGAGACAGATTAAAGGCAAACTCGGAATACAAAACATCTTAATTTATATCTTCAATGTGTCAATCAATCTGCTCAATTTTGTACATACTGACCAGGCTGTTCTCGGCTCCAACTATGGATGCCCGAGGGTGGCCTTTTTTGTCCTGAGACGTGAGTTGTATATTGGAGCCATAAGAACTAAAATAGGTTATAATCAATAATCAAAAGGGAACGCCAGGTACTGCCTTTTTTAGCGGATTATTTGAACCAGGGGGAAATGGATAAAATAAGCTATGAAAAGTTTTTAGAACGTTTAGAGAAAGAGCTTGTTGTAACGTTAGGATGTACCGAACCAATGGCTATTGCCTTTGCGGCTGCCTTAGCCAAGAAGCACGTAAAAGGAGAACTGATAACCTCATTAAGAGTTCTGGCCAGCACTAATGTTCTTAAAAACGCCATGGCGGTAAATATTCCGGGTGCTCAGGGCAGCGGAGTTGATCTAGCGGCTGCTTTAGGTGTACTGGCGGGAGATTTTACTAAAGGTCTGGAAGTTTTGAGCGGATTAACTTCTCGGGATGTAGAAAATGCTAAACGAATGATTGATCAGAAAAAGGTCAAGGTAGAAGTAGCAAAGACTGATAAAAAGTTATACATTGAAGTCATTGTCCATACTCCTCAATCCACTGCCAAGGTTATTGTTGCCGATGAACATACTAAGATTGTTTTTATTGAGGTGGATGGGAAAGTATTAGTAGATGCTTTAGAGAATGAAAGTGGTTCGGATGGAACTGAGGAAATCGGAAATAGCGCAGACTCCTTCATGACAATTGATAGTATATGGGAATTTGTTGAGCGAGTTAAGGTCAGCGACCTTTCAATAATTGATAAGACTATCGAACTGAATACCAGTGTAGGGTTAGAGGGGTTATCTAAGGCTTATGGATTAGAAGTAGGGAAGACCATCAAAGAAGGTATAAGCCAAGGAATGCTTTCCGATGATTTGATAACTAACGCTATGGCTCTTACAGCAGGTGCCTCAGATGCCAGGATGTCAGGGTGTACTATGCCGGTTATGAGCAACTCGGGAAGCGGCAATCAAGGAATCTCGGCGACTTTACCGGTAGTGGCCGTAGGAGAAAAATCTCAGGCTTCAAGGGAGCAGATCATTCGAGCAGTAACCTTAAGTAATCTTATTGCCATCTATATTAAGACAAAGATCGGACGATTATCCGCCTTATGCGGAGCTACAGCGTCTGCCACCGGGGCCAGCTGTGGTATTGCTTATCTGCTGGGAGGTGGAAAAGCTGAAGTAATGTCGGCTATTCAGAATATGCAGGGGAATACCACCGGAATGTTCTGTGATGGGGCTAAGGCCGGGTGTGCAATGAAGTTGTCAACCTGTACCAGTGCCGCAGTTCAATCGGCAATCATGGCTGTTCAGGGTAAAACCATCCAGTCGACAAATGGGATTATTGAGGAAAGTGCAGAACAAACCCTCGAAAACTTAGGACGTCTTGCCAACCAGGGGAGTACGGCGGTGGATAGAGTTATTCTGGATATCATGGTGCAAAAGAAGGTTGGTTAAATTGGTCGTTTGGGTCGCTGGGGCGGGCAGCTTTTCCCACATCCTGCAAGACCAGCTAATTCGTGCGACGAAGACACTGTCTTCGCACGGGTTAAACCTTCTTGCAGCAGTGTCTTCGGTAACTCAGCATTCCGAGGCTGGCCCACGCGCTGACCTGGGAGCGATCTTCAGCGGATAAGTATTCTTTAGAGATATCCGCTTCAGCGAAAATGTATCCTACGCCGGTAGGAATTCCTTAAGGGATCACGGCTTCGGCGATACTCTCCGCTGGAGACTATCGTACCGGACACTTTCGTGGCAAACCGACCGGGAATACCTGAGGTGAACCCGTGGCTACGCTTCCCCAGGTCAACTTGTGGGCTTTACCGCCTCTCCTTGGAATGGTTTAACTCCTGTGAATTGAAGCCGCCCTGTCTTGTGGGTCTATTATTGTAAGAACGTTTTTGGGTTTTTTCAGAGTAGCCATTCATGCAGCTACTAAGGAGGAAAAACTAAAGGACTGTCTCCCTAACACGCTAAAGATTTCTGCGAAGACTGACCTGAGCACCCAAAAGTTTTGCTTACACTCCCAAAAAACTGGCCGGAGGGAGCGCTTTTTAGCAAAGCGGATGCGTCAGTGTAGCCGCGTCAAAGCGAGTGCTGACGGTTCGCGTCCCCGTAGCGCGCCGCTGGTTCGCATGCAGAATGCCCAGAGGTTCGGACGCGCTCGCGAACCGTCCAACGAGCCAGCGGCGGAACTCGCAGACGCGTGATAAATAGCGCTCCGCCCCAAAGCCAGACAAGAAAGAACGTCCCCTTCTTTCGGAACAGAAGTCCCCTAACTTCGCAGATAAGTAAAGTTAAGGGGTTTTTTATTTAGCCCTTTTAAGAAGCCGGAACCTACATTCTTGCCCCAGCGAAACCAGACTCTCTGGGCATTGTAGGCCGGACTGTGATATAATAAGGCGTTCTACAGCTTTTGCTAAGGAGAAGAGGATCGTTATGAATGTCTTAACTGCTGAGAATTTAACTAAGGGCTATGGGGAAAAGATTCTTTTTAAGGAAATTTCCTTTGGTATTGACGAAGGTGAAAAGATCGGAATTATTGGAGTTAATGGGACGGGTAAGTCTACATTGCTTAAAATATTAGCCGGTTTAGAATGGCCGGAACAGGGTAAGGTTACGAAGGGTAATAGTATCCGCTTAGAATATCTGCCTCAGAATCCAGACTTTGAAGAAACTGCGACAGTTTTACAACAGGTTTTCAAAGGTAATTCCCCTGTTATGAAGCTTTTGCGGGAGTATGAATTGGTCTTGGAAAAGCTGGCGGAGAAGCCCGAGGACTCAATGCTTCAGCAAGCTTTAATTGGCTTAGGTCAGCAGATGGATGAACTGGATGCTTGGCAGCTGGAAAATGAGGCTAAGACCATCTTGAATAAGCTGGGAATTTCTAAGTTTGACACAATAGTAGGAACCCTTTCAGGCGGGCAGCGAAAAAGAGTGGCTTTAGCCAGTGCTCTGATTAATCCTACGGATATTCTGCTGCTTGATGAGCCAACCAATCACATTGATAATGATACAGTGGATTGGCTGGAGCAATACCTGAATAAACGCAAGGGTGCTTTAGTGATGATTACCCACGATCGCTATTTTCTGGATCGAGTGGTTGGCCGAATCTTTGAATTAGACAGAGGCAGTCTCTATCCTTATCCCGGTAATTACAGTCGCTTCCTGGAATTAAAAGCAGAACGAGAAGAGCAGGCTGAAGCCACAGAGCGGAAACGCCAAAATCTCTATCGCAATGAACTGGCTTGGATGCGCAGAGGGGCTAAAGCCCGCACCACAAAACAGAAAGCCAGGATTGAGCGCTTTGAAAAGCTGAAGGAAGATAAGCCGCTGGATTCTGTTGAGCGAATTGAAATGCCCACTGGGTCTTCCCGTCTGGGCAAGAAAATTCTCGAATGCAAGGAAGTTCGGAAAGGATTTCCTGAGCGAGGGTTATTAATTAAAAATTTTAATTACGTTCTTCTGCGAGATGACCGGATTGGGATTATCGGGCCTAATGGCAGTGGTAAATCGACTTTATTGAATCTGATTACCGGGAATTTGATGCCGGATAGTGGGAGTATAGAACTTGGTTCCACAGTTAATATAGGTTACTTTTCGCAAGAAAACACGGAATTGGATCCCAATATCCGGGTCATTGATGAGATTAAGTCTATAGCAGAAGTGATCCCCACTGCGGATGGTGGTTCAATATCGGCTTCGCAAATGTTAGAGCGGTTTCTGTTTCCCCCGGCTGTTCAATGGACTCAAATAGGGAAGCTTTCCGGGGGAGAGAAACGCAGGTTATACCTTCTGCGGATTTTGATGGGGGCTCCAAATGTTCTCTTATTGGATGAGCCCACAAATGATTTGGATATCCAGACTCTGACAATTTTGGAAAACTATTTAGAGGACTTTCCCGGAGCAGTTATTGCTGTTTCCCATGATCGTTATTTTCTGGATCGGGTTACGGATAAGATTTTCCTCTTTAAAGGGGCTGGGGAAATCCAATCCTTTGTGGGAAATTATTCCGACTATCGTGAGCAGGTCTACAGAACTGAGCAGGAAGCTGAAGAAGCAGTTAAATTGGCTGCTTTGGCCAAAACCTTCCGAAAAATAGATACAAAAGCCTTGGAGGAAAAGCCTGAGCGAAAAAAGGATCGTCCGCTGAAAATGACCTATAAAGAACAGCAGGAGTATGCTCAAATCGATGATCAAATTGCTGAGGTTGAAGGGCTCCTGAAGAAAAATAGTCAAGAGATGAATGAAGCAGGCAGTGATTTTGGAAAGCTAACGGAGTTAGCTGCACTTCAGCAAACCCTTGAACAAAAACTTGATGATTTGCTGGAACGCTGGACCTATTTAACAGAGTTAGCGGAGAGAATTGCTGAGAGCAAGGGATAATATCGAGACTCACGAGATGGTGATCTTGTTCAGGTACCAGAAGTGGGAATCTGGGTATTAAATAATAAGTTTAACCTGCGTTGTTAAGGATCATCAGCCTATGCTCGTAGTTTGGGATGATAATTGGAGGATAAAAAATGGATGACAATCTAATAGATAAGATGAAGAAATTAGTTGAGGAAAAAAAGCTGAAGAGTTCTCAACAAGGCGGCCCAACTAAAGCAACCCAGAAAATCGGCGAGAAGCGCAAGGGCATTAAAAGGCGCAAAGTTGGCGGGATGTTCGATAAGTAGCCAATCTTAGAACTTTACCGGAAATGATGTTGTTGGAGTTATTGCTTAATTAAAATAGTTAACAGACAGAAAAAAGGGAGAGAAGTTAAGGTAAGATGAGTGTTTTAAATGTCGAAAATGTCAGCCATGGATTTGGCGGACGCAAGATTTTTGAAGAGGTTAGCTTTCGCTTATTAAAGGGAGAGCATGTCGGCTTAGTGGGAGCTAACGGGGAAGGTAAATCGACTTTTCTGGATATTATTACAGGCAAGCTGATGCCTGATAAAGGCAAAGTTGAATGGTCAAATCGGGTTACGGTAGGATATTTAGATCAGCATACGGTTTTAACTAAAGGAAAGACCATCCGAGATGTTCTCAAAGAAGCCTTTCAGGGAATGTATGATTTAGAAGCAGAAACATTAGAAATCTATAACCGGATGGGCAATGTCTCCGAAAGTGAGATGGATAAGCTCTTAGAAGAAGTTGGCGAAATCCAGAGTATTCTAGAGCACAACGGATTTTATATGATCGACACAAAAATCGAGGAAATTGCCAATGGCTTAGGTCTGGGAGAAATTGGCCTGGAGAAAGATGTTACGGATTTGAGTGGAGGGCAGAGAACTAAGGTATTACTGACAAAACTCTTGCTACAAAATCCCAGCATTTTGATTCTGGACGAGCCTACCAACTTTTTGGATGTTGAACACATTGAGTGGCTTAAGCGTTATCTTATCCAGTATGAAAATGCCTTTATCCTGGTTTCTCACGATGTGCCATTCTTAAACAGTGTTATTAATGTTATTTATCATGTTGAAAATGCCAGCTTGACCCGCTATACGGGAAACTACGAGCAGTTTATGGCCCTCTTGGAAACGAAAAAGATTCAAGAGATTAAGGCTTATGATAAACAGCAAAAAGAAGTGGATCGCCTGGAGGATTTTATTGCCCGTAACAAAGCCCGGATTTCAACCACCGGACGGGCTAAAAGTCGGCAAAAGCAACTGGAAAAGATGGATTTAATCGAACGTCCCAGGGAAAAGATTCAGCCCAAGTTCAGGTTTAAGGAAGCTCGATCTCCCGGAAAGCTGATTTTTGAAGCCAAGGGAATCGTGCTGGGCTATGATGAACCCTTAACTCGTCCTTTGGATTTAGCATTAGAGCGGGGTCAGAAGATAGCCATTCGCGGGGTCAATGGCTTGGGAAAATCAACCTTGCTTAAAACCTTGTTAGGATATATTTCACCCGTGTCCGGTGAAGTTGAGTTGGGAGACTATCTCTATCCCGGTTATTTCGAGCAAGAATCCAGTCGCAAGAATACAAAGACTGCCCTGGAGGAAGTATGGGGGGAATACCCGGGGCTGACAAATTCTGAAGTTCGGGGAGCCTTAGCCAGATGCGGTTTGACCAGTGAACACATCTCCAGCAAGATGATGGTCTTAAGCGGGGGCGAGAACGCTAAAGTTCGGTTATGTAAATTAATGCTCAAAGATATAAACTGGCTGGTCCTTGACGAGCCTACCAATCATTTAGATGTGGATGCCAAGGCCGAGTTGAAAAGAGCTATTAAGGAGTTTAAAGGGACAGTTATTGTTGTATCCCATGAACCGGATTTCTACGAAGATTGGGTAACTGATGTCTGGAACCTTGAGGAGTGGACGACTAAGATCGTGTAAGGCTGTATAATTCAATTGGAGAAAAATAATGAATAGTGATGCAAACAAAAAAGTAAATAGGTTGGGTATTATGGGCGGAACCTTTGATCCTATTCATTATGGACATCTGGTTGCCGCTGAGATGGCCCGGGCTGAGTTTAAGTTGGACGAAGTATTGTTTATTCCTACTGGCAAACCTCCGCATAAAGATCGAAGAGATATCTCCGATGCAAAGTTGCGCTACGAGATGGTCAAGCTAGCCATCGAAGATAATTTGGCCTTTGCGGTTTCTTCTTTGGAAATTGAGAGGGAGGGACCGTCTTACACCGTCGAAACTTTGCGGGTTCTGCGCCGTACTTATCCGGAGCACGAGCTTTATTTTATCACCGGCTCAGATGCTCTTTTGGAGATTTTTTCCTGGCGAGAGTCCGAGGAAATTCTTTCTATGATTGAATTTATTGGTGCCGCTCGTCCGGGATTCGATGCCAAAGACTTCTTACTTAAAGTTCAACATGAGCATCCGGAATCTCAAGGGAAGATTCATTATTTGGAAGTTCCGGCCTTAGCAATTTCTTCTACAGATATCCGGGCTAGGGTTCGGCGCGGAGAACCTATCCGTTACCTTTTACCTGAGCCTGTACGACTTTATCTTGAAAAAGAAGGCCTTTATCTTGAAGCCTGATTTTTAGATTCAGATGTTATAGATGTTTTGGGAACCTTTATTAAAACTATTTTATTTTAGCAATTATTCCTCGGGATTATTTCGCATACTCTGTCGAGATTTGTTCATACTAAAAACGATCAGTGCTTAGTGATTAATACTTGACAAGAGGTGACAGTTATCATGGCAACAACATTATATGTCGGAAATCTTCCGTGGAATACTACTGCTGAAGAACTCGGACAATTCTTCAGTGAGTATGGCCAAGTTGAAAGCAGTCGGATCATCACAGATCGCGAAACCGGCCGATCCAGAGGCTTTGGATTTATCGAAGTCGAGGATATGGACGCGGCACGTATGGCGGAAGAGTTAAATGGCAAAGATTTTGGCGGCAGGCCATTAACGGTTAACGAAGCCAAACCAAAACAAATGTAATACCCCTAGGACTGTCAAGAGAGAGACCTTCTCACATGCTTTGTAGGGGGTCTCTCACTTTTTTTTTGCATCCCAGGCATTTCCTTGATAAAATAGATTATTAAAGAGAATGTGAGAGATAAAAGGGGAGCGGGAGTACGTGAAATTGCAGGTTGAAGTACTGAGAGATCTAGCGGCCCGTGTTCTTTCGAAGGAACGCTTAAAGCACACCTTAGGGGTAGCAGATTGGGCTGAAAGACTGGCCCAGCATCATGGCTTAGATCCGCTTAAGGCTCGTTGTGCAGGGTTAGTGCATGATTTAGCAAAAGAAGTCTCTTTGAACAATCAGTTAAGGTATGCCCGACGCTGGAACCTTTTGCACTATCCGGAAGATGAGCAGAGCCCGTATGTTTTGCATGGACCCGTGGCTGCTTATTGGCTAGAGCACCATTATGGCCTTGATGATCCGGAAATCCTGGCTGCTGTTGCCAATCATACCTTAGGCAGGCCGGGAATGGGTAAGCTGGAAATGCTTATTTACAGTGCAGATTTGACAGAACCTGAGCGAGATTTCCCAAAAGTGGACTTTTTGCGCCAATCCTTGTATGATGATTTAGAAAAGGGTACGTTGGCCTGTGTTGAGCACACGTTAATATATTTGAGAGAGGGCAAACGCCCCATTCATCCCTTAACCCAACTAACATATGAAGATTTACGAAGGAGGCAAAATATTGGAACTGGATCAAACAATGCTTGATAAGGTAGTCGGTATCGTTGAAGATAAAAAAGGTGGAGATATTACCCTTTTAAACCTTAAGGGAATTTCAATGGTTACCGATTATTGCTTGATTGTGACTGGGAATACGACTACTCAGGTTAAAGCAATCACTGACCATTTGGATGAAAAGTTGCCAGAGATAGGAATCCCGGTTATCCATCTGGAGGGATTGCCTATGGCTAATTGGGTGCTAATGGATTGTGGCGGGGATTTAGTAATTCACGTTATGACTCCGGATCAAAGGGAATTTTATAAGCTTGAGCGTCTCTGGAAGGATGCGGAAGTTTTGTCGGGAACTCCGATGGAGCATTAAGTTAAAATGATACAAAGAATTGCTGGGATAGGGAATAGTACTTTAGGATCCTCTTTAGAGAAGCGGCGGAAGGTGCAAGCCGTTGTTGGTGACTATGGGAACTCGCCCTGGAGCTGTGTTCAGGTTACAATGAACACCGGTGTGAGCCGTTATAATCTTTCGAGGACTATTTAAAATTGGGTGGTACCACGGGAGTAGATCTCTCGTCCCTTGAGGGACGGGAGATTTTTTACCGTTTTCATGAAGACTTGGTTGATTTTTAGAGTCGTTGTTTTAATAGTACATAATTAAGAGAGAATATATGGGAACTTATTTTTCTAAGGGGGAAAGTTTTATGCAAGAGAGGTATTCGTTTCCGGAGATTGAATCGAAGTGGCAGAAAGAATGGGTGGATAGCAAAGCCTATCGAACTGAGGAAAATTCTACAAAACCAAAATACTATGCTTTGGCTATGTTTCCTTATCCTTCGGGAGATTTACACATGGGGCATGTACGCAATTATTCTATCGCAGATGTAATTGCTCGCTATAAAAGAATGACTGGGCATAATGTTCTTCATCCCATCGGCTGGGATGCCTTTGGTTTGCCGGCAGAAAATGCTGCCATTAAGAATCAGACTCCTCCTGCGGACTGGACCTGGAAGAACATAGCCAATATGCGGCGCCAGCTTCAAGAAATGGGGATTTCCTACGATTGGGATCGAGAAGTGGCCACTTGCCATCCGGGCTATTATAAATGGACTCAGTGGTTGTTTTTAGAGTTCTATAAACATGGCTTGGTCTATAAGAAAAAGGCCGATGTTAACTGGTGTCCTTCCTGTGCCACAGTGCTTGCTAATGAACAAGTTGTGGATGGAGGATGTGAGCGGTGTGACAGTCTGGTTACTAAAAAGAGTCTTGAACAGTGGTTTTTCAAAATTACGGATTATGCTGAGGTTTTGCTTCAAGATCTAGATAAGTTGCCTGGTTGGCCTGAAAAGGTTAAAACTATGCAACGCAATTGGATTGGTCGGTCTGAAGGCGTAGAGTTAAAATTTCCTTTAGAAGAGCGACCGGAAAAGATCTCTGTCTATACCACCCGCATTGATACTATATATGGGGTTAGCTATGTGGTCTTAGCCCCTGAACATCCCCTGGTTCTGGAGTTGGTGAAGGGGACGGAGTATGAAGCTGAGACTGTGGCCTTTATTGAGAAAATGAAAGGTCTCAATGAGATTGCCCGAACCTCAACGGATGCGGAAAAGGAAGGGCTATTTACCGGAGCCTATTGCCTAAATCCTCTAAGCGGAAAGAAAGTCCCGATTTGGATTGCCAATTATGTACTTCTCGAATACGGAACCGGTGCAGTCATGGGCGTACCGGCCCATGATGAAAGGGACTTCGAATTTGCCACCAAGTATAAGCTGGAGATTAAAACGGTTATTTCAGCACTGGGAAGTTCGCCGGTCGAGAAGGATCAACCTCCGAAAGCTGTTTATTCAGGGGAAGGGGTTATGGTAAATTCTGATGCTTTCGATGGCCTGGGCAGCGAAGAGGCTTTGGAAAAGATTGCCGATGAAGCTGAGCGTCAGGGTATTGGTCAACGGAAGGTTAATTTCCGGCTGCGGGATTGGCTGATTTCACGGCAACGTTACTGGGGTGCACCGATTCCGATGATTTATTGTGACTCTTGTGGAATTGTACCGGTTCCTGATGAACAGCTGCCCGTCATGCTGCCACCGGACGTGGTCTTTAAATCAGGAGAAAATCCCTTGGCTACCTCTTCTTCCTTTATAGAGACTACTTGCCCTAAGTGTGGCGGTGCTGCTCGGCGTGAAACAGATACGATGGATACCTTCGCCTGTTCCTCCTGGTATTTCCTGCGTTATACTGATCCCCGTAATGATCAGGAAGTCTTCTCGAAAAATGCTGTTAATCAGTGGATGAATGTGGATCAATATGTGGGCGGGGTAGAACATGCGATTCTGCATCTTCTCTATGCACGCTTCTTTACAAAGGGCTTACGGGATTTTGGTTATTTGGAAGCGGATGAACCTTTCCAAAATCTCTTGACTCAAGGCATGGTCTGTATGAATGGCTCTAAAATGTCTAAGTCCAAGGGAAATGTGGTTAGCCCAGGGGCGATCATCGGGAAATATGGGGCAGACACTGCTCGACTATTTATCCTGTTCGCTGCACCGCCTGAAAGAGATCTGGAGTGGAGTGACCAAGGGGTTGAAGGTTGTTATCGATTCCTGAATCGAATTTGGCGGCTGGTTGCTCAATACGAACCTCTTTTAAGGAAAACTTCCGGTGCGGGATCCGAATCCTCTGATTCAGCGGGTAAATGGGCTGATTTAGATGCCGCCGGCAAAGAAATGCGCCGCCAAACTCATTTGGCTATTCAGAGGGTAACCACTGACATTGGGAAGCGGTATAATTTCAATACGGCAATTAGTACTATTATGGAATGGGTTAATGCTTTGTATATTTACAAGGAACAGCCGACGGCCAATCCTGAAGTCGGTCGAGAGGCCTTGGAGAGAATTCTTATTCTCTTAGCTCCCATTGCTCCCCATATTACGGAGGAGTTATGGAGGGAGCTGGGCCATACAGAGAGCATTCACTTGCAATCCTGGCCTGAAGTAGATGAAGCAGCCTTGGTTCAAGATGAAGTCACTGTTATTCTTCAGGTCAATGGTAAGGTGCGGGAGCGGATTCAAGTCGCTGCGGATATTTCAGCTCCTGAATTGGAAAAGCTAGTCCTTGCTCAACCCAAGGTTACCGAATGGACGGATGGGAAGACCATTGTTAAAGTGATTACGGTTCCGGGCAAGCTGGTTAATATTGTTGTAAAATAGACTGTTTTTAAAGGGCAAGTTTACATGGAGTGAACTTGCCCTTTAACTTGACCTAATTAATTTGCTGTTAGTGAGAAGGGATTCGTGCTTTTTTGTAGAAAGTATTATGGGTATATGATCGATTCTGGAGAAGGAGGAAGAAAATGAGGTTAATGAAAAAATTCACATGGGTAGGAACATTACTAACGCTGCTGCTTATTGTAACGGGGTGCAGCCAGAATCAGCAGGTTCTTTTTGACGCTGCCATGAAAATGCAAAATGTTACATCCTTGCAGCAGCAGACAACCATGACCTTTAATTTAAGTGGCTCAGATTTTGATCCGTCTGTTCAACAACAAATTAATACAGCTGCTGCATTTGTGAATAATGCCAAGCTGGATGTTGATGTTAAAACAATGACTAATGAAGAGAAGACTGTGGGAAAGTCTCAAGCTACGATGGGCCTAAGTTTACAAGGGATGAACATAACTGTACCTGTCTGGATAGATTCGGATCTGACTGGCGCTCAGCCAAAAGTCCTGGAGATAGTTAAACTCCCCCAAATGGCCACCGCCTCCTTGCCTCCTCAATTTGCAGCTAAGGAATATATGGTGCTTAACCCCTATAACATGGGGGCTGCTCAACCAACTATGAACTTAACACAGCTTGCGGAGTTTACCAAGAATTTTCAATCCGAGCAAGTAGAATTTCTAACGAGTTATTCTAAACGTTTTAATCCGGATGTTAATGTCGTTGCTAAGGGAAGCCAATATGTGCAAACAAACGATGGCCGTATATCGGCAAAGCTTTATGAGGTAAAGCTAAATGATGCCCAATTAAAGGAGTTTATTCGCTATACTGTCAATAACTTTACTCAAGACAAAGAGGCTATGCTTTTTGTTAAGGATTTTATGGGATCTGTTTTGGGACTTAGTCAGCTTCCCGAAGGCGAAAAAACTATTCGTGAGTTCAATCAGGCCTTCGAGGAATTTGATGCCAATAAACCAGAATTCCTAACTCAATTTAATAAGGTTATGGATGAATTGAAAAAGGTTCCCATTTTAGGTGATCAAGGGATTGAGTTGCAATACGCTATTGCCGACGGATATGTTGTCAAGAAGAGTGGGATCATTGATCTGAAAGTTGATCTGGCTGGGATTAACCGATTAATGAATACTTTGAGTTCTCAAGAAACCTCTTCTGAAGAGGTAAAGGGCAAGTTGAGTTTGAAGATGACCTTTAGTACCCTTACTTCAGGCATTAATAAACCGGTTGAAATTCAAATTCCGGAGGTCAATCCAAGTAACTCCTTTGACTATATGGATTTGATGACATCCTTTATCCCTAAAGAAACACGCCTGGCGGGTCAGGATGGTTTCAAAACCGCCCGCATAATTGCTGAAGAGTATAACAGCGGAGAATGCAGCAGCATAATTTTAGTCTCCGGTCATAATTTCACAGATGCCTTATCGGCTAGTCTCTTGTCCAAAAAGTTTGAGGCTCCAATATTATTGGCAGGCTCTACCGTTGAAGACTCAGCTGAAGCCTTTGACTACATTAATAAACATTCCAACTCAGCTACTAAAATACTGATTATTGGTGGTACGGCAGCAATCGGTTCATCCATCGAAACAGAACTTATTAAGGGTGGACATGGAAACATTGAACGATTAAGTGGATACGACCGCTATGATACAGGTATGGCAGTAGTGAATAAAGCTAATGTTCAAGCGGGAACTCCGGTGGTCGTTGTTTCAGGCGAAAGTTTTCCTGATGCACTGAGCACTGCCAGCTTTGTAGGGGCTAACCAGTACCCGGCGCTCCTGACTTCTTACAGCACTCTGTCGGCTAAAACTAAAGAATTTTTGGCTGGTAATAAGCCTGCTACAGTGTATATTGTAGGGGGAGTGGGTATTATCTCTCCGGAGGTAGAAGCCCAAATAAGAGAATTGGTACCCAATGCCGTTATTAAACGACTGGCGGGAAATGACCGTTTTGATACAACGGGTGTTGTGGTTAACGAGTTTGCAGTGAATCCAAAGACAGTTTATTTGGCAAACGGATTTGATTATGTGGACGCAGTTGCCGGAAGTGCCCTAGCTGCCAAGACCGGTGATCCTATTCTGCTTATTGACCCTAAACTGGGAACCCTCCCAACCGCAGCTGAAGCCTACCTTAAGAAACTATCTGCGTCAGGGAGCCATCCTACGGTTCGTGCTTTAGGCGGAGCCGTGGTTGTCCCTGATAGTTTGATTAAGCAGGCTGAAAGGGTTCTTAACGGGATGTAAGACTTTGTTTTAGTTCTAAAAATTTTAAAGTGTTTATTTTAAACTGGTAAGCGGTCTCTTTTCACTGTTGAAGTGAAGGAGGCCGCTTATTTTGGTATTGAAAAAAAAATCTCTGGGAAGTTAGGGTAAATATATTTAACACTTGGTTAACATGGTGGGTAAGTTGAACTTTACAAATCAATGTTAGAATTTATCAAATTGGAGCTCTATAAGTGAGTGTTCCTTATTTTACTTCAGTGAGGTAAATCCCTGTCTGAGACCTGATAGTCAGATTTAGCTGAATGAGTTCACTTGGAATTGGAGTACTTGATGAATATTGCGAATGCTTGGTAAGGTTGGGAATATAGTAGTAGAGAGACTTGGATTCCTAATGAGGAGGTAAAGAATTTCGAAACAACTGGAATATAATAACAGAGAGATGCTAGTTGAGGATGCAAAAAGGGGTGTATAGGTTGCAAAAAGTATATGTACTCGATTCAAGTGTGTTATTGCATGACCCTAACGCAATCGTCCGATTTCAAGACAATGAAGTGATTATTCCCTATGTAGTTCTGGAGGAAATAGAAAGCAAGAAACGAATCTTGGAAAATATCGGTCGCTCTGCTCGGGAAGCTATCCGTTTTTTAGACAGTTTGAGAGCCAAGGGTCAACTTTCTCAAGGTGTGCTCTTACCTAACGGATGTAAGGTGCGAATTGAGTTGAATCACTATTCCAATGATATTTTACCTCTGAACTCGGATTTAGGATTGGCAGATAACCGGATCTTAGCTGTGTCACTAAGTTTAACTCGCGAAGAAGCACGCCCGGTAATCTTAGTTACTAAAGATATTGCCATGCGGGTTAAAGCTGATGCCTTAGGGATTTTAACGGATGATTATCATAATGACAAAGTAGTATTGCCGGCTCTTACGGAGGAGATTTTAAGCTTGCCCCTTGATGATAAGGAGGTTGCAGGTCTTTATCAGAATAAGTTCATTCCATTAAAGACACCGTTATCTCCAAACCGCTGCGTAAAGGCGGTTCTGAGTGATGACAGTATTCTGCCTCTGGTATCTACTCCGGATGGAGAAAGGTTGGTCTATCACATGGGGAAAGGTTTTGCTCCCTGGGATGTTAGACCAAGAAATTTAGAACAATCCTGGGCCTTAGAAATGCTGAACAATCCTGAGATTAGATTGGTTAACTTAATGGGGCCGGCGGGTACCGGTAAAACGTTGCTGGCTTTAGCAAGCGGTCTGGAGCAAACGCTTCATTCCGAAACCTATATTAGAATGCTTTGTGCTCGCCCAATTGTTCCCTTTGGTAAAGATATTGGGTTTCTCCCGGGGGAAAAGGATCAGAAAGTGCGGCCGTATATGCAGCCGATTTATGATAATCTTGAATTCTTACTGCGGGCTCGACGGGAAAAGGAGCGCGAAAAGGGCGGCGAAGCCGTGGTTGAGAGTGCGATTGATCTGCTCATTAAGAAGAGGCAGTTAGAAATTGAGGTTCTCACTTATATTCGAGGGCGGAGTATTCCTAATCAATTTATCGTGATTGATGAAGCTCAGAATCTTTCTGCCCATGAGGTGAAGACGATTATAACTCGTGCCGGTGAAGGAACGAAGATTGTTCTCTGTGGTGATCCTGACCAAATTGATCATCCTTATTTAGACAAAGAGAGTAATGGATTGGCCCATCTAGCCTCTCGGCTAGCGGGACAATCTTTTTATGGGCAAGTTCGCTTGATTCGTGGAGAGCGGAGTGAACTGGCGACACGGGCGGCAGGGTTGCTATAGCGGGTATTAGAAGGAAACGTGTTGGGGGGACGGTCCTTTTAACACACAATTGTGTGTTAAAAGGACCGTCCCCCCAACACGCCCAACACGTTTCCAGGGTTCGACAGGATTAATAATTCTTCGCGGCAGGAAAAAGAAGGAATAAAGAGGAATTGAAGCAAACTAATGGATTCAATTAATCGTGTCAGGGGGAAGGGTTTATGGAACGGAAGCTTCGCTATGTATGGTGGTTTGTGCTGGTTGCCTTGGTTATTATAGCGATTTGGAAGCTCTTTCTTCCTCATGGTACTTACGCCTATGTTCAAAAGTCGGATTCCAGTCGTGAGATTGTGGTTTATGTGGCAGGGGCAGTTGAAAGCCCGGGTCTTGTTCATTTAGCACCTGACGCCAGGTTAGATGATGCTCTTAAGCAGGTTCAACTGTTGCCGGAGGCGAATTTAGAGAACATGAATCCGGCTGAAAAGCTTAAGGATGGGCAGAAGGTTACGGTTCCCTTTAAGGCTGTGGTTGCTCCACTTGATCCGGCAACTGGGAATTCAGGTGGAACCGGAGGTGTTGGCTCTCCATCCGCTGCGGCGCCTACTGCCACTGCTGCTCCAGCTACTGGGACTTCTGTGTCGGTGGACGGCAAAATTAATATTAACACTGCCGGAGCGGCGGATTTGGATAAGCTGTCCGGTATCGGGCCGGCTTTAGCGGAACGAATTATTCAATATCGGACGGAGAATGGACTCTTTGCCAGGGCCGAAGACTTGCAGAATGTTTCTGGCATCGGTCCTAAAACCTTTGAGAAGATGGCTGCTCAAGTGACGGTTGGGCCATGAGGGACCCTTGGATTATTCGTGCTGTCGCTCTCTTGATTGGTGGGATTTTTGGAGCTTATGTTCCGGTTCAAGGGCGATTTTGGATTTTTGGGATTCTGATTCTGATCGGAGGACGCTTTATATTGTGGCGTCCTCGTGACTTTTTTGGACGATTGTTTCGTCCTGAGATTCCTTTATTGGCAGTGAGTCTTATGCTGGGCTTTCTCTATGGATCCTTAGCTGAGCGTACTTTGCCGGAGCCGCTTATTTTAGATCGGGTGGAGATTATTGGATTTATAAAGGATTGGAATATTTCTAAGGACAAAGCTGTTGGATTAATTAGAGTTGAGGAAGGGAAGGTTAAGGGGGAGACTTATCAGTTAGCTGTTTATTTAGATGGCTCAGGGCAGGTTCCCGGCGAGTGGAGAAGGATCCGGCCCGGGGATCTGGTTAGCTTTAAGGCTCACCTGGAAAGACCCAAGTCTCTCGGTACACCTGGGGGATTTGATCAGCGCCTTTACTATGGGGTCAGAGGCCTGAGTGGAAGGATGTATGCTCAAGGGGATACGACACTTCTTACTGCGGGGAAGCCGAGTATTACTTGGCAGATTCGTCAGCAGGTTCGGGATCGGCTCTTAGCCTGGGAATCAGCAGAGACGGGAGTTTTGGAAGGGATTCTGTTTGGAGATTCCAGCCAAATACCCGATGATATCATAGAACGGTATAAAGTAACGGGTGTGCTTCATGTTTTTGCTGCCTCTGGTTCCAATGTGGCTTTTGTCTTGGGGTTTTCTTGGCTGTTGTTTTGGTTCTTGCCCAAGAGATTTAGGATTGTTGGAGCGGTTTTGGCGCTTTTGCTGTATGCCGCCCTTTGTGGAGGAAACGCTCCGATTGTTAGGGCAACTATTTTGGGGATAGCTCTGATCCTTGGCCGCTTGGGTCGAGGAAAAGTAGCTACCCTAAGATGGTTATTTTTTGCTGCTGTTGGTCTATTTATAGATAATCCTCTAATTATTCAGGATTTAGGTTTTCAATTATCCTTTGCTGCAGCGTGGGGAATTGTGGTGCTAACTCCACGTATTCTGGAGATTAAGTTTTTGGCAAAGATACCTGCTTTGGTTAGACTTGCTTTGGCCGGTACTTTAGCAGCGCAAGTGGCAACGTTGCCACTCTTGATTGCCGCTTTTCATCGCTTATCCTTAATTGGGTTTATTGTAAATGTCTTTATTCTTTTTATCTTAGGCAGTGTTTTGGAATTAGGACTGATTGGCGTTATCCTATCTTTTTCTGAAGAGTTATCTGCTCCTTTATTTCAGGCCAGTTTATGGTTGTTAAAGGGTACGAATACAATTTTAGAAAAGCTGGCAGAATTACCTTATGCTGATGTTTGGGTTTTGAACCCGGGCCCCCTTTTTTGGATTGCTTGGTATGGTGGGATTGGAATTCTGTTGTGGGGAAAAGAGCGTGCGCTTTTTACTCTCCAGGCTAGATGGGTTTACCACAGAAGAGGGTTGAGATCTATTGCAGGCAAACTGGTCCGGAGATGTCCTTGGGAATTTTGCTTAGAGATGCAACGGAGGCTGGTCAATCTGTCCTTTAGTCCTATGAATGTGAAGGGATGGATGGTTAGTTGGGGCGTAACTCTCTTGATCTTATTATTAATGTGGAGCCCTTGGAATGCCCAACAAGAGTTGGAAGTGGCCATGATTGACGTTGGGCAAGGAGATGCTCTGTTAATACTTAGTCCGGAGGGTCATGCCATTTTGCTAGATGCCGGACCTCGAAGTGAGACCTTCGATGCCGGTGAACGTATAGTTCTTCCCTATTTACTGCATAGAGGGATAGGATCTTTAGATGCCTTCTTAATAACTCATGAAGACGCAGATCATATTGGCGGAGCACGTGCAGTGCTTGCTAATATTCCAACAGGTTGGGTTGGGGTGCCTGCTGTGGGTGAGCGCCTGGAAAATCAAGAATGGCAAGCAGGTCTTCCCATGGGACTAACCCGACAGGCGGAGAAGCTGCGCATGCTGCAAGCCGGGGATCAAATTAATTTAGGGTCGGGAGCATGGCTGGATGTTTTGGGCCCGCATCGAATTCTGGAGGGAACTAATTCAGATCCTAATAATAACTCGTTGGTGCTTAAGCTTCATTACCTAGAGCAAAGCTTTATGCTGACAGCCGATATGGAAGAAGAGGAAATGCAGGACATTTTCCAGTCAGGCGCAAATTTGGAAACAGATATTTTTAAAGTACCCCATCATGGAAGTCGTTTCTCTTTATATAGTCCCTGGTTAGAAAGTATGGATCCCGAAGCTGTCTTGATTTCTGTTGGCAAAAATACTTTTGGACATCCGGCAAAAGACGTATTGAAATATTGGGAGGAGCGTCATGTTCCGGTATTTCGAACAGATGAGCATGGGACAATCCGGGTATTGATAGGGGAGCGGGGAGTTGAAATCCTGCCTGGCCGATATCTGGAAGCTAACGCAAATTAATTCATTAAATACTACTATTTAATGTATAAAAAGGTAATACAGGGTAACAATAGTAAGGAACATCTCTTTTCTCCTCCTCTTTCTTTTGCTCCTCCACTACCGTGGAGGACTTTTTTTTTGTTCTATCCCAAATCTGAACTCGCCGTATACAAATTCTTACGCGCAATTATGGCTGGAGAGGATTCTGACTTGGACTCTTGGATACGTACCACTTATAATAGGAGTAGAGGTGGTTGAATTGCGTGAGATAGAACAAATTAAGGAAAGCATAAAGACGGGACGGGTTCCGTCAATTTATCTTTGGTATGGTGAGGATCGGTTTCTAATTCAGGAAGGGTTTCAAGTCCTTAAGTCGTTCTATTTTACGATGGATCCTTCCGGTGGCGGGATTGAAGTCTTAGACCCTAAAGCATTGTCTCCGGCGGAAATTGTTGAGCGTGCCAATACGATGTCTTTTTTTGCCAGGCGGTTAGTTGTGGTTGAAGAGGCAACCTACTTTCAAGATGGACAAACGGCAGATTTAGACCCGTTTTTAGAGTACTTTTCAGATCCTAATCCTTCGACCTGTCTGCTTTTTATTGCTGAAAGTGTTCATAGAGGAAGAAAATTTTATAAAGCTTTAGATCGTGTTGGTGAAGTCTTGGAATTCTGTGCGCCAAAACGTCCTCAGGAATGGATGGCCTGGGTTCAGTCCGAGTTAAAGGTCCGGGGAAAAGCAATGGATACTCAAGTTTTATCGGGATTCATTGAATGGGTAGGGCATCACACGGGAGTTTTAAGTCAAGAGTTAGACAAGCTGGTAGTTTTCGTGGGAGATCGTACCAAAATATCGATGGAAGATGTGCAAGCTATCTCTACTCGAACGATTGAAGCGAGCATTTTCAGTCTTTTGGATGCAATAGCGGCGCGATCCTCCGAAAAGGCTATTAAGACCTTGCGGGATGTGTTGCGGGAAGAACATCCATTAAAAGTTCTGACCTTAATGGTTAGACAGGTCAGGCTTCTGCTTGGCTGTGACGCACTTCGTAAGCGAGGAGGGAACGTCAACGAGGTTCCTGCTTTGTTAGGGATTAAACCCTATGAAGCTCAAAAAATATGGCAGCAATCTATAAAACTATCAACCAAGCAGTTGTCCCAAAGTTTAGTTGAGTGTTTGAATACGGATGTAGCCCTGAAAACTGGGGGCGGTGATCCGGGGTTGTTGTTGGAAATGATGATCATAAGGTTTTGTGAGGGAGAATTAGCTTGAATACAATCTTCTCTTCGCAAAACGGGTGAAGGGCTACATTTTCGCGCCTATATTTACTGCGGCATGAGATAATCATAATGTTTATGAGTATCGTTAAGATTTATGCTTTCAAATATAAAAAGAAACTCAAAGCAATTTTGCTTGAGTTTCTTTTTTATAATTTGACATTGGTTAATTTGTAACGCTATCTTGAAGAGTTGCTAATTCCTTTGCAAATAATTTTTCAGGAGACAGAATTATTATCATTCTATCTTCTATTTTTCCTATGCCAATAATGTAGTTATCACCATTTCCGCATATGAAATCGGGAGTCGCCTGAACTTGCTCGTCATTTAGCTTAACAATATCTGTAACTTCATCGACAATACAACCTACGGTGGAGTTGTTAGCATTTAACATGATGAATTTACTTTCTTCGGAGATAGCCTTTTCATTTATCTCGAATTTAGTCCTCAAGTTAAATATGTAACTTATGTTCCCACGTAAATTTATCATTCCTTCTAAAGATTTATCAGTTCCCGGTAGTGTCTGGATGTTAAATTTTCTTGCTCTTAAAATCCCGTTAATTGCCGAAACGTCAATCCCATATTCTTTACCGTCTAACTCGAAAATTACTAGTTGAATACCCAAAACGTCCCCTCCTTCCACTTAACTAAGGACTTAAAGTGTGGTTGCGAGTTTTTCCAATTGTTCAGTAAGACCGGCAATCTCCATGACGCTAGCAGTCACTTCTTCGATAGCTGCAGCTTGCTGCTCAATGGTAGAAGTTGTTGCATTTCCCATCTCCACGGTTTTGTCGACAGAGTCTTTTATCGAGGTGGTTAGATCTTTAATTTTGCCAACTGTTTCTTTAGAATCAGCAGATAGTTTCCTGATTTCTTGGGCCACTACACCAAAGCCTAGCCCGGCTTCACCAGCTCTTGCTGCCTCAATCGCTGCATTTAAGCCCAATAATCGGGTTTCGTCAGCAATGTCCTTGATGAAGTCCATTACTGCATCTATTTTACCTGTAACAATATTTACGTTTTTGATCTCATTGTTAAGATTTGCTTGATTTTCACTTACTACGCTAGCCGAAGCTGCTAATTGTTCCATAGTTGCCGATATTTGTGCCAACCCATCAGTGAGAATGTCTGACACCGATTTCAGTTTTAATTGTTGATAAGCGGTATTGGACATATTGTTAGCAACGATATAAAGCACATTTGCCGCAGATTCTATGCTTTCTCGTGTTAATGTTCGAATTTCATGAACTGATTCCACATAGCCATCTTCGTTGACACCGATTTCGTTTGCAATCTTTCGATACTTAACATCGTTTGGAGCATCTGTGAGGACTTGTCCTCCTAAGATAGTACCAATCTGACGTCCTTCCAACATTATCGGTGCGGCAAAGTCGATCAAACCAGCATGACATTCGTAGATTACAGGTTTACCAGTCCTTGCAGCTTCTTCGCCGCCTTTACGATGAGATTCAGCACAACGTTTATCTCCGGTTTCCGTGGAGTGGGTGAAGTCCATGCAAAAACGAGTATAGCTGCTAGGGGCCGTTATTGGAGTACCGTCAAGATCAACTGTAACACTTGCTAATCCGACTCCCTTGGCAAAATCATCTTGAAAGCGCTGGAGAAATTCGATGTCGATAACATCTTTAATGGTTATTGAACTCAAATCCAAATTGCCACCTGTATCTTTTTCTAAAAGTTTCATAGTGATGCCTCCATTGTTTTTAATGCCTAATTTTAAGGTCGAAAAGAGGGTATGTTTGTCTATTTCGACACATATATCGTTTATCCTGCATTAATTTGTCGTAATATCTACTATTTTCTTATTAAAACGACAATTTTTCTGCAAGCTATTTAATCATTTGAGTTTCTACATGCAGTTAGTTCTCAAAGTTATGTTCCTTCGTGAGGATCAGACAATTGACGTGACAAAAAGAACTGCAAGTCAATATGAACTTGCAGTTACGTATAATTCAATAAGGAGGTGTTCTTTATTCTACTTCGATGGGGTAAAATCTCTTGCCGAAGCCTGACTGTTCAGCTTAGGCTGGAAGGGTTTGTTAGCAGGTCTATTTTTAAGCGCAAAAAGCAAACTAGAGGGTATCGCAAACTACTTCTAAAAATAGTTTGCGATACCCTCTTAGTCATGGGCTTGTTTAGCCTACTTGAGCAAAATGCTTGCTGAATCTTCTCGTGAGACGGGACTTCTTGCGAGCAGCTAAGTTTTTATGAATCAAACCCTTAGAGGAGGCTTTATCCAAAGCACGAGCAGCCCTTTTCAAAGCGAGTGCTGCAGTCTCGGAATCCGTGCTGATTGCTTCTTCAAAACGGCGAATGGTTGTCCGTAATGTAGATTTGGCAGCAGCATTTTTAATCGTGCGAGCTTTTTCCAACTCAACTCTTTTGATTGCGGATTTAATGTTTGGCACTTATAGTCACCCCCTTTGGTTATGATATTCTTCGTTTTGTTGCACAAACTATATTCTAACATTAGGTTGTGAATTTATCAAGGAAAAACAGGAAATTAATAGATCATAAATAAAAAACGTTTGTTTTGTTTAAACTAAACCTTGTATCAGATCAACACAAAAGTGTTAGTAATTTAAGGAGGGTCTGTAATGATAGGAATGATCGTAAGGTTTATTGTATCGGCTTTGGTTCTGATGTTGGTAAGTTGGATTGTTCCAGGACTTCGCGTAAATGGATTTACGGGCGCGCTCATTGCTGCTGCAGTTATTGCTATACTTGGCTATGCTGCTGAAAAGTTATTCGGTGATAGAATTTCTCGAGTTGGGCGGGGTTCTATTGGATTCCTTACAGCCGCTGTGGTTATTTACTTCAGCCAGTTTCTCGTTCCAGGCTATATTTCAGTATCAATTATTGGAGCGTTACTTGCTTCTTTAGTTATTGGAATTGTAGACAGCTTTGTTCCTACAACGCTTCGATAAAACATAGAAGGCCATTAAATAACAAAATAAGTTTTTAGTTCTAGATTGGACTTGTTCTTCATACTTCTTCTATAAGAGGAAGGAGGACAAGTCCTTTGCTACGGGAAGATTTTTACCACCGTCAGAAAAAAAACTTTAAGATTTGGTCTTTTAAAGAATGGGTGCGCGGGTTCTTTTTGGGAGTTGTTAGTTTAGTGATTGTTTTAGGGCTCGCCTATGCCCTCCGGAGCGGGGGGGCCTATCAATTTGTTCAGTTTCTCACTCAACAGTCCTTTCCCTTTGAGGCTATTCTGTTAGAAGGTGCACCGGGGTATTCTCAACCCGAACGTGCTCGAGTGAATTTAGCGAGACAGCAGGGTTTGGCAGTAAGTATGTTTTTATTAACTGGTGTAAATATTTCAGATCCACGAACATTTTTTTTAGGATTTTTCTCTCATCCTCCCCAAGGCCCGGTCTGGCTTGGTTGGGCCTATAACCCTGATGACCCAGAGTTTGAGGGTCCGATCTTAGAACCGCTAGAAAGCGTTACTCCTAATGGGAATGAACTTCCTACTCCTGCTTTGCCCGTGAAACCTGGTTCCTCCCAAGTTGTTGTTGGAATTTATAATACACATAATAGTGAAAGCTATGGTGGGAATGGCGGTCCTGATCGCTTACCTGGAAAAAACGGAGATATTGTCACTGTTGGCGAAACCTTAAAAAATGCCCTTGAGAAAAAGGGAGTTGGTACCGTTCATGATACGACTATTCATGATGCGGTGGACTTTATGAAAGCCTATAGTGAGTCCGTAAAAACAGCTGCTAAATTACTTAAGGATCATCCTGCAATAAAAGTATTACTAGATATTCACCGAGATGGCTTACCACCGGGTTTCAAAAAATCAACGGTCAAAGTCAATGGGAAAGAAGCTAGTAAGATTTTGGTTGTTATCGGAAAGAAAAATCCCCACTGGCAAAAGAATGAGGCTTTGGCAAAGAAATTAATGGCAATTGCCGAGAAAAAACATCCTGGGCTTTTTGTTTCCAATATTAGTTATGCGGCAGAAGCGAGGTATAACCAACATCTCTCGGAGGGCGGGTTGTTGCTGGAATTTGGGGATCAATATAATACTTTAGATGAATCGAATAGGGCGGCCGAGGCCTTTGCTGAGGTTTTGGCACAGTGGATGGAGGAGGAAGCGTCTTAGCATCCTACGCCGTTAAGTATCTTTTGGGGATCGCGGCTTCGGCGATAGTGTCCACTGGACACTATCGTGCTATTCCCTTGTCGATAAGGAAACGCAAAACCTCTGGGCTTTCTGCGTGTGAACCGTTGCGTTTCTTCACGCCTTATCGCCTGCGCTCATTGACGCGATTCCACTATAGTACTCCTTCTATTTAATCCCGGAATGAGATTGAGTAATATCCACTAATCTGCGAGTAAGGCTTTATCCGATTTATTTCGACTACGGTCTAATGCTGACTATGATGACTTCAGAACTTTTACCTATGAAGATTGCACTATAGCTAAAAAACAAGCTAGAGAGATAATCTTAGAAATAAGAACTATCCTGAATTAAAGAAATGTAGTAATTGATAAATTCCGTTTGCATTAATTTGCAAACGGTTTCGTAGTTATAAACGTAACGTTATTGAATACAAACAAACATTTGCCTTAAGGATGATACGAACCTTCCTCGGGTTTTGAGGAGAAGGTGGGAGGACGTGGTGGGGAGGCTGTTTGCATCGTTGATCCAAAGGCGTGGATCAAGTGGGAATGTTTGCGGCTTTGCTGTAATTTGGGGCAAGTGGAGATGTTTTTTTACTTGAATTTAATAAGGGACTATTCTTGCTCCCCACCTTTTTTAGCAGGAAGAAAAATGCTATAATTCGGATGGCGAGTAGTGATGGGAAGAAGAGGTTAATTTTGTATGTCATCGACTAACAGGACGGTTATGAAGGCAGCTGGGTTTTTGATGGCTGCTCAAATGGTTTCGCGTATTTTAGGTTTTTTACGAGAATCCTTGATGGCGGGTTTTTTTGGTCAGAGTGGGGTCACGGATGCTTATAATACGGCTTTTGTTCTTCCGGATTTATTATATTGGCTTTTAGTGGGCGGAGTTTTGAGTGCCGCCTTTATTCCTGTCTTTTCAGAGTATATTGCCAAGGGTAATGAGGACGAGGGGTGGCGGGTAGTTAGCTCGGTAGTCAATATAATCTTCCTTACGTTAGGAGTACTTGTACTATTGGGATTGTTCTTTACGCCTCAGTTTATTCGTTTGGTGGTTCCGGGGTTTGCACCGGAGAATATGACTTTGGCCATTAAATTAACTCGAATTCTGTTAATACAGCCCTTATTTATGGCTTTAAGTGGTTTGACGATGGGGGTTTTAAATTCTTATAAGATTTTCTGGCCTTCGGCATTGGGGACGGTGCTCTATAATGCCTGTGTTATAATTTTTGGGACTGTTTTGGCAAATCCGGATAAACCAGAGAGTGTTTCGGGTTTTGCATTAGGAGTAGTTGTTGGGGCTTTAGTTAGCTTTGCAGTTCAGATCCCAGCTTTACGTCGGGTTGGGGTACGCTATTATCCAGTGATTGATTTGAGTCATTCAGGTGTTCGCTTGATTGGAGCTTTAGCGGTCCCGATTATTCTTAGTTATTCTCTAAACCAAATTCAGGTGGTGGTTAACAACAACTTCGGGTCCATGTTGTTCCCCGGTAGCATTACCTCAGTCTGGTATTCTTACCGACTGTTCCAGCTGCCGGTGGGGATTTTTGCTTTAGCGATTGCCGTGGCCACCTTTCCGACGATGACAGAGCAAGCTGCGTTGAAGCGATGGGATGATTTTCGGATGACGCTTTCCAATGCAATTCGGATGGTTATTTTTATTACCCTGCCGATTTCTGTAGGCATGATTGTATTGCGATTTCCGTTGATTCGAGTTCTGTTTCAGCATGGACAGTTCACTGCAGATGACACATTAACCATGGCAATTCCCCTGTTTTATTTTTCCATAGGAATATCTTCTCAGGCGGTCATTCAGATTTTGCCGCGGGCTTTTTATGCTCTGCAAGATACTTGGACTCCGGTTATTCTGGGCATTATTTCTATGGCGGTTAACATTTTAGCCATGTATTTATTGATTGGCCCCCTGGCCCATGGAGGTTTAGCTTTTGCCACAACAATTGCTGCCTTCGTGAATATGCTGCTGTTGTTTTATCTGCTGCGCAAGAGGTTAGGGAAAATGGATGGTTGGGTAATTTTTGGAACGTGTGTGAAAGCATTAGTGGCTTCGCTTATTATGGCTACGGTAATCTGGGGGTGGAGTGAATGGTTTACTCCCCTGACGGGAGTCAGTACATTTGGCTCTCTGCTAATATTAATCAGTGGAACGGCAGTAGGAATGATAGTATTTGCAGGTATGGCAAAGCTTTTGAAAATGAGTGAATTCACGCAGGTCATGGGGCTTGTACAGCGGAAGATTGGCAGTAAGAGACTATAAATTATTTTGCAAAACGGCGTAATAGCCCGATATAGTATTAAAAAGTAATATATTTGATAGTATTAGAACAGAAATGGTTCTTTTTACTTAGTGACAATAAGGACTATTTCAAGTACTATATTGAATATAGTTTATAGAGATTCGGCAATGAAGCCGTCATGATATTAATAATATCTGACGGCTTTTTCTATTTTAAGTCAGACTCCCCGGTGGTATTGAGCATCGCATTGATTTAGTGAAATTGTTTTAACTTGGTTTTTTAGGGGGGAGAGACTTGAGAGCAACAGTACCTACAGAAAAATCTAAACCTTCTTTAGAGCGATCGGCTTTGCTGTTAGCTATGACTCAGACGAGGGAAGAAGAGGAGAAACTAAAGAGGTCACTATTTGAATCCTTTAATCTGCGTTGTGGTGTGACAGAACTAGGAGGAACTGTTGCCAATCTCCAGCACACCGGAAAGCTTACCAATTCAGTGATGGCGACAGCGTTCAACACCGGAGTTATTCCCAAAGAAGATCGTAAGATTCACGCTCTTATCCATGCCACCTTAGAAGCCAGCAACAGCATATTTATTCATACCAATAGTAATGCCAGCTTTGCCTTAAAGATTGGGTTAACAACAGATACAGAATGGATTGCGGTGGCGATCTATGGCCGCTCTTCCTTGCACCCTCTTCTGGAACATGCCAGAGTTGGATTAGGGGTTATGCATCTTTAATGTAGGGAAGGCCACAAGTTGTATTTAATAAGTGGGAAAGACCTGAACCAAATAGTGGAAAATTTAGACGATTAGTGTAACTGAAGTCTAGAGGTCGCAGAGTATTTTTAAAGTAGAGAGACACGTAGTGAATAGGGCGCAGAGATTAGCGAAAGTATCAGAGAACAGAGTTCAGAGAATAAAGAGATTTGATTGCTTAGACAGCTTTGGGAGATCATTAGAGATTGGATTATTTGAGATTAGTGAGTACCCCAGAGAGCGAAAAGTTGGTCAAACTATAGATTATAGGTCAGATTTTAGCGATTAAGTGAGATTTAAACTAAGTGATTGAGTGAAGTCTTTAACAGACTAGGATATAAAATTACCTGTAGCACAATTTCATAACCGGGCACCAAATCAGGTGAGGATTTGGAGCGGAAGAGTGTTTAAGAGAGCCCTTAATTATTACAATTAAGGGCTCTCTTTGTCTTTTTATCCGATGACTACCAGCCGTAAGACTCCCGCCTGCTCTAAAGTACGCGCCGAACCGCAAATGACACAGAACAACTTTAGCGGTGAGGATGAGAAATTAAATGAAAAATTATTAAAGGAGGTGATGCTCTGAATTGGTAATTTCGATCTATCTAATCCCAAGAACCGACAAGAGTTTAAATTTGAGGAGGATGAACTTATATGAAGATGATTAGAGCCATTGTGAGACCCGATAAAACTGAGGCTGTAGCTGAGGCTTTAGCAAATGCCGGAATGCCCTCTCTGACAAAAATGCATGTCTTTGGTCGAGGCAGGACAAAAGGTATTCGTATCGGTGATGTTGTTTATGATGAATTTCCTAAAACCATGCTGTTGATGGTGGTTGAAGATGAAAAGCTGGACTCAGCCATCAATGTCATCCTAGAGAGTGCCAAAACAGGAACCATGGGGGATGGTAAAGTCTTTGTTACTGAAGTGGAAGAAGCTTATACCGTAAGTAAAGGAACAAAGGGGTTGTAAGCGATGAAAGAAATTATGATGATGATTCGACGTCATCAAGTACCCGCGACAAAAAAAGCTTTTGAGGATGCCGGCTTTCCGGCTTTGACGATTCAAAGCGTTGAGGGTCGAGGCAAGCAGGGGGGGATAGGTGGTTGGGCTGCTGAGGTTGATCCGGAATTAAATGCTGTCATGGGCAGCGGGTATAGGGATGAGTCAGCATTTCACTGGATTCCCAAAAGGCTGTTAACTATCGTAGTTCAGGATGATCAAGTGGATGAGGTTGTGGAGGTGATTATCAAAGCTAATCAGACTGGACATATGGGGGACGGTAAAATCTTCGTTTGTCCGCTGAAAGAGGTAGTCCGGGTTCGAACCGGTGAGGTTGGTAAAGAAGCAGTGGTTTAGAAGTGTTTGATTCTGCAAATTTAGCTGAGGTTAGATAAAAGTTGCTCGTAAAATTTTGATTAGGTTTTAAGGAGATGTATTGATATGAGACAAATTGCAATTTACGGCAAAGGCGGTATTGGAAAATCAACGACAACCCAAAATACGGTCGTAGCATTGGCTGAAATGGGCAGAAAAGTCACGATTGTGGGTTGTGATCCGAAAGCTGATTCTACCCGCTTGATTTTGCATAGCAAAGCCCAAACAACGGTTATGGACTTAGCCCGCGAAAGAGGGACTGTAGAGGACTTAGAGTTGGAGGATGTTTTGGTTGAAGGATATTTGGGCGTACGGTGTGCGGAATCCGGCGGTCCGGAACCGGGGGTAGGCTGCGCAGGCCGGGGAGTTATTACCGCTATTAACTTTTTAGAAGAAAACGGTGCTTATACAGCGGATACAGACTATGTTTTCTATGATGTTCTGGGAGACGTTGTGTGCGGCGGATTTGCAATGCCGATTCGGGAAAATAAAGCTAAGGAGATTTACATTGTAACTTCGGGTGAAATGATGGCTATGTATGCAGCCAACAATATCTCAAGAGGGATCTTGAAATACGCTCAAACCGGCACAGTTCGCCTGGGAGGCTTAATCTGCAACAGTCGGCAGACGGATAGAGAAAGCGAATTGATTGAGGCATTAGCTAAATCCCTAAACACCCAAATGATTCACTTCATGCCTCGGGATAATGAAGTACAACGTGCTGAAGTGCGTAAACAGACGGTTATCGAATATAACTCAACTCACAAACAAGCGGATGAGTACAGAGCCTTAGCCAGTAAGATTGAAAACAACACTAAAATGACCATCCCAACCCCACTGTCAATGGATGAGTTAGAGGCCTTAATGATGGAGTTTGGAATCATGGAAATGTAATCATTTTCGTCTCGTACTATCTGAAAGTATAAACTTGCGTTATATACTTTCGAAGCATAAGTGCAACCAACGGTTTCGCTCTCGCCGAGGCTCGGCGAACCCGGGTTTTCTTTAATAAACAGGAGAAAGATTTCAGAACGAGGGAGGACAGCGTAATGAGCATAAAAGAGACCACGGAATTTAGAAAGCAAGTCGTGGAAGATGTGCTGGAGGTCTATCCGGAGAAAGCAAGAAAGAATCGAAGACAACACATTGCCGTTAAGGATGAAGGGTGCGCTAGCTGCGCAGTCAAATCCAATTCCAAAACAGTGCCGGGACTGATGACCGCTCGGGGGTGTGCCTATGCAGGAGCTAAAGGGGTTGTTTGGGGTCCTGTGAAAGATGTGGTGCATATCTCCCATGGACCTGTGGGGTGTGGTTATTATTCCTGGGGTAATCGTCGGAACTTAGCGGATGGGGAAATCGGGGTTGATAATTTTGTACCCTTTCTCTTCACCTCGGACTTCCAGGAGAGCGATATCATTTATGGCGGGGACAAAAAATTAGAGAAGATCATTCAAGAGGCTGTGGACCTTTTCCCGAATGCCAATGGAGTATCAATTCTTTCTGAGTGCCCTGTCGGACTAATCGGGGACGATATTGAAAGTGTCGCTCGCCGCATGAGTGAAAAACTTGAATTGCCGGTTGTTCCTGTTCGTTGTGAAGGATTTAGAGGGATAAGTCAATCCCTGGGTCATCATATTGCCAATGATGCTATTCGAGATCATCTTTTGGGTAAAGGGCCTGCTCGAGAAGTTGGGAAATACGATATTGGGATTATCGGGGACTACAATATCGGAGGAGATGCCTGGGCCAGTAAAAAGATTTTGGAAGAAATGGGCTTAAATGTCGTTAATATCTGGACAGGGGATTCTACCCTGGAAATGCTGCAAAACGGACATCTGGTCAAGCTGAACCTGATTCACTGCTACAGAAGTATGAATTATATCGCCAGACATATGGAAGACACCTATGGAACTCCTTGGATGGAATTCAACTTCTTTGGTCCTACTAAAATCCGGGAATCCATCCTAAAAATTGCCGCTCAGTTTGATGATTATATTATGGAAAAAGCTCAGCAAGTCTTAGCAAAATATGAACCTCAGATGCAAAAAGTCATTGAGACCTATCGACCCCAATTGGAAGGCAAAAGCGTAATGCTTTATGTAGGAGGGCTCCGCCCGCGACATATCGTGGGGGCCTACGAAGATTTAGGGATGGAGGTTACGGGAACGGGCTACGAGTTTGCTCATAGCGAGGATTACGAAAAAACCCTGCCTGCTTTAAAAGAGGGCACTCTAATTTATGACGATGTGACGGCATTCGAACTTGAAGAGTTTGTCATGAAGTTAAAGCCTGATTTGGTCGGATCAGGAATTAAAGAAAAATATGTTTTTGAGAAAATGGGGCTGCCTTTCCGTCAAATGCATTCCTGGGATTATTCCGGTCCTTATCATGGCTATGAAGGCTTCCCGATTTTTGCTCGGGATATGGATATGGCAATTAACAGCCCTACTTGGAAATCTATTAAAGCTCCCTGGGCTAAATAAAACAGGGCAGAAAGGATGTTAGACAATGGAAGCTTGTACTAAGGCAACAAAAAGTTGGCTGAATTCTGTAGAATACCGAGAAAAGAACTTTGCCCGTGAAAAGTTAGTTATCAATCCAGCCAAAGCCTGCCAGCCCCTGGGCGCCTTGCTTTGTGCCTTAGGAATTGAAGGATGCTTGCCCTTTACCCATGGTTCCCAAGGCTGCACAGCCTATTTTCGCAGCACCTTATCCCGTCACTTCCGAGAGCCCGTCGCTGCAGTCTCTGATTCGATGACTGAGGATTCTGCGGTCTTCGGCGGACAGGGAAACATGATCGAAGGTTTAAAGAATGCTTATACGGTTTATAAACCTAACGTCATCGCCGTCTTCACCAGTTGTATGGCAGAAGTTATTGGAGACGATATCAAGTCTTATCTGGGTAACGCTAAGGATCAAGGAGCGATTCCTCAAGAGCTGCCGGTGGCGTTAGCTAATACTCCCAGCTTTAAGGGATCCCATATAACCGGCTATGACACAATGCTCAAGGGTTTGATTGAATGTCTGGCTAAGCCCAGACAGGATGAAACCATTAATGACAGGCTCTATGTTGTCCCCGGTTTTGACACTTATCCCGCCAATCTCCGCGAATACAAACGGATACTGAAGACCATGAATGCACCTTATACTCTTTTACCGGATTCCAGTGATGTGGTGGATACTCCTAATTTAGGCACCTATGAATTGTACCCCGGGGGGACACCAATTAAAGAAATGAACGAGGCTCTAAATGCTGCAGGCTTCTTATTCCTACAGACTTATACTATCCCAACAACGAGTAAATTCCTGGCCGGTCTGGGAGTGCCAGTGGAAACCCTGGCGATGCCCATGGGAATTGCCGGAACAGACAAATTCATCGAAACCGTGGCTAAATTTACCGGCAAAGAGGTGCCTGATGAAATTACCAATGAACGGGGCCGGGCAATTGATGCCATGACGGACGCTCATCAATATATTCATGGTAAAAGGTTTGCCTTATTTGGTGATCCTGATATCCTGATCGGACTTGTCAGCTTCCTGCTGGAAATGGGAGGAATGCCGGTTCACATCGTTTGTACAAATTCTACTCCTTTATTTAAAAAGGCCATGGAAAAACTACTGGCCTCGAGCCCTTACGGTAAAGAAGCCACCCTTTACGCCGGCAAAGACCTCTGGCATCTTCGCTCCCTGCTGGTCACCGAACCTGTTGACATGTTAATCGGTGATGCCCACGGCAAATATGCTGCTCGTGATGCGAATATCCCCCTGGTCAGAATTGGCTTCCCGATTACGGATCGAGTGAATCTCCATCGTTATCCCATCGTAGGGTATTCCGGAGTCATTAATATGATAACTATGATCGCCAATACCTTTTTGGAGGAAAAAGACAGGGCTTCAACAGACACTTACTTTGAATTAATGCGATAAGAGGTCAGGGGACACACCTCTTCAAAGAGAAGTAATGATAAGTGGCTCAGAGGAATGTCCCCAACTGAAGGAGGGGTGCTTCATGTTTACCAATCTTACAAAATTGGATCTCAAAGATAAGCAATGCATGTCAGATGCCGGCTCCCCGAAGCTATGCATGAAGGCCCTACCTGGCGAAGGTGCAGAGAGAAGCTGCGCTTATGACGGGGCGCGAGTTGTGCTCATGCCCATCACGGATGTAGCTCATCTAGTTCATGGACCGATTGCTTGTGCCGGAAACTCTTGGGATAACCGAGGAGCCCGCTCCTCCGGTTCCCAACTGTTCAGACGGGGATTGACCACAGATATTATGGAAAAGGATGTAATCTACGGAGGTGAGAACAAGCTTAGAGAGTCAATCCTGGAAGTGGCAGCTAAGCATCATCCTAAGGCCATCTTTGTTTACGCAACGTGTGTCTCCTCCTTAATTGGGGATGATGTCGACAAGGTATGCCGGGATGTGGAAGCTGAACTGACCATACCGGTGATTTCGGTGAATTGTCCGGGTTTTTTGGGAGACAAGAATATTGGCAATCGCATTGCAGGAGAGGTTTTATTTGAGCGGGTTATCGGTACAGCGGAAAGGTCGGAAGAGAAAATCCCCCTCTCCATTAACCTGATTGGTGAGTATAACATCGCCGGAGATCTCTGGGGGGTGTTGCCTGACTTAAAGAATTTAGGAATTAAGCTGCAAACAGCGATTACCGGGGATGCTAAATTTGATGATATCCGGTCTGCCCATAGGGCAAGTCTTAATGTTTTAATCTGTTCCAAAAGTTTGACCAACTTAGTGCGGAAGATGGAAATTCGTTACGGTATTCCTTTTATAGAAGGGTCGTTTTACGGGATTCACGATACCTCCCAAACTCTGATCAATATTGCCAAGGCCCTCAATGATCGGGATTTATTAGAAAGAACCTTAGTCTATGTGCAAAAGAAGGAGGAGGAAACCCGGGGCGTTATTGCCGGATACAAAAAGCTGCTTGAGAATAAACGGGCAATTTTATTTACAGGAGGAGTTAAGACTTGGTCCATGGTGTCTACCTTAGCCGAATTAGGAATTAATATTTTGGCAGGGGGGACTCAAAACTCAACCCCGGAAGATTTTCAAAGGATGAAAGAATTAATGGATCCCACGGCTCAGATTATCGAAGACACAAGTTCGGCGGGCTTTCTCAAAATCATTGCTGAGAAGAAGCCGGATCTCATCGTTGCCGGAGGGAAGACCAAGTATTTGGCCCATAAGACAAGAACTCCTTTTCTGGATATTAACCACGGCAGAAAGCTTCCTTATGCCGGATATCAGGGGATGATTACCTTTGCGGAAGCATTAACACGCACCGTGCTCAGTCCGGTTTGGGGCCACTTAAAAGGGGATTTTCCGCCAAGAGAGGGTGAACTGCAAGATGACAAAGCTCAGACATTATAATGGAAACCCACAAAAAAACAGTCCTGCTTTAGGTGCCACTCTGGCTTACCTGGGCGTCAACGGTCTACTTGCGCTACTTCATGGTTCTCAAGGGTGCTCTTCCTTTATTCGCTTGCAGCTTTCCAGACACTATAAAGAACCCATTCCCCTTAATTCAACAGCTCTTTTGGAAGAGTCGGTAATCTTTGGAGGCTGGGAGCATCTGAAAAAGGGCATTGCAGTGGCTGCTGATAAATACAGGCCCCAAATCATAGGAGTTATGAGTTCCGGGCTCACTGAAACCTATGGGGATGACATGGTAAGTGCTCTGGCAAGTCTGCGAACGGAACGACCGGATCTACAGAGTCTGCCGGTGGTCTTGGCCGGAACACCTGACTATATCGGTTCGATGCAAGAGGGTTATCAGCGAACGGTGGAAGCCTTGCTTATGACCTTGGCGGGACAGTCCAATTATGGGCCAGGTAAGTTTGAGGGTATCCCAAAGGCAGATGGGGCTGAAATCCCTTCAGTAGTACTTTTGCCCGGTTGTCATCTGACTCCCGGGGATGTTGATGAACTTAAAGACATTGTCAGCAGCTTTGGCTATAAGGCGATTACAGTTCCGGATCTTTCGATTTCTCTGGACGGGCATGCGGAACTGGAGGCGGCTCCTGTGGTTCAAGGAGGAACGCTGCTGGAAGAGTTCCAACGTTTACCGGAATGTAAGGCTTGTTTTTCCTTCGGCTTAAGTATGGAGAAGTCCGGCGAGTTTCTGAAGAACACCTTTGGAGTTCCTCATGTTAATTTCCCATCCTTAACGGGCTTAACAGCAACGGATAAATTCATCCTGACTCTGGCGGAAATCTCGGGTAAGGAAATTCCGGAGAAGCTTCTCAGGCAAAGAAGCCGCTTGCTGGATACCTTGGCAGATTATCATGACGCCTTGGGAGGGCAAAAGGTGGCCATAGCTTTAGAGATGGATCTTTTGTATAGTCTGGGTTCCTGTTTAGTGGAGGTGGGTTCGGAAATTTCTGTAGCTTTAGCGGCATCATTGGGAGCGGGTAACACTCCGGCTCTGCCAATCCCCATTGAAGTGGGGGATCTGGAAACCCTTGAGGAAAGGGCTGGGCAGAGTAATCTGATAATCGCCAATTCCAACGGTCGTCAAGCTGCAGGGGTCCTTAAGATTCCTCATCTTAGAGCAGGGCTGCCGGTCTTTGACCGGGCCGGTTATCCACAAAAATGCTGGATTGGATATCAGGGAACACAGTTATTTCTCTTTGATACTTTAAATTCATTAAGTTAGAAAGGGCCTAAGGTTAAAGGTATAAATAGGATGACAAGGACGAAAAGCAATTTAAATGAAGAACAAATTGCTGGTATGACGCCAGTAATCAAGAAGGTAGAAGGAGACAATATGGTTTTCGAGGAGGGTCAAGGTATGTTAATAGCCTTTGCCAGCAGCGACGGAAAAACAATTAACTCGCATTTTGCTTCATCCCCAGCCTTTGAAATGTATAAATTCACAGACGGCCCGCAAGGAGTTATCCATACATCTCTTAAGGCTGAGGATATGGAAGAATCCGAAGATAAGGTTGACGTTCGGATCAAAATGCTTAACCGCTGTTCAATCGTGTATTGCACTCAGATTGGTGGTCCGGCAGCGGCCCGGCTGGTTCAAAGTGGGATTCATCCGTTAAAAGTGCCGGAAGGAACTCCTATTGAAGAGGAATTAATCAAGGTCAATAAATTACTGCAATCCAAGAGACTGCCACCTTGGCTGCAAAAGAAATTAGGAAGTGTTAATAGTTGAGAGACATCTGTATAGCACTGTAGGCAGAACAGATTACCGAGTTTATGATGTGATTTTTGGAATTCCTCGGAATTGATTATTGGAAGTTGAAGCAAAGGCCAAAGATTTATGTTAAAGGGGATGAGCGTTGCTTGAGTGACATTGTAATCTACAAAACTTTTGGGGAAATGCCCTGGACACCACAATACGTCGAAGGAATTAATAAAGCTGTGTGTTTAGGATGTGGGCGATGTGTAAAGCTTTGTGGGCAAGAATGCTTGGGGATAGAAAGCTTTGAAGATGATGAAGGGACAGAGCGCTATGTTGCTAAGATTGTCAACAAGGATCAATGTATCGGTTGTCAAGCTTGCGGCAGAGTCTGCGTTCGTAAAGCGTATACTTTTAAACCAAAATCTGCGTAATTAAAGTGACCTGCAAAGCGCCGCCGATAGATAGCCAGGTGTGCATGATGACAACAAATAAATATCAAAGTGAGAGGCATGGAACCGGATTACAAAATAGATGAACGATGGGAGAGATTAATATGCATAGAGAATGCAATCATGCAAACATGGCCGGCCCAAATTTAAATCAAGGACATCCTTGTTTCTCACCTTCCGGGCACGGGAAAACAGGTCGAATACATTTAGCAGTAGCTCCGGAGTGCAATATTTCCTGCAATTATTGTGTGCGTAAATTTGATTGTGCTAATGAGTCCCGTCCGGGAGTAACCAGTAAGGTTATTAATTCAGATGAAGCCATTGAAACAGTCCTTAAGGCAAAATCCTCTGCCATTGGATCGCAATTAACGGTTGTAGGAATTGCCGGACCGGGAGAACCCTTAGCTAATGAGGAAACCTTTAAAACTTTGAGGAAGGTGAAAGAGAATTTCCCGGATATGATTCTTTGTTTGAGTTCCAATGGGCTTCTCTTACCGGAAAAAATAGCTGAATTAGTGGATATTGGGGTTTCTCATGTTACTGTGACGATTAATACTCTGGATGAGCAGGTGGGGTCAAAGATATACAGCCATGTGCGTTGGCAAGGGAAAACTATGATTGGACCCAGTGGGGCCAGGGTGCTGATCCATAATCAATTACTTGGACTGGAGCTGGCAGCCAAAGCCGGAATGACTATAAAAGTTAATACGGTGGTTATGCCGGGTATCAATGAGCATTTATTATATAGTTTGGCTTTAGATGTTAAAAAGAGAGGAGCCCATATCCATAATTTGCTACCCTTGATACCGCAAGGGAAACTTGCTCACAAAGCAGCCCCCCCGATTGAATTGATCAAAAATTATCGCAGCGTTCTGTCCTCTATTCTCCCGCAAATGATGCATTGTCAACAATGCCGTGCAGATGCCATCGGCTTAGTCTAAAAACTAAAAAGGAGTTATTTAAGATGGAGCAGCGGGTGTTATTATGTGATACAACCTTAAGAGATGGTGAGCAAGCTCCGGGAGTTTCATTTAATGGGCCGGAAAAAGAAATGATTGCCCGGGCTTTGGCAGATGCCGGTATCGATGAGTTGGAAGTTGGAGTCCCAGCCATGGGCAGCGTGGAAGCTAAGAAAATTTCTCAACTGGTGGCTTTGAACTTGCCGGTGCGTTTAATTACTTGGAATCGAGTTGTTCAAGCCGATCTCCTGGCCAGTTATCGAACGGGAGTTGAGGGAGTTGCGATTTCCCTTCCCACCTCAGAACAGCAAATTAAGCATAAGTTAAGAAAGGACAGAGGTTGGCTTCTTGAGCAAATGGGTCAATGTGTAAGTGAGGCTAAAAAAGAAGTCGGTTATATTGTGCTGGGACTGGAAGATGCCAGTCGAGCAGATTTAGATTTTTTGCAAGAAATTATTGTTGAGGCTGAGAAGTTAGGAGTTGATCGAATTCGATTTGCAGATACCTTGGGGGTCATGGAACCCTTGAATGTTTTCTTCAACCTTCAAGATTTAGCCAGATCCTCAAAGATTCCTTTGGAATTCCACGCTCATAACGACTTAGGGATGGCCACGGCTAATTCTCTGGCCGCAGTCCAGGCAGGTTTTAAAGCAGTCAGTGTCACAGTAGGAGGTTTAGGGGAGAGGGCGGGAAATTCAGCCCTGGAGGAGGTGGCGGTTGCCCTGAAATACAGTCTCAAGCAAGAGGTGAAGCTGGATCTTAAACGGTTAAATGCAATTGCTTTAATGGTTAGTTCCGCCGCCGGCCGTGTAGTTCCACGGGCCAAACCTATTATTGGGGCGGACGTCTTCACCCATACTTCATCGATTCATATTGACGGAATCCAGAAGGACTTTGCTAATTATCAAACCTTTCCACCGGAAAGTGTAGGCAGAAAGCATTCTACCTCCTTTGGTAAACAGACCAAGTTTAAGAATGTGGTATGGCTCCTGAAATCCAGGGGAATGGCCCATGATCAAGAGACTGTGAATCAACTGCTAAATAAGACCCTTGATAAAATAGATCAGTTAGATAGACCTCTGGAGGAAGAGGAAATCCTAGGAATTGTGTTGAGCTCATGATAGAACAAAAGATGCGACAAAAACCTTCTTTTAAGCACTAAGCTTGTAAAGAAGGTTTTTGTCATTTAACCGTTGAATTGGACAATTGAACCCTATTTTTTCGAAAGTGCCCAGACCGGTTATTACAATAATCATGAAATTGTTGTTCTCAATGAACCATAGAATTTGAAACGTAAAATTATTGGAGTTATACTTGTCTTAATTGGAGTTGCCTTGCTGAAGCTTTTCTATTATATAATGAGGAAATTACCGAATTAGAGAGGGGTCAAAAAATTAATGGGAAAACTCGTTGAATGTGTGCCGAATTTTAGTGAAGGTCGTCGTCCAGAGGTGATTGAGGCTATTGTATCCGAGGTCAAGCAGGTCAAGGGGGTAAAGCTGCTGGATGTTAAGCCTGATGCCAGTCATAATCGTACAGTTGTAACCTTTGTGGGAGAGCCCCAAAGTGTTAAGCTGGCAGCCTTCAATGCTTGTGCCAAGGCTTGCGAATTAATTGATATGGAACAACAACAAGGAGGGCATCCCCGGATTGGGGCGACGGATGTAATTCCCTTCATACCGGTCAAAGAGGTCAGCATGGAGGAATGCATACAATTAGCTAATGAGCTGGGTTCAGAAATTGCGAGTAAGCTGGATATTCCTGTCTACTTATACGAAGAGGCTGCCCGAGTTCCCGGCAGAAGGAGGCTCCCTGATGTGAGAAAAGGAGAGTACGAAGGGTTAAAAGAAGCGATCAGCCAACCGGAACGCCATCCTGATTATGGGCAGCCGAAGATGCATCCTACCGCCGGAGCTACGGTCGTTGGGGCACGACAGTTTTTAGTGGCCTATAATATTAATCTGGGTACTAATGATCTCAGTATAGCTAAAAAAATTGCTGATTCTATCCGAGAGGTTAAAGGCGGGTTCAAATATGTTCGAGCCATGGGAGTGATGTTAGAGGATAGGGATGTGGCGCAGGTTTCGATTAACATGGTTAATTACACCGGCACACCTTTGTACCGAGTTTTCGAGACGGTAAAATCCGAGGCCGCCCGATACGGCGTTAATGTAATTGGCAGTGAGTTAATCGGTGTGACTCCTATGCAGGCCCTTTTAGATGTTGCTGAGTTTTATTTACGCTTAGAAAACTTTGATCGGAAGCAGGTTTTTGAAGAAAACTTAGTTGAAGACTGAAATGGGGGAGAGAATATTGTTAATTGACAAGAGAGTCACTGAATTTGTGGAAGAGTTAGGAAGCAATTCGCCGGCTCCCGGAGGCGGAAGTGCGGCGGCCTTAGCCGGATCGTTAGGTGCAGCTTTAAGTCTAATGGTTTGTAATTTCACAGAAGGTAAACTTAAATTTAGCAGTGTTCAAGAGGAGATTGTCCAAATAAAAGAAAAAGGAATTTCTTTAAAGAATCGTTTATTAGAATATGTTGATCTGGACACGGATGCTTTTAATGAAGTTATGAAGGCCTATAAATTGCCTAAGGAGACTGAAGCTGAGAAAGCTCATAGGTCAGAAAAGATCCAGGAGGCTACTATTCAAGCAACTCTTTTGCCCCTTAAAGTTGCTGAGGCTTGCGTAGAAGTCTTGAAACTATCCATCAGGGTCTTAACCATCGGAAATCCTAACACTGCCTGCGATGCTTCAGTATCTGGAGTTACAGCTTATGCGGGATTTCAGGGGGCAATTTTCAATGTTAAGATTAACCTGGGTTCTATTAAAGATGAGGAGTTTCTGCAGGATATTAAAGCTAGGATTATAGAGCTGCAAGCAGTGGCAGATAAGACTTATTACTTGATACTGGACAAAGCTAAAGAAGTCATAGGGTAAGGCAGGTTATTAGCAAGAGGCTGTCCGAAAACTTTTAAGTCTTGGTTCGCATTTGGGGACTTCCTCTAAAATCATCAAAGCAAAAGAGGTCTCTTCCACTTAACTGTGGAACAGACCTTTTTTATAATTTAGGGTTAATTTATAAATTATAGAATTTAGAATATAAATTTTTAGATTGTCTTAAATATAAATAATGGTTATCGGTCAAAATGGATTTAGTCCTACATATTTGGGCATGAAGTGTCGGATAGTCTCAATTCATTTCTGCTATTCTATTCTTGAAAGGAGGTCAGAACTATGGATTTGCTGAAAAATATGAATGGAGCCCTTGAATATATTGAAGAAAACCTTACCGAGGATATTGATTTTAAGGAAGTAGCCAGGCTGGCTTTTTGCTCTGAATATCATTTCACACGAATGTTTTCCTATCTGGCAGGTGTTACTTTATCAGAGTACATCCGCCGCAGACGCTTAACTCTCGCTGCTTTTGAACTGAGGAATGGGAATTCAAAAATTATCGATCTTGCCCTGAAATATGGCTACAGTTCTCCGGACTCTTTTACAAGAGCATTTCAAAACTTGCATGGGGTAACACCGTCAGAAGCTAAAAACAATGGCCAATCATTAAAAGCCTTTCCAAGGATGACCTTCCAATTATCAATTAAAGGAGGCAATGAAATGAACTATCGCATCGAAGAAAAAGGGGATTTTCACATAGTAGGTATTAAAAAGAGGGTTCCGATAATATTCCACGGGGTTAATCCGGAAATTGCCGCTATGTGGCAAAGCTTAAATATGGAGAAGATCAATCAGATGAAGGCTCTTTCCGATATCGAGCCCTTAGGTCTGATTAGTGCCTCCGTGAATTTCTCCTCCGGACGAATGGAGGAAAAAGGAGAGTTGGATCATTATATAGGGGTGGCAACATCTCAGGAATGCCCGGAGAACTTGATCCAACTTGATGTTCCTGCTTCAACTTGGGCGGTATTTGAAGCAGTAGGGCCCTTCCCAGAAACTTTGCAAAACATTTGGGGGCGGATTTACTCCGAGTGGTTTCCATCCTCAAACTATGAACAAATTCAAGGGCCGGAGATCTTATGGAACGAGCATAAGGATGTTAGTTCACCAACATTTCGAAGTGAGATATGGATACCTGTATTAAAAAAGAAATAATTCCAGTGATTAGAAGTTTCTTATTTAGCCAGGAAAAAACAGCCTTTGGCATCACAAACCCTGCCCTTGGAGTTGAGGTCAAATTATGCAGCGCTGCATAATTTGACCTCTTTTCCCGACGGAGGAGTAACGCACGGATTCAGTCAGGAAGTCCAAGAGCTATTATATAAGTACAAACTATCATGTTTCACATAATAGGGCCGGTTAGTGGGTCCTTTTATGTTATGAAGCCTGATTATGCCATGTTTACTCAGGAAATCTTGCGAAAAGCCCCTCTTAGCTGTTATAATTAGTGTTTAGAATATCTAGGTTTCAATTTTAAAACTTGATTATAGAAATGAGGGCAGGAACTTGGCGCAAGCTTCACAACGTATCCGTAATTTTTCGATTATTGCACATATCGATCATGGTAAATCTACTTTAGCTGATCGACTGATTGAATATACTGGGGCTTTGACTAAGCGGGAAATGGAAGCACAAGTCCTAGATTCCATGGATTTAGAACGTGAACGTGGAATTACGATTAAGCTGCAGGCAGTTCGCTTAAGTTATCAGGCTCAGGATGGTGAGGTTTATGAGCTTAATCTGATTGACACTCCGGGCCATGTGGATTTTACCTATGAGGTATCTCGTAGTTTAGCTGCTTGCGAAGGGGCCCTATTAGTTGTCGATTCCGTTCAAGGAATTGAGGCTCAGACTTTAGCAAATGTTTATTTGGCTTTAGAAAACAACCTGGAGCTGATCTCGGTTATTAATAAGATTGACCTGCCTAGTGCCGAGCCTGAACGTGTGAAGCAGGAGATCGAAGATGTTATTGGCTTGGATGCCAGTGAGGCTATTCTAGCTTCGGCAAAAACGGGAATCGGAATTGAGGAGATCCTGGAGAGAATTGTGACCATGGTGCCACCTCCTCAAGGAGATGATGAAGAGCCGCTGAAAGCCTTGATCTTTGACTCCAAGTTTGATGCCTATAAAGGTGCCATTTCCTATGTCAGAATTGTTGAGGGAAGAGTTGCTAAAGGGACAAGAATGCAGATGATGTCCACCGGGAAATCCTTCGAGGTAACTGAGGTTGGGGTTTTTGCGCCTTCAATGCGTATTGTGGACGAACTTAAGGCTGGTCAAGTTGGATTTATTGCCGCCAGCATCAAAAACGTTAAGGATACTCAGGTGGGGGATACCATTACCGATGCAGATAATCCGGCAGCTGAACCTCTTCCCGGATATCGAAAGGCAACCCCCATGGTCTTTTGCGGGCTCTATACTGTCGAGGCGAGCGATTATAATAAACTGCGTGATTCTTTGGAAAAGCTCCATCTAAACGATGCCAGCTTGATTTTTGAACCGGAGACTTCCGTGGCTTTAGGCTTTGGATTTCGCTGCGGCTTCTTGGGGCTGTTGCACATGGAGATAATTCAAGAACGGTTAGAACGGGAATATGATCTAAATTTGATCACTACGGCACCGAGTGTAATTTACAAGGTTAATACTGTTCAAGGGGAAGTATTGAATATTGATAACCCCTCCAATCTTCCGAAAGTTGATCAGATTGTCAGTATCGAAGAGCCCATTGTTAAGGCTACTATTTTGGTTCCGTCTGAGTACGTTGGCGCGATTATGGAACTCAATCAAGAAAAGCGCGGAGCCTATTGTAATATGGATTATGTCTCAACGAGTCGAGTAAAGCTGACTTATGAGCTACCCCTAAGTGAGATAGTTTTTGATTATTTTGATCAATTAAAGTCACGAACTAAAGGGTATGCGTCTTTGGATTATGAACTATCCGGCTATAAGGAAACAGATCTTGTTAAAATAGATATCCTCTTAAACGGGGAAATGGTGGATGCCCTTTCGTTTATCGTGCACCGTGCCAAGTCCTATAATCGTGGCAGGAAGCTTGTAGAAAAGCTCCGGGGTATTATTCCAAGGCACATGTTTGAAATTCCTATCCAGTCTGTAATTGGCAGTAGAGTTATTGCTCGTGAAACTGTTAATGCCATGAGAAAAGATGTCTTGTCTAAATGCTATGGGGGAGATATTTCCCGAAAACGAAAACTCCTGGAAAAGCAAAAGGCTGGGAAAAAGCGTATGAAGCAAGTGGGTAACGTGGAAATTCCCCAAGATGCTTTTATGGCCGTATTGCAGATTGAAGACTAGAAGAAAGAGTGTGTACGCCTATGCCGTCCTTATACGTTCACGTCCCATTTTGTCTCCAAAAATGTGACTACTGTGGATTTTATTCGCACTCACTTAAAAACTCATCCCCGGATCTTATCTCTGTGTATTTAGAGGGCTTAGAAATAGAGATGGCAAAGAGGCAAAAAGATACCCCTCCAGGGGTGTCTTCTCTTTTTATTGGAGGCGGTACTCCAACTATATTGAGTGAGCGGCAGTTAGAAGGGTTACTGGGAATGATTCAACGGTATTTCCCCATGAACCCAGAAGTCGAACAAACAATGGAAGGGAACCCGGGGACTATTACAGCTGGAAAGGCCAGGCTTATCCGGGATTTGGGGATCAACAGGTTTTCATTAGGGATTCAGAGTTTTGATGATGACTTGTTGCGTAATGTAGGGCGTGTGCACACTGCTGTAAAGGCCCGTGAGGCCATTGCCCACTTGAGATCGGCAGGATTTGAAAACCTCAATCTCGATTTGATGTTTGGCTTACCCGGACAAGGTCTGCAGGACTGGCAGGCATCCGTGGAGGAGGCCCTCTCCTATTCACCGGAGCATCTTTCCCTCTATGGGTTAATGCTGGAAGAAGGAACACCGCTTTTTGAACAATATGAGGTAGGTAATGGTATTAACAATACTAAGGGGGCCTCGCTCCGCAAGCAGTCCTTTCGATTAGAGCAAAAGGTTGAGGAGGGTTGTTTAAAAACACTTCCGAGTGAGGATCAGCAGGCTGAGATGCATGAATGGGCGGTAAGACGTTTAGGTATGGAGGGTTATCGGAACTACGAAACTTCAAATTTTGCCCTTCCCGGATATGAGTGTCGCCATAATTTAGGATACTGGCGGGG
>JGI2924J29684_1078559_pt1 | contig 65913 bp, 50 predicted proteins | sample BenlonsequencITS_FD_29684 | JGI IMG/M metagenome (IMG submission 29684) | reverse complement strand
TCCTACTCAATTCAATCCTGGTATAAGCTGTTTCGGGTTTGTAATCCCGTGGAGACTTGTTTTGATTTCGTACTTTGTACGCCGTACTTGATACTTAAGTCTAACTACTAGATACTTTGCTCTTGGCTCTTTTTTCTTTACTCTTTCCAAATATAATGCACTAGTCTGGAGACTTGTAGGAGTCTGGGTCTCAGTCTGAAGACTAAGACCAGGTGGAGACTAAGACCAGGTGGGTACTTGGCTGAATGGCTCAGTCCGTCACTTTGGTATCCATGTCGATTTTCATGTCCATGAGCATCCCTTCAGGTAGTTGCTCATTTTTCTGAATTTCGACCTGGCCGTCCAAGTCCTGCTTGAGGTCAATGGCTTTGATCCAGCCAGTGGTCGCATCTAAGGTAAAGGTCGCCTGTAAGCTTCCATCTACATCATATTTCATGGGAAAAGGCATTAGATTTTGAGCAGTTTTTTCACTTTCTCCCATATCGGTATGGCCAGTCGCTTCCAAATAATAACGGCCATTTTCTTCTTTGACGTAAGTATAGGTAATCGTATGGTCGGCATCCACCCCGTTCATGGAAGATGTAATGGAGGCATTCCACGTATCTCCGGGGGCCACTTTATTTTCAGGAAAGATAGGACTCGTCAGCTGTAGGTTGCCTAGCATGCCATTTTTACCAAAATTCTGCTTCATCTGGGCTTTTACCTTGTCCAACTGATCATCACCAAGCTCCGCAGCTATCTCGTCCACTGCCGATGAAAAGGCTTCGTCCATGCCGCTTACTTCCAGGATTTTTCCTTTATTGTTCATTTTGATGGTAAACGGCTTATCGGCCATCCTTCCAAACATCTTACTCAACGGGTTGCTGTCGGGTTTGTCCGCATCTTCAGAGCTGATCGCCATGTTCATCATCGGCATGGTCATTTCCATGCTCATCCGCTCAAACTTGGCTTCCATGATGTAATAATCATTTTCTTCCGCCACTACCTTCAAGGACATATCGCCCACAATGCCCATGTCAATATCAATGGTGTTTTCACCAAAAACCTGACTAATATGGGAATCCATGGTGGATTTTTGGTAATAGGTATCGCCTTCGGCCAAATCAAGTTGTAAAAGCACTTTTTTGGATTGACAGGAAGCCATCAGCACGCACAAAAGCAATAAAAGATGGTGGTTTTTCATAACGTTCAAAAAGGATTTTAATTAAAAATTATTTTTGGCAAGTTAAGGATTCTTTTGCCGCTTCGGCAGGGGATGGCCCACTTTTATGATGATCCGCTTTTATGCAGGAAGGTGGGGAGGTTAACATGTTGGAGGTTTTAAGGTTGGAAAATTACAAGATTGGAAAATTGGAAATTGCAGGACTAACCATGCCGTTCGGATTTTTATTTTATAGCTGACGCCTTACTCGTACCTTGTACTTTTCGTCCACTATTTATGTGAATTTTCACTATTTTTTTTGATCGGTTATTGGTGGAATGTCCACGGTCAACGGAGGCTGTGTAAAAAAAAACGGACTTAGATGTCATTCTGACGAAAGGAACCTGCCGGCCAGTAGGCGGGGAATCTCAAACCCCTGATCATCAGAATAAATTTATCCTACCGTAGAAATGACACGTTTTTACACAGCCTCAACGGTCTACTGTCCACTGCCGGGCATGGAAGCTCATCATTTCTCATTTGTGCTAAAATCTCATGTCTAACGTCTCAATACTCAAATCTAGCTACTTGATACTAATCATCCCTCGTTCTTCTTGTTAAGGTTCATTCCCGCATAAAATCCCAAGTCTTTTCTTCTCAGGATCTTGGTCCAAAAGGCAATCTGTCCGGTGTGGTAGGCAAAATGCTCCACAGCATGGATGACATTGCCTACGCCCGAATAATGATAGCCTTGAACGGTATATTTGGTCTCCAGGCTATTTTGATCCAGGCTTTGCAATAAATCCACACACTGGCCCACGGTGGCAGTTAACTTTTCGATCAGGGCTTGCTTATTCATGATTTTGCTGGCACTAAATTCAGCATCCCGGTCCCGCTCATCCTTGCGCTTGCCCAAAGCGGACAACAAATACTGCGTCAAGTTTCCACAAAGGTGCAAGACCAAATTCCCCATGCTGTTAGAGGCTTCATTGGGCTTTTCCCATACTTCATCTTCTGACAACCACTCCAAGCAACTAACGATCTTAGCGTTATTTTCCTCCAACCGAAATACAGCATGCTTGATGGTCTCTATTACCAATTTGTTATTTTCCATGGTTTTTAATCGTTTTGAGTTGTCTAAAGTGTTATTTTCTAGTAGCTCATCCTATATTTCATCGTTCCATTGATCCTTAAGCACCACTAACGTCATGCAAAACTTAACCCTTGTCAGCTGCTTATTGTTGTTAACTTTTTCATGTAAACAGCAGCGTACCGATGCTCCTGAAAAGCAATGGTACAAAGGCAACCTCCACACCCATTCTTACTGGAGTGACGGTGATGATTATCCCGAAATGATCATGGACTGGTACAAATCCCACGACTACGACTTCATCGTCCTCTCAGATCACAATGTACTGGCAAAAGGGGAGAAGTGGAAACGCATTCCAAAATCTCCTGTTCATGAAGGTGCTTTTGAGAAGTATTTAGAGCAGTTTGGGGAAGCATGGGTGGAGCACAGGGAGGACAGCGCTGGCAGGACAGAAGTGCGGCTAAAAACCTTGGAGGAATACCGGCCTCTTTTTGAGGAGGAAGGAAAATTTCTCATCATCCAATCGGAGGAAATCAGTGACAGCTTCGAGCAAAAACCGCTTCACATGAACGTGACAAATATCCAGCAAAAGATCGAGCCACAAGGGGGCACATCCGTAGCAGATGTCTTGCAGCGAAACCTGGACAAGGTAAAAGCACAGCGGACAGAAACCGGTGTTTCTATGTTTTTGCACATCAATCACCCCAACTTCGTCTGGGCCATTTCTCCGGAAGACATCATCCAGCTGGAGGGAGAACGCTTCTTTGAGGTGTACAATGGCCACCCGTTGGTGCACAACTACGGGGATTCCTTGCGCCCCAGCATGGAGGCACTTTGGGACAAGGTGCAAGTCGCTTATCGCCAAGACGGAAAGCCCTTACTTTACGGCTTAGCGGTGGATGATGCCCACAATTACCATGTGTTTAACGAAAAAAGCAGCAATCCCGGCCGTGGCTGGGTGATGGTAAAAGCCAAGGACCTTTCAGCAGCCGCGTTGATCGAAGCCATGGAAGCGGGGGAATTTTATGCCTCTACGGGCGTCACGTTGGATGCGGTCCAGTTTGATGGCCAGCAGCTGGAAGTCCGTGTGGCAGCAGAGGAAGGAATTGCCTATACCATTCAGTTTTTTGGCACTAAAAAAACTACTCCTGAAAAATATGGAATGCTTCTGCATGAGGTGAAGGGCACCCGTGGTACCTACAAGCTTCAGGAAGATGATCTGTACGTCAGGGCAAAAGTGATCTCCTCCAAACCCAAGCAAAATCCCTATCAAATCGGGGACAAAGAGGTGGCCTGGACCCAGCCGGTAGTAAAGAGATAAGGCAGGAAAGACGTAAAAATAGCGCCTACTTTCCCACTTAAGCTTGACCTAACACTTAAGCCTACCTGCCCGCCAATTGCCTAAACACCTCCAAATACTGCTCGGTGACATGGTCCCAATCGTACTTCTGGGTAAGCCCCTGACGGGAGGTTTGGCGGAGCTGAAGCATCGCTTCTGGGCTGCTTTCAGCCTTCTCCACCACTGCGACGATATCTTCCGTATCTTTCTGAAAATACCAGCCATGTTTCCCCTGCTGGAGCATTTCTTGATTAAAAGGCGTGTCCAGTGCGAGGATGGCACAGTCATAGCCCAATGCCTTGAGCATGGCAGGGTTGGTTCCCCCGTATTCATGCCCGTGGAAATAGGCATAACAGTTCCGGTACAGCGCTGCCAATTCCTGTTGGTCTTTGACATATCCTGTAAAAAGTAGCCGGTCATCGGGGATATTTTTGAGCCTTTCGGCAAATTCATCCTTGTAGGGAACGTCACCTACGACTACCAGTTTCCGCTTACTGGCAGATTTGGTGAAGCCTTCGATGATCAAATCGGCATTGTTATCGGGAATTAGCCGGCCGACGATCAGGTAATAACCTTCCTTTTCCAACTGCCATTTTTGGATCAGGGCAGGATCCGCCTGCAATCCCGGGTTGGAGCCGTAAGCAATGACTTTGGAAGGGGCTTGGAAGAGTTCTTGATAGACCCGCTGCATCTCGTCGGAGTCATTGATCAACTGGTCATAAAATTTCGTGGCCATCTTGGACGCCCAATAAAAGTACTTGCCGCCGATGCCTTTCCACTTTGGGCGGAGCCATTCCAGGCCGTCCACATTGATGGCAGTAGGTTTACGCATCATTCGGGAGATCAGCCCAAATGGGCCATTGCCGCTGTTGACCACAAAGATCACATCTGCACTGGAAAAGCAAGCATGGATCATACAGAAAAATGAATGGGTCAGCTGCGTAAAGCTCTTGGACTCGATGGCGGGCATATAGACCAAGTCGATGCCATTTACCTGCGGTGGCCGCTCCTTGAACAGGGACCGGTGACAGTAAACGGTCACCCGAACATTCTTTTTTACCAATCTTTCACACAGCTCCTTCACCATGGTATCGTACCCTCCATACACATAGGGATACCCCTTGGCTCCGAAAATGGCGACGTGAAGTGGTTTGTTTTGCATGTTCTTTGGCTTGGAAAATTTTAAGATTGAAAGATTGTTATATTGGTCAAAACACTCAAATCTTGTTACTTTATGGTTGGTCCACTGATTACACTAATTTTTTGCGTGTTACTGGTCACTGCTGGAAGGTCCACAGTCCACTGACGGTTCCAGTACTTCCAACCTCTTGGTTCTTTACTCTTTACTCTTGATTCTTTACTCTTGGTTCTTCACATTCATAACTTCCCTAAATACTTTTCCCATATTTTCCTTATAGGCTTCGATGGAGAAATGCTCGATCACTCTTTCCTGCCCTGCCTGCCCCATGGAATGCCGTTTGGAAGGGGATTCGATCAGCTCATCAAATGCAAGGGATGCTTTTTCTGCCTCATCCCAAGGCACCAAGTATCCCGTCTCACCATCGATGACCATTTCGGTAGCCCCGCCATGGGCAGTAGCGATGACCGGTTTGGCAGCGGCCATGGCCTCCAGCACAGTGGTGGGAAGAGGGTCGGGAAGGACAGAAGGCAGCATAAAGATGTCCAGTCCGCTCATGATCTTGGGGATATCTGTACGGTAGCCCAAGTTGGAAACTTTATCGGTCAAGCCATTGGCTTCCACCTTGGCATTGATTTCATCATAGAGATATTCGTAGCCCTCAAAAGCATCCCCTACCATGACGAAGTGAAGATGGTCATGCCGCGCGGCCAAGGCTTTGGCGACGTCCAGAAAATAGGGCTGCCCTTTCCAGAAATGTACCCGGGCGATCATCCCGATCAAAATGGTGTCCTTAGCAATCCCTAACTCGGCCTTCAGGTCGTAATGCGCTTCCTTGAAGGGAAGGTAGTCGATGCCGTTGTAAACCAGCTTCATCATATAAGCTGGTACATTGGGTTTCATGTTTTCAATTACTGCCTGGGAAACACAAAGGGCTAAATCCCCCGTATAGGTGACATACTTTTCGATAAATTTCTTGAACCAAGTTGGAGTGACTATAATTTCATGTATGTGCCAAATATGCCTCAGCCTTTTCTTTTTGGCTAACCAAGCACCTATCCAAACAGCAGCAGTATTGGAATAAACTAGCGATACGTTTTCTTTCTTGATTAATTTTGACAGTGCACCATTCGCCTTGTAAAGGCATTTTAATCGATTCAGGAGACCTTTTGGATTCATGTACTTCCGCCTCATAATGCCTAGTTTGACAATGGACACGGCGGTTCCTTTTTCCCTCAGCATAGCAGCTAATGGTCCTTCATCTGATAAGACAACGATGGATTGAAATCCACTTGCTTCTAGGGCATCTACCGTTCTGAACACACATCTACTTGCCCCGTACAGATCTGATGAACTGTGTAAGATCAAAGCAGTTTTCTTATTGATCATTTGCTGTTTTACCTGCTGATTTTTGCTCAAATCTAGTTTTTAAAAGTTTTGCGGGATTACCACCTACAATGGAGTAAGGCGGCACGTCTTTGGTCACCACACTTCCGGCAGCCACCACTGATCCTTTACCGACCGTTACTCCTGCCAAAATTATGGAATTACTGGCAATCCAACAATCATCCTCTATCTTGGCAAAGGACCTGGTCACCCCCTGTTCGATCATCGGGCTTTCGGTATCGTCAAAATTATGGTTCTCGGAATAAATGCTAACTCTGGGGGACATCATCACGTTATCACCGATCTCAATGTACCCCGAACATCCGATATAGGCATATGGGCCAATGCTGGAGTTGTTTCCGACTTTTAACCCCACTCCGGCTTCACCGCCGTAGAGATTGGTAGGCCGGATAATGGCATAACTCCCCACGGTCACTTTATCCCCAAATACAATGCCTTTTTGGGATAGACAATTGATCTCACAATTATCCTGGGCGATAAAATTCTTGCCTACAGACAGGTAGCGGGCTTGCCGGATCGTCACTCTTTTGCCGATCAGTAGCATTCCCTCGGAGGACTTAAACCACAACCTGCGGAAACACCCCCTAATAAACCATCCACTCATACGCCATAAGACTCCAAGAGTAGATAGACTGTCCCAATTCTCATCAAACCTGTCCGACAAGTCTATTCCTGTGAGGTTAGTAAGGGTTCGTTGGATAAAATTTGCCATGATGCTCCATTATACGACTTTTCCCACTACTGAAATAGGAGTGTTACTTTCTATAAATCACAAAAATGGTTAATTTTAATGATATGATTGATTTTTAACCATTAAACTTACACATGGCATGAAAAAATTAGGGCTTTTTATACTGATGATCCTTTGCTTGGGAACTGTGAGTTGTAGCAATGATGATGAACCAGACTTGATGCAAGTGCGAGAAGTAGCTTGGAACAGCATTGAAGAAGGAGAATTTGGCCGCGAATCGGTCGTTACCCCTTGGCAGGAGGCAGAGGTAAAAACCAAAGAGGGGAATTATGCAGTAACCTTCTATACCGAGCAAGACCTCTTACTCGGACCCATCATCGTGTTTGTCAATGGGGAGAGTTTAGAGGTTACCGGGCAAGCACCCAGGTATTGAGCAGGAATCTGTAAGATGGTAAAACGACGGGAATGTCTAATATTGTAGACATTCCCGTCGTTTAAGCGTAGACTTTTAATTAATTACGTCCGAGTAAAGGATTCGCTTCAGAAGGAAATTCGTCCAATTCTGCTCCTAAATCCCCTAAAGGGGACCTTCTTATTACCACTTCATAGAATAGGATGGTTTTAGGAAATGGAAAAAATCTTTTTCTTTAACCCTACTTTTAAGAGTAGGTCATACTTAATCGGACGACATCAACTTTTATGATACATCAATCTACTTTAATGAAAGTTTGGGGGCCTATACAGATACAATAGGCATTGGGTGGACATGTATCATTGCATGGTCCATAATCAAGGGTAAGCTCAGTACCTTGATTGGTGATTTCAAAAGTAATTTCTCTTGGCTCAACTGGTTCCGCAGGATCATAATCCACCAATTCTTCCATTGTACCGCACCCTGAAGGGTGATATAAATGTGCATAGCCTGACCCATCAAGAATCAATTTATCCCCCGATCTGGTATACGTCCCAGATGACATTCGATAATAACACGTCACTTCTCCACTTTCCGAATCACGACCCGTCACGCTATTTTCATAGGTGCCGTCTGCTCTGAAAATGAACGTTTCAACCGCATAATAATCTTCTCCTTCATTTGCCTCCTCATTGGAGTCTTCCCAAGTTCCCAGGACGATATTGGGATTATTATCTTCATCATCCTTACAGGACACGGACAAAACTAAAAAACAAACCAATAACAAATAAGATAATTTTTTCATGGTATAAAAGCTTAAAATTTGAAATGTTATACTCCCTGTACGTAAACCTAGCGTATAGTGCTACAGGAATCAATGGCATTATTGCCACTTATTTAAGTTCATGATCACTGAAGTAATGTACCTACGGCACATCGGATCATTCAAAGGGACCTTTCATAGTTACCAAGCTTAACCACCTACGGTGGAGGTTTGGGTATAGGGAGGCAAATAGTACCGTTTCCCACCACCATTCGTTACTATATCCACCTGTGCCATCGGCACAAAAGCTTGGTAACTTGAGGTCGGTTGATTTATCCACAATTGTGCCGGAGGTACAACACTATGCTCGAAGTACCTAGCTAAAGCAAGCTACTTACTCCTCAAAGCTGCACTCATTTTCTTCGGATTTCCATACCAATTCGATATCCGTCATCTCACTTACCTCGATGTCCAAGTCTTCCTGTGGCTCTCCTTCACAATTGAAAATTTTCTGGTCGATTAAACAATCTGGACAGCAAGAGGTGTTAAAATAATAAAAATCTCCTTCATAATATCCGCTGTGAATAGCGCTATATTTTCTATCGATTTCGGAAGATTCCATCTGAGCAATATATTCCTTCATCCATTCCAGTTCTTCCGTGGGGTTTTCTACACCACATGGAAAGGATACGGGTGTTTCCTCTTCCTTACAGGAAACCGATAAAACTAAAAAACAAGCCAAAAACAAATAGGATAATTTTTTCATGGTATAAAAGGTTAAAATTTGAAATGTTATACTGCCTGTACGTAAACTTAGCGTATAGTGCTACAGGAATCAATGGTTTTATTGCCACTTTTTTTTCTCGGCCAACGAAGTAATGAGCCTAAGGTGGATGGGTCGGTGAGAAGGAATGATATGGGGAGATAAATGCAGCAAGCACCTTTGACCATCAGCCTTTTATCCGCACTTGCCCGTTGCGTACTCGCCCTCTCATGCCCTGAGGGATGAAAGGCAGGTAACAGAGAGTAATGACTGTTCCTCATGTACCGGGGGTACAGCACTACAACATCCTTAAAAAACACTTCTCCAAGTCGTCTAAAAACCGCTGACCTCCAAAGCTCGCAAGTCGCTTATTCCCTTTTTCGATCAGGGATGTCCTTAGCGGAACGTCTTGTACTACGCGCCTCATCACTTCCGCAAAAGCATCTGCCGAGTGATCTCTAGGGTAGATCACGGCATCACCACCCACCTCCATCAAGGCGCCCTGCCGGGAGATAATCACGGGCAGCTGATAAGAAAATGCCTCTAGCACGGGCATCCCAAAGCCCTCACTACATGAAGGAAAGACATAAGCCGAAGCATGATGATAATAGCTTTCCAATACTTCTCGGCTTACAAAACCGGGCAGGATCACCTGTTCTTTTAAAGCTAATCGATCGATTTCTTGAAGCACATTTTCATAGTCATCCAAATCCCTCCGCGGTCCACGCTGACCTACCAAAACAAGCTTAAAATCTGGATAACCGCCCGCTTTCCGGAAGTGATCAAACGCTTGGATAAGGGTGACCAAATTTTTTCGCTTTTCCATCACCCCCACATGGAGAAAGTAGGGGGAGGCCAATGGAGATGGAACGTTAGATTCAGGTTTTGCCGCCACATTGGTAGCCGGATAAACCACATGAATGGGCAATTTGGGAAGGTCCAAATAGTGCTGAAGTTGCTTTTTTGAATATTCCGTGATGGTGACCACTTCTGCATTGGTACGAAGTGAAAATGACAGTAGTCCCAGAAAATACTTTCGCCAGTGGGGATTATAATGGTCAGGATTTTCCCAAAAAAAGGCGTCATGAAGTACTGAAACCTTCACTCCCCGAGCCCACAATGGAGAAAGGATATCTGGAGAAAAGACCATGTCACTACGATGCCAATACGTCAAAATAGGCAACACCACTGCTTTCCGTAAAAAATAAAGTAACTGAAAGAGCAGGTTTTTCCATTTAGGGGTTTTGCCTTTAAAGAAAGTGCTGGACTTAAGGGAAGAGTACTTCGGGCTGATAATATAGTCAAAAGGCCCATCCTTCCCACTACGCTCAGTGGCTTCGATCAAGGATTCGGTATATGTCCGAATACCCGTCTGTGCTACATGGAGGTAATAGATATCGATGAGAATCCTCTTTTTCATGCCCGCATGCTCTTAATTGTGCTGGAGGATTAATTGTCTATTGTAAGCGGTTTCATTGTAGGTTTTAACACTCAGCCCTATCATCCACCAACTTACCCAAGATACAAAGGCATACAATTCAGCATTCGCCGTAAATAATGGAAGCAAAAGCCCCACTTTCACTGTTGCTGCGACGAAGGCAATTCTGGCCAAATGGGTATCCTTGGAATATCGAAAAGCTTGTATGGCCGTCCAAATTCCCGTGGCCAAGATGGCAATGTATAACAACATTCCCAATACCCCGAGCTGAACGCCAAATATCAGAAACTGGTTTTCACCTCCAATTCTTAATTCATCTGTCACACCAGAGGCATTACCACTTGTGGCCAATCCAGATCCTAGGGGAGCGATCACCATTTGGTTAAAGGCCTCTATCCAAGCTAAAAGGTGCCCCATGCTAGATGCATTTTCAAAAGTCAGGGTATCCACTACGAAGTAATAAAATTCATCTGAGGAAAAATAAACGACATATATAACAAAGCCCAATATCAGCATTAACCCAAATTTGATCAATCCATAAAGCCTAAAAATCATCGCAATAAAACAAAGCATGATAAAGAAAGAAGCGAAAGATGCCCGGGATGCAGCAAAAAACAAACTGCCCAAAGCACAGACCATAATTGAGATAAACAGCCAAGACTGCTCTCGCTTAGACGTCAAATACCCGATCAACCCCACCGAAAAGCCGATCAAACATGAACTGGCCAAATCCAAAGGATCCGAGAAAAACGATGCCAGTCTCATCCCTGCGGTTTGCGTTTCAAACGTCCAAGTTAATCCATAATTCCCAGAGGGCTCTACATCATTAATGACACGATTATATAGGGCATATCCCGAAATATGCTGAAAGTGGAGGTGGGTGATTTTTTCAAAAATATTTAACCCAAATGCACTAACAAAAATGACCATAATCAACATAAACATGGTTCTGAACTCTCCGTCCTTTAAAGTAGTGTTCCTGCCAAAGAAGTACATTAACCCCATAATCAGGACATTCTTAAAGTAGATCGCTTTCGTCGTGAAATCGGCTGTTCCAATAGGAAGGATCAAGAAAATTGCACAGAGTAAGTAAAAGAGGAGGAACAGTTTGTCGGTAATCCTTAGCCGGTATGCATCATCAAAAATATTCTTTCGGTATAGGATAAAGGAAAGCAATGCCAATAACAGCACCAGCTCCTTCATATATTTAAAAACATTGGTTAGCAGCACTGAAGTGGTCGCTTGATAGGTAATGCTCAAGATCACCGTATAGGCAGGAAGAAAAAGGATCATAAAAAAAATCACCCATTCCCATTTGCCTTTGAAAACAATTTGATAAATCGTCACCATCAGCAAGGGTATGATATAGATCAGTACAATTAAAAAAAGCACAACGCGTAAATATAAATTTAAACGATCAACATTTTAGCGATAAGCCGTCACTGAGGCCTTTTCCCAACGCCCTTAATTTCTCCATTCTACGTCGAACCAGAAAGTAAAGGGCATATAGGGCCAGTTTAGCCAACTGGACGGGCCAAGCTACCAGTCCATGGGGAAAGCGAACGTGGTTTCGCAATTGGAACAGTTGGTTTCGGGTATTGAGGTAATGGACCTTGGGGCTTAGGACACCTTCTTTTCCCTTCTTTTTGGCTTTGGAAGAAGCGCCTGCCTCGTGGTAGATGACAGCAGCGGGAACCACGGCCAGGCCATATCCATGTTTCCGCATCCTCAAGGACCAGTCCACGTCCTCAAAATACGCAAAATAGTGCTCATTTAGCAGGCCTACTTCCCGGATTACCTCCGCCCTTGCCAAGATGCAGCAGCCCGTGATCCAATCCGTGGGATAGGGGGAAGAAAGGGCTTGTTTTTGGGTAATGGAGGTAGATCCACCGGTCCACCTATGGTACCTGCCACCGGCATTCCATACCTTTTCCCTATCGTGAAGGTAATACATCAGGGGCTGAACGGCCGCCAGCTTAGCATTGCCCTTAAGCTCATCCATCAAGTACGTCAAAAAACCCGGAACCACTTCGGTGTCATTGTTCAGCAGCATGATATAGGGGATGTTTCTTTCTAAGGCGTGCTTGATGGCCACATTATTGCCTCCGGTAAAGCCTAAATTTTGATCGTTTAGGAGATAGGTATGTTGCGGAAATTCGGCTTGTAGCCGTGCTGCGGATCCATCTTCAGAAGCATTGTCGACCACGATCACTTCCGCATCTTCCATTTCAGCGACTTGCAGTGATTTCAGGCAGTTCTTGGTATGCCCATAACCGTTCCAATTTAGGACGATAATGGCCACAGAAGGTGTCGCTTTTCCCATGGCCATCCTTTAGTAGTTTGGCGAGGCCAATTTCCACCCACTTCCCTTGTTTACCGTGACCACTGCTTCCAGGTCCTCCGCAAAAAAACCAAGGCGATTGCCCAAGTTGGCCAGTAGCCGGTATCCCTTATGCGGGCCAGAGAGGTCGTACGTTCGATAGCTATACTTTTTGACCTTCACCTCAAAATCATCACTCAGCATCTCAAAATATTCCTTGATCTCTCCTGCACTGTACTCTTTCCAGTGATGACCATAAGTCACGCTGTGATGGATCATCTCTACGCCAATTCCCACTCCTCGAAAACCCAACAGATTCTTCAATGTCCTGACATAGCCCGGCAGGCTCAAGCTATTTGGTGTGGAAATATAGATCAATCCACCGTCCTTTACCATGCCGTGAATGGCCTTCCAGAAGTTGATGGGATTAAAGGTAATATGCTCCATGATCTCCGTAAAAAGCACGATATCATAATGCTCTTCCTTTCCCGCAGGCACGGTCAAGGTGCTCAAATCATCTTCAATGATGGGATTAAGGCCATGCTTGGCAGCACGTTCCTTCACAAAGGGCAGCGACCAAAAGGCTGATACATCCATGCTGTCCACCGCACACCCCAATTCCTTCGCCAGGACGGAGGTATGCAGGTAATGGCTGCCGATGTCGAGCACTTTCAACTGTTTATGTTCTGCCTTTTTTCGAAGAAAATCATACACCCGGCCAAACCGCTTGTGGTGCACCTCAAAATAGGACATGTCCCCTTCATTGCCCGTGGCTGTAATTTCACTTTTCAGGGCTGCAATAAAGGCCTCTTTTTCAATCAAACTCATCTTTAGTGTTTTACGAGGCTGTCTCATAAATAAATAATCCGTCATCACGAGCGGAGTGAAGTGATCTCGATGTGCTTGCATTGCACGTATGACGAGATTGCTTCCTCCGATATCCATCGGAATCGCAATGACGAGGACTTATGAGACAACCTCTTTTCTTTTATTTGGGTGTATTCGTAAATATTGCCCCCGGATGCCATTACGATTATGTTTTTTAAATTCAATCTCGGTACACCTGCGATTGGTGCGCGATGGGCATTGGGGCTTGGTGACGGCTTACCGGACACCTCCTGAACAGCATGCATCGAAAATTATTCCCTATTTCCTTGGCTTACGGGGCGAGGGCTACCGGGCATTTCCATAAAACCCTCTGATCAGCTCAGGGCACTTTTTCAGGATAATCCAGCAGGTGAAAAGGAAAACAAACAATTCACTCATCACCATGGCCACGCATAATCCTACCGTCCCAAACAGGCTGGTGGCCGCTACTGTGCTCAGCAGCATCACCGTCAACATGATCCAAGAAGCGTTAAACAAGAGGTATTTCTTGTTGGCTATCAACAGCAAAACGGTATTGCCGGCATTTAAGCTAGCAATCATCGGCACCAAGACCAGTATTCGCAAATATAAAACGCTTTCCGGTAAGGGTTCTTTTGCCAAAAGCTGGATGATAAAGGGAGCCAATATCCAAATGATGCTCACCATCAGTCCGCAAAGGATCAGCGTGGTGGCATATACTTTTTTCATAAACCGAAAAAATCCCTGAACATCCGCTTCATAGAGTTTGGCGGCATTGGGATAAATCGCTTGGGCGATCAACGCCGGAACAATCCGCAGCACCAAGCTCACCCGCTCTGCCAAGCTGTACATGCCCAGCACTTCAGCACGAGCAAAGAAACTCAACACCACAATACCTCCATTCACCGCGATATGGTTTGCGAAGGACGACAGAAACAGGTAAATATTCTCCTTTAAGGAACCCATGATCCGCTGCCAACTGGAAAATGCCAGGGCAATGCGAAACTGGAAATGTACATAGGCGAGCAAGAGCAGGTTGATCAACACCGCCGACCCTCCAAAGAAGAAGTTCACCCACTTGGCATCTGCTGGACCTTGGATAAACAAGACGATTCCCGTAAGGTAAAGCAGCTTGCTAAAGACATTTGCAGCGGACACCAGCTTCATCTTTTCCATCCCCTGAAAAAACCACACCGGTAAGGTCGCCTCTGAAAAGAGCATCAGCAGGGAATACAGCAAGATCACCTGATATTCCGGAAACAAGCCAAAGCCCTTCACGGCCACCAGGAGTGACACGCTCGCCAGCAATGCCAACACCAACTTACTGGAAATCACGCTGGATAGGATCGCCGAAAGGGCTTTTCTGTCTTTTTGGTTCAAGGCCACATCCTTGGGACCGCTCAGGTTATAGCCAAAGCCCACAAAGACATTGGCAATCAAAATAACCGATAGGGCCAAGCTCACCAACCCAAATCGATCCACGCCAATGGACTGGATCAACAGCGGCATGACAATCAACGAAATCAGGATATTGGATGATTGGATGATCAGCAGAAAAATAAAATTCTGGACAGACTTGTGCCGGACAAGTTGTGAAAAAGGAATGGTAATGTACTTTTCGATCATCCTAAAGGGTTGGAAGATTGGATCTCATATCTCAAGACTCAAGACTCAAATCTACCTACTAGCTTCTCTAATATTCGCCTGATAAAGCCGGGTGATATACAGGTAAAAGAGCATAAGAACAAAGGCAATAACTCCACCGGCTACGATGCCCACGTACCATTTTAGCTTGCTTTCTTCCAAAGGATAGCGGGGCCGGTCGATGATCTGGATAAGGGGGGAATTGTTACGGTGATTGATCTTGGCGACTTCGAGGTTTTTGATAATCTCTTCGTAGGCACTGCTGGATACACGGATATCCACCTGCTTGCGTTCTGCATCCACCACTGCCTGTTGCATGAGGGGATTGGGGTTGGGACGCTTGTCCTGCAGCTTGGCATATTCCTGGAGGTCATGGTCCAATACTTTGCGGACGCTATCCGCTTGGGATTGGAGGATTTGAAGGTTTTCGGCGGTCTTTTTGGTCTTGGTTTCGAAGTAAAACTGGTTGACATTCTCGACCAGTTTTTCATTATAGGCCTTGGCAAAGGACTCATCCTTGGAAGTGGTCGTCACCTTGATGATGCTGAGCTTACGGTCTGGCTTGTCCACACCCAGTTCGCTCTCTCGAATAAGCTGGGCGATTTCTTTCATGACACTGTCCTGCTCCACGGAAAAGGCTTCTCTGGGCAAGTTAAAGTCCAAGGCTTCAAAATCCACCTTATCCGCCCATTTATCATCTAGCTCATGAAATGAAATGTACCGTTCTACCAAGCGCTGACCATCGATGTCCTCTGCAGGGCTGAGCAAGGTCTTGATGAGCATATTGTCCGAGCGGTAAAGTTCCATGATATTGTCACCTTGGAAGAGTCCGCTGCTGCTTCCCAAGGAACCCAAGTTGATGCCTGCCAAGCTGGCCAATCCGGATAAACTTCCCATACTGCTTCCACTGGATTCTTCCAGAACGAAAGAAGTAGCGGCGGTGTACTTTGGCTTTTTCAGCCATGAAGCGACTAAGCCCAGTACGGCACCTACCAAAACGGCCAAGATGATGAGCCTGGCTTTGCTCCGAAAATAGTGCAACCAGCCCTTTCCACGAAGGATTAGCTCGCGGAAGGTAATTTTATCGTCGATGATGTGCTTTTGATCTGCCATTAGTTTCCTGATCCGTTGTTAAAGTTGATCTGGGAGATGACCAGTGCCAACGTGGCCAATCCAGAAGTCAAGCCGATGATTTCACCGATCCTTAAGGGCACCCGAGGGCCCTTGGAAGGCACAATTACCTCTGATCCAGGAGCCACCTTTGGATAGGATTTGAGCCCTAGGAAGCTTTTGGTACGTGCCACTTCGCCATTGGCATAGACCACGTAGGTCCGCTTTCGCTTGGCCCTGCTGTCAAAACCACCTGCCCGGTCGATATAGTACTTCATGGAACGGCCATTTTCATAGCGAACGGTCGTAGGATAGATAACATCCCCGCGCATGCGAACCGTCTGTAGCTGCTTGGGCACGCTGATGATGTCACCTTCTTCCAAGATAAGGTCAAATTTTGACCCTGGCTGTTCCATGATTGCCTCCAAATCGATGGCGATCGCCTCGGTTTCTTTGATCTTAATCGAAGTACCTTCTCCTTGGCTGATATCATGGAGGGTTTCTTCCCGGCTTTGGGCAATGAGGCTCCTTCTTTCCTCTTCGGTCATTCCCCGCTTGGTCTCTTGCGCCAGTCGGTCCATTTGGCGGGCTTGGGCCTCCGACGGATCTTGGCTGATGATGCGGTCCAAAAGCTTTTCGAGGTGCTTTTGTCGCCTGTATTGCTCCGATTCGGTATTGAAATATTCTGTCCTGCGGATCAAGGTGGCACCAGCCGGATAAGCATAGCCTGTCAGCCCACCTGCACGGCCAATGACGTCTGAAATACGCTCCTCAGTATCTCGAAGGGCAAACTCCCCTGGTGCATTCACCTGGCCTTGTACCTGTACAATGCGCTCCAATGCAAAGTTGGGCTTGCGGCGGACGATGAGGTTATCATACGGTTTCAGGGAAATGGCATTCCCGTCAATGGCCAATCCATCCTGTAAATTCACCGGGATAAGCTCCGCAATTTCGCCGTTTTCTCGCCCATCCTGGATTCTTCGGGCAATTTCCACATCTTGGCGGGAAGCCGACTCGGTAAAGCCACCGGCCTGCTGGATCAAGTCTTCGGCGGTCATTCCCTCGGAATAAGGATAAATCCCTGGATCCCGCACTTCTCCGGAAATTTTCAGGTAATATTCATCTTTCAAATCATAAATGGAGGAGATGCGGATGATATCATCGGCCTCCAACGAGACATCTTGGTCCCCTGCCATCACGGCCTTTAAGTTTACCGGAATCACCGATGTGGAAAGGTCTTCATGGGTCCTCAAAATACTCGCCCGGTCCAGGTATGCATCCCCGCGCAATCCATCCGCCCGGGTGATGAGCTGGGAAAGGGTCAGCCCTTCGGACAAGGCATAATTCCCCGCCCTGAACACGGCACCTTTCAGCTGGACGCGGTTGTTGTAGCGGTTGAGGACCGTACCGATGGTATATTCATCACCTGCCTTTACGGTAAATATTCCGAACTGGCCATTGTAGATGTCAGAAACCGTCTTTTCCTTTTGCGTAAACCGCGTAACACTGACCTTGTTGGTATAGGCATTATCGGTAAAGCCTCCGGCAAAGGCAAGCACATCCTCAAAGGTTTCCCCAGGCTGGACTTCAAAGGTCATCGGACGCTTTACAGCACCACGCAACGTAACACGGGAAGCATAAGGCTCCACCATGATGACATCCTGGTCCTGAAGCTGAAAGCCCATATTGGCTTTTCCATTGACCAAAAAGTCATAGGCATCCACCGTGGCCACCTGTTGGTTGTTCCGAAATACCTTGATGTTTCGCATGGTGCCGTTGGTATTGGGGCCACCTGCTGCATAGAGCGCGTTAAACACCGTACTGAACGCACTCAGGGTAAAGGTCCCCGGGAGCCTTAATTCCCCGACCAAGTGCACTTTAATACTCCGCACATTGCCCAGTGAGAGTTGCATAAAAGTACTGGGATTATCCCCTTGCATATCAGCATAAAACCGTGAAAGCCGATTTTTGACCACCTTGGTAGCCTCCGAAATGGAAAGCCCTGAAAGGCCAATGGGGCCAATATTTTCTAAAATCAAATTGCCTTCCGGCGTGATGGTGGACTCGTAGTAGTTTTCGGAAGCACCATACACATCTACATAGAGCAAATCTCCCGGCCCCAGCACATAACTGGACGGCGTGGCCATGTTTAGGTTGGGCTCAAAGGTCAGCTCACGCTCTTTCTGGTAAAAGAGGTCCAGTCCAAAATATGATGGGTTGTTTTTTTCCTCCGCAGCAGGCCCTTGATGGGCAATGGTACCTTGCTGAATTTCTGTATAATCCTTCTGCTGCCTAGGTTCCCTTTTGGAAAGTGACGAACTGCTTCTTGCTGGAGCACTGTCCATCGCAACTTCCTCGATCCGGTCCGACAGCTTTTCCACTTCCGCCTCCGCCATGCCGCGGGAGCGTGCCATTTCCAACAGTGCTTCTTTTCCCAATCCGGCATCTTGGGCTTTTTTGACCAGTGCCTTTACCTGATCATCGGATAGCTCATCTACTTTGATGGAAGCTACATCCGAGATGGATTGTGCAGCCGCTTCTTGGGGAATTGCCAAAAGCAAGGCCAAGCCCATCATGGCCTGTACCAGCACCAAATTCAAAAATTTTATCATTATTCCTGATTTGTTTAAATTATTGTGGGCAGTAGACACAGCTTCGCCACGTCACCCCCATCATTAGTGACCAATGCATCAATTTCCATCATCTAATCACGAAAATAGAAAACCACCGTAAAGATAATTATTCCCTGTGATTGAGGGCAATCTTTGCAATGAAATGCCCTGCTTATGCTAATCAAATTAGACCTGTAACCGGAATTGCCACCTGATCCGCCGCTGCATAAGCTTCCATGCCGTTTAGTCAGGGGAAATTTTATAAGTTAACACAGATTTGTTATGGCTTTAGCATCCTGTCCGTGTTTATCCGTGGTAGAATAGAAACAACAAAAAAAGCCCGGACGAAATGTCCGGGCTTTGAATAGGTTGTATAAAGCAAATCCAGTCTTATTCAGTCGTTGGATTTTGAATGATGTTATCATTGGCATTCAACTCATCAATAGGGATTTGCCACTGCCAATTGACCGTTCCAGCTTCTTCAAAGAACTTGCTGTTGATGACATTTGCTACATGGTTACCGCCTCTTCTGTCCAAAGGCAGGTTCAAACGCTTAAGGTCATAGAACCTGAAGCCTTCTCCCCACAGCTCCACTCGACGCTGGATCATGATCTCGTCGATCAGGGCTTGGCCGGTATTGGTGCTTTGGGTGTATTCTGGATCCCTGGCAGAGGCCAGTTCAAACAAGGCTGCTGCAGCACCGGCATCATCGCCTGATCTTGCCAAGGCTTCTGCCTCGATCAGGATCATTTCTGCTGCCCTCATATAGGGCACATCCCCCACAGAGCTACCATTTGCTTGCGCCACAAACTTGCGGTTCATGTAATCCTCTTTCGAGAAAGACCCCAAGGTCACCTCATCGATAAACGGATCCCTTAATTCAGGATCAGAGGCATTGGCATCCCACAATCTTTTTCTATAATCCGTCTCGCTGATTTGGTCATAAAGTGGTTGGAAAATCGCCTTAGGATTTCCTCGAATATTGGTAGAACTAAAGTTTACCGACATATAGGCAAAGAAAGAAGCGAAATAGGTTTGCTGAATTTCGATCTGATGGAAACCCCACATCCATTCGGGATTGGTATAATCGTTAAAGCCTGCAAGCAGGTCAGATTCACCCATCAAGTCAAAACCATCTCTTGCCGCATTGGCTACCGTCGCGGCTTCTGCAAACCTACCTTGCGTCAGCAATACCCTGGCTTTGATTCCCCTGGCCACGTTGATGTTCAGGTGGGAAGCATTGTTTCTGCTTTCATCCAAAAGGGCAATGGCATCGTCCAAATCCTGGTTGATCTGCGCATAAACCTCTTCTACGGAATTACGTGGACCGCCTTCCGTGATGGGCTCCAATACGATTGGCACACCCATTTGGTCATTATTGCCATTATAGGCATAGCGCTCTGCAAATATTTGCACCAAGTTAAAGTGTCCCCAGGCCCGGTAAGCCAAAGCCTGCCCTTTGATTTCGTCGCGTTCTTCCTGAGTTCCTTCTGCCGCATCAATTTTATCGATCAGCATGTTGGCGTTACCGATAATCTTATAATAGAATTTCCAGACAAACTCCACATCAGATGGTGTTTCAGAAATGTGCCGCTGCCAAGAGGCCATAGATACAAACCAACCGTTTGCCTGACTGGTCATGACCAAGTCTTCTCCCAACACTTCACGCATGATCATCACGCCATGTTCGCCCGGTTGCCCTTGGGAATCATAACGGAGTGCCATAGCACGGTGAATGCCGTTTAGCGCCGCCATTGCGTTGCCGGTAGTGGCAAATGCAGACTCTTCGGACACCGCATCAGTCGGTGTAGTATCCAAGTAATCACTGGCACAGCCAATGTTTACCATCAAGCCCAATAGAAATATTTTATGGATTAATTTTTTCATGTTAATTCTCATTTAGAAGCTTACATTAAGACCCAACGTGAACGTCCTGGCTGGAGAGTAAGTATTGGAAGTCGTTCCATTGAAACTCTCCGATACAAACATTCCCTTTCTTTTTGAAAGCCAACCAAGGTTTTCTCCGGCAATAAATACCGTGGCCTGGGAAGCATCTACCTTGCCTAGGATGTCTTTTGGTAATCGGTAGCTCAGGTTAATGGACCTTAGGTTCAGGTAAGAGCGATCGATGAGCCACCGGTCTGAAGACCCATTGGTCTCAGTCGAATTGATATTGTCCATCCTTGGCACATCCGTCACGTCACCAGGCTGCTGCCATCTACCCAGCGCATCGGTGTGAAGCGCATCCCCATCAGGGCTGGAGCTCATTAGGCTGGCATAAAGGCCATCATAAATCTCACCTCCCACGGAGAAACTCACCAATACACTTAACTCGAAGTTTTTGTAAGAGAATGTATTCGCCAATCCACCAGAGAAATCTGGAATCGCCGTACCGGCAAAATGCTGTTTGGCATTGTCGTATTCAGTCGTCAGGGTATCTGTACCTACAATCATGACATCATCCCGCACCTCGCCATTTTGGTTGAGGTATTCATTAGCGGTATAAAGCCCATACCCTGTCTCTGGATCCACACCTCTCCAGTCTCTCAGCCAGTAGTCGTAAATCGATCGGCCTACGACATATTTTTTGGTGCCGTTGATCTGCTCATCAAATGGCAACTTCTTGAACTTATTGGTAAAGGTCGAAACGTTCAAGTTAGCATTCCAAGTAAAGTCCTGGTTTCGGATGATGTCCCCTTGGATTTGGAATTCCACGCCGCTATTGGCCATGGTACCGATATTGATCGGTCTGCTTTCCAAACCAGTCGTAAGGGACAATGGTACATCAAACAACAAGTTTTCAGAAACTCGGTAGTAATACTCCAAGGTACCGGAGAAACGTTTTGCGAAAGCAAAGTCCAAACCGACATCAAAAGTATTGTTGGATTCCCATAGCAGCTCTAAAGCAGACAAACTTCCTTGAAGAATACCTGGCTCCAAGGCGTTGTTATTGTCCAAGTTATAAAGCGCTTGCCAAGGGTAGTAATTTTGGGATGATCCCGAAAGCAAACCATCATTACCTACTTCACCATAGGAAGCCCGAAGCTTCAGCATGTCGAAGAAATCGGCATTGAAGAATGCTCCTTTCTCGATGTTCCATGCACCGGCCACAGACCAGAAGGTACCCCATCGTACGTCTTCGTAAAACCTGGAAGATCCGTCTGTCCTGATCGAAGCAGATAGGGAGTACTTGTCATCATAAACATAGTTAAACCTAGAGAAATAAGATTCGATTCGGTAAGTGTCTACACGGCCATCTGCAGCGCTGGTCACCACGAAGTTATCCGGCTCGATATTGCCATCCAAGATTTGTTCTTGCTTGGCCAAATACTGGTAATTGTATTTGTAATCATAATTCTCATGCGCCACCAATCCTTCAAAATAGTGTTTGGTATTGAAGGTATTCGCATAGCTCAAAATCTGGTTGAAGGTCAAGGCGTTTCTTCGGACATTGGTACGATTGGCCCTACCGGCAGGTGCACCATCACCGACAATTTTGTTATCGTATTCGATGCCAAGATGCGAAATCATATCAGTCGATATGTTCGTACGTAAGGTAAAGTCTTTCAAGAAACTTACTTCTGCATACGCCCGCGCACTGATTACGTCCCGGTCATACAGGTCTTCGTTCAATAACGTTTCTTGCACCACGTGACGACCTACCGAAGCACCTGGACCACGTCTAACGGATCCTAGGTCGGTCATGTCTCCTGTATCATAAATACGCTGACCATTGGCATCCAAGATATAACCACCGGTCTGTTGGTTTTGAAGGTAAACCGGATAGATCGGGCCCATATTTCTGGCGAAAAAGAATGGGTTGACATAACTGGAGTTACCAGAGGTACGGGAATTGTTACCATCTGCCATGGTGGCGGAAAGGTTGATACCTGTTTTAAACCAATCGGTGGCCTGCGTATTCACATTGATACGACCGGTAAACCGTTCAATATCGGTTTTAAGCAAGAAACCCTTTTCGTTCAGGTAACCTACAGAGGTATAGAAATCTGTCTTTTCTGTTCCTCCTGAGTACGTCATGTTGTATTCTCCACGGTTACCGGTTCCGATCAATTCATCGTACCAATCAAGATCGGTAAAGTTATTGACGGCATTGGAGTTCAAGGTACCATCTAAGCCTACGATTTGATCATTTGGAACATTATAGATATTATATCCAAGTTGTTCGATCAAGTTTTCAGAAGCATACTGGCTTGCAGCACCATCTTCAAGGCCATTTGAAGTCATTTGTCCATGCTTGAGGGATTCCCATACCAGTGGATAGTACTGTGCGGCATTTACCCGGTCGTATTCTGGCAATGCGCGGGAAGAAACACCTTGTCTTACCGAAAGGTTAAAGGTAGATTTTTTGGCGCCACCTTTTTTAGTGGTAATCATGATGACCCCATTGGCTGCACGGGCACCGTAAAGGGCCGAAGAAGAGGCATCTTTCAGCACCGTTACATCTGCGATATCATTCGGGTTAAGGTTAGAGATGTCCCCGGAATAGGGAACGCCATCCACGACATAAAGCGGGTTTTGGGAAGCATTTACAGAACCGATACCTCGGATCCGGACAGTGGGGCTTTCGCCTGGCTGACCGCTGGCAGAAGTGGTGATCACACCAGCAGCCTGTCCTTCCAATACGTTGGTCACACTGTTGATGGGACGATTGGCGATTTTGGCTTCCTTGATGGCCACTGCAGAGCCGGCAAAATTGCCTTTTTCAGCAGAACCATAAGCCACAACGATTACTTCTTCCAGGTTTTGGGTATCTGGAGAGAGGGTGACATTGACAGTAGATTGGTTGCCAATGTTTATTTCTTGGCTGCTATAGCCAATAAAGCTAAATACCAAGGTATTTTGGCCTGCAGGTACCTCTATGGTATACACACCATCCAAATCGGTGATGCCACCCACAGTGGTTCCTTTTACCAGTACGTTTACGCCTGGCATTCCATTTGGCTCCTCTTCAGAAGTCACTTTTCCCGTTACGGTCCGGCTTTGGGCCCAAACCGAGGAAATAGTAAAGAGAGCTAAGATGAGACTTAGTAAACTTTTCCTCATACGATTGATTTTAAATATTTAATGTTGTCTTTGTAGAATTATTCAGTAGACTATTCATTCTATCATGAATAACTCATATGGAAATATAAGGTAGTTTTTATTAATTATTTATGAAAAATTAACAATTATTATCTTTAAGACCACGAAAATGCGTGGATAAAACACATGAATTATAGAATTCTACGCTTTCAAAAATCAGACTTTTCCAAAAAAGCTTTATTTACATTTTGCCTTATTGCAAGTGATAATAGGAATATTTTGAAATAAGTACAATCAATACATCATTGATATTTCACACCAGCATGGGTGTTTTTTTCCCAAGGCTAAGGGTAGATATTGCCATTTTGCGATTGATCGGTTAAAAAACAAACTTGCTCCTTTATATGTACCTTTTAAAGGGAAAGTATAATGGTTTCAGGAATCAAAAACCGAAACTTCATCATTCAGAACAGTTTTTACAGATCTCGATTTGCTTCCGGTCTTCCAGCAACTGCTTTCTAAAGGTATTATAAGCACCAGTGGACCAAATATGTGAGAGCGCCGTTTCTCCAAGATTTCCCATTTTATGGCTGGCATCTTTATCAAAGCAGCACGGCACCACATCGCCATCCCAAGTCACCACAGCCCCCTGCCACATGCGCCAGCATTTATTACGAATGGGCTTTTTGAGGATCCATTTGCCATTTTTTTGTGGCAAATACCGGGAATAACGGAGATCCTTGGGGATTAACTCCGACCCCTTCTCGTAATCGTAAATTTGGGCAGTTTTGAGTTGAAGTTCATCCACCGCTAGCGCAGCAGCCAGTGCCCTGATAGCGGGAAGCTCATGTTCATTTTTCCCGGTAACCAAAAACTGAAAGATCACTTGAGGAAATCGCTTTCCAGATGCCTTTCGCTCCTGAAGAAGCAATGCAATGCCTTCTTTCACCCGGTCCAATTTTCCGCCGATCCGGTATTGTTCATATACCCCTTGTGATGCCCCGTCCACGGAAACGATCAGCTGTTTTAGCCCAGATGCCAAAACCTTGGGCACCGTCTTTTTGGTTAAAAAGTGGGCATTGGTAGAAGTCGCGGTGAATATCTTACGCTCGTCCGCGTAGCGCACCAGGTCCAGCAATTCGGGGTGCAAAAAAGGCTCTCCCTGAAAATAAAGGTGTAGGTAAGAAAGGTGACCTTGGCTTTCTTGGATGATCTTTTGATACAGGGCCTTATCCAGCATGCCAGTCGGCCGTGTAAAACTCCTTAAACCTGACGGGCATTCCGGACAGCGTAAGTTACAGCCAGTGGTAGGCTCCACCGATAAGGCCGTGGGAAGGCCTTGCATATGGGGCCTTTTCACCAACCTGGACCAATGAAACGACCCGTACAATAAAAATACGTTTACGATTTTTTTCCAGGTCAAGTACCGGAGAAAGGCCTTGGCTAAAATAAACTTACTCTTCACTGTCGCAGCTGTCATGGCTGCCAAATGTATCAAAAATGTTACAAATGAGACAAGATAAGAGCAAGAAAAGCCTGGGCCTAGCGCCTTTTGGCTTTAAAGGATTTGATGATCTCCATGAAGTCTTTTTGAATGGATTCCGCAGTAGCTTCAGGTGCCGTGGTCGTGATTTTAAATTGCTGCCCCAAACGAGGGTACATGTAAAAATAATGAATCAAGTTCCCTTCGCCGGTTTCTGATTTGAATTTTGCCCAGAGGGCAGTGGTACCGTCTATCTGCACTTTTCCCTTTTCGATCACCTTAAAGCCCTCCACACCCTCTGCCACATTATACTGGAGCTCAAAATTAAAATCTTCCTCAAAAGCCGGTGTGTCTCCCAGCGACGATACGTAATCGTTCCCTTGGGGGCCCTGCACATAGGTAAATGAGACATAAGCATCAGCATTGCCCGGCGCATGGAGTTGGTAGGTGTAGCCGTCGTCCTTTATTTCCCAGCCAGAAGGCTTGTCATAGCTAAACTGGATACTGGGATCATTTACCACCACCCGCTCTTGGCCAAAAGCCATGACGGGCCCTAGGTTAAGGCAAAAAAACAGGATCGCTTTCAGTGTCATCTTGTAACTCGGTTTGGTTCGTTCATACCGTAACGCAATAAAAGTGCCCAGGTTATTCCGCTACCATTTTTGCACGGATAAAGGCCAGTTCGTCCTCTATATTGACGGCAAAATAAATCATATTGTCTTTCACAAAAGAAGGCCTCCATGCCATTGGAAAATCTTCCAACTCATTTTCAGCTATCATCTCCAAATGATCATCAAAAACGGTCAGGACCGTATTCCAATTAGATTGGTTGACATCTTCTCTAAACACGGTTAATCGATAGTACAGGCCTTGCGCTGGATCGTATACAGGTTGCCCAAAATTCAGTTTACGCCCAATATCCTTACCAATTTCATTAAATTCCTCTCGTGATCCTGCATTGGTTTTCCTTAGAGGTTGCTGACGATTAGGTGTTATGGTACTCTCATATTGATAGTGGTACAATGAATCTTTCCGCGTGTCGTAAAAAAATAGCTCGTTGATCGCAGAATTCGAAATCAATATTTTCCCAGGTAAATATTGAAAGTGAAAACTGGCTGATCGTTTTGAAATGCCTCCATTTACTTCATAGGTAACTTGGTAGGCGTTAATCGCCTCAATTCCTTTTACGGGAATCTTCGTGAGGGTCCTGCTCGGGATATCTACCTTTGCTATCCCTTCTGGTCCTTTTGAAAAATCCGAATAATAGGAAAAATAAGTACGGCCCTTTGCATCAATTCCTCCAGATGTGTTGATCCTTTCATAGGCGCCCAAGGTGTCTCCTTTTAGCGTCTCCTGATCCAACCGGAACTGATCTATCTGTTGCCTTTCTTGATCAAAGAGCCGGATATTGCTATTGAAGTCATTGATCATAAAATTCCCCTCACCATAATAATCAATCCTCGAAACTTGGCTGCCGGTGCCATTTGGGCCATCTCTTTCCAACTTCACCTGCTGTTCCAGCACCATCTTATCGAGGTCTATCATGTCGATATGATTCAACTTCCAGTTAAAATTGAAATAATACCGCCGATTATCACTGACATCTATCCTGCTACTTTGATTTTCTACCAGAATGATTTCCTCTCCCGGATCTACCATTAAGGTATCTACTACTTTGAGGGAATATGTTTGTTCACCTTTGGAAGCAACCGTTTCATGGGAACCCTTTCCCGAGCATCCAAAAATCACTAATAAATAGATGACAAAAGTTAGTTTATTCATAAAAAACAGGTTAAAACAATCTGACTTTCAATATAATGACTTTCTCTTTTACTACCAAAACATCTGTTTTGCCAGCAATGACCAAGAAATGCTTTCTTAGTCCGGATCAAGCAATACTTATGGGAGGATGAATGTTGACATATTCTTATGAAAGATAATTTCAAACCGTTAAAACAATGGTTTTCCTCTTTTCGCACGAATGGGTTTTAGCGGGAAGTTGTGGGGAATAGGAAGGGAAATGCGGCTAAAACGGGAGACGTTGGATGGGCAAATTTACCAAGGGCTGCACCCATGGCTAAGAATGTGTCGCCCCTTTGGAGCTAACTTTCGAGCACATAGAAGACATAATGATAGCTACAAAACACCTTATATCCTGTATTCAGCCGCTCCCCAGATTATACTATGGCGTAAAATATGATCAAGCGATAATAATGGAGTACTTATACGAGGGCATTACAAATGCTCTGCCCTACCGTCCACATTTCAAATGCGGACTAGATGTCTATTGGAGCAATGATACATTCCTTTCCATCCAGGACCAGCGCACACTTGGTGTCTTTGTGACATTTTGATACGTGTACCTGCTGTGTTAGCAGCCTCTATGCTATGAAAAGCTCGCCGCCGTTCTCAAGACTCACTACTCCCCTAAAGGAGCCAATACCCCAAGCTTGGACACAAAATCCCAGATGGCAATGCCCATGCTCACGGAAATGTTCAGGGAATGTTTGGTGCCCATTTGGGGGATTTCCAAGACATGATCACTGGCCAGGATCACTTCTTCCTCCACACCAAAGACTTCATTCCCAAAAACCAACGCATACTGCTCGCCAGCCTTCGGACTGAACGTGTTCAGTTTGGTACTTTCTTCCACTTGCTCCATCGAACAAATGGTAAACCCTTGTTGCTTTAAACTGGCGATAGCATCCAAGGTGCTTCCTGCATATTCCCATTCCACGGAATCCGTGGCTCCCAGAGCCGTTTTCTGGATATCACGATGGGGCGGAGTTCCGGTAATGCCACAGAGATAAATCTTCTGGATACGGAACGCATCCGAAGTCCGAAATGCCGAGCCGACATTGTTTAAGCTTCGGATATTGTCCAGCACGATTACCAAGGGAATCTTATCAGATGATTTAAACTCATCGACGGACAGGCGGTTAAGCTCGTCCATGCTTAATTTTTTCATTCGGTTTTTGTTTACCTTCTTGAATCGATTAATTTCAGCCTTTGATATAATTACCAAAAGTAACACAATAGATTTAAATCCGGTAGAAGATGGCCAAAGCAAAGGCAAAAGCAGCGAAGGAAACGCCCCTAATGAAGCAATACAACAGCATCAAAGCCAAACATCCAGGCGCCTTGCTGCTGTTTAGGGTAGGGGATTTCTATGAGACATTTGGCGAGGATGCCGTCACGGCCAGCAAAGTCCTCGACATCGTCCTCACCAAGCGTGCCAATGGTGCCGCCAGCCATATTGAATTGGCCGGATTTCCCCACCATTCACTGGACAGCTACCTTCCCAAGCTCGTGCGTGCCGGTAATCGCGTGGCCATCTGCGACCAGCTGGAAGACCCCAAGGAGGTCAAAGGCATCGTCAAAAGGGGCGTCACCGAACTCGTAACTCCCGGGCTGTCCTTTAACGACAATGTCCTTGACAAACGTCGCAACAATTACTTGGCCTCCATTTATTTTGGAAAGCAGGACCTTGGAATTGCCTTTCTGGATTTGTCTACGGGAGAATTTATGTGTGCCGAGGGCAACGCCTCCTACATCGAAAAACTCTTGCAGAGCTTCAGCCCGTCGGAGATCATATACTCCAAAGCGGACAAGACCAAGGCCGCTGAATTGCTCAAAGACGACTTCACCACCTTCCATTGTGAAGACTGGGTGTTCCAATACGATTACACCTATGAAAAGCTGACCGATCACTTCCAAACGGCCAACCTAAAGGGCTTTGGCATCGAAACCCTGGAGCATGGTATCATCGCCGCCGGCGCTGTGCTATACTACCTCGAAGAAACCGAACATAAGGAAGTAAAACACATCGCGGCGATTTCCCGCATCGCCGAAGAGAAGTTTGTTTGGCTGGATAAATTTACCATCCGAAACCTTGAGCTGGTATATCCGCAGCAAGACGGCGGGGTGCCGTTGATCCAGATCCTGGACCAAACCGTCACCCCCATGGGCTCGCGGATGATGAAAAAATGGATGGTGCTGCCCTTAAAGGAAAAAGCGCCCATTGAAGAGCGCCTGAAAGTCGTGGACCATTTCCATGCCGAGCAGGAGCTGGCCGAGGAAATCCTCAGCCACTTGAAACATATCGGTGACCTGGAGCGGATTATCAGTAAAGTAGCGGTAGCCCGGATCAATCCCCGGGAAATGAACCAGCTGAAAAAAGCCCTTAAAAGCACCTTGCCCATTAAGGAGCTGCTTAAAAAGCAAAAAAATCCTTCCCTCAAAAAGTTGGGCGATCAAATCAATGCCTGTGAATTTCTACTGGAAAAAATCGACAAAGAGCTGAAGGAAGACGCCCCCATGCTCACCCATCAAGGAAACATCATCTGCGATGGTGTAGATGCCGAACTGGACGAATACCGAAAGCTGTCCACTTCCGGCAAGGACTACTTGGTGCAGATCCAGCAGCGCGAAATCCAACGTACCGGCATCAGCTCACTGAAGATCGCCTATAACAAAGTCTTCGGCTACTACCTGGAAGTCTCCAATACCCATAAGGACAAAGTTCCTGCCGAATGGATCAGAAAGCAGACGCTGGTCAATGCCGAGCGGTATATCACAGAAGAGCTGAAAGAATATGAAGATAAAATCCTCCATGCAGAGGAAAAACTGGTGGTCCTGGAGCACAAGTACTTTAACCTGCTCGTGCAAAGTGCCGGCGAATACGTCACGCAGATCCAGGAAAACGCCCGGATCTTAGCCACGGTGGACTGTTTGCTGTCCTTTGCCAGTGTGGCGGCCCGAAACGGCTATTGCCGTCCAAAAGTGGCCGATACCGATACCCTGGAAATCAAAGACGGCCGTCACCCGGTGATCGAAAAGCAGTTGCCCGTCGGTGAGGATTACGTGCCCAACGACATCTACTTGGACAACAGCACCCAGCAGATCATCATCATCACGGGGCCCAATATGGCCGGTAAGTCGGCATTACTCCGGCAGACCGCATTGATCGTGCTGATGGCGCAGATGGGGAGTTTTGTGCCAGCCTCTTATGCCCGTATCGGAATCATCGACAAGGTGTTTACGCGGGTAGGGGCATCGGATAACCTCTCCAAGGGAGAATCTACTTTTATGGTCGAAATGACCGAAACGGCCAGCATCCTCAACAACCTCTCTGACCGCAGCTTGGTATTGATGGACGAAATCGGCCGGGGGACCTCCACCTATGATGGGATTTCCATCGCTTGGTCCATCGTAGAATTCCTGCACAACCATCCGAAGTTCAATGCCAAAACACTGTTTGCCACACACTATCACGAGCTCAATCAGCTGGCAGAAGACTTCCCCAAAGTCAAAAACTTCAATGTTTCCGTGAAAGAGGTAGCCGATAAGGTCATCTTTATGCGTAAGCTGAAGGAAGGCGGAAGTGAGCACAGCTTTGGGATCCACGTGGCGCAAATGGCCGGAATGCCTAATCCAGTGGTCTTAAGAGCCGCAGAAATCATGGGCCACCTGGAAAAGGACAAGGACATGCACCAACAGCAAGAAAAGATGAAGGACGTGCCCAAAAACAACTTCCAGCTGAGCCTTTTCGAAATCGATCCAAAGTTCAAGGAAGCCCAGGAATTATTGGACAGCATAGATATTAACACCATCTCTCCTGTGGAAGCCCTGCTTAAACTCAATGAGATCAAGAAAAAGCTAGATTAAAAAATCCCCTTGAAAATCAGCAGGGTAAGGGATTTCGCTGAAAAAATCAAAAAAATATTAAGTTCGATATTTGCTGTTTTGAAAAAGCTGCGTACATTTGCACTCACAATGACGGAGATAAAACGGTCACCGTCAAGATTTCATCTCAAGCGAAAGTAGCTCAGCTGGTAGAGCACAACCTTGCCAAGGTTGGGGTCGCGAGTTCGAATCTCGTCTTTCGCTCTCAAGAACCCTTGAAAGAAAGGGTTTTCTTGTTTCTGAAGTTATCTTTTTTTGTCAGAGCAAGTTTTAGCTCATTACTTCTATGCCAAATAGAAGAAGCCGGGATGGTGGAATTGGTAGACACGCAAGACTTAAAATCTTGTGTCCATTAGGACGTGCGGGTTCAAGTCCCGCTCCTGGTACAGAAAAGCCGCGTTATCGCGGCTTTTTGTGTTTTAGCCCATCCAATATCCACAAAGCCAAGGTTCAAACAGATCAAGCCATATTTCTGGGGGATAAGTTTCATTGTTTATCAGGATACTCATACGCCACAAAGGCACTAAGCCACAAAGCCATTATAAATTTCCATAAGCCTACGTTACAGCATCCACCTAGTGTCTTTGGGATTTTATGGCCTTTTAGTTAACCAACAAGCCCTCGTTTGCAACGAGTGGCTTACCGGGCATGGCATTTTTAATGCGCTTGGAAGTTTATAATCCACAACGCTCCTCAGGATTTACAATCTTCTTTTAGCCGAATTTTAAATCCCGACCATTTGGGAAACCCTCTTCATGGCCATGGGCAAGTAAACGGTAACCTCATTTTAAGCCACGGATAAAAGGGATGAACACAGATGTGCCAAGGCTTAAACACCCCATCTGTATACATCAGTGTTCATCCGTGGCAAAACAGAAACCAAAGGTGACAAAAAAGGATCAAGCCATATTTCCGGGGAATAAGTTTCATTGTTTATCAGGACACTCATACGCCACTAAGGCACTAAGCCACAAAGCCATTATAAATTTCCATAAACCTACGTTACAGCATCCACCTAGTATCTATGGGATTTTATGGCCTTATTTTTATCCGGGGTGCTAACATTAAGCAAACTGCCAGCTCCAACTTTTTCACTTGATCTCCATCTGTGTACATCAGTGTTCATCCGTGACAAAAAAGAAACCAAAGGTGGCAAAGCATCGGCATAGCCACCAAAATGGGCTAGCCTTCCTTGATCCGAAATTTGGTTCAATAGTCATCCTTCGACTCCCTGACCTCGCTGGGCAGGCGGCACTCACCACAAAGGAGGTGAAGTACACGGCTGGTTTGCTCTGGAACTACCCGAACTAATCCCTGTAGAGAAACCAGATACTGCCTCGAAATCATTACATTTGTGTTGAATTTTGGATAAAAACCCATCATCCAAAATCATAATGCGCCAATGTTACGTTGTTTACCTAAACCAATCATGCAGGTAATGCAAAGATTTACACGATCCCTTAGGGCATTTTGGCCCCTTCTGCTTCTTACTTTTAGCTGTTTGGATGATGCTTCCAATCAGCACCACGCCTTGGTCAATGTATACTTGGTGGACGCCCCTGGAGATTGGGATCAAGTGTTTTTGGAAATCAAACGGGTAGAGGTATTTGTCGAAAGCGGAAACAGTGCCGGCACCGAAGAATGGATACCGCTGGATTACCTTCCCCTCAGCAACATGGTAAACGTAAGTGCCTTGGTCAATGACACCAAACTTATCTTGGGCAGGGGAGAGCTTCCCTTGGGCCAAATAAGCCAAGTAAAACTCGTATTTGGCGATGGACAGTACATCATACAAGACAATGAAAGACTTTCGCTACAGTTTGCTGACCCCGAAGATAAAAATTATATCCACGACACCAATGTACCGTTAGCAGGTGGCAGGTCTTACGATCTGGTCTTGGACCTTGACCTCAGTCGTTCCGTAAAGGCCAACCCAAGTGATGAACAAGGATTCCTGTTCTCGCCGGTCATGCGGGTCTTTGAAAACATCAACATGACCAAGATAGAAGGCAAAGTCACCCCCGTCGAGGCTTGGCCTTATGTATACGCCATACTCGATCAAGACACGTTGGGCACCCTTACCGACAGCTTGGGCAACTTCACTTTTACAGGACTGGAAGCGGCAACGTATCAAATTTATATTGCCCCAAGGGCTCCTTATTTGGACAGTTTGACCACTGTCACGACCAAAATAGACTCCACATCCCAGCTGGAGACCATCACCCTTCCAATCCCCCAAACCCCTGAGGAATAACCTTTACCATGGCTATGACTGCAGACGAAAAATACATGCTTCGCGCACTTGAACTGGCGGAATTGGGCAGGGGTCATGTGAGCCCCAACCCGATGGTAGGTTGCGTGATCGTTTACGGCGACCGCATCATCGGCGAAGGATACCACATGCAATATGGCGGCCCTCATGCGGAGCCCAATGCCGTAAACAGTGTCACCGACCCGACATTGCTTCGGGAGGCGACCGTATATGTCACTCTGGAGCCTTGTGCGCATTTTGGCAAAACCCCTCCCTGCGCCAACCTCTTGGCCGAAAAGCAGGTCAAAAAGGTGGTCATTGCAGCGGTGGACAGTAATCCACTGGTAGGCGGTAAAGGCATCAAGATCCTCGAAGAGGCCGGGATTGAAGTGGTCACGGGAATCCAGGAACAAGCCTCCAGAAAGCTAAACAAGCGCTTTTTTACAGCCATTGAAAAAAACAGGCCCTATGTCATCCTGAAATGGGCACAGACCCAGGACGGATACATCGCCCGCTCCAATTACGACAGCAAATGGATCTCCAATAGCTACAGCAGACAGCTCGTACACAAATGGCGCACGGAAGAAGATGCCATCATGGTGGGCACCAAAACCGCTTATTTCGACGATCCGAGGCTCAATGTGCGGGATTGGCAGGGAAAAGACCCGCTGAGAATCGTCCTGGACAAGCAGCTTACCCTGGACAAGAACCTCCACCTGTTTGACCAGCGCATCCCCACGATTTGTTATAACCTCATCAAAGACGAATCCGCTCACCACCTGACGTATGTCAAACTGAAAGAGCACTTCGGCATCGACGACATCCTCAAAGACCTCCACCAGCGTAAAGTACAAAGTGTGATCATCGAAGGAGGAAGTTATTTGCTACAAAAGTTTATCCAAAGTGAACTTTGGGATGAAGCACGGGTGTTTACTGGCCAAAGTACATTTGAAAACGGCATTTCGGCTCCCAAGCTGAATCAACAGGCCTCCGAAACGCTTGACATCATGGGAGATCGACTGGAGATTTTCGAGCGGAACACATCATCATCCTAAAATTAAAAATATGGCTGAATCCATTTTCCTTCCCGAAGCTGCCACCAAGGCAGAAAAATATGAGGCACTCTTGCCACAGCTCGAAGCACTCACCACGGGTGAAAGCGACCTTACCGCTAACTTAGCCAATATCTCTGCTGCCCTCAAGGAAGCTTTTGGCTTTTTTTGGGTGGGCTTTTACCTGGTAAAGGACGCGCAACTGGTACTGGGGCCATTCCAAGGGCCGATCGCCTGTACCCGTATCCAATACGGCAAAGGCGTCTGTGGGGCCGCTTGGAAAGAGGGCAAAACCCAACTGGTACCGGATGTGGATGCCTTCCCCGGTCATATTGCCTGCAGCAGTGCCTCCAAGTCAGAAATCGTCCTACCTGCCCTTAAAAACGACAAGGTCGCCTTGGTCCTCGACATCGACAGTGATCAATTAAACGACTTCGACGACACTGACGCAGCGCACTTGGAAAAACTGATGCGAGTGATTGAACGATTTCTTTAACTCGTTCTTCTTTTCTCCACAAGGGATCACAATTTGTAAACTCCCAATGCTCCTACGTCGCAAATGCAGCTCCTCCAAAATCAAAAAGAAGATAAGAAGCATACTACACGTTTGGGGCATTGGGGTGAACGAACCCCAGACCCTACTTCACCGCCATTTCCTTGCCAGCAGCTTCTGGGCTTTTGGAAACGGGATCATTTAAGGCCTCGATAAAAGCCACCAACGCAGCCTTTTCCGCCTCTGTCAATTCCAACTTGTCCGTGGGCAAGGTTTGGTTTTCAAGTGCGATGCCAATTCCCACACCGCCTCCACGATCATAGAAGTCGATCACTTCTTCCAACGTGTTGTAGACTCCATTATGCATGAATGGTGCCGTCAATGCCGCATTGCGGACAGTAGGGGTTTTGAAAAAATGCTTTCTCTCTTCGGTATGATACACCTCATACCGCCCAAGGTCCTTATCGATCGTAGCATTGATGGTGTCATTGGCATTTGGCACTCCGATCAGTTCTACTTCTGACTCCTTAAATGCCACAGGCACGGTGCCGTTAAATACCGGTGGAAAATGACATGTGGCGCATTTGGCTTTGCCCATAAAAAGGTTAAATCCTTGGCGCTCATCTGCCGTTAGGGTCTGCTCAAGTCCATTCATGTTTCGGTCAAACTTTGAATTAAACGGCACCAAGCTCCTGATATAACTGGCGATAGCATTGCGCACATCCCCCTCTAATACCGTATCCTTTTGATAAAGCTCATGGAAAGATTTGACGTAGTCCGCATCACTGGCCGCTACCTGCTGAAGGTGATCCAGGTCGGTATGAAATTCGTTGACATTGGTCGTAACGTCCACTATTTGCCCTTCCAAGCTGCCGGCCCTGTTATCATAGAAAAATCCTTTTTGCAGGGCGGCATAAAACAGCGTCGGGCTGTTCCGGTGATTGCCCAAGGCAGTCTTCCGGCCATCGGTAAACTGCTTGTCCGGAAGATGGCAGGTGGCGCAGCTCATGTTGGCATTCAGCGAAAAGGCCTTTTCATGAAACAGTTTTTTGCCCAAGGCCACTTTTTGCTGGTCCAGTGCTTCAAAATTCTCAGACGAAAAATAGCTGAGGTTAAACGTTTGGTCCGAAAATAGGGACGTCGCATCATTCCGGATGGCCTTTTCAAAAGGAAACGTCACCCCCCAATCTTTCACCACCTCATTCCACATGCCGAGCATGGGCTGGGTATGTGCTTTGATAAAGCCGTACCGATCAAAAGTACTAAAATCACCTTGAAGGGCCGTGACACTATTGTCCAGGGCTTGGATCACCCTTTCATAAAGTGCCTGATCCTTGAAATGGCCTCGGTACAGGGTTATCATTTCCTCCAGGCCAGCATATACATCACGGGCCTCGGCCAATGATTGCTCCAGCACCGGACTGTCAAAGCCCGTAATTCCCGTCAATGCTACGCGCACAAACCCATCCCGCACCATCCACAGGACATGGTAAGGCTGAACAAAATCAAATGAGGTGTTGTCATGGAGCAATTTCATCCGGGCAGCGGTCACGTTAGCGGTCTTGCTGATCGACTCCCAATCAGGGTTTTCCACAAAGATGCTTTCTTCCAAAACCTGGAAGCCCTTTGGGGATTTAATTTTGATATCGGTAAAATCCTCTTCTTCGATCTTGGGAATGTTGGGTTGGTTTAAGAACTTATAATTTTCGGAATCCATAAATGCCAAAATGGGCTCGGCCATCTTAAAATGTTTGCGGGCATTCAGGAAATAGCCTTCCACTTTCTGGGGATCTTGCGATTGGGCAAGGCTGTCCAGGTGTAAAAATGAGGCCCTGAGGTGGCCATAATACTGCGCAGCCAGTTGATCGATCGGCGCTTCATCGTGGGTGGTATCAGCTTGCCTGTTGCAGGCTATAAAACAGGATAAAAAAACCAAAAGGCCTATGAATCCATAAGCCTTTTGGGATAATAAATGACGCATATAATTAACGGTTTAGCCCTTTCACTACGAAAAGCATACTTCCTTCATTGGAAGCGGTGTTGGCATTGGCATTGGGGTCGGTGAATCCTTCGTCTTCCCATCCGTGATTTTGGGTGATCATCAAAAAGGTTTCGTCCACGCCCAGGATGTCTGATACATCGATCATACCTGTGATTTCCCACGTATCATCTTCGTTGCCATAATTTTGGGCTGCTGCCGCTGCTTGGTCACACTCCAACACTGTTTTCAGCTCCCCAGAATTGATGTTGTACTGATACAGCTGCGCAAAGTGCATCTTGTCAGGCTGGTCAAAATAACCATTGGGATCTTCTTGGATATACACATAATTCTCGGTCACCACGATGTTGTCGGGGCTATGGAATGCTTTGGCTTTGCCATCCAGTTTGTCACCATCCAGTACACAGGTAATGGTGGCCTTGGTAGGATCTTCGCTGTCCAGCACCAGCTTATACACCCGGCCATAAAAAGTCCCTTTGTTCAGCAGCGCATCTTTTTTTCTGCCTGTTACCGCAAAGTAGATCTCACGGCTATTTTCTGCCGAGCCTCTTCTCCAATCAATATCTTCTACCCTGGAAAAGCCCATAAACCCTTTTTCCCTGGATTCCTGCTCCAATTCGTCATAGGTACGCTCTTCATATTCCATAAACTCCACCGTATACTCTTCTCCTTCTTCCATGTCCATTTCGTACATGATTCCCGGACTGGTCACCTTCATGCCATAAAGTTTCCCGTTGGATAGGTCGCCTTGGTCGCCCACATACATCGCTACTTGTCCAGAAGGCGTTTCATTATCACTGGTATCATCTCCGATAAAAACCACGGTCTTGCCTGGATAGGCCTCTTTTCCGATGGCTACGGCATTCTCTACCGACCACTGGCCCAAGGCAGGAAGCATGGTGGCCGTCTGGGCATCAGCAGGATCTTTCATGGGATCGGTCACGAAAACCCCTTTGGAGTTTCCTCCCCATTCCCCACCGGAAAGGTACAAGGGCCCAAAACCGTGCTCTTCCATCGTGATCAGCGAACCGGAACATTGTGCCGTGGCTGCCGTGGCCTCGGCATTTAGGATATACTCACCACCTACTGGCTTAAACGTCTCATCAAAGGCAATGCGCGCTACGGAATAGTCCGCCTCGATATTGTTCAGCAGGGTAAAGGTGCCATCATTGTTCTTCATTAATCCTGCACCATCTGCCATACTGCCATACACAAAGTTTGGCGTATTTTCCAATTGATCTTCGGAGCTCAATACATTATAAATCTCAACATCCTCAAATCCCGGTTTCAATTTCATAAAAACAGGTGTCTTGGAATGGTTTACCAATTCCACCTCGCTGCTTGGGGGAGTAGGGGTATCCCCACCTTTATCGTTATCACAACCAGCCAAAAATAACGCACTGGCTACGGCTTGAGCGGTCAATAATTTTCTCATAATTGGTCTCTTTAAAGTTGTTTGTGTTTTCACAAAAATACACTGAGCACCAATCAATCTGATTAAGCAAATGTTTCGTTTTATTTAACAATAAACACCTACGAAAATTTATAAAAAACAATAATTTAATCTAAAATTAATACAAAAAACCGATAGTGATCCCTACCCTTCAAAATCTTGATCCACCGAAAAAACGGTAAGTCCATTTGCGCGAAGTCCCAAAAACCTACCCTCAAGCAAATAAATCTTAAGAACTGCCTCAAGGTTCCATTTGGGCACTTTCGCTTGCGTTTTACCTGTAATGTTACCATTTGGTTGAGCGGCAGTGCGGGTGGAAAACTCAGGTACCGGGAAGGGCAATGCCTTTTACTTTTCGGTAAAGGGAAAGGGCATATTTATCTGTCATCCCCGCGATAAAATCCACCAAATTGCGCAGCAAGAGGTAGGGCATTTGGAGTTCATTATCGGGCTTGAACACCTCAGGTAAAAGCCTCAGGATGCTCTTGTCCTTTCCTGAGAATCGCTCGGTATCAAAATACTGATTATAAAGCGCATCAGAGAACACTTCTAACAGGCCTTCCAACACCTGGAAACCTGCTGCTTCTTTTTCCAGCACTGGCTGAGAGCGGTATATTTTGGCTACCGAAAGCTTGGTGATCTTTTTCAACGCCGCAGCGGAAGGAATACACTCCGTCAATGCCTGATCAAATGTCCCGGCCAACATCTCTTCCTCGTGGGTTCTAAAAGCCTCCACTGTTTCTTCCACCAGCTTGCTGATCGCCATGGCCCTTAGGATGGCCAATTTCTGTGCGGAAGTTTTGAGGGATTGGAGTTTATCTTCCTGGAATTTGTCTCCGATAATTTCTGCCAATAACGGAATCGTTTCGGCAAGCTGCACCAATCCCAACGTACAGCCATCCTCCAAATCGATGATGCTATAACAGATGTCATCTGCTGCCTCCACCAAAAAGGCCAATGGGTGCCGGTGCCAGGTATTTTCTCCAGAAGGCGGGATGCCTAAAGTATCGGCGACCTGCTTAAACAGGCCTAGTTGATCGGCAAAAAAACCAAATTTCTTCTGACTACGCCGGCCAGGATCCGCTTCCTTCACCCATGCCGGTCTGGGGTATTTTGTAAAGGCCGCCAAGGTAGCATAGCAAACCTGAAGGCCATTGTTCTTGTCGAGAAGCATCCTGAAGCCTTGGGCATTCCCCTCAAAATGGGTCATGTCCATCCACTCTTCCTCCCGCAAGTGGTCCTTCCATCGCTGACCGGAGGGATGAAACCGAAAAAAGTCCGAGATGGCATCTTCTCCGGCATGGCCAAACGGAGGATTCCCAATATCGTGGGTAAGCGCTGCAGCCGCTACAATGGCCCCAATATCACTGGAACCGATGCCCCGTTCGGAAAGGGCTGGATATTTCTTTAGCAAATATTCCCCTGCCGACTTGCCCAAAGACCTGCCCACACTGGACACTTCCAGGCTATGGGTAAGCCTGGTATGCACAAAATCCACCTCAGGCAAAGGAAACACCTGGGTCTTGTCTTGGAGGTTCCGAAAAGGGGCCGAAAAAATGATCCGGTCATAGTCCCGTTCAAACTCACTTCTGTATTGCTCTTGGCTCTGGTGGGCCCTTTGCTTAAAATCCGCTCGTCCTGCACTTAGCAGCTTTTCCCATTTCATCATACCCAAAATTAATCATCCCTCCTAAATTAATGGCCATATGACCTGATAAAATCTCCTTTACCGTCCTGCAGGACCAAACGACCTGGCCGATGTCCATGAGGAATCAAAACCACTGGTCAAAATTCGCGGAAAATATCCTACTCCATCACAATGGAGCCTACATAATTAAATATATTTGTCAAGAAATACGTATTACCTAAAATATTCGAAAATGATCCCGATCAGATTCTTCCTCCTTTTACTAATTCTTCCATTTCATCTCTCTGCGCAGCAGCCTAGTGACAGAAAACATTATGTTACTTATCAAACAACGGGCTCCTTGCACATGGACGGAAAGCTGGACGAAAAAGATTGGCAGGAAGCAGCTTGGTCGGATATGTTTGTGGACATCGAAGGAGATGCCAAGCCCTCTCCGCTTTATGATTCCAAACTCAAGATGCTTTGGGATGACGAAAACCTCTACATCGGCATTTGGATGGAAGAGCCTGATTTATGGGCCACTTATACCAAGCGGGAGTCGGTGATCTTTCACCAAAATGACATCGAGGTATTTATCGATCCCGATGGCGATACGCATCACTATTATGAATTGGAGATCAACGCCCTCGGCACGGAATGGGACTTGATGATGACTAAACCATACCGCAATGGTGGCGCTCCCATCAATGGCTGGAACATCAATGGCTTCAAAAAAGGACTTGACCTCCAAGGTACCGTCAATGATCCTACAGACCGGGATACGGCCTGGACGGTGGAAATGGCCATTCCCTGGAAAGCCCTTTCCCAACGGGGGCCTGCCTATGCGCCGCCCAAAGATGGCCAGCAGTGGCGAATCAATTTCTCCCGGGTACAGTGGCAGCTGGAAACCAAAAATGGCCAGTATGTAAAGAAGATCAATCCTGAAACCGGAAAGCATTTCCCGGAATACAACTGGGTCTGGTCCCCGCAGGGTGCCATTAACATGCACATTCCCGAAAACTGGGGCTACCTCCAATTTGCCGCTCAGCCAGTGGGCACGGCCAGTGTCCTTTTCCAAATGGCAACGGATGAAAAGGTCAAAGATGCTTTACGTGCCCTTTATCACAAACAACACCGTTATTTCAAAACCCATGGCGAATACGCCACCCAACTTTCGCAGTTGCCGGAGGTGGATGACCTGGTGGAATTTCATCCGCAGTTCGAAGTGAGTGCTACCCGCTTTAAGCTCTCGGCACCTGCTATCCACCATGATCGAACATGGTTTATCACAGAAGACAGCAAAATCTGGCAAGAGTAAAGCCGTTAGTCATCCGTCGTTAGGAACTTACGAAATTTGTGCTAATCCACTGATTGCCAACACCCATGGGTGGTTGCTTAATTTTTTGAATAACGTCTGCTATTGCTTTCTTGGCTTAACGTCACCTTTATGCTAAATTGTAAAAGGATAGTAGCTCCACTATGCCCTAAACAATTTTCAGATGGCCAATTACCAAATCAATCAACAAGAAAAATTCCGCTGTCCATGGTGCCTCGGATTTGAAGATTACATCAAATACCATGACGAGGAATGGGGCGTTCCCGTGTACAGCGACCGGGTACATTTCGAATTTTTGGTACTGGAAAGTGCACAGGCAGGACTGAGCTGGGCCACCATTTTAAAGAAGCGAGAGGGCTATCGAAAAGCTTTTGCAGATTTTGACTATAAGCAAGTGGCGGATTTTCCAGATAGCATGGTGGAAGAGCTGCTTCAAGATGCAGGCATCATCCGTAACCGCCTCAAGATCGCTGCGGCCATCAATAATGCCAAGCGCTTCATGGAAGTCCAAGCCCAAGTGGGCAGTTTCACAAGTTATATTTGGGATTTTGTGAACGGTAAGCCCATCGATGGCCAACTCAAAAGTATGGCAGATGCCAAAGCCACCACCGCAGAATCCGACAAACTAGCCAAAGACCTCAAAAAGAAAGGCTTCAAATTCCTCGGCAGTACCACCATCTATGCCCATATGCAGGCTACGGGACTGGTCAATGACCACTTGATGCAATGTTTTCGGCATCAAGAAGTAAAGCGATTGGTGCGATGATTCAATTAGGCCAAGGCGGTTTCTGCGCTAAGCTAAAAAAGATGAGCGCAGCCATTCGCTTCACCGTTGCGAAAAGCTGCGCTCACCTAATTTTTTGATTTTTAGACAGGAATCATCTGTCCAAAACGCTTAAAACACCTTTTCGGCGTTTTTGGGATCTTCCCCATACTGGTTAGGCCCATGGTTACCTTCTGTTACCAGGAGCACCAACAGCCATATTCCTCCAATCAAGGGAATCAATCCAACAAAATACATCCACCCACTCTTTCCAATATCATGGAGCCTGCGGACGGTAACGGCCAAAGTAGGTACAAGAATCGCCAAGGAATAGGCTCCATAAAATAAAACAAAAGGAACTTCACTTGAAAAGGCTGTGGAGAGCAGGCCGGATATGATTCCTACTACCATCATCACCAAGAAGTTTACCAGGACAAACATCCAGTATTCCTTTCGCCGGGCACGGCCCGTAAAATCAGCATAATGATTCAGTACTTTTTTGTAGTATTCCATGAGTTATATTTGTATTGATTAAAATTCAGTCTTCACGGGATATTATTTCTACGGCTGGAATGGACTCCGCACCATCTCCAGCAGCAACCTCCAGCACCTTTTCCAGTTGATTATAACGGTTAATGAGCTGAGCAGCCAAAATTCCACACAGCACCACAATGCCCGAAGTAGCCATGTCCGTAAGGGTCATGTTGATCAATTCATCAATGGTTTCAGCATCTTCATAAACCCTCCAGGATATCCTATCAATTAGTCCTCCGAGGATCCATAATGTCCACCAACTGATCATAAGCCATTCATTGTCCTGAACATAAGTGGAGACTTGCTTCTTTTTCAGGAAAGCTGCTGCTTCCTCAAACAACTCTCGCATAATCCTCAAAGGCCGGTATAGATTGATAATTGGCACAAACCAAGCACCTACCGCCCAGCCTTCGTTGAAGTCCAACCGGTCTGGGAGCAAGGTATGTAAATTGTAATAGGCCCTTCTAAACCATTGCAGAAAAACGATGGTTGATACGATGTAGGTCATGACAATTAAAATAGCAATCACCTGATGCCTCAAATCATTCACCTCTGCCTCCTGATCCGTAATACCAATGTCCCTGGCACGTAGCAGCAGGTCATACTGCATATAGCCCGAAACAATGCTTACGGCATGAAGAACTATTACCAAATAAATAAACATTCGAGCCAGTTTGGCCCTTTTTTGATTAGGTCGTATGGTTTCCAAAAGAGTAGTAGTTTACTAAAACAATTCCCACAAATTTTTAATGACTTCCTTCCATCCACCCAAAAAATCAACTCTTTAAAAGCATTTGATTACTTACACCAAAAATAAACGGGAAAATAAATTTACAAATAATAATGGCAAATGTAAGCTTTCTGTACATGTAAAACACGATCGGTGGTCTCCTATCTACCTAAAACTCTTCCCGCTGAAAGACAAATCATCCATTGGCTACTTTTAAGCGGACCGATGTCAGTTGGGAAATGCTGCCCAAGAAGGGGCAAAACCCGTTGCCAGGTCATGGACATTTAAAGTCTCCCTTTATGATTAATTGGCACCAACTGTTGCTTTATTGGTGAAATAGTCAGAACTTAAAATCGCTGTTTAAAGGCTTTTGACTATTAAACCACTTGATGTTTTAGATTTTACTGCTGACTAGCTGATTTTACCATGAATAAGTACGTTAAGATTGCTATTTTTTCCCTGCTGATCATCATGGCGGGATTTATCTACTGGAGATATTTCTTTGTTTTTGCTGAAGGTGTCAAAGGAGGAACGCTAAACTATTACGAGAGAAAGGGCTTTATCTTCAAGACATGGGAAGGACGCTTGGTACAGGAAGGCTTCCAAAGCCCTACTGCCGGAGCCCTGCAGAGCAATGAATTCCGCTTTAGTGGTGTCGATGGAGATGTGTCCGAAAAGCTGGAAAGGGCCAGTGGCAAATTCGTGGAAGTACGCTACCGGGAATACCTGGGCAAGCTGCCTTGGCGCGGCGCCAGCAAACATGTGGTCTATGAAGTCATCGAAGTCGGTACCGAGCACATAGGGAAAGGAAACCGTGAATTACCGGTAAACGGGGAATAAAACCCCACGAAATTCCCAATCTCCTGCTCAGGGGCTATTGCTTAAGCAGGAATAGCTGTGATAAATCATGTAAGCAAAGGTTTCCCATCTGCCAAACGATATGATGCCCTCTCCAAGGCAGTCCTCGAAGCATCCTCGGTGCTTTTTTATTCTACATTTCCTTTCTAAAATGCTTCCTCGTACAGTTCAGGTTTATCCCTAATGCCCCGTCTTCACCCCCACGACCAACCCGGTGGACCAGTTCATTTTACATAAGGCCAAGTCCTCCCGAGATTCCAGCGTGGCAATAAGCTGCTTGACATTTTCCCCATGACCTTCCGGCCAATTGGGCTGTACATCCATGTCATCGATGACATAAAATCCACCCATCTTTAGTAACGAAAGTGTCTCTTCTAGCTCGCTGTACTTTCCAGGCCAGGCATCCGCAAAGATCAAATCAAAGGGTGCTCCAGAATAGCTTTTGATCCAGCTGCGGCCATCGTCACAAAGCACCCTCAGCCGTGCATCCTGTCCAAAAAACTGCTCTGCGATGGCCGTCAGGGCCGGATCATTATCGATAGAGATCAATGATTCCTTTTCGCCCAATCCCTCCACCATCCAAGCCAGCGACAAGCCGATTCCAGTCCCTATTTCCAGAAAATTACCGCCCGGTTTGGAAAGCATCAGGGTCTTCAGCAGGGATCCGATGTACAAATCCGAGGGCATGGTAAAACCAATTTCTTTCGACTTGGCTAAAATTTTGGGGTAGATCGCCGGAATATCCGACATGGGGGCAGCTTTCATGGGCAAATGCATCAACTTCATTTTATACCTAAAGTGGAAAGATAACAAATAAATCCTATCAAAAACGAAAAACACCCAAACCAGCCAGGACAAAACTGCTCTATCCAAGGACTATTTCTATATGATTAATTATCTTTGACCAACTGTTTTTATGCAAGCACCGAAAGAGAAAAAATATACCGAAGGAAAGTTAATTTCTGCCCTTGTCAGCCTCGCCTTACCGATCATTTTGGCCAATGTTCTCCAAACTGCCTACCAGCTGATTGATACTTTTTGGCTGGGAAGATTGGGGGCCAATGCAGTGGCGGCAGTGAGTGTGAGCTTTCCCATTCTCTTTCTGATCTTGTCTTTAGGGGCTGGTCTGACCTTGGCAGGAACCGTCTTGGTCTCCCAGCACAAAGGAGCCAATAACCAAAAAATGGTTAATTCTGCATCTTCCCAAACGGTTTTTGTCGTGTTTTGCATCTCCGTTTTACTGGCTATTGTGGGCTATTTTGCCGCAGGGCCTTTGATGAAACTGATCGGAGCAGGGCCGGAGATCTACTCAGACTCGGTGGACTACTTCAAAGTGTCCTCACTAGGGTTTGTTTTCCTCTTCATGTTTTTTGTATTCCAATCCCTCATGCGCGGCATCGGCAATGTCATGCTGCCGGTGTATGTAGTGCTGGTGACAGTGTTGCTCAACTTGGTCCTCGACCCGCTTTTCATTTACGGCTTTGGGCCTGTCCCGGGATTTGGGGTCGCCGGTGCAGCCGTGGCCAGTGTCATCACACAAGGACTTTCAGCAATTGCTGGCATCTACGTGATGTGGAAGGGAAAACACGGCATCCAAATTCATTTCTCCGAGATGAAGTGGGACCTCCCTTGGGCAAAAAAGCTGTTTCAGCTCGGCCTACCTTCCAGCATGGAACAATCCGCAAGGGCCTTGGGCATGACCATGATGGTGGTGTTGGTGACGAGCTTTGGAAGTGAAACGGTCGCGGCATATGGCGTGGGCGCCAGGATGCTGAGTTTTGTGATTGTACCGGCCTTGGGACTGGCCATTGCCACGACGACCCTCGTGGGACAGAATGTGGGTGCCAGAAAGCTCAAAAGGGCCGAAAAAACCGGCTTCCTCAGCATAAAAGTAGCATTTATTGGGCTGACGGCCATTGGCATCCTGCTGTTTGTTTTTGCAGAGGATTTGGTGCGCTTTTTCGTTCCCAATGAACCCAAAGTGATCGAAGATGGCGCCCTGTTTATCAAAATCATGGGGCCGAGCTTTGGCTTCCTCGGTGTACAGCAAGTGATCAATGGTACCTTTAATGGAGCCGGCTTTACCAAAGCCTCCATGTTTATTTCATTCCTAAACCTCTGGGTCATTCGATTTCCGGTAGGCTATTACCTGGCATACCATACGGACCTGGCCCATGTAGGCATCTACTGGGCATTCCCCATTTCCAACTGGGTCTCGGCCATCGTAGCCTTCATCTATTTCAAGACAGGCTACTGGCGAAAGCGGATAGAGGTTGGAAAGGCTTAGGGTTGGAAGGTGTTATGGGATAAAATAAAACGTCCAACTGGCTCCTTCACCGGGATTTGGGAGGCCAATTGGACGTTGGTTTGGACAGGTTAAGCGAAGTAAATTTTGTTACACTTCCCTGCCCATAAACGGATCTGAAATACTGTCTTTGCCCGTCTCCAGCCTGCCAGCGTACCGCACCTCGAAGCCGCTGATTCCTGGAGCTTGGAGTTTAAAATCATACCATCCTTTCGTGGAGGCAGTATCCAACGTAAAGCTTTCCTCATCCTCAGGATTTACCTTAAATTGCTTCTCCAACTTTTGGTAGGTTTCATCTGCAAGCTTTAGACGGAGCGCTTGCAAGGCACTGCTGTTTTTTACGGTAATCTTCAGCTTTTCCGTGTAGTTTCTGCGTTTCTTGATGGGCTTGCAAGTCACCTCCACACGCGGTCCTTGGGCATCGCCCATAAATTCCCTGAAGTAGCCATTGGGGCCATAGACCCGGAGGTGATACTGGCCATTTTCAAAAGCCTCCAGCGGCCAGCTATATTCCACGGCATCACCCGCCTTTACCGCAAATGCCCAGGTTTTTACGGGCTCAAACGATTCGGAAGACGAGTTCCAATAATTACCGGGAGCGTACACGTTGAAGGGAGCTCCAAGGGCCTTTTCACCGAAAATATCATCAGCCGCTTCAAACCTGACCAAAAAGTGCTTTCCATCCCCACTGACCCGGCCATCCACATAAAGTTCGTATGGAAGGGCATTGGAGGGCTTGGTGCCCGGCTCTTGCTGGGGCAACACCTCATGTCCGGGATCTGCCGCCACCTGTTGGGCTTCCGCCTCGCTAAGAGCCTTGAAATTCTTGGGCAAGTCCTTAAACTTAGCATTGTAAATCTGCTGCACGTGCTTGTTGCGGTCCACCCATTCCGGCAAATCGATTTCTTCTCCTTTATACGGACGAAATGCAGAAGTGAGGTCACCGCTGACCGTACGTCTCCATTCACTGATATTGGTTTCCTTGATCGTTTTACCCGTTTTCTTGGAAAGCCATTTTTCCACGAGCTGGATGGTAGAGGTGATGTCACAGACTTCTGAATTTACCCAGCCACCGCGTGTCCAGGGAGAGGCAATCACCAAAGGTACACGATAGCCCAAACCTACCGGGCTGGTCCTGGCATCAGCATCCTTAAATCCTGCCTTGAGCTCTTCTTCTTTGGTCACAAACTCCCCTGTGGCATCCATTCCTTCCGAAACTTTACCGTTATCCGGATCATTTGGATTGGGAGCAACGAAAGGAGGTACGTGGTCAAAATATCCGTCGTTTTCATCATAATTGAGGATAAAGATAGTCTTTTTCCATACCTCGGGATTTTGGGTCAAGATATCCAGGACTTCCGATACGTACCAAGCCCCATACCAAGGAGCGCTAGGGTGATCGGAGAATTTCTGGGGAGCTACCACCCAGGAAACCGCCGGCAACTTTCCTGCTTGGACATCCTTGCGGAATTGATGCAGAATATCTCCTTTGGGAATTTTTGTTTCCCGCTGCTCACTTCCATCCGTATAAGCCATGCTTTCTACCTTATGGTAGTCCTTGTCGCCACTGTTCGTGGCAAAGGCCTTTGCATGCAGCGACTGCTCCCTCTGGGACAATTTGCTGAATTGCTCGGGATTCCATTTGGCCAGGTATTCCTCCAGCTCGGCCATTTCGGCTTTCTTTTCTGAAATCTTTGCCGCCAAGGCATCCTGATCGGCACCGGGCTTTTTAAGGTCTTGCTCTAGCGATTTCAGCTCCGAGGGAAGTGCTTGCTGCCTTTCCTTCAAATACTGATAATGCCCCTTGCTAAACCGCACCCCAAACTGCTTGAACCACTCAAGGTTGTTATCGGTAAAATTGGCCAGTAAAGAACTGTCCTCCACTCCTGTGGGCAAGCTGATTTCATTTTGGTAAACCTTCCACGAGATCCCTTCATCCTCTAACCTGTCCGGAAAAGTCGCCCAATCCACTTCATGCTGGTAGTTCAGCTCTCCGTTACGAACCCGTGCTTTTTCCCCATTCCCATGGGTTTTACCCGCCCAAAAGTAATTTCGATTGGTCGTAGTCCCTGTCAGGGCAGCACAGAAATGCTGATCACAAACGGTAAAGGCATCTGCAAAGGCGTAGTAAAAGGGAATATCCTCACGGCTGTAGTAGCCCATGGTCATCGGCACATCACGAAATTCGGCGCGGCCGGATCGCTTGGCCTCTATCCAGCCATTGTATTTGCCGTCGTTGCGAGCATCTACTTGATTTTCCCAGCTATGGGGAATATCACGCATCCAGGTGGCCTTGGTATCCTTGATGTCAAATCGAAAAGGGGCAAAGCGGTTTCCATTTTTATCCGGCTGCAACCAAACGGGGTTTTTATCCGGGAGGGTAATGGCTCGGGGATCGTTAAAACCCCGAACACCCTTTAAGGTACCAAAGCAATGGTCAAATGAGCGGTTTTCCTGCATCAGCATGACGACATGCTCTGCATCATAAAAAGTGGTTCCTGGATCTGGCGTTATGGCCAGCGCCTTCTCTATGGATGTAGGCAATATGCTCCACATCCCTGCACTTCCAGAAAGCAACGCCGCTTTCTTTAAAAAATCTCTTCTTGAATCTTTCATCTTTCTTATGCTCATCAGGTTTACATCCTAAAACTAATCATTTCAGGTAAATATAGGCTACAAAGGCTTGAAGGTACGAAGGATTTATGGTTGGTTCCGTCTCTCATAAAAACGTCATTGCGAGGAGGTATGGCAAAGCAATTTCGGATCCCGAAACCGGGATGGCCTCACTTCGCTATCGCTCCCTTCGCAATGACGATAAATGTGTTGGATACCAATATTTACACTTGACTTAATGCACGTCTTCGTACCATGGTAATGCCGTCACTGCGAGGCTCAGAGCTGGGGTTGCAAAGCGCTCGCAATGACGGTATTTTTAAATAGAACTCAGGTTTATATTATTCTAGCCACCAAGGCATTTGGTTGATTTGGTCATTTCCTTCGCCAAATTGACGGGTAATAGCCGCTGTCACATTGGTGGCATTATAGTTATATTCTGACTGTGGATAAATCCATCGATAAGGGATCGCCACACCTGCAGGTCTTCTCAATGATGGATAGCCTCCCACCCGGTGGTATTCATAAAAGGAAGTCCAGCCCAGCTGGAAAAATGACTGCAAGTACTTTTGCATGATGATCCGTTGGATTTGTTCCGCCTCGGAAGTGGCCATATCAAAGTCATTGATCGAGCGGGCCAAATAATCTTCAGCTGCCTCCTCTGTCACATAAGCAGCGTATTCCTCGGAATACAGCTCATAAAACTTAAAAGAAGCCTTCACTGCCGATTCATACAGTGCTCCAGCATCCGCAGAAATCCAGCCTCTTACGGCAGCTTCTGCCAATATCAACTGCTGCTCGGAATAGCCTAAGAGCATATAAGGTTCATTTACCGGGTCTTGGTGGTAGCGCTCATTTACCTTGGAAACATTTCCTTGGGTAGCTTTCTCATTTACTTCCCCATACGGGGCTGCTGGGTCACCACCTTCGTAGGCCGTAAAGTCATTAATGGCTTTCCCTGCCTCTTTGGCGGACTTGGTCTGCGTACAGTAAATAAACAACCTTGGATCTTCCCGCTCCTGTAAGCGCTGGATGAAAGTGGAATCCATGTACATCCCAGAGCTGAATCCACTGCTGTTAAAGTCTGGATAACGGTTGTTTTGCTGGTCCAAGAAGACCAATTGACCATTATCTTCCACATTTTCCATCAAGGGTTGATTTTGGAAAATCGTGGCAAACTCGCTGACATTTACAGTACCGGTTTTCTCAGAGAGGGTCAGCATCACCTTTAGCCTAAAGGCATTGATCAACTTCCTCCAGCTGGTAAGATCACCTCCATAGATGATGTCTCCGGCAATGATATTGTTGGACTCTGCCAGAATATCATTGGCTTCCTTAAGTTCTGTAAGAATCCCTTCAAACACCGCCTCTTGGCTGTCATACAGGGGCGCGTAGTTTTCTTCAGCCTCTCCTTTCAACGCAGCCGAATAGGGCACATCGCCGAAGGTCAAGGTAAGGTTATAGAAGTGATAGGCCCGGAAGAACTTGCCCAGGGCCACGTAGGTCATATCACCGATACGCTCACCTTCCTCGATCATTTTGGTCACATCACGCAAATCGCTGTAAGCGCCATAACTTCCCCTGGCCCACTTATAGTATTGGTTGGTGTTTTCGCCATCCGTTTGGACGAGCATTTTGAGCGCGTAAAGCGGGGAAGTACCACGATAAGATCTAAACGCTTCCCATTCGATATTGGTCAGCAAAAGCTGAGGGTGCGTCTCTGTTGGCAGGTTGGGATTGACATTCATCTCCTCGAGATTATCGCAAGAGGCAAGGCCTATCAAAACCGCTAAAAGGATAACTATATTTTTCATTGTCTTATAATTTCTTAAATGCAAAATCCGTTAAAATGTGGCTTTCAAGGTAAATCCAACGTACCTGGATGAAGGATCCTGGAGGTTGTTGTCATTTCCATAATCCGGATCCAAGAGCGGCATCTTTTTCCACATGGCCAGGTTATAACCATACAAGGAAAGGTCCAGCTGCTTAATCTTTTCGGACTGCATGATGTTCATCAGGTCATAGGTCACCGCCAACCTTCTCAACTTGAAGTAAGAGCGGTCAAAAACATTGGCGAACGTCTCGCTTTCTTCTTCGGTCACCTGCGCTTGGTACGGATAGATCTGTGACCAAGTCTGCCAGCTCACCGCCGTGGTATTCTGCGTATATTCACGCGTATCGGAGATGATGTTTCCATCTACATCCCGGGTAAGTTCACCACCCGTAACGACTACCCCTTCCGGTACATATACGGGCTCGCCCGCTGCATATTCTTGGTCTCTGTAAAGTACGGAGTTGGGGTGCTTACCGCCCCACCACATCTTTTCGATGGTCAGTGACCGGATCAATCCTCCCCAGGCACCGTCCACATCCATGGCTACCCTGAAATCGCCAATGCGGAAACGGTTCTGAATGCCCAGTCTCCAGCTAGGATCCAAGTGGCCGATTTTGGTCGGATAAGGGTCCTTGGTCGGCAGGCCGGTGTTGGCATCAAGGATCACTTGGCCGTCCGCACTTTTCTGCCAGACAGTGGCATAATAGGAATCCGAACGATCCCCTTCCCTTAGGTTTCCATACCGATCCTCACCGCCATAGATGTCAGACAGACGTTTCACAAAACGCGTCCAGTTTAAGCCAACATTCCAGTCAAATTTATCGTGGTCAATGGCCAGGTAATTCAACATGATCTCCACACCGTCGGTGGTATATTCATTACCGTTCACCTTTCTCGAATTAAAACCAGAGGCTTCCGAGATGCTCAGGTCGATGATCTGGTTTTCGTCCAAGATCCTATAATAGGTACCCTCAAGGGTCAATCGTTTTTGCGCAAATGAAGTGCTCAACCCTGCCTCAAAAGTCGTGGACTTTTCTGGCTTAATGGAAGGATTGACCAGTCCGGATGGGTAATATACCGATGGTGTAGAGCCATAAGTAACACCTTTGTTATAAGTAGCCTGCAAGCTGTAAGGGTTCAGGTCACTGGATACTTCAGACCAAGAGGTATACACCTTCAGGTAATCCATGGCCTTCGGTAAAGTGATGAATTCGGACACCATCGCACTCAGTGAGGCGGAAGGATAAAAATAGGAGTTGGTGGTAGTCGGTAGGGTAGAAGACCAGTCATTTCTTCCCGTAAGGTTCAAGAACACGGAGTTCCACATTTCCAAGTTTACCGTACCATAAACACTTCGAATGGCCTTTTCCTGGAAGGTGTTAGAAGCTTGTACTGGACCTTGGGTATTGCTCAGGCTGTATACCCCTGGTACGATCAGCCCATCAGACGAAGCATATTCCTGTTGGTAGGTCCTGCGGAAGCTGGATGCACCGGCATTTACGCCAAAAGAGAAGTTGTCCGTAATCGTTTTATAGTAACTGGCCAAAAAGTCGGTATCCAAGTTCAGTTGGTTGTCATTCCACATCTTATAATCACCGTTTCGGGAATCTCCGTAGTTCATATAAGATTTTGGGCTCTGCATATCACTGAAATCTGCTCGCTGTCTGGCAGAAATCCGTCCTTGAATATACAAATCAGGAGTAATTTGGTATTTAAGCTTTAGCTTACCATCCAAGGTATTTTGGTTAAAGAGCTGATTGAGCTCATAGGATGCAAAATACACGTTATTATACCAAGCATAATTGTAGTTGGCCTGACGATAACCTTCCAGTCCCGGTACGTACATGTGGTCTTTCAGGTCTTGCCCGTTCACATCATCCCCCATCCAAATCAAGATGGTGTACATGTGGTTTTTGGGGCCATAGCCGTATCGGGGATAGTTTGGAGAATAGACTTTGTTATAACTTGCTGTGGCATCTAGCTGCAAGTTATCCAACAGTTTAAAGGAAGAATTAAAGGTCAAACCACCGGTCGTAAGGGAAGTGTTTGGCACTTGTCCTTTTTGATTTGAGTAGTTTCCAGAAAAGTAAAACTGTGCACGCTCCCCTTGGTAAGCTACTGAGAAGTCATTTTTGGTTACGACCCCAGTGCGCAAAAAGTCATTCAAGTTATCGTGTCTTACCCACGGAGTCGGCACGCGCTCATAACGGGACTTGTCATCATAAATGGTTCCGGCCACATTACCGTACCACTCGATGGTTTCCCCCGTTTGCTTGTCGCGGATAGGGCTGTTCCACTGAGGCACCATCACCCCAGGCTCGAATTTAGGCCCCCAGATCATATCGCCATCGGAAATCCCGCCGTCGGCGCCATCCCAGAATTCATATTTGCCATTCGAACCGTTTCCATATTGCGTTTGGGTTTCTGGGAAGACCGTAAAACCTGCAGTCACCATATTGCTGGTGGAAGCAGTCACGGTAAGCCCTTCCTTGGACGCATTCTTTCTGGTAATCAGGATCGCACCATTTTTACCCCGGGCACCATAAAGGGCAGAAGCGGCACCACCTTTTAGCACGTTTATACTTTCGATGTCATCCGGAGAGATATCGTAAAAGTCCGTCTCCACCGGCACCCCATCCAACACGATCAATGGAGTCTTGCCCCTGAGGGAAAAAGAAGGAGATTGAAACATCCCGGTGGGGTTGGTAACGGTCAATCCGGCCACCTGACCAGAAAGGGCGTTACCCACGTTCATGGTATTGGCCTGCTCTAGCCCTTCGGTGTTTACCTCTTGGGTGGCATAACCCAATTTTTTCTTCTGCTGCTTGATACCAATCGCCGTAACGACGACCTCATCCAGGCTTTTCTCATCCTCTGTAAGGGTGACATTGATTTGGGATTGCCCGTTTACGGGGATCTCTTGGGTAGTAAACCCGATAAAGCTGAACTGCAAGGTAGCATCAGCAGCAGCTTCGATGCTATAGTTGCCTTCAAAATCAGCCACAGTACCTTTTGTGGTGCCTTTGATCATGACCGTGACCCCGGGAAGCCCCAAACCCGAGGCATCCGTGACCTGTCCGGTGACCTGATCCTGCCCCAAGGCTAAAAAAGGGAGCAAAAACAGGATTCCTAAGAAAGTAAAAGCTTGTTTCATAGAGTGATTTGTATTTTGAGGTAGATGATTGAATTTCAGCTGTTTGTATATAAACAAGACCTTACATGGCCTTATTTTGTCGCAAAACTATCCTTATAGCCGGTACCAAATGAAAAGCGTCGATTATGAATTTTTTAATTAAAAAAGGAAAGGCTTAAGTAAAAATTAACATTCGAAAGTAGCCCAAATCCATCACAGCTGCAAAAGTCTATCTAGTATTAGAAAAATATAAGCCCATCAGCATGAAAATGATAATTACCCAATTTTCTTTCAAAAAGAACTATTAATAAAACGTTAAAAACAACAAATTGAAAATTTTTTTTCCAATAAAAAAGACTTCGTAACAAATCAACCTATTGGGATGGATCAATATGTTCCTTGCCACCTTTGGCTGCTATTCTGCCATGGATGAACGTTGATAAACACCGATAGGGTGTTAGAGGCATTGCAATTCCGTGTTCATTTTTTTATCGGCAGCTTAGCATGACTTAAAAGTTTACAATGCATATGTCTGTGGCTGTGAAGAGGGCTTTTCGGCAAAGCTTGAATTCATGCAGTCCAACGATAAAATGCCATCCTTTTAAGAAAGCTGCGCTCAAAAATATTGCTGATCCCTGGTATTATGTATGATATATCTTGGAAAGCCAGCCCCGGAGGGGCGACACATCCATAGCCATGGCTGAAACCCATGGTAAAATAACCCAGTCAACATTCATCCCTTGGAAAAGTGGCTTGATCCCCGGTTTTCAGAATCGAATGGAACTTCGCAAATAAAAAAAACAGATAGAGCCTACCTGTTCTTTTTAAAATTAAATCAACCGCATATATAAATTCTGTCAAGCAGTTCGGTTGGAAAAAACCGTCAAACTGCAGTGATGATGACTAGCCTGCTAGGCCAAAAGCGGATTCCAACTACCAACGGTAGCGGAACCATATCCTTGGCCATTATTTTACCAAGAGTTCTTTCGTCAGTTTGTTCAACGCCTCTACTTTATACTCAAAGTCCCCTTTGAGGGTATCGCGGTATTGGTGAATGTTTTCGACCATTTCATTGATGTCATCGGGAATGACTTCTTCTAGAAATTGGCGGAGACGCTTTGCTGTGGTAGGTGATTTGCCATTGGTACTGATGGCGATTTTGACATTTCCTTTGGTCACGATGCCACCCAGATAAAAATCGCACAGCTCTGGGGTATCAGCGATATTCACCAAAAGGTGTTTCGCTTTGGCCTCTTGCTGGATCTGCTTGTTGACTTCCTTATCATCGGTAGCTCCGATCACGATGTGACGGTTTTCAAGATAGGATTTATCATAGGCGGCATCGATAAGCTGAAGCCGATCATTTTTAGCGGCAATGGCTCTTATCTCTGCTGAAATTTCCTTTGCAAGCACGGTAACCTTTGCTTTTGGGCTGGACTTAAGCAAGAAGGAAAGCTTTTCCAATCCCACATTTCCCCCTCCTACGATCAGCGTATCCAGTTGTGCTACCTTCAGGAATACAGGGTAAAGTTCATTCATGATGGTTATGGTTTATGGTTAAAGGAGCACCGGAAATGGGTGATTTTTCCGGTGCTAAGTGATTATTGATGGCTATGCACTGATAGCCGCTCTATAGACATCCATTAATTTTGGACTCTCGCGCACCACATCGCCAATGATGATGACGGCTGGTGCCCCGATGCCGGATGCTTGTACTTTATGTTCTATGTCATGTATATGGGCTGCAACTACTTTCTCCTCGGCTGTCGTACCGCTTTGGATCAACGCAATCGGCGTATTTTCCTTTCCTGCTGCACTAAACGCCGCGATGATTTCACGTAGTTTTCGCGTACCCATCAAAATGACCACTGTGGCAGTGGACTGTGTTGCCAAGGTAACATCCCGAGACAACTGACCATCAGACGTGGTCCCTGTGATCACCCAGAAGCTCTCTGAGACACCGCGTTTGGTCACGGGAATCCCCTGATAAGCCGGCACAGAGATGCACGAAGTGATGCCCGGCACTACTTCCGTCTCGATCCCAAACTGCTGCACAAAATCAATCTCCTCCGCCCCACGGCCAAAGACAAATGGATCGCCTCCCTTAAGCCTAACGACATGGCCGTATTTTAGGGCATATTCCACGATCAGCTTGTTCGTATCCTGTTGTGGATTACTTTTGCTCCCATGCCGCTTGCCCACAAATACCTTGAGGGCATTTTTGGTGGCATGCTTGAGGAGAGACTTATCCACCAATGCATCATAAAGTATCACATCCGCTTTGCCCAGTGCCAATATTCCTTTTAAGGTGATCAACTCCGGATCACCTGGACCGGCACCGACTAAGGTCAATTTCGGTGTGACAGGTGATATCATGCTTCTACCTCCTTCGCTCTGTAATCGCTGATGGTATGGTAAACTTTCTCAGCTTTTTCATAATATGCTTTCGCAAAAGCCTCTGTTGGGGCGTTCTGCTGGATTTCATACACAATATCCGCAAAGCTTCCTTCCAAAGCAATTTTTCCTGAATCTACAAATGTTTCATCAAATTGCTTCACAATGTCCGCATAAGAATTGGTTTTTTTGCCTTCGGATACCAATATAGCCTTGGCCGTATTGACCAAAGTGGCATAAGTATGATAGATGCTGTCTGACCATTTCTTCGCATTGAAGCTGTCTTCTGCATTGGCCAATTTTTCCCTCGCTTCCAATAACAAGGTGGCTACCAAGTCTATGACCACACCGGCACATTCTCCTACACCTACAGCTTTAACGTATTCTTGCTCATTTCCCCAATCAATAAAATCGCTGTCCACGATATCATCCGTGCTGGCCAATGGCTTCAAGAAGTCATAGAAATACATTTGGCCTTGACGGTCATAGTACGTGACAAAAACCTCATCTTTTTCGGCATTTTGCTCGTAATCGTCCAAGATCAGACGCAATGCTTGGGGAGCACGCTTGCTTGGGATTTTGATGACTTTGTCTGCAAATCGCCCTTGACCTTGGCCGAGAGTGGCTCCTCCCAGCAATACCTGCAACGCAGGAATCACCGATTTGCCCACCTTGATGGACATGCCCTGAAAACCGATGGATGCCATGTTATGCTGTCCACAGGCATTCATACAGCCAGAAATCTTGATGGTCAGGTTTCTATTGGACAGGTACTGTGGATACTCTTTGAAGATCACTTCTTCCAGTACATGCGCCGCTCCGGTACTGCTCGCAATACCCAAGTTACAGGTATCCGTGCCCGGACATGCCGTCAAATCCCCCAAGGTATCATAGCCATAGGCCACAAAATCCAACTTCTCCAGTTCCCGGTAGAAGAATGGGATGGCTTCTTCCTTCACATCTCTGATCAGGATATTTTGACGCAGGCTCAGACGGATTTCATCATTGGCATATTTGCTTACCAGATCGGCCAACTTACGTGCCTTGTCGGTATAGAAATCACCCAAGTGTACCTTGATACCAATGGATACGTATCCCTCTTGTTTTTGAGGAAGCACATTGGTATTTAACCACCTTTCGTAGGCCTCGCCAGTTGGCGTTTCCACTTCGGGAATATCGGGATTTGGCAGGGTCTTGGCCGCTTCATAACTTTTATAGTCGATCGGGTAAGACTGAAATTGCAGGGCCTCTTGCTCCTCATGAACCAATTTCATAAACTCCTCTACACCGATATCTTTGATCAAGAACTTCATTCGGGCCTTCATGCGCTTGGCACGCTCGCCATGACGATCAAAAATCCGTACCACTCCTTCAATGAACGGAATGAGCTTATCCGTCGCCAAGAATTCTTCGATCACATCTGCATGCCGCGGCTGAGAACCCAATCCTCCACCAAGGAGCACCTTGAATCCACGTACCTCTTCTCCATCAACCGTCTTTACTTTCGGGATAAAACCCAAGTCATGAAGGTAAGTCAAGGCCGTGTCATCATCGGTAGCCGAGAAGGCCATTTTGAATTTCCGGCCCATTTCTTGACAAATGGGATTTCTCAGCATGTACTTGAAGGTGGCATCTGCATAAGGAGTCACATCAAATGGCTCCTTGGGATCCACGCCGGCCGTTTCGGATGCTGTGACGTTCCTTACGGTATTACCACAGGCCTCCCGAAGGGTGACATCGTCCTTTTCCAGTTCCGCCCATAGCTCGGGCGTACGGTCCAAGCTCACATAGTGAATCTGAATATCCTGGCGTGTAGTGATGTGTAATCTCCCTGTGGAATACTCATCAGAAACTTTGCAGATCCGGTGCAGCTGCTTTCCGGTCACTTTGCCGTAGGGCAATTTGATACGGATCATCTGCACTCCTGGCTGACGCTGGCCATAAACACCTCTGGCCAACCGAAGGCTTCTGAATTTCTCTTCATCTATCTTACCGTCCTTGAAAAGCGCAATTTTCTTTTCAAGTTCGATAATATCTTTTTCCACAACGGGATTTTCTATCTCTGTTCTAAAGCTTTGCATAGTGGTTGTTTTGATTATGGGTGAAAAGCCCTTCCGCCGAAGCGGAATGGGTGCTACTGGATGAACCCTACGCTAGTGGTGTCGTAGGAACCCTCATCGATAAGGATAAAGCTTCCGTTTGACTTGCTCTCTTGGTAGGGATCAAAGTGAATGGGCTTGCTCAGCCTGAAATTCACTTTACCGATATCGTTCAACTTCAACTCATCCGTCCCCTCTGATCCGGAGAAATCGGTGTGCACCAAGCCTTCTATGCTGTCCACTTTGGCCAATACTTGGTTTACGCCATGTTGAAGGATATATTTTGCACCTGTTCTCAATGGCTTGCTGTTTACCTGACAGATGGTCGCTGACAGCTGCTTTTCAGACTTGGGAAGCTCATTGGATTTTACCAGCATGTCGCCGCGGCTTACATTGACTTCGTCTTCCAGGGTAATGGTAATCGAACTGCCCGGGATGGCCTCATCAAACTCCTGATCAAAGAAGTTGATGGATTTCACTTTGCTGGTGGTAAAGGAGGGAAGTACCGTTACCTCGTCACCTACCGCCAACTTGCCACCGTAAAGTTTCCCCGCAAATCCACGGAAGTCATGGTGAGCATCTGTCTTAGGCCTTACCACATACTGTACCGGGAACCTCGCAGCACTGTTGTCTTCTGATTCATCGATTTCCAATCCTTCCAGGTAATCCAATAGGGAAGGACCTTGGTACCAATCCATTTTATCGGATCCACCGGCGATATTGTCACCGTGTAGGGCGCTGACCGGAATGAACCGCACTTGGTCTTTCGTGTAATTGCTCTTCTCGATCAGGGCTTCAAAATCCTTTTTGATGTCCTCATAGGCCTGCTGGTCATAATCGACCAGGTCCATTTTGTTCACCGCTACGATCACATGCCCCACGCGCAGGAGGTTATTGATGAAAAAATGTCGGTAAGTCTGCTCGATCACACCTTTCCGCGCATCGATCAGGATGATCGCTGCCGAAGAGGTCGACGCACCTGTCACCATGTTTCGGGTATACTCCACATGGCCCGGGGTGTCGGCAATGATGTAGTTTGTCTTATCCGTATTGAAATAGATATGGGCCACATCGATGGTGATCCCTTGCTCCCTTTCTGCGACCAGGCCATCCGTGGCCAAGGAGAAGTCCAGGTAATCAAAACCTTTTTGCTTACTGTTTCGCTCTATGGCCTCCAGCTTGTCCGTGGTCAGGGACTTGGTATCATAAAGCAACCTTCCGATAAGGGTACTTTTTCCGTCGTCCACACTTCCTGCCGTCGCAATATTGATCAGTTTTCTATTTTCAGTGCTCATAAAATCTTGTCTCTTTGTTTTTTCTCCGATTCAGTTCTGCATATCGGAGAAGGCTCTTGTCCTATCTTGATACTTGCTACTTCGTACTTGCCACTATTAAAAGTACCCCACCTTTTTCCGGTTTTCCATGGCCGCTTCGGAGCGTTTGTCATCAATCCTCGCACCCCGTTCGGAAATTGTACTGGCACGGATTTCATCCACGACTTCTTCCAAGGTCTCTGCCTCCGAAAGTACCGCTGCCGTACAGGTCATATCGCCTACAGTCCTGAAACGTACCATTCGCTCTTCTACCGCTTCGTGGTCTTCACGGTACACGTGCTCTGAAGCGGTCCATATCATGCCATCCCGCACGAATGTCTCCCGCTTGTGGGCAAAATAAATGGATGGGATTTTAATGTTTTCAGTCTTGATGTACTCCCAAACGTCCAGTTCAGTCCAGTTGGAAATCGGGAATGCCCGCACATTTTGACCATGATGGATCTTGCCATTTAGCATGTCAAAAAGCTCCGGACGCTGGTTTTTCTCATCCCACTGGCCAAAGTCATCACGTACGGAAAATACCCGTTCTTTAGCTCGGGCCTTCTCCTCATCACGTCTTGCTCCACCGATACAGGCGTCAAACTTGTGCTCTTCGATGGCATCAAGCAGCGTGGTGGTCTGCAGGGAGTTTCTACTGGAATAACGTCCCCTTTCTTCCTGCACCTTTCCTTGGTCAATGGAGTCCTGAACATTCGCTACGATCAGCTCCAGCCCAAGCTCTTCTACCAGCTTGTCGCGGAATTCGATGGTTTCGGGGAAATTGTGTCCGGTATCCACATGCAGCAATGGAAATGGAATCTTAGCCGGATAAAAGGCCTTTTGAGCTAATCTCACCAATGTGATGGAATCTTTTCCGCCGGAAAACATCAACACCGGTTTTTCGAATTGGGCGGCCACTTCACGGATGATGTGAATGGATTCGGCTTCTTTCGGATTAGGAACAAACGTGTTTTTCATGTGCTATTATTGTTTTTATCGGAAGCTTTGACGGCTAGTCTCTGGCCAAAGCTCCAAGCGAAACTTCTATTTTATATGCAATCCACATTCTTTGTGCGAAGCTTCCCACCACCATCTGCCGGCACGTGGGTCTTCTCCAGGCTCGATGGCCCGGGTACAAGGCGCGCAGCCGATGCTGACGAAGCCTTTGTCATGAAGTGGGTTATAGGGAATATTGTGGTCGCTGATGTACTGGAGCATCTCGTCCATGGACCAGTCCAGCAGGGGATTGAATTTCATGATCTGGTTACCTTCGTCCCATTCCAGCTTTTGCATGCCACTTCGGTTGTTGCTCTGCTCAGCCCGCAGACCGGTAATCCAAATGCTGTTGCCGGCAAGGGCCCGCTTCAAAGGCTCCACTTTCCGAACATAACAACAGCTCTTTCTGTTCTCCGGTGATTCATAAAATCCATTGATCCCGATATCACTTACCAGTTTCTCTACAGAACCGGTATTGGGATAATAGGGCTTGATTTTGATTTTATATCTGCTTTCGGTCCTGGCCAAAAGATCATAGGTCTCGTAAAATAACCTTCCAGTGTCCAAGGTAAAAATTTTTACCGGAAGATTATGCTTGGCGATGATTTCTGTGATCACCTGGTCTTCCTGGCCCAAGGAGGTGGAAAATACAACCTTTCCCGGAAACAGCTCACACAGCTGTGCCATTGCCTCCGAAATGGAGAGGTTATCTAGCCGGGTGGACAAATCTTTCAAAAGGTTCTTTTTCATGGCATTTATTTATTATCCGATACTCGCGCCCAAGCTCGCTCATGAAAATAGTATAGCACCATTTTGCTAACTACTTCTATGGAGCCAATGGACAATGCTGTCTTTATCTGGCCCGTGATCAAGTAGGATATGACCATCGTGTCAATGGTGCCTACTACCCTCCAAGAAACGGACTTCAACACACTCTTTACATTGGTGTCCTTTCCTTCTTCGTCTACAAACCACTTTTTGATAGGCTGATCAAAAATCATAGGTTTTATAATTTGTTGAAAGACAAAAGTATATAAAACCTATAAAAAAAGTAGGGTTTATAGGAAAATTTTTTCATTCTTTATCTAGAATGTCAGCTAACGTCTTGTTTTCCAGTATGTTAAGCGTCTCGTCTCTCACTTGAATCATCACTTGATTTAATCCGCATTTTTCCTGGTCTCTGCACTCCTCACAGGCCTCATAATAATTTAAACTCACACAAGGCAACAAGGCTATGGGCCCGTCCAAGAGTCGTATGATTCGGGACAAGGGAATGTCCTTCGGCTCTTTGATCAGGTAATAACCGCCACCTTTGCCCTTTTTGCTTCCCAGAAAGCCTGCCTTCTTTAATTCCAGCAAGATATTTTCCAGAAACTTGTGTGAAATACCGTGCTCAGCAGCAATGTCTTGTATCAATACTGAGCCATCTTCCTTATGCTTTCCCAAGTAGGTCAACGCATGAAAGGCATATTTGGTTTTTTTGGATAACATCTTACAAAAATAAAATAATTCCTGAAATCCCCCCATTTGTAAGATTTTTTTCTAAAATCTCCCAATTTATAGGAAATGGGAATACCTCATTATAAAATATGAGTATTCGCCATGTTGCATACAAAGCAATATTCTATGGGTTTGGGATCCTTTCCTACTTTATCCTGATATGATGTTTTGCCCATAATTGAGTACGTGTAAGATTCCGGATACACATATTATAAAAATAGACAGCCTCATAATCACCTATCTTCCCCTAAGAGTTGCTGCAAACATCCCATTGGGTTTTGGTGGCCTGAGGCTGCCTATTATGAATCAATGATTTGACCTTAAATCAAATCCACGCTTCTTTTCACGAACTCCGTCAAGTCCTTGCCAGAAAGCATCCCCTGGGATAACTTCGCTAAATCAAAGGCTTGCTTGGCCAAACGGGTCTTTTCTTCTTCACCCTCTGCCTTCAGGATCTTATCGATGATCTTGTGGTTACCGTTAATGGCCACCTTGTAATTGTCTGGCATCGCTCCATAGAAGCCCATACCGCCACCGGTCTGCGCCATGTCCTTCATCCTACGCATAAATTCCTCCATGGTGATGGTCACGGGAAGCTCATCTGGGCTTAGCCCTTCCACTTCCACAGCATAACTCTGGTTAGCAATGGCCTTTTCGAACACTTCCTTCACTGTCTTGCTTTGCTCCTCAGTGAGGACATTGGAGGTGCTGTCTTCTTTCTTGATCAGCTTGTCTGCCACATCAGCATCGACACGCTTCAGGGAAGTCTTCTCCAATTTCTGCTCCAGGTTATTGATGAAGTGACTGTCAATGGGAGAATCTAAAACCAACACATCATAGTCCTTCGCATTGGCCGACTGGATAAAGGTATCCTGCTTTTCAGGGTCGGTGCTGTACAGGAAGATGGTCTGATCATCTTTATCCGTTTGGGTAGCCTTTACTTTCTCCTGATATTCGGCGATCGTAAAGTACTCATCTTTGGTGTTCTTTAACAGGGCAAAGTCTTTGCCTTTGTCATAGAATTTATCCTCACTGACCATGCCGTATTTTACGAACAGGCCAATGTCATTCCACTTGGACTCATAAGATGCACGGTCCTTCTTGAAGAGCTCTGCCAACTTATCGGCCACTTTTTTGGTGATGTAGCTGTTGATCTTTTTCACATTGCCATCGGCCTGAAGGAAACTCCTGGAAACGTTTAGGGGGATATCCGGAGAATCGATCACCCCGTGCAGCAACATCAAGAACTCCGGAACAATGTCTTTTACCTCATCAGTAATAAATACTTGTCTGGAGAAAAGCTTGATCTTGTTACGCTGAAGCTCAAATTCATTTTTCACCTTAGGGAAATATAGCACCCCTGTAAGGTTAAAAGGATAGTCTACATTGAGATGGATCCAAAACAACGGATCCTCGCTCATCGGGTAAAGCTCTTTATAAAAAGCCAGGTAGTCTTCATCTTTCAAGTCACTCGGCGCCTTTGTCCATATAGGCTCAGTGGTGTTGATGATGTTGTCTACTTCTACGGATTTATAGGTTGGTTTGCCTTCTTCATCTTTGCCATCCTCCACATTTTCGGTCTTGGTTTCAAATTTGATTGGGATGGGAAGGAATTTACAGTACTTGTCCAGGATCTCCTGAAGCTTCCATTTGTCCAAAAACTCCTCTGATTCCTCGTTGATATGAAGGACAATCTCAGTCCCGCGCTCGGTACGGTCACCCTGTGAAATCTCAAAAGAAGTGCTGCCATCACATGTCCATTTGGCAGGCTCGGCACCTTCTTGGTATGAAAGTGAATGGATGTCCACACGGTGCGCCACCATAAAAGCTGAATAGAAGCCCAAGCCAAATTTACCGATGATCTCATTGGCATCCTTGGCATCTTTAAACTTCTCTACGAATTCCGTTGCGCCGGAAAATGCAATCTGGTTGATGTACTTCTTGATTTCTTCGGCCGTCATACCAAGCCCCTTATCGGCAATGGTGATGGTCTTTTTCTCCTTGTCAAAACTCACTTCAACCGTCAAATCACCCAACTCACCGGCATATTGCCCCAAGGTAGCCAGTCGCTTTACCTTTTGGGTAGCATCCACCGCATTGGATACCAGCTCTCTTAGAAAGATCTCATTGTCCGAATAAAGAAACTTCTTGATAATCGGGAAAATATTCTCGGTATGGATCGAGATTGTACCTTTTTCCTGCATAGCTATTGATGTTTTTATTTATTTGCTGAATTAAATCAATTGCTAATTAACAAGGGGTGTTCCAAACCTTTTTTCGTGCCAAAATGACAGTACTCCCCAGCACACGAAAAAAAAACCTAAAAATTGAAACTTTTAAAAATTATATGGGTTTTATATAAAACAGGAATTAATATATGTAAATTACATTTTTAAATGCACGTAATTCGTTTATATTGGCATTATAGTCGGTGAAGGGCAGCATTCATGGGGCCTGCAACCATCTTCAAAACATTGGTATTTCTACTACTCTAATAATCTTCCAGAAATGAAAATAGTTGTTATCAGCGAGTGCAAGGCCAGGGAAATGATCGTCATCAACAAGATCCTCCAGTTTCAGCCCAGAACAGTGGTAGTGCAACCCACTTTCGGTAAAAAGAAGAAAAAAAGGAGTGTCGAAATGTTGATTAAAAGATTGTTGACAAAATTTCGCTATCAACGATTGAAAAGAAAAATAGCAGAAAAAGGCATTGAACATCCCGATATTTTAAATCGTGTGCCTTTCGATGCGCAAAAACTAAATGCTCCAGAAGGTGTAGAATTTCTTAAACGCCTTTCCCCTGATCTGTTGATCACTTGCCGGGCTCCTTTGTTATCCAATGAAATCACTCAAATCGCCAAAATCGCCACGATCAACATCCACTACGGCATTGCCCCAGAATACCGCGGAAACGACACGCTTTTTTGGGCCTTATACCATAAAGATTACCAGCACATCGGAGGTACCATTCACCATATAAGCCAAGGAGTGGATACTGGAAACATCCTGGCAAGGGCCTATCCGGCACTGGCTGCAGATGACGATGAAACCTCCGTCGATATCAAAACCTCCACGTTGCTTGGAGAGGCACTTTATTCCTACCTCCAAAAATTATCCCAGGCCCGACAACCTATCCTTGGGGTCATCCAGCACAGCAAAGGAACTAATTACCGGGCCAAAGATCGGACCGTCCAAAAAAGCCTGACCATGCTCTTCAGAAATATGATAGGAAAAGCTACTATCCCCCTCCAAAACCAAAAGGTCGAAACCCATTTTGACGAGGAGAGCATCAGTATCTTTGCCTGAGCCTACCCAAAATGGCCCGTGAGGCAGCTGCTGCAGAAGATCCGTACCTTACGGCATTGAATAATTTCCCATTGCATCGGACTTGATGGGCGCTCGATCGTTATCCTCAGCGCTTGCTATATGCCACAAATGAACGCTGATAAATACAGGTAGGATGCTTAAGGCAATGCTTGGATTCATCCAGTCCATAGATAAAATGTCATCCTTTTAAGGAAGCTCCCCCAGAAATATATCGGATCCCTTGTATGGTGTATGATGTCAACTCGAAAGCCAGATGTTCTCTCAAAAGTCCTCGTCATTGCGATTCCGATGGATATTGGAAGAAGCAATCTCGTCATACGTGCAATGAAAGCTCATCGAGATCACTTCACTCCGCTCGTGATGACGGATTATTTATTT
>JGI2924J29684_1078561_pt1 | contig 66370 bp, 57 predicted proteins | sample BenlonsequencITS_FD_29684 | JGI IMG/M metagenome (IMG submission 29684) | reverse complement strand
CGCCGAAGCCGATGCCGTGCCGTCCGAAACGCTCACCGCAAAGGTATCGGTTTCAGCGACGTCGGCCACGTCGGTGGTCGGACTGGTCAGCTGATACTGATAGGTGGCGATGCCGGTCAGCACGTCATAGCCGGTGACCGTCAGGGTGCCGTGAGCACCGGCGAAGCTGCTGCCGACCAGGCTGCCGATGGCCACAGCCGTGCCGTTGATGCTGACGCTCTGGATATCGTCCAGACCATCCACATCACCGAGGGTGAAGGTGCCGTAGGCAAACTCGCTGTTGGCGCCGGCATCGGAACCGGTCGCAAGGCCAGCCTCGAACACCTGGGCACCGATCACGCTCAGCGTCGGCGCATCGTTGCTGCCGGTGATGGTGATGGTGATCTGCGCGCTCGACGGGTCTCCGTCGGCGTCCTGCATGGTGTAGGCGAAGGTCTCGGTCAGTGTTTCACCGCTGTCCAGGCCCTGAACAACCGCAAGGCCGGTATTGAGCACGTAGGTATAGGTACCGTCAGCGCCCAGGATCAGCTGACCGTAGAGACCTTGCTGCGTGCCAATCGTAACGACCGAAATGCCGCCGTCGGTCCCTGGCAGATCGTTGACCAGAACGTTACCAGTATCGACGTCGCGGACCTGCGCAGCCAGATCGGCTATGTCTCGCATGACATGCCTCTGCTGGCCGGCAGCCTGCGCGACAACATGACCATGGGTGCACGCTACGTCAGCGATGAGCGCATGCTTGAAGTGGCCAAGCTCACCGGCGCCTATGAATTGGCAAGACAGCACCCGCTCGGCTTCGACCGACCTGTTGGCGAACGCGGCCAGCTGTTGTCTGGCGGCCAACGGCAGCTGGTGCTGATGGCGCGCGCCCTGCTGCTCGACCCACCGATTCTGCTGCTCGACGAGCCTACCAGTGCCATGGACAACAGCAGTGAGGACGCACTGCGGCATCACCTGCTGGGCTGGTCCCAAGGCAAGACAATGCTGCTGATTACCCATCGCATGTCCATGCTCAGCCTGGTCGAACGCCTGGTCGTGCTGGACTGCGGGCGCGTTGTCGCGGACGGCCCGAAAGCTGCGGTCATCGAGGCATTGCGCAAAGGGCATGTGGGGCCGGCGTCGGTATGAAACATGCCGGCATGACGTATCGCGCACCGGCTGCAGCGACAGCCATCCGCAACGGAGTTTCGCAATGATGCATGGGCCGATGGTGTTTTTCGGCAAGTTTGGCCGCCGCAAGCAGGACACCGAGTACATGCCCGAAATCCAGGGCGCGATTCTCGAGGACTCTCCCTGGCTGGCTCGCCTGACCGTCTGGTTGACGGCTCTGCTACTCGCTGCGGTGCTGATCTGGGCCAACTACGCCGTGCTCGAGGAAGTGACCACGGGCGAAGGCAAGGCGATTCCATCCAGCAAGATCCAGACGGTGCAGAACCTCGAGGGCGGCATCGTGGCGCAGATTTACGTCCGCGAGGGACAGGTCGTGAACAAGGGCGACACACTGTTGCGCCTGGATAACACTCGGTTTCTCTCCAACCAGGAGGAAACCGAAGCGGAGCGCTTGTCGCTGCTCGCTCGCGTCGAAAGGCTGGCCGCCGAGGCGGAAGGTCGACCGCTGGCCCTGCCGGAAGAGATCACCCGCGATGCGCCACAGCTGGCCGAAGATGAGCGCGCGCTCTATGAATCGCGCCAGCAGCGCTTGCGCAGCGAGCAGCGAATCCTCAAGGAACAGCTGACGCAGAAACAGCAGGAGGTAGCCGAATTCCGCTCCAAACAGCAACAGTACCGTTCCAGCCTGTCGCTTATTCAGCAGGAGCTGAACATGTCGACTCCGCTTGTAGAAACGGGCGCGATCTCGCAGGTCGAAATTCTGCGCCTGCGCCGCAGCATAGTCGACGTGCGTGGCGCACTCGATGCCACCACACTCGCCCTGCCGCGCGCCGAGGCGGCTGCCAGCGAAATCCAGAGCAGAATCGAACAATCCGAACTTGCATTCCGTGCCGAAGCCTTCAAGGATCTGAATGCCGCTCGTACACTGCTGCAGAAGATCACTGCCACCAGTGTGGCCATCGATGACCGAGTCAGCCGCACGACAGTGGTTTCACCGGTACATGGCATCATCAAGCAATTGAGGATCAACACGATCGGCGGTGTGGTACAGCCCGGCAGCGACCTGCTGGAGATCGTGCCACTGGAAGACAGCCTACTGATCGAAGCCAAGGTACGACCGCAGGACATTGCCTTCCTGCACCCGGGGCAGAAGGCAATGGTCAAGTTCTCCGCCTACGACTACACCATTTACGGCGGCTTGAAAGCCAACCTGGAACTGATCAGTGCAGACACCATCACCGACAAGGATGGGCGTAGTTTCTATCTGATCCAGGTCCGCACGGAGAAAAACTACCTCGGCTCGCCTGGGCACCAACTGGTGATCATCCCCGGCATGGTCGCTACCGTGGACATCATCACCGGCGAGAAAAGCGTGCTGGACTACATGCTCAAGCCCATTCTCAAGGCGCGACACGAAGCGCTGCGCGAACGTTAGGTCGGATCAGCCAGATAACCGACTGGCACCGCAATCACGCTCCGCCGGCGTGGTTGCGCTGATACGTGAGCGCGCCCATCGCGTCGATCTGCCCCTCGATCAGCGCGTCGAACGGTCGAAGCAACTCATCGAATCCCGCAGGGCTTTCCAGGATATTCAGTGCCGTGACGATTGCCTCGATGGTCGACAGCGCCCCCGGCATCGGTGCCTTGCGCAAGCGATAGCGAGAGGTCAGCCCTTCTGGCAGCGCTACCCGCGGCAGCGCTGCCAACCAAGGATTAACATGCAGAATCTTGCGCGCCTTGCGCCAGGTCCCGTCCGGCACGATCAGGCGGATGGGCCGGTCGGCGCCTGCAAGTGTGCTCAGCGGCACCGCATCCTCACCGGGAAACAACAGGTAGCTCGGCACGTCGCCGCTGGATTCATCGATGAAATCCTCGCCGACCAGCAGCTGCGCGTTACGCAGCCCCAACACCGCCAAGCGCGCCGTATTCAGCGCGTGACTCGCCTCGCTGGAATGCTGCAGGACAAGCACCCGGGTGCGGCTATCCAGGGCTGGTATCAGCGCACACAGGCAGAGCGACAAGGGGCGCTGGCAGCGCGAACATCGTGGACGGGACATGGTTCACCTCGGCGGCGGAGTCTGCCATATCGGGCATCAGTGTGCAGACCGACTATGCTTGCACCGACCCAATAACAAGGAACCGGCATGATCACAGTCCATCACCTGAATCACTCCAGATCCCATCGCGTCCTCTGGCTGATGGAGGAACTGGAGCTGCTTTATGAGCTCAAGCGCTATCCCCGCGACCCGAAGACGATGCTCGCCCCGGCCGAACTCAAAGCCGTTCATCCACTGGGAAAATCGCCGGTGATCACCGATGGCGAACTGACGTTGGCCGAATCGGCAGCCATTCTGGAATATCTGCTGGAGCGATACGGAAATGGCCGGCTCGCGCCGCAAAGCAGCAGCGCGGAGTACCGCAGGTTCCGCTACTGGATGCACTACGCCGAAGGGTCGGCGATGCCGCCGATGTTGCTCAAGCTGGTATTCGACCGGGTCGCCACCGGGCCGATGCCCTTCTTTATCCGCCCGGTGGCACGAGCGATCGCTAAGGGCGCCAATCGGGCCTTCATCGGGCCGCAGCTAAAGACTCATCTCGATTACATGGAAGCGGAACTGGGGAAATCCGACTGGTTCGCTGGAGATAACTTCAGCGCGGCGGACATACAAATGAGTTTTCCGATCGAAGCGGCGCGCGCCAGAGCCGGACTGGACGAGAGCCGCCCGCGGCTGATGAATTTCCTGCAGCGTATACAACAGCGGCCCGCCTATAAACGAGCCGTGGAACGCGGAGGACCCGCCTTGCCCGCCGCGTAGCGACTAGCCCACGTTACCGGGAAGCGCGGCGATCCTGCTGACGGCGGGCGCGCACTGGAATGGGCTGCAGACGAGGTGGCTCGATCAAGCCAAGAGCGACCGCCAGCTTCCAGAACATTTCATTGAGCCTTGCTTTCATGGTCACACCCTCCTGCCAGATAACGGGTTACGTCGGAGCCATGCAGGCTTCATGGACAGCATAATCCAACTTTCCAACTGACGCTCGTGCGCTTTGCTGCCGAGGGCTCCGCAAGTAGCGCCGCTTTGTTACGGCGCTTTACAACTGCGACCGGGGTCGCGCAAAGGCGTTCAACCAAAATCTGTTTGCCGGCGGTAACGCAGCGCCGGCTGCCGCTCAGTTACGGTCAGCCTTGCGCCGATAAGGGAAGACGTCGATCACCTTGCCGCCACGGATTGCGTCCTGCAGTCCCTTCCAGTAATCCGCGTCATACAGCTCGCCATGCAGGCTGGCAAATAGCCGACGCTGCCCATGGTCAGCGAACAGAAAGCGTGGGAATTCTTCGGGAAACACGTCATTTGGCCCCACCGAATACCATGGCTCCGATGCCATCTCGTCTTCCGGGTAACGCGGCGCAGGAATGTGGCGGAAATTCACCTCGGTGAGATAGCTGATCTCGTCGTAATCGTAGAAGACCACCCTTCCATGGCGGGTAACGCCGAAATTCTTCAACAGCATGTCGCCAGGAAAGATATTGGCCGCCGCCAGCTGCTTGATGGCAAGCCCATAGTCTTCCAGCACCTCGCGCACCTGCTGTTCGCTGGCGTTTTCCAGATAGAGATTCAGCGGCGTCATGCGCCGCTCGGTCCAGCAGTGGCGCACCAGTACGGTATCGCCCTGCACCTCTACCGTCGACGGCGCGACCTCCAGCAGCTCGGCCAGGCATTCCGGATCGAACTTAGCCTTTGGGAAGCGGAAGTCGGCAAACTCCTGGGTATCGGCCATGCGCCCTACCCGGTCGACGCTTTTCACCAAGCGATACTTTTCGATCACGGTGGCTCGGTTGACGCTCTTGATCGGCGAGAAGCGATCCTTGATCAGCTTGAACACCGTATTGAAGCCGGGCAACGTGAACACCGTCATCACCATGCCGCGCACACCGGGCGCCATGACGAAGCGATCGTCGGTGTTGGCTAGATGATCGATCAGCGCGCGGTAGAACTCCGACTTGCCGTGCTTGTAGAAGCCTATAGAGGTATACAGTTCGGCTATGTGCTTGCCAGGCAGGATGCGCTTGAGAAAGCCGACGAATTCCGCCGGGATCGGCACCTCGACCATGAAGTACGAGCGCGTGAAGGAAAAGATGATCGACACCTCCGCCTCGTCGGTAATCAACGCATCGGCGACGATGCCTTCGCCCTCGCGGTGCAACAAGGGGATCACCAGCGGCCACTGCTCATCGCAAGTGAAGATGCGCCCGAGCAGGTAGGCGCCCTTGTTGCGGTACAGCACCGAGACGAAGAGTTCGACGGTCAGCTCCGGATCCTTGCAGACCCAATCGGGCAGCGTTTCACACAGCTGCGTCTGTAGCCGCTGGAGGTCTCCCGCCAGATCACAATAGGGTACGGCGAAGGCGTAATCGCTGAGGATCTGTTCCAACATTCCCGCCAGATCGCCGTTGGGCTGGTAGGTGCGCGTCTGTGCCTGGCGCTCCTGCACGCGCACAGCCGGCCGGGTGGTATGGATAAACATGGTGCCGTCACTGATGCAGTCATGGCTGAACAGCCCGCAGAAGATCGAGTTGTACCAGGTCTCCGACAGCTCGTCGTCGAAGCGTGGGTTGATCAGCTCGATATAGGCGCTCTTGATCTGCGGCCAGGCTTCGACCTGAAGCAGATCGGCATGATCGAAGCCGGCCAGCAAGCCACGCCGGGTTTCAGCGACCTTCTCTTCGTAGAGATTGATGCGCGCCGCGGAGGCGCGCTGTGCTTCCTGCCACTGCGCCTGCTCGAAGCGAGAACGGGCACCCTCGGTGATCACGCGGAAATGCTCGCGATAGTCATCAAAACCGAGAAGGATCTGCCGAGCCATTTCAACGGCCAGTTTCTGCTCCACCATGATGCACCCACTGCAGGACATGAACGTTCGCCGAGCTTAGCAGCACGCAGTTTGAAAGTCGGTTTCGGTTTGCCTGTTGGCAGATGGGCGACAACACTTGCAGCTCCCTTGTGCTGGAAGCCCGCTTCATGCGCCCGCTCGACATGTTTCGCCTGCTTGCCCTCGCCGCCATCTGGGGCGCGAGTTTTCTCTTCATGCGTGTTATCGCGCCGGTCCTTGGCACTTTCCCAACAGCATTCTTTCGCGTGCTGCTGGCGACCGCCGGGCTGCTGGCAATCCTCGTCGTGCTGCGCAGGCGCTGGGACTTTCGCGGCAAGCTCGGCCTGTGCCTGGTGCTTGGCGTGATCAACTCGGGCGTACCCTTCGCCCTGTATGCGGTGGCCGCGCAACTGGTGCCGGCGGGTTATTCGGCCATCTTCAATGCCACCACGCCAATGATGGGTGTGCTGATAGGCGCGCTGTTCTTCGCTGAGGAGCTGACACTGGCGAAGGTGCTGGGGGTGTTCAGCGGGCTGGGCGGTGTGGCGCTGCTGATGCGCATCGGCCCGGTGCCATTGGAGATGGGGTTGCTGCTCGGAGCGCTGGCCTGCCTGGGTGCCACTGCCTGCTACGGATTGGGCGGTTTTCTCACGCGGCGCTGGATCAACCGGGACGGCGGGCTGGATAGTGAACTGGTTGCCTTTGGCAGCCAGGCCGGCGCCGCACTCTGCCTGCTGCCACTGTTCGGGTTGTCGCTGCTGGATGCCCCGCCGCCGAGCTGGGGCGACACCAGCGTCTGGCTCAGTCTGCTTGGGTTGGGCCTGGTCTGTACGGCGTTTGCCTACATTCTCTACTTCCGCCTGCTGGCGGATATCGGACCGGTGAAGACGCTGACGGTGACGTTTCTGATCCCACCGTTCGGTGTGCTATGGGGCGTACTGTTTCTCGATGAGCCGCTGTCCTGGGCCTACGTTCAGGGCGGTGCGCTGATCGGGCTGGCGTTGTGGCTGATCCTGCGCCAGGCGCCAGCCGCCCAGCCGCAGGCCGATCCGCGACGCAGTTGATTGGCTCAACTGCGTCGCAAGGCATTACTGCACCAGTTCCTGCTCGCTGAACATGTCGCTGAACAGCATGCTGGAGAGGTAACGCTCGCCCGAGTCCGGCAGGATCACGACGATGTTCTTGCCCTGCATTTCCGGCCGTTCGGCCAGACGAACCGCAGCCGCCATCGCCGCACCGCAGGAAATGCCACAGAGAATGCCCTCTTCGCGCATCAGCCGCAGGGCCATCTGCTTGGCCTCTTCGTCATCGACCAGCTCGACCCGATCGACCATGGACAGGTCGAGGTTCTTCGGCACGAAGCCGGCGCCGATGCCCTGGATCTTGTGCGGACTGGGTTTGACCTCGTCACCGGCAAGGGTCTGACTGATTACCGGCGAGCTGGTCGGTTCCACCGCCACGCTGATGATCTGCTTGCCCTTGGTGTTCTTGATATAGCGCGAGACGCCGGTGATGGTGCCGCCAGTGCCGACGCCTGCCACCAGCACATCAATGCTTCCATCGGTGTCGTTCCAGATTTCCGGGCCGGTGGTCTTCTCATGGATTGCCGGGTTGGACGGATTCTCGAACTGTTGCGGCATGTAGTACTGCTCGGGATTCGAGGCGGCAATCTCGGCGGCTTTCTCGATCGCGCCCTTCATGCCTTTGGCCGGCTCGGTGAGCACCAGCTCGGCACCCAGCGCTTTGAGTACCTTGCGCCGCTCCAGGCTCATGGACGCTGGCATGGTGAGCATGAGCTTGTAGCCACGCGCCGCGGCAACAAAGGCCAGACCGATGCCGGTGTTGCCCGAAGTAGGCTCGACCAACGTCATGCCCGGCTTGATCCGACCGCTGTCCTCGGCGTCCCAGATCATCCCGGCGCCGATACGGCATTTCACCGAATAAGCGGGGTTACGGCCTTCGATCTTGGCCATGATGGTGACGCCCTTGGGCCCCAGGCGATTGATCATTACCAGCGGGGTGTTGCCGATGGAACGTGCGTTGTCTGCGAATATGCGACTCATGGGAATGCCCTGTCCGAGGAGTATCAGACCAATCAGCCTATGCGCAGTCCATGCAGCAGTCCAGCCGAACTCACAGCCGCGACCGGGGGTCCATCGTCAACATCCCGCTCATCTCCGGACCGCCATGACCCGTCGCCTGCTTCCCCTGTGGATCCTGCTCTCGATCGGCCTGCTGCTGATCCTCCTGCATCTCGCTCTGCCGCATCTGGTGCGCAACTACCTGAACGAGAAAATGGCGGACATGGGCGACTATACGGGGCACGTCGAAGACGTCGATCTCGCCTGGTGGCGTGGCGCTTACCGTGTCGAAGGCCTGCTGATCGAGAAGAAGGACAAGCGCGTACAGGCGCCCCTGCTCAAGGCACCGGCGATCGACATCGCCATCAGCTGGAATGGCATCCTGCGCCACCGAGAGATCGTCGGCGAAGTCGTTTTCGAGCAGCCTCATTTGAATTTCGTCGATGGTGGTGACAGCGGCGACTCGCAGAATGGGGAAGGCGTCGACTGGCGCGATCAGCTCGACGCATTGGTACCGATCACGCTCAACGAGATTCGCGTCGTCGATGGCCAGTTGTCGTTTCGCAACTTCTCCTCCGACCCGCAAGTCCACGTTTACGCCAGCGATATCCAGGCCAGCCTGTACAACCTGACCAACACCGATGATGCCGACGGCACCCGGACCGCTTTCTTCGAAGGCAAGGGCAAGCTGTTCAATCAGGCCCCCATCGAAGCGACCGCCAGCTTCGATCCGTTCACGGACTGGGAAGATTTCGAAGTCAATCTGCGGGTCACCGGCGTACCGCTGAAACAGCTGAACGACCTCAGTCGCGCCTACGCCAATTTCGATTTCGCCGGCGGGACGGGTGATCTGGTTATCGAAGTCGAGGCCAACGACAGCCAGCTCGATGGTTACATCAAGCCCCTGCTGCGCAACGTCGACATCTTCGACTACGACCAGGACGTCAAGAACGAGGACAAGGGCTTCTTGCGCGGGCTGTGGGAAGCGGTGGTCGGCGGCGGACAGGAAGTCCTTAAGAACCAGCGCAAGGACCAGTTCGCCACCCGCGTGGAGCTGTCGGGCACCACCAAGGAAACCGATGTCAGTCCATTCCAGGCCTTCGTCGCGATACTGCGCAACGCATTCGTCGAGGCCTTCACTGCGCGCTTCGAACGTGCGCTCGATGAAGAAGAATAACTGGCATGCGTCACCAGAAACGCACAGCCGGACATTCAGTGACTGAATGATGCGCTTGCGTTCACAGTCGCACGACCTTCCCTTATAGTCGTCGGCCTGACTACAACGAGTGCCTGCGTGCCAGGCCCCGCCGAAGGAATCCGCAATGAAATTCGAAGGCACCCAGTCTTACGTCGCCACCGATGACCTGAAACTCGCAGTGAATGCCGCCATCACCCTGCAGCGTCCCCTTCTGGTCAAGGGCGAGCCAGGCACCGGCAAGACCATGCTGGCCGAGCAGCTGGCCGAGTCGTTCGACGCCAAGCTCATCACCTGGCACATCAAGTCCACCACCAAGGCGCATCAGGGCCTCTACGAATACGATGCGGTCAGCCGCCTGCGTGATTCGCAGCTGGGCGTGGACAAGGTCCACGACGTGAAGAACTACATCAAGAAAGGCAAGCTGTGGGAGGCCTTCGAGAGCGAGGAGCGGGTCATCCTGCTGATCGACGAGATCGACAAGGCCGATATCGAGTTTCCCAACGACCTGCTGCAAGAACTCGACAAGATGGAGTTCTACGTCTACGAGACCAACGAGACGATCAAGGCGACCCAACGGCCGATCATCATCATCACCTCGAACAACGAGAAGGAGCTGCCCGACGCCTTCCTGCGTCGCTGCTTCTTCCACTACATCGCTTTTCCTGATCGCGAGACGCTGCAGCGCATCGTCGATGTGCATTACCCGGATATCAAGAAAGATCTGGTCAGCGAAGCGCTGGACGTGTTCTTCGATGTGCGCAAGGTGCCCGGCCTGAAGAAGAAACCCTCCACGTCCGAACTGGTCGACTGGTTGAAGCTGCTGATGGCCGACAACATCGGCGAGGCCGTGTTGCGCGAGCGCGACCCGACCCGGGCAATCCCGCCACTGGCCGGCGCGCTGGTGAAGAACGAGCAGGACGTGATGCTGCTCGAGCGTCTAGCCTTCATGAGTCGGCGCGCCAACAGCCGCTGATCGAAGCCGGCTTCCGTGAGCCGGCTGCGAACTCACTGGAGGAAGACACCATGCAAACGCATACCGGTAGCTGCCTGTGTGGCGTCGTGCGCTATCGCATCGACGCCCCCATCAACGAGCTGACTCACTGCCACTGCAAGATGTGTCGCAAGGCCCATGGCGCAGCGTTCGCCACTTACGCGAGCGTGCCGCTGGAAGCCTTCCACATCATGTCGGGCAAGGACCAGCTGGGCGTCTACCACTCCTCCGATCACGTGACGCGCACCTTCTGCATCCGCTGCGGCTCGAATCTGCAGTTCGTCGACAACCGCGAACATGAGCTCGGGGTCGCCGCCGGCACCCTCGACTCACCGCTGCCAGAGCCGCCGCAATCGCATATCTACGTCGACTCCAAGGCCGACTGGTACGAGATTCGCGACGGCTTGCCCCAACACAACGGCGACAGCCCCCGCTGAGCGCCCCGAACATGCGCGCCAAACGTGGTGCGCCAGAGGTTTTCTGCCATGCTGCTTGGCCTGTTCAATGAGATGCGCGCCGCCAAGGTGCCGGTATCGGTACGCGAACTGCTGGATCTGATCGATGCACTCAAGCACCGTGTCGTGTTCGCCGACATGGATGAATTCTATTTCCTTGCGCGCACCGTGATGGTCAAGGACGAACGCCACTTCGACAAGTTCGACCGGGCCTTCGGCGCGTACTTCAAGGGCCTTGAGAATCTCGATCAGCATCTAGAAGCGCTGATTCCGGAAGACTGGTTGCGCAAGGAATTCGAGCGCAGCCTGACGGACGAGGAGCGCGCGCAAATCCAGTCTCTCGGCGGCCTGGACAAGCTGATCGAAGAATTCAAGAAGCGTCTCGAAGAGCAGAAGGAGCGCCACGCCGGCGGCAACAAGTGGATCGGCACCGGCGGCACCAGCCCGTTCGGCTCGGGCGGTTACAACCCAGAAGGCATCCGCATCGGCGATGCTGGCAAACGCCAGGGCAAGGCGGTCAAGGTCTGGGATCAGCGTGAATACAAGAACCTCGACGACCAGGTCGAGCTCGGCACGCGCAACATCAAGATCGCCCTGCGCCGCCTGCGCAAATTCGCCCGCCAGGGCGCGGCGGACGAACTGGATATCGACGGCACCATCGACCACACCGCCCGCGATGCGGGCCTGCTCAACATCCAGATGCGACCGGAGCGGCGCAATGCGGTGAAGCTGCTCATCCTGTTCGACATCGGCGGCTCGATGGACGCCCACGTGAAGGTCTGCGAAGAGCTGTTTTCAGCGTGCAAGACCGAGTTCAAGCACCTCGAATATTTCTACTTCCACAATTTCATCTACGAATCGGTATGGAAGAACAACTTCCGCCGCACCTCGGAGCGCACCTCGACGCTGGATGTGCTGCACAAGTACGGCGCGGACTACAAGGTGGTGTTCGTCGGCGACGCAGCGATGGCGCCGTACGAAGTCACCCAGCCGGGCGGAAGCGTCGAGCACTGGAACGAGGAAGCCGGCTACGTCTGGATGCAGCGCTTCATGGAGAAGTACAAGAAGCTCATCTGGATCAATCCCTACCCCAAGGACACCTGGGGCTACACCTCCTCCACCGGCATCATCCGCGAACTGGTAGAGGACCGAATGTATCCGTTGACGCTGAGCGGACTCGAGGAAGGGATGAAGTTTCTGGCCAAGTAAGCGCGTGGAGATGACTGCAAGCTGGGCCGTCCGCGCCACGCCTGCCTGGATAGCAGTAAGTCAGCGATAGCCCTTGTAGCGGCGCGCTCGTGATCTGAATGGGAGGCTTGCCGCAACCAGTAGGCTTTCCACCAGCCAGGCCAGTAGCAGCGCACAGCTCAGCCCCCAGGCGATGGCTTCCGGGGCGAGCAGCACTTGGAAGCGGTAGCTGTTCCATACCTGTTCACGCAGGCTGCGCTCGGCGCCGAGAAGTACATGTACGGCGCGCGCATACCAGGGCCGCTGCATTGCCTGCCACTCACGCTCCAGCATTCGCGCGCGGCTCACCAGCTGCTCGACGCTTTGCGCGTCACTCTGAAAAACCGGGTCGTCACTGTTGCGGTAGTGCTGGACCAACGCCTGCATATCGCCATTGAAAAAGCGCTGCGCCGTCTCCTGAAAGCCCTGCAAGCCCTGCTGAGCCTCCAACCGCCGGGCCTCTACATGTTGGGCGTATGCCTCGATAAAGCCAGGCACCTGAACACCCACCAACAGGCCAAAGGTGAACAGGGTCAGGCGCAGGTAGCTTCTCAGCATTCGGTCACTTTCCCCTGGGCGATGCATTCGCCGAGCCGCCACAAACTCCATTGGCCGGGCTCATGCAATGTCCATTGTTCATTATTGGTTAGCGGCTCGGTAGCCAGCACCGTGACAACATCATCGGGTGTGGTTTCGGCGTGGAAATTCACTGTCAGTTCGGCGTCTCGAAGTTGCGCCGGACCGAATGGAGCACGTCGGGTGATCTCCGCCAGCTTGGTACTGCAAAAGCTGAACAGCCACTCTCCATTGCTCAGCAGGCAATTGAACACACCCTTGCGACGGTACTCGACGCAAGCGCCCAGCAATACGGGCAAAACGCTTTCCGGCGCGCAGCGGTCAGGAAAATCCAGACGGATCCGGTTCAGCAGGTCGCAGAAAGCGCGCTCGCTGTCGGTGTCGCCAACTGGACGGTAGATGCCTTTCGGTGGCTCGAAATCCGAGAGTTGGCCATTGTGAGCAAAGCACCAGTGCTGTCCCCATAGCTCACGAACGAAAGGATGCGTATTGACCAAGGAAACCTTGCCGACGTTGGCATGACGGATATGACCGATCACCACCTCGCTCTTGATCAGGTAGCGCTGCACCATCTTCGCCACTTCGGATTCGCAGCTGGCGACCGGGTCCTGGAATAGCCGCAGGCCGCGACCCTCATAGAAGGCGATGCCCCAGCCGTCCTTGTGTGGCCCGGTCTTTCCGCCTCGCTGCATCAGGCCGGTAAAGCTGAAAACGATATCGGTGGGAACGTTGGCGCTCATGCCAAGCAGCTCGCACATGCGTCATCTCCCGAGAGTTTCTGCCTCGTTCTGGCCGACTTAGAGCCGCGGCTCGGTGCGCATACGCCCACGTGACGGCGCGTAATCGCGCTCATAGTCGTCGGCACCTTGATCTTCCATGCGTTCGCGCAACGTGCGGCTATCTTCATCCGCAGTCTGGTTCTCGCCGCGCCGGCCGTACTTGCGCTCGATGGGCCAACGAATGGCCACCAGCAGCAGATACAAGCCGAAGGCAATCAGTCCATACATCGCCAGATCAGCCACGGCACGCCACGCGTTGTTGCCGACCTCGAACGCCAGGTCCATGGCAGTAATGGCCACAGCAGGCGCGAACAGTTCCTTCGCCGGATCGACAATGGTCGGCGTGAAGAGCAATACGGCAGCGAGCAACCGCAGCGGCTCGCGCACCCAGCGCCACATCCAGCGCGTTACCCGGAACCAGAACAACAGGCATCCAAGCGCCGCTATCCCGTACAGGGTCCAGGCGAGCGAATAGTCGGAGTCGAACATCGGCATGGCGTTTTCTCGATACAGCGCGCGGCAACAAAGGCGGCGATGATAGCAGTCAGTGCCCCCTCACCGTCATTGATGGTGACAACAAGCCACTGGCGGACCCACGAGCAAGATCGTATAAACCTCTTAAACGAAAGGGTAATCCCCATATCGCCGGACCGGCCACGGACTCTGGCAACCGGCACCAAGGAGAAAGCACGCCATGCCCTACAAACACATACTGGTCGCCATCGACCTGACCGAGGAATGCCACCCTGTCGTCGCCCGCGCGCAGGTGCTTGCCAGTACCTCAGGCGCCAAACTGAGCCTGGTGCATATCATCGAGCCAATGGCCATGGCCTTCGGCGGCGATGTGCCAATGGACCTGTCGATGCTGCAGCAACAGCAGTTCGACCAGGCCCGTGGCCGCATGAACGGCTTTGCCGACAGCTACCCGGGTCTGGCTCCGGAAAACCGTCACCTCGCCTACGGACAACCCCGCCAGGAAGTGCACCGCCTGGCAAAGGAACAGGGCTGCGACCTGATCGTGGTCGGCAGTCACGGTCGCCACGGGCTTGCCCTGCTGCTGGGCTCGACTGCCAACGACATCCTGCACGGCGCGCCTTGCGATGTGCTGGCGGTACGCTTGAAGAAAGCCGAATAGCTGTTCGTCGCTGCGCAGGATGGCCGCCACCCTGCGCACACCGAGCCGATCAGATCGCTTCGACGCCGTCGCCCGCGCTCATGACCAGCGGACGGATCTTCTGCAGCTGGGTCTCGAGTGAATAGGTCAGACTGGACGCCATCGAGAAGAAGGTCAGAAAGGCCTTGAGATTGGAGTCGGCGTGACAGGTGTCGTGGATGCGCTGCCAGAACGCCTGATTGACCAGTTGCAGCTGCTGAAAGGAACGCACCAGTCCGCGCAGTTCCCAGTCGGCATGCCGGCCTTCGCGCAGATTGAAATACTGCCGGGCCAGATACAGCGATACCGCGCGCAGAACGAACTCATGATTGCTGGCGAACGGCAGATGCTGCTTGGCCATTGGCTTCAGCCGTCCGAGCACCGGGCAGGCGCTGGTAGCCATGATTACGCCGAGCAGCGCGCGCAAGCCCTCATCCAGGCCAACCTGTTTGGTGTATTCACGCTCGGGCGTGCGCACCCATACCAAGGCCTTTTGTACGGCCGGTAGGCCCTGGAAGTCCTCGATTACCCGATGCAGATCAACCGCGGCAGGGCAATGACTGAAATCGTCCCTGCTCAGCGGGCAGTTCGAACAGCGCTGATGATCGAGCCGAGTCCATTTCGGCGCCTGCGCGGCGACCTCCTTGTCATATTCACGATCCAGTTCGATCCGGTAACTGAAGTCGTGTTCATCATCCAGGGTGATGCGGTATTCGATTGCCATTAACGCTCCATCATGACTGCATGATCCAATGCGGATACTTAACTACGCGCCAGCAAGCTGGGCATTGATCCATCTCATTAGCCGTGATCGAGCCCCTGATTCACCGCCCTCTGTTGCTGAGTGGCGCAGCCATGAAAACTGCACCGCTTCAGCACGGGCGGTTACTCCTCGAGCTCTGCCCAGCGCTCAAGCAAGCCATCGAGCTCCGCCTGCAACGCCTCGAGACGGCTCAACACCGCAGCCGTTTTATCCGCCGCCTGCTGATAAAAAGCCGGATCGGAAATCTCCGCCTGCAATGCCTCGATCGCCTTTTCCGCTTCGTCGATCTGACCGGGCAAGGCCTCCAGTTCGCGCTGCAGCTTGTAGCTGAGCTTCTTCTTGGCTGGCGCGACCTCGGCCACCACTGCAGCGACCGGCGCTTGTTGCGCCTTCTTCGCTTCGCCGCCGGACTCGGCAACACCCAGCAAGCGGGGCGAACCGCCCTGACGCAGCCAGTCCTGATAACCGCCAACGTACTCGCGCACTTCACCGCCGCCCTGGAACACCAGCGTGCTGGTGACCACGTTGTCGAGGAAGGCCCGGTCGTGGCTTACCATCAGCACCGTGCCCTGGAAGCCAAGCAGCACTTCTTCGAGCAATTCCAGCGTTTCCACATCGAGGTCGTTGGTCGGCTCGTCGAGCACCAACAGGTTCGCCGGCTTGCTGAACAGCTTGGCGAGCAAGAGCCGTGCCCGCTCACCTCCGGACAGCGCCTTGACTGGTGTTCGAGCCCGTTGCGGACTGAACAGGAAGTCGCCGAGATAGCTCAGCACGTGGCGGTTCTGCCCATCGATGGTGATGAACTCACGACCTTCGGCGAGGTTGTCGACCACGGTCTTTTCCAGCTCCAGCTGGTGACGCAATTGGTCGAAATACGCCACTTCAAGCTTGGTGCCGAACTCGATGGAACCGCTGCTAGGGTGCAATTCTCCGAGCAGCAGCTTGAGCAGGGTGGTCTTGCCAGTACCGTTGGCGCCGAGCAAACCGATGCGGTCGCCGCGCTGGATAACCATGGAAAAGTCCCGGATCAGCGGCTCGCCACCTACGTGAGCGAACGTCACCTGCTCAGCGACGATGACCTGCTTGCCGGACTTTTCCGCCGTCTCCACCTGGAAAGTGGCTTTGCCCTGCACGTTACGCCGCTCACTGCGCTCCGCGCGCAATGCCTTGAGCGCACGCACACGACCCTCGTTGCGGGTGCGTCGCGCCTTGATGCCCTGGCGAATCCACACTTCTTCCTGAGCCAGCTTCTTGTCGAACAGCGCGTTGGCCGTCTCCTCTGCCGCAAGCTGCTGCTCCTTGTGCACCAGAAAGCTGGCGTAGTCCCCGTTCCAGTCGATCAGGTGACCACGATCCAGCTCGAGGATGCGCGTCGCCAGGTTCTGCAGGAATGCCCGGTCGTGCGTGATGAACAGCACGGCACCGTTGAAGCCGGTCAGTGCCTCTTCCAGCCAGGCAATCGCACCGATATCCAGGTGGTTGGTCGGCTCGTCGAGCAGTAGCAGATCGGGCTCGGACACCAGGGCCTGGGCCAGCAATACGCGCCGGCGCCAGCCGCCGGACAACTCGGCAAGCGTACGGTCGGCGGGCAGCTGCAGGCGGCTCAGGGTGCTGTCGACCAACTGCTGCAAACGCCAGCCATCCTTCGCTTCGAGTGCCTGCTGCACGTGCATCAGCTTCTCGAGGTCGGCCTCGTCCTGGATGTTCTGGCTCAGGTGGTGGTACTCGGCGAGCAACTCGCCGACTCCGGCCAGGCCTTCGGCAACCACGTCGAAGACGGTGCGGTCATCCGCACGGGGCAGTTCCTGCGGTAGCTCGCCTATCTTCAGGCCGGGAGCACGCCAGATTTCACCGTCATCGGCGCTGCGGTCGCCCTTGACCAGGCGCAGCATGCTGGACTTGCCAGTGCCATTGCGGCCGATGATGCAGACCCGCTCGCCCCGCGCGATCTGCCAGGACACGCCGTCCAGCAACGGCGTGGTGCCGTAGGCGAGAGATACATCGGTGAACTTGAGCAGGGTCATGACTACCTCCGGAAAACAGGGCGCGCATTCTAGCAGATAGCTGCCGGCCGCCCGCTGCGGGCGGCGTTTTATCAGCCGTACGGGCGCGCCCGCGCCGTTTCGGACGGATACCGGGTAGCGAATGGCGACGTACGCTCGTCGGAAGTGCGCCTTTGTTTGTTACCGGAGCTTAATGCGCGTTTAACTGGCCGATGCGGCAGGCTAAGCTAGCCCCTGCAGCAGGCCGTTTCGTGCGTCGCCCCGGCACACACGCAGCCTGTCACCTCAACGCCCCCCGTTTTACGGATGTACCATGCGCGGCCGACTCTCCAGTTTGTGTTTCTGCCTGTTTGTTTCAGCCATCGGCCTGGATGCGTCCGCCGCCAGCCTCAGTCAACAACGCCAGTACTACGACGAGGCCAAACAGGCCCTCGCCAAGGGCGACAGCGGGCCGTACCGCCGCTATCAGAGCGCGCTGCGTGACTATCCACTGGAGCCATACCTTGCCTACGACGAACTGACTCATCGGCTGAAGTCCGCGAGCAACCAGGAAGTCGAGAAATTCCTCGCCGAGCACGGCGATCTGCCACAGATCAGCTGGATGAAGCTGCGCTGGCTGCGCCTGCTGGCCGCGCGCGGCGATTGGCAGACCTTTACCCGTTATTACGACCCGAAGATGAACTTCACCGAGCTGGACTGCCTGTTCGCTCAGTATCAGTTGCGCAACGGCCTTCCGGGCGCCGACGCCGCGACCGAGCGACTGTGGCTGGTCGGCAAGTCGCAGCACAATTCCTGCGACCCGCTGTTCGAACTCTGGGAGTCCAAGGGCCTCTTGACCGAAGACCGGCGCTGGAAGCGCACCAAGCTGGCCGTGGAGAGCGGCAACTACGGGGTCGCCAGCTTCCTGGTGAAGCGCCTGCCAACGCTGCAGAGCCAGGGTCAGCTGATGATCGATGTCGCCCAGAAACCTCAGATGCTTCGCCAGGCTGAGCGCTTCTCGCCGACCAGCCCGGCGATGGCCGACGTCGTTTCGATCGGCCTGCGGCGCCTCGCGCGCCAGGACCCCGAGCAGGCATTGAGTCTGCTCGATGGTTACGCACGCCGTTTCGCCTTTTCGCCCGAGGAAAAGGTCGCCATTGCCCGGCAGATCGGGCTGACCCTGGCCAAGCGCTTCGATGCACGTGCGCTCAAGGTAATGGCCGAATACGATCCCGAGCTACGCGACAACACCGTCACCGAATGGCGCACCCGTCTGCTGCTGCGCCAGGGCCAGTGGAATGAAGCCTACCAGCTGACGCAGCGCTTTCCGGATGAGCTGGCCAATACCAACCGCTGGCGCTACTGGCAAGCGCGCAGCCTGCAACTGGCCAAGCCGGAGAGCAAGCAGGCCGCCCTGCTCTATCAGCCGGTGGCCGAGGAGCGGGATTTCTACGGCTTTCTGTCGGCCGACCGCATCCAGGCACCATACAAGCTGAACCATCAACCGCTGGCGCTCGATCCGAAGGTCGTGCAGAAGGTGCGCAATACCGCCGGTATTCGCCGCGCGCTGGAGTTCCACGACCGCGGGCAGATCGTCGATGGCCGCCGCGAGTGGTATCACGTCAGCCGGCTGTTCAGCCGCGACGAAATGGTCGCGCAGGCGCGCATCGCCTATGAGAAGGAATGGTACTTCCCGGCCATCCGCACCATAAGCCAGGCGCAATATTGGGACGACCTCGATATCCGCTTCCCCATGGCGCATCGCAATGCGCTGGTCCAGGCCTCACGGGCGCGCGAGATCCATCCCAGCTGGGCGTTCGCAGTGACCCGCCAGGAAAGTGCGTTCATGGCCGACGCCCGCTCGCACGTCGGCGCCACCGGCCTGATGCAGCTGATGCCTGCCACCGCCAAGGAAACCGCCAAGCGCTTCAACATCCCGCTGGCCTCACCGCAGCAGGTGCTCAACCCGACCACCAATATCCAGCTGGGTACCGCTTATCTCAGCCAGATCTACGGACAGTTCAATGGCAACCGCGTGCTTGCCTCGGCCGCTTACAACGCCGGCCCCGGTCGCGTCCGTCAATGGCTGCGCAATGCCGAGCATCTGTCGTTCGATGTGTGGGTGGAAAACATTCCGTTCGACGAGACCCGCCAGTACGTGCAGAACGTGCTGACCTATTCGGTCATCTACGGGCAGAAGCTGAACTCACCGCAACCGCTGGTGGAATGGCACGAGCGCTACTTCGAATCGCAATAGAGGGCACATGACGATGGCCGGCCCGCGCCTGCCATCGTCATGCCTGCCTTGATCAGTCGAGCACTTCCACCGGCGCCCCCACAGCCAGTTCGCCGATGCCCTCGGCAATCAGGTTCTGCCCGAAGAAAACCCCACCCTGCCCTTTGCGATACGACAGCAGTGTGTTCAGCGGCTCGCGATCCGGCTCGCGCTCTGCTGTGAATGGGTCGAGTGTGGGGATGACGCAGCGGGAACAGGGCTTGACCACACGAAAGGCCAGCTGGCCGATACGGATACGCTTCCAGCTATCCTCCGCGTAAGGCTCCGCGCCGCTGACGACCAGATTCGGGCGAAAGCGCAGCATATCCAGTGGACGCCCGACTCGATGGATCAGGTCATCCAGCGATGCCTGGCCAATCAGCAGAAACGGGAATCCGTCGCTGAAGGCCGTGCGCTCGCCGAGCCGCGCGTAGTCGATATCGACCTGAATTCCATCGTCCAGCGGCAGGTGTACCAGCCGACAGGCCTGGTCAAGAAAGCTGGTCAGCCAAGCGGCCGCAGCTTCTCCGGCATCCGGCACAACGGCATTCGAACTCCAGATCTGCACGCAGCGCATCTCGCGGGTATCGGGCACCGGCACCAGCAATTCCTGCATGCCTGGCGCAGTCAGGCGCAAGGCGTTCTGGCCCTTCCAGCGTGCCTGCAACAGTGCCATCCGCGGCGCCACACGTTGGGTGAGGAAGCGTCCGGTGCCGGCAGCGACCACCATCCAGCGTCGATCGCCAACCAGGCCAAGCGCATCACTGGCGCAATGCTGCAGCGATTCACCAGCGCCGGACTTGAGCGGAAAACGATAGAGCGATGAGAGATGCATGCCGCGCCTCCTCGAAGGGAAAGCGCAGCAGCATAGCAGGCGCCGGCCGCTCTATTCAGCAGCCGGCGCAGAGGGATGGATCAGTCCTGTTCGTCGAGTTTCAGGCGATCCTGAATCACATCGACGAGCTTCTCCGGCTGGAACTTGGAGAGGAAGTTGTCGCAGCCGACCTTCTGCACCATTGCCAGATTGAAGCTGCCCGACAGCGAGGTGTGCAGTACCACATAGAGATCCCGCAACCGCGGGTCGTGACGAATCTCGGTAGTCAGTCGATAACCATCCATCTCCGGCATTTCCGCATCGGTGAAAACCATCAGCAGCTTGTCGGTCAGCACCTCGCCGGCATCAGCCCAGGCCTTGAGCATGTTCAGCCCCTTCAGTCCATCGCTCGCGGTGTGGATCTTCAGACCGAGCTGGCTGAGGGTCTCGCGCAGCTGCGACAGCGCAACGCTGGAGTCATCCACGCAGAGCACTTCTCGTCCACGGGCGCGCTCGAGGATCGGATCGGCCAGGCGCTCGGCAGAAATGCTGGTGTCGTAAGGCACGATTTCCGCGAGCACCTTCTCCACGTCGATCACCTCGACCAGTTCGTCGTCCACCTTGGTGATCGACGTCAGGTAATGCTGGCGTCCTGCCGTGGTGGGTGGCGGCATGACCGCTTCCCAGTTGAGGTTGACGATGCGATCCACACCGCCGACCAGGAACGCCTGCACGGTGCGGTTGTACTCGGTAACGATGATGGTGCTGCGCTCATCGGGCACCAGCGGCCGCAAGCCGATGGCTCTGGAAAGATCGACCACCGGCAGGGTCTGGCCACGCAGATTGACCACGCCGCAGACCGAGCTATGGCGGTGGGGCATGAGCGTCATTTTCGGCAGCTGGACGACTTCCTGAACCTTGAAGACGTTGATGGCGAACTTCTGCCGTCCGCCGAGCCGGAACATGAGAATCTCCAGGCGATTCTGCCCCACGAGACGGGTGCGTTGATCGACTGAATCGAGAATGCCGGCCATTTCCAGGCTCCTTGGGAAAACGTGGTGATAGGAGTATCGGCCGCATCGCCCATCGCTTTATGCATCGCCGGGGCTTTTTTTCACAATCAGACGCCCGGTCGGAGCCTTTCCTAAGGCGCCGAGGAAGCCGGACCCAGCAACGGGCAGTCGGCTGGCAAGTGCAGGCGCAACGCCCCGGCACGCACATCGAAGCGCAGATGTGCGGCCGTGGAGGGTTCGCCATCCAGATTGATGTCGATGGCGCTAGGTGCCTCGACCTCCAGCCAGGGTACCCGGGCACTGACCGACACCGCGTCGACGCCCAGCAGACCGCCACTTAGCAGTGTGCCCAGTGTGCCGACCGCATCGGCAGGCGCCGGCACGATACATACATCCAGCAGCCCGTCATCAATCTTCGCCTGCGGGCAAAGCAGCTGTCCGCCGCCAGCCTGTCTACCGTTACCGATGCCCAGCGCAAGAAACTCACCCTCCCAGTCGAACCCCGGCCCAGTGAACCGGCCGCGAGCCGAATGGATCTCGGCGAAGCGAGTCAGACCGGTCAGCAGATAGGCACCGCCACCCAGGACTCGCTTGAGGTCTTCCGACGTGCTGGCCGTGACTTTGGAGCCGAAACCACCGGTCGCCATATTGACGAACGGCTGGCCATTCATTTCGCCAACATCGACCCAGCGGGCAGGCTCATCTAACAGACCAAGCGCCTCGAACGGGTCCAGCGGTATCCCAGCAGCCTTGGCGAAATCGTTAGCACTGCCCAGCGGCATCAAGGCGAGGCTCGCCTGCGCTTGCGCCTGGAGCATCGCTTCGGCCACTTCACGCAAGGTGCCATCTCCGCCGCCAGCGACCAGCTTGGAATAACCGGCATCCAGCGCTTCGGCGACCAGGCGTTGCGCATCGCCTGGCTCCCACGTGACTCGTACCGCCAGGTCCCACCCATAGTCACGCTGCTGTCGCACCGCCTCACGCACCTCATCGTTCAGGGCCTGTTTCCCGTGCAATATCAGCAGCGCCTTGGCATCGCTCATGGCCGTTCCCTTCTCTCGATTCACGTCGCTGCATACGACCCAGCCCGAGGGCGGAAGTTGTGGCAGACAGGCGCAGCGGGATTAATCCAAATCTTCGATCAATGCTGCCGCTGGTCACTACGGCGTCGCTGATTAGCCCACCGAGATCGAGCAAGGTCTTGCTCAAAGACGTTTGAAAACAGCTATTTGCGCGCTTTTCGAGGATTAGCTCATTTTTTTGGCAGCCCGCTGACTACCACTGAACTCATCCCGAGAGGCACGGTCGGAGCAGGAGTCCCGATCACGGTTGCGATGGCGGCCTGCTATCAATCCCCCGCGTACCGCGGCGATTAATTCGAGATTTGAGCCAGCTTTGAGCTGAGGATGGAGCCTTGTATGCGCGTACAGTCAGTTGGAACCCTTGAATATGCTCACCCGAGTTTCGTCGATTACTTCCTCGCCAGCATTCGCCTGATACACGGCCTTACGGCCATCCTGCCGGGACTGCTGCTGTTGGCCTTCATGGACCTGCCCACCAGCGGCACATTCAGTGCTTTCCTAGGCTTCTTCGCGGTCCTCAGCATCATCATTTTCCAGACCGCCGGCATCTACAGCGAGGAGGTGTTCAGCACCCTGCTGCGTTTCCGCGTGATGCTCATCGCCTGGGCTGCAGCCTTCAGCTTCCTGATCTTCATGCATCAGGGCATGGGCCTTTTCGGCTATCTGGAGGCCAAGCACCTGGCGTTCTGGTTCTTCACCAGTGCCGCGCTGTTCGGCGCAGAGCGCCTGGCGATGCTGGCCCTGTTCCGCCGGCTCATGGCGCGCGGCATGTTTCTGCAGAACGCGGTCATCCTCGGCGGCACCGACAACGGTATACGCGTTGCCGAATACCTGCAGAACCATCGCGACATCCGTACCGGCGTGCTCGGCTTCATCGATGACCGCCTCGAGCGTCTGCCGAAAGAACTGGCCAACCTGCCTCTGCTCGGCAACACCCGCGACCTGGAGCGGATGATCCGCGACGAAAAGGTCACCCAGGTTCTGGTCGCCCTGCCCTGGTTCGCCGACAGCCGGATCGGCCAGGTAATCGCCGAACTGCGCAAGCTGCCGGTGAACGTTCTGCTGGTGCCGGACATGGTTGCCTTCCGCCACGCCGACAAGCGCATCACCGAAATCGGCGGTCTGCCTACCCTCATCGCTTCGGATCTGCCGCTGCGCGGCTGGTCGCCGATGTTCAAGCGCCTGGAAGACATCGTCATCTCCAGCATCGCCCTGCTCGCCGCGGCCCCGGTCATGCTGGCGATCGCCCTCGCGATCAAGCTCGACTCGCCCGGCCCGGTGCTCTTCAAGCAGAAGCGCTACGGCTATAACAACCGCCTGATCGAGGTCTTCAAGTTCCGCTCGATGTACCACGAGAAGTCCGACGCCAACGCCGATCGGCAGACCACCCGTGGCGACGATCGCATCACCCGTGTCGGCCGCTTCATCCGCAAGACCAGTCTCGATGAACTGCCGCAGCTGTTGAACGTCTTCCTCGGCAGCATGTCCATGGTCGGTCCTCGTCCTCATGCCACCGCCACGAAAGCAGCTGGCGTGCTGTTCGAAGATGCCGTGGCGGAATACTCCTCCCGCCATCGGGTCAAGCCAGGCATTACCGGCTGGGCGCAGATCAACGGCTATCGGGGTGAGACCGACACCTTGGAAAAGATCGAGAAACGCGTCGAGTTCGACCTCGACTACATCGAGCGTTGGTCGGTCTGGTTCGACCTCTACATCCTTGTCCGTACCCCGCCAGCACTGATCTTCAACAAGGACGTGTACTGATCGACGCACGCTTCGCGTGCCGCCGAAAAGACTCGAAAAAGCCACGCCGCATTAAGGCGTGGCAGGAAGGAACTAATGACTCTCCCAAAAATCTCACATTCGTTCACCCCGGGCCGCACCCCGGCGGCTGCGAACCAGCGGCCACGAGGTTGAATTCATGTTCAAGAACATCTTGATCGTCTGTGTCGGAAACATCTGTCGAAGCCCCACGGCCGAAGCGTTGTTCGCACACAGGCTAAGCGGCCAGGACCTGACGATCAGCTCGGCAGGGATTGGTGCATTAGTAGGTAACCCGATGGACAAGACCGCCCACGAAGTATTGCAGGACAACGGGCTGGAGCTTCCGGCCCACTGCGCGCGCCAGGTCGACAGCCACATGTTGCACCAGGCCGACCTGATCCTGGCGATGGAGCATAGCCACATTCAGCACATTCGCCAGATCGCACCCGAGGTGCATGGCAAAACGTTTCTTATCGGCAAATGGCAGGACGAACTGGAAATTCCGGATCCGTACCGCCAGTCCAAACCCGCTTTTGAACATGTCCACAATCTCCTGACGAAATCCGTCGAGAGCTGGCTTCCTTACCTGAAATGAAGAAGGAACTTCGATGACAACCATGCCCCGCCCAATCTATGAAACCAAAGAGGACAAGGACATCGACCTGGCCCACCTCTTTGACACCTTCATAAACAATCGCGTGCTGATCATGAGCATCACCGGGTTCTTCGCGGCCCTGGGGATCGCTTATGCCCTGCTTGCAACACCGGTCTACCTTGCCAGCGCGATGATTCAGATCGAGCCCAAGAGCGGCCTGCCGAGCCTGACCGATGTGGTCAACACCAACCCACCGGTATCCCCGGCACAAACCGAGATCGCGCTGCTGAAGTCGCGCTCGGTCGTTGGCGGCGCGGTCAGTAAACTGAACCTCGACATCAACATCACTCCCCACCACTTCCCGATCATCGGCGGCTTCATGGCACGCCGGTTCGAGCCGAGCGAAGAAGGCGAGCTGGGCTGGCACCCGGCCGGCCTGGGCGGCTACGCCTGGGGTGGCGAGACTCTGAAGGTCACCCAGCTGGAAGTACCGGACAAGGTGCACGGCAAGGAGCTGACTCTCGAGGCTGCTGAAAACAACGGCTTCATCCTGCGCGATCAGGACGGCGAAGTCGTTGTGCAGGGCGTAGTCGGCGAGCCGGTTGAGAACGAAGGCTATCGCGTCACCGTGGGTGAACTGAATGCACGCCCCGGCACTACGTTCACCGTGGTGAAGAACCGCACCTACAACACCACCGAAAGCTTCCAGCAGCGCCTGTCGGCGGCCGAGCGCGGCAAGCAGTCGGGCATCGTCAACGTGACGCTCGAAGACACCGATCCGGCCCATGCGATCCGCGTGCTGGAAGAAGTGGCCAATCTGTATGTCGAGCAGAACATCGCCCGCAACGCCGCTGAAGCGACCCAGAGCCTGGAGTTCCTCAACGAGCAGATCCCGACCGTACGCCGCAATCTCGAAGCGGCACAGACGGCACTGAACAAGTATCAGACCGGCTCGCGCTCGGTCGACATCACCGCGGAAACGCAGTCGGTGCTCGATCGCATCGTTGACATGGAACGTCAGATCTCCGAGCAGAACCTCAAGCGCACCGAGATGGAACGCCGCTTCACCCGTCAGCACCCGAACTTCCAGGCGCTGATGAATCAGATCAACCAACTGCAGATGCAGAAGGAAGAGCTGGAGAAGCAGATCGGTACCCTGCCGTCGACCCAGCAGGAACTGCTGCGTCTGACCCGTGACGTGGAAGTTTCCTCGGAAACCTACTCCATGCTGCTGAACAAGACGCAGGAACTGGACATCATCCGTGCCGGCACCGTCGGTAACGTTCGCATCATCGACCATGCCGCAGCGGATCTGGAAAACCCGGTCAAGCCGAACAAGCCGCTGGTAGTGATCGTCGCCACCCTGCTGGGCGCCCTGCTCGCCACGGCCTTCGTCTATGTGCGTGAAGCACTCAAGCGCGGCGTCGAGAACCCGGAAGACATCGAGCGCACCGGCACCCCGGTTTACGCCTCGATTCCGTTCACCGAGAAGCAGTCTGCGCTGGAGAAGCGCCTGGCCAACTTCAAGCGTGACAAGAGCACCGCTTCCTACCTGCTGACCATCAACGACCCGGCCGACCTCGCCACCGAAGCCATGCGCAGCCTGCGTACCAGCCTGCACTTCGCGATGATCGAAGCCAAGAACAACGTGTTGATGATTACCGGCCCAAGCCCGGCGGTGGGCAAGTCGTTCGTCACCACCAACCTGGCTGCTGTGGTCGCACAATCCGGCAAGCGTGTACTGCTGATCGACGCTGACATGCGCAAGGGCTACCTGCACAAGGTCATGCGTTGTGATGGCGACAAGGGGCTGTCCGACATCCTCTCCGGCCGCATCACGCTGTTCGATGCCATCCAGAAGACTCAGCTGAACAACCTGCACGTGATCACCCACGGGCAGCTGCCGCCGAACCCGTCGGAACTGCTGATGCACGAGAACTTCTCGCGCTTCGTCAAAGAAATCAGCCATATGTACGACCTGGTGATCTTCGATACCCCGCCGATCCTGGCGGTTACCGATGCGGCGCTGGTCGGCAGCCAGGCAGGTACCACGCTGATGGTCACCCGCTACGGTCTGAACGGCTTGAAGGAAATCGAAGCGGCCAAGCGTCGCCTCGAGCAGAACGGCCTGCTGGTCAAGGGCGTGATCTTCAACGCAGTCGTGCGCAAAGCCTCCACCTACGGCGAGTACGGCTACTACCAGTACGAATACGCCAGCAATTCCAAATAAAGGTGATCCGCATGGCGACGGGAAACCGTCGCCATGCCGGGCACTGCATTCATCTTTTTTTCTATAGCTGCCTAGTAACTGACTCTGCGCGAGCCAGTGAATATTTTTTTGCCTGAAGATAGGTGTTAGCGATGACCAGACACCCTGACCGGACAGCCCTGCGCTCGACTCGCCTGGCCGTGGCACTGGTTGCAGCGCTGGCCACAGCCGGCTTGGGCGCGACCGAATGGCCAAGCGACGATAAAGGCCTCGCCCTGCACGGGGTCAATCTCTCTGGCGCCGGCTTCGCTCCGCACATCACGCCTGGGAAGAACGGGACTCACTACTTCTACCCAGAAAAGAAACACTTCAAGTACTACGCCGATCAAGGCATTCGCCTGATTCGCTTCCCGTTCATCTGGGAGCGTGTTCAGCATTCGCTCGACGCCGGATTGAACTTCGACCAGATACGGTTGTTGAAGAAGACCCTGGATTTGGCCGCGCAGAACGGCCAGAAGGTCATTCTGGACATGCACAACTATGGTCGTTACCACGGCGAACTCATCGGTTCGAGCAAAGTGCCTTACGAGGCCTATGCATCGGTGTGGCGTCAGCTGGCGCAACACTTCAAGGGCCATCGCGGCCTGCTCGGCTACGACATCATGAATGAGCCGCACGGTACGGTCGGCCTCTGGCCGGGCGCCGCCCAGGCGGCCGTCGACGCCATCCGCGAAGTCGACGATCAGACACTGATCTTCATCGAGGGCGAGCGCTGGTCGAGTGCCTATCACTGGCCGCAGGTGAACGCCAACTTCCTGATCAACGACCCCGCCGACCGGATCGTCTACGAGGCGCACCTGTACTTCGACAAGGACTTTTCCGGCAAGTACATGGCGAAGACCAGTAACGATATTGACCCGATGCTTGGGGTAGAACGGGCTCGTCCCTTCATTGAATGGCTGAAGAAACACGGACAGAAGGGTTTTCTCGGCGAGTACGGCATCCCGGACGACCTACCCGAGGCAGCAGTCGCCATGGACAACCTGCTCGCCTACCTCAACGACAACTGCGTACCCAGTGCCTATTGGGCCGGCGGCCCGGGCTGGGGCACCTACAAGCTTGCGATAGAGCCGCGTAACGGCAAGGACCGTCCGCAGATGGAGCTCATGCGCAAACATCTGGCGAACGACTGCACCGCCATCGGCCCTACCCCTGCGCAGAACGCTGACTAATTCTGGAGTGAAATCGAACATGAAATTCGGATTGCTGTGGCATTCGTTCTCATCCGGCAACCTCGGGGTTGGCGCATTGAGTATTTCCAACATGCTGTTGATCGACGAGGCGGCTCGCAAGTGCGGCATCACGCCGGAGTTCCTCATCATCGGCTCATCCGGCCCGTGCGATTACCCGCCGTCCACCGAGCGTTTCAAGTACGAATTCATCGAATTCAACGAGAAGGCGCTGCTGAAGAACCCCCACGGCCTTTACCAGGCGATCAGCTCCTGCGACGCAGTATTCGATATCGGCGAAGGCGATAGTTTCTCCGACATCTACGGTGCGAAACGCCTGATCAAGCTGCTGGTCAGCAAGGGCATGGCCCTCGGCGGCCGCGTACCACTGATTCTCTCGCCGCAGACCATCGGCCCGTTCAAGGCCGACTGGGCTACCAAGACATCGGCATGGGCGATGAAAAAGAGCACCATGGTCTTCGCCCGTGACCACCAGTCGTTCGACGTGCTCAAGCAACTCGGCATCGTCAACCGCGACGAGGTCATCGACGTCGCCTTCGCCCTGCCCTTCGACCGTCAGAGCGAACATCGCGACCCGAACAAGCTGGCCGTTGGCCTCAGCGTATCGGCACTGCTGCACCACGGCGGTTACGAAGGCACCGCCAACCAGTTCGGTTTGCGTGCCGACTACAAGGCACTCACCGATCGCCTGATCCGCACCCTGCTCGAGCGCGGCCACGAAGTGCACCTGGTGCCGCACGTGATCCCGATCGGTTTCCCTGCCGAAGATGACTACACCGTGTCCCAGCAGCTGCAGCAGCAGTATCCGGAGCTCAAGCTGGCGCCGCGTTTCAAGGGCCCGATCGAAGCAAAGTCGTATATCAGTGGCATGGATTTCTTCGTCGGTGCGCGCATGCACGCCACCATCGGCGCCTTCTCCGCCGGCGTACCGGTCGTGCCGCTGGCCTACAGCCGCAAGTTCGCCGGTCTCTATCAGTCGCTCGACTATCACCGCGTGGTCGACCTCAAGACCGAGGATACCGAGAGCGCACTGGAGCTGGTTCTGGCGCACCTGGACAACCGTGAACAGCTAAAAGCCGAGGTCGCCGCCAGTGGCGCGATCATCCGTCGCAAGCTGGACGCCTACAGTGCTGGGCTGGAGCAGATCCTCGCCACACTGCACCAGCCCCAGGCCGCGTATCAGAGATAATCATGCGCGATCACGCCCTGATGGGGGTTACCACGGCGGCTCGTACCGCCGTGCAGCTCGGCACCCTGCTGATCCTCGCCCGCACGCTGGGGCCGAGCGATTTCGGCTTCATTTCGATCGTGATCACTTGGTCGACCATCGTCGCCCTGGTGACCGACTACGGCTTCGGCATGCGTGCGCTGCGCGACATCGGTGCCGAGCGCCATCGGGCCGGCGAGATCATGTCGGCCAGCCTGGCGGCGAAGTCGGTACTGGTGCTGCCGGCCTGCATCGTGCTGCTGCCGATCATCCTGTTTGTCCTCGATCTGCACACCACCGAGCGCTTCGCTGCGGTGCTGTTCCTGCTCGGCACCCTGGCTTCGTCTTACGGCGATCTGGGGCTGACGGTGTTCCGCAGCATCGGCCAGTTCCACCGCGAAACGAAGATCGTGGCGGCAACTGCGCTGGTGCATTTCGTGCTCATCGGCGCGGCGATCCTGCTGCGCAACGACGTGCTGGCCATTGGCGTGGCGTTTCTGCTGTCGCGACTGATCTACGCGACATTCGCCCTTCGTGCGCTGTCGAAGATCCTCGCACTGGGCGGCATTCTGCGCAGCTCCTGGCAGGTATTGGGGGAGCGCTTCAAATCCTCCACCAGTTTCGCCATCGACAGCGGTGCGACCAATATCTTCGCCCAGCTCGACGTCATTCTGGTCAACCACCTCGCCGGCCGCGAAGCGGCGGGCATCTACTTCGCCGGCTCACGCCTGATTCAGGGTGCGGTGCCGTTCAGCGTGCTGCTGGCCAGCGTGCATATTCCGCGTTTCGCCTACCAGCTGCACAACAAGACGGCCGGCCTGATCCGCTACGGCGCGCGCATCCTCGGCGAATACACCGGCATGGGCCTGATCTTCGCGCTGGCGTTCTTCTTCATCGGCCCACTGTTCACCGACTACTTCCTCGGCGCCGAGTACGCGGAGCTGAACACCCTGTGGCTGGCCTTCGCCTGCTTTACCGCGGCGCGCTTCATTGCCGCCGGCCTGGGCGTGCAGTTGCTGGCCATGGGCACGGGCTTTCTGCGCACCTTCGGCATCATCGCCTCGGGCGTGATCACGGTGGCCTGTTACTGGATTTTCATCCCGTCGCACGGGATACAGGCGGCGCCCTGGGTGTCCACTCTGGGCATGGTCGTCCTGACGTTTATTTACGGTTATGCGGTGCTCAACATCTATCGCAAGCAGCGCCAGCCCGCATGACCGCGCTCGTTAAATACTGCCAGTCGCGCCTTGCGCACGGCTGGCCGCTCAAGGGAAGGCAGGTATGAAAGCTTTATTGAATCGCGTGCTGAACAACGACCTCTGCAGCGGCTGCGGCATGTGCAGCTCGGTAGCCGATGACGACGCCATCAAGATTCGGCTGACCGGCGACGGTTATCACCGCCCGGTACTGAACGATCAGTACCAGAACAAGCCGGTCGCCAACGAGCAGACCAGCGCAGCATTCGCCAAGTCATGCCCGGCGCTGAACCTGGATATCCGCCCTTACAAATCGGCCAACTACCACCCGATCTGGGGCGAGATCCTCGACACCATGAAGGGCTACGCGACTGACAATGAAATCCGCCAGGCTGGCTCATCCGGCGGCGTGATCTCGGCGCTGGCGCAGTACTGCCTGGAAAACCGGCTGGTCGATGGCGTGATCCAGATTCAGGCCTCGCAGACCGATCCGCTGGAGAACGTCGCGACCATCAGCCGTTCGCGGCAGAACATCATCGCCTCCTCCGGCTCGCGCTATGCACCGGCCAGCCCCGGCGAAGCATTGAAGTGGGTAGCCATGTCCACCGAGAAGTACCTGTTCATCGGCAAGCCGTGCGACGTCGCCGCGGTACGCCAGATGCAACAGCACAACCCGCGGCTGAAGGAGAACATCCCCTTCATCGTCTCCTTCATGTGCGCCGGCACGCCGAGCCTGCAGGGCACCGAACAGGTACTGGACAAACTCGAGGTCGAGCGCAGTGACGTCACCGCCTTCCGCTACCGCGGCGACGGCTGGCCGGGGCTGACCAAGGCGACGCTGAAGAACGGCGATGAACGCACCATGACCTACAACGACTCGTGGGGAAAGGTGCTCAACCGCCATCTGCAGACCCGCTGCAAGATCTGCCCGGACGGCATCGGTGAGTTCGCCGATATCGTCTGCGCCGATGGCTGGGAAGGCGATGAAAAAGGCTATCCCTCCTTCGAGGAGCGCGAAGGCAACTCGCTGATTCTGGTACGCACCGCAAAAGGCCGCGAACTTTTTCGCAACGCGGAGGCCGATGGCGTTGTCAAAGCGGAAGCTTTCGATACGAACAGCATCTTCGCCATCCAGCCGTTCCAGTACTACCGCCGCACTACGATCCTGCCGCGGTTGTGGGCGATGAAGCTGCTACTGCTCAAAACCCCTTCGTACAAAGGCTTCGAGCTTGGCAAAGGGATCAAGGAGATCGGGTTCTATCAGAGCTTCAAGGCGTTCACCGGCTTGCTGGTACGACGCAAGAAGATCAAGAAGCGGGCGCTGGAGACGGCTTGAACAGCCGTAGCGCTCAAGGAACCAATACCTAAGGACTCAGGTTGATGACGAATTTCAGTTCACGCTTCTTCTTTTTTCCGCTGCTGATCCTGGCGATGGTGCTGCACTTCTCCGTGTTCGGTGACAGTCCGCACAACCCCTACGGCATCAAAGGACTGAACGAGGTGTACCTCGCGGTCTGCATCATCTTCACCATTCTGCTGCTGCTCGCATCCGCGGAAGACGCACCGCGTGAATTTCGCATCCTGATGTACTACTGCGCGTACACCAGCGTGGTGTTCCTGGTGATGCCGGCGATATTCGCGTATTTCACCTATGGGCAACCGATCGTATTCGGTCTCATCGAGGAGCGTCGCGTACTGGCCTGCCTCGGTTTCGCGCCGCTGCTGTTTCTCGGCAAGCGGGTCGGGACCCTGCAGTTCGAACGCGCGCTGCTATATGCAGCCTTGATCGCGGCATTCTTCTCCTGGTGCTTCAAGTTTGGCGTCATCCCCGATATGCGGCCGGAAGTCCGTTCCGATGACCGTCCGGATCGCTCCTCCATCGGCCCGTATCTGATCTGCCTGGCTTACTTCTACTGCATCCAGATCTGGTCGAAGGGCGCATCGCCGATCAGCGGTGCGGCACGCAGCAAGACGCTCTATCTGGTGATCGCCGCAGTGCTACTGCTGACCCTGGTGTTCGCTACCCAGACCCGTCAGCTGATCGTACTGTGCCTGGCCTTCACCCTGTTCTGCCTGCGCGCCAAGGCGATTATCTGGGCGGCATCGCTGTCGATTCTGCTGTCGCCGTTCTATTTCTACCCGAGCCTGCTGGAAGTTCTAGGCTTCAATACCGAGTTCTACGACAGCACGCTCGAAGGCGTGGAAGACGGCGCCCGCTCGGTCACCATTTCCCTGATCTTCGCCCATCTGGATCAGGTCAACTGGCTGCCCAGCGGATCGCTGTCGCTGATGTGGCAGGACGGCTTCATCCCCTACTTCGGTGAGCATTTCTTCCTGTCCGATGTCGGAATCATCGGCACGTTGTTCCGCTTCGGCTTCCTCACGTTCCTCATCATCCCGATGACGCTGTTCGTCTACCACCGAATCGCCAAAAACATCGCCACCGACATGACCTTCATCTACGCCACGATGCTCGCTTTCTTCGTCATCTGGCCACTCAACGGGCTATTCGAGTACGGCCAACCGGTCATCGCAATGCTGTTCGTCATTCACGCCCTCAGGGCCCGTCACCTTCGCAGCCAGGAAACCATCCATGAACGTCGCGCTTATCCTCAACTACAAGGCAGCTACTGAAACCATCAGTTGCGTTGAGAGCCTGCTCGCTCATTGCCCGGCTCTCAACCATGTGGTGGTCATCGACAACGACTCCCAGGACGGCTCCGTCGTGGCATTCAACCAATGGCTGGAGGCCAAGCCTCGCCACAACGTGACGCTGCTCGCCAACCCGGAGAACAACGGTTACGCCGGCGGCAACAACTACGGCCTGCGTTGGGCGTTGGACAACCTGCCAGTGACCAATTTCTGGATCGTCAACAACGACACCTATGTCGATAGCGATGCCTTTACGCCGCTGCTCGATGCGCTGAAAGAGAACGACCGCCAGTTCGTCGGCTCGGTCATCCTCAGCGCCGACACCGGGCGCCTGGAATGCTACGGCGGCGGCAAGCTCTACCCGCTGCTGGGCAAAGCCAAGCTGCTGGGCAAGGACCAGACCCTAGAGGCCATGGCGCAGAACAGCGAGCAACCCGATTACCTGATGGGTTGCAGCCTGGCCTTCTCGGCCAAGCTGGTCGAGCGCATCGGCCTGATGGACGAGGCGTACTTCATGTACTCCGAGGAAGTCGACTGGCAGTTCCAGGCGAAGAAGAAGGGCATCTCGATCCGCGTCGTACCCAGCAGCAGGCTCTTCCACTACGGCTCGCTCAGCTCGGGTGGTCGTTCGGCCTTCTACCACTACTACCGCAACCGCGCGGCAACCCGTTTCAACAAGCGCTTCTACGGCCAGGGCTTCGCGTTCGCGTCGGCCTGCTTCCTGTCGGCGATCACCGTCATCAAGGAGTTCAACCATCCCAGCCTCGCCTGGTCCGGCGTAAAAGGCGCTTTCAAGGGAGTAACGATGAGTGTCTAACGAGACTAACCACGCGTTCGGTGTGAATTTCTACACCGGCAGCAAAGCGACGTTGCTGAACTGCATTCGCGAGGGGGTCAAGCAGCCCTACTCGTTCGTGGTGACACCCAATGTCGACCACCTCGCGCAGCTGCAGGAAAACCCTGCGCTGCGTGAAGCCTATGCCAAGGCACGCCTGCGCCTGTGCGACAGCCGAATTCTGCAGCCGCTGCTGCAACGCTTGGGTGTGCATGTAGAAGAGGTGATCCCGGGCAGCGATTTGACGATGGACCTGCTGGAGTGGGCCGACCGGGATCGTCTGCGGGTGGTCCTGATCGGTGCTACCGAACAGGAATGCATCAAGCTCCGAGCGCTCTATCCCGGTATTACGCTTTATCACCACAACCCACCGATGGGCTTTATCAATCGCCCGGACGAAGTTCAGCAGGCATTGCAGTTCATCAGGGATAACCCTTCCGAACTAGTGCTCTATGCAGTTGGCGCGCCCCGCCAGGAAATACTCGCCAGTTCTATCGAAAGTCATGAACGAACCGGCATGGGCTTCTGCATCGGTGCATCCATTTCGTTCGCCACCGGCAGTATCAAACGTGCACCGGTCTGGATGCAGAACTGCAAACTCGAATGGCTGCATCGTATGTGCTCCGAGCCTAAACGACTGGTTAAGCGCTATGCCCATGACGCGTTATTCATAGTTCCAGCCTTTATGCGAGAGAAAAACTACCGCGCGCAGAAAGCAAGGCCGGCAAAACAGGATAGCTGAGGCAACTTATCGAAAAATTGGCTGAAATTGCCATGAACCGCGGTGAACCCAGCCAGATCGGGACGGTCTATCCCTTCTGTGTGAGCGTGTCAGGATGGCAATTCAACATCTAACTAAACACCGGCGCCGTCTCGCCTCGTTCGTACTGCTGCAGCGCGCGCATAAACAAGTAAAGGATTAAACCTGCCAAGCAACAGCTGCAGTCTTACAACCTGGAGGGAAAGAAAAAGCTTTCCGCGTGGCTGAATATAAAAGCTGCTGGAGATGAACATTCAGGAAGGAGAAATACTTTGGCTACCGATCGAACTTGGTCGCTGAGGAGTGTGGAGTGATGACTCCGGTCCTCTTGGAAAGGCGAAAAAACAACTCGAATGCCTCAGGCAAAAAAGTGAATCAAGCCGTCTCACTCTTTGAACAACAACCACTCCGTCAAGGATGAACAACCTATGAAACCATTTATCGCTCTTGCTTTTACTTCCGCCCTCGCGCTGCAGGGTTGCGCTTTCGCCCCTGGCCAGTATCTCGATCCCGATGAGTTCAAGGATGGCGCCGAAGCCGAACACGGCACGGTCCAGCTGATCCGCATCACCCCCGAGATGCTCAAGGGCGAACTGGCCTCCGACAAAGGCACATCGAGCAAGCAGGAACTGCTGAACTACAAGCCCAGCGCCTACCGCATCGGCGCCAACGATCTGCTCTACATCACTGTCTGGGACCATCCGGAACTGACCGCACCGTCCGGCCCGCAGCAGCAGCTGGATGCCAACGGACGTCTGGTACGCCCTGATGGCACCCTCTTCTACCCGTACATCGGCAACGTCGATGCCGCCGGCAAGACCATCGAAGAGCTGCGCGCCACCATCGCCCGCCGCCTGACCAACTACATCGACAGCCCACAGGTGGACGTGTCCATCCTGCGCTTCGGTAGCCAGCGCGTAGTCGTTTCCGGTGCATTCAACACGGCCGGCGAAGTGCCGGTTACGACTGCACCGATGACCATTACCCAGGCCATCGGCCAAGCAGGCGTCGACACCGAGACCGCCGATCTTACCGGTCTGACCCTTAAGCGTGACGGCCGCGAGTACATGCTCGACATGGATTCGCTGAACCGCCCGGACTCGTGGCTGCATCAGGTTTACCTGAAAGACGGTGACCAGCTGCATCTGCCGTATAACGACCAGCGCAAGATCTACGTGCTGGGCGAGGTCAACCTGCCACAAGCGCTGTCCTTCAAAGCCACCAGCATGAACCTGATGGACGCAGTCGGCACTGCCGGCGGCATTCGCCAGGAGACTGCCGATGGTGAAGCGCTGTACGTGATCCGCGGCGCGGAAAACATGGCCACCGAGCCGGCCAAGGTGTTCCAGTTGAACGCCAAGTCGCCGACCGCCTTTGCACTGGCCAAGCACTTCCCGCTGCAGCCGCAGGACGTGGTGTTCGTTGGTCCGGCCAACATCACCCGCTGGAACCGCTTCATCAGCCAGCTGCTGCCGTCGGCTAACGTCATCGGCATCGGTGCCGCAGCGGACTACAACCTGGGCCGCTAAGCGCCACCTAGCCCAACCAATCGTTGGGTGAAGAAAAGCCGCAGAGCCATCGCAAGATGCTCTGCGGCTTTTTCGTATATGGGCATATGCCATTGCGATATGCGTGCAGTGCGTACGTCGGAGCCGGATGCACACCTGCCATCGGCGCCACTCCTCGGCGCCAAACAGGAACGGCTTGCCAAGCCCCCCCCGACCACGCGGCCAAACGAAAAACGGGCCTGCTACAGCTTGGTAGCAGGCCCGCTTCCCTTTGACGGTTGTTCCGTAAGCGTTAGCGCACCGCTTCGAACAACCCGGCGGCACCCATTCCACCACCCACACACATGGTCACCACGCCGTAACGCAGTTCGCGCCGCTGCAGCTCACGAATGAGATGCCCGGCGGTGCGCGAACCGGTCATGCCGAACGGATGCCCGATCGAGATCGAGCCGCCATTGACGTTGTACTTTTCATTGTCGATTCCAAGCGTGTCGCGGCAGTACAGACACTGGGAGGCGAACGCTTCATTGAGCTCCCAGAGATCGATATCGGCAACCTGCAACCCTTTCGCCTTGAGCAAGCGCGGCACGGCATATACCGGCCCGATGCCCATCTCCTCCGGCTCGCAGCCCGCCACGGTGAAACCACGGAAGAACGCACGCGGCTTGAGGCCTAGCTCGATAGCCTTGTCCAGGCTCATCACCAGCGTCATGGATGCGCCATCGGATAGCTGCGAGGCATTGCCGGCAGTGACAGACCCATCTTCGGCGAAAACCGGCTTGAGCCCCGCCAAGCTTTCCAGCGTGGTATCCGGGCGGTTGCAATCGTCAGCGTCGACCACGCCCTCATGCACGGTACGCTCGCCAGTGTTCTTGTCTTCGGTGAAGTACTGGACGTTCATCGGTACGATCTCGTCCCTGAACAGCCCTTCGGCCTGCGCCCGTGCAGTGCGCTGCTGGCTCTGCAGCGAGTAGAGGTCCTGCTGCTCGCGGGTCACGTTGTAGCGACGCGCCACCAGTTCGGCCGTCTGCCCCATGGTGTGGTAGATGCCTGGCACACGTTCCTGAATGATCGGGTTGAACAGGTGGTCGGTGTTGCGACTTTTCAGGGTCAGAGTGATCGATTCCACCCCGCCGGCGACGATGATGTCGCTACAGCCAGAGGCGATCTGGTTGGCGGCCACTGCGATGGCCTGCAGACCCGACGAGCAATAGCGATTGAGCGTCATGCCGGCGCAACCGATGCCCAGCCGCGACAGCACGGCGACGTTACGGCCGATGTTGTAACCCTGCGCGCCTTCGTTGGAGCCGGCACCGACGATGCAATCCTCGACCAGCGCGGGGTCGAGATCGTTACGCGACAACAGCGCATCGACGCAATGCGCAGCCATGTCGTCGGGACGGGTCATGTTGAACTTGCCGCGGAAAGACTTGGCCAGGCCGGTCCGCACGCTATCGACGATCACTACTTCACGCATGACATACCTCGGAAACTAGGGGCGGTCGCGGGGATGTTGTGACGGCGCGGCGCGCACGGATTGTTCCACGACCGCCGGGTGGACGGTAACCGGAGCATAGTGGCCGCCTCGCCAGACTGGCGACGACCATTCAGCTTGGATATGCACGGCCATCGCCTCGCCGGCCGGACAGCGCGCATGGGGAGGTGGTAGGTCGGAGTACAAGCGCCGCCAACCTAGCTACAGATCAATTCGCGGATAAGATCACTCCCCAATCTCGTGGCGCGCTGGGATGTGGGAGCGGCCACGACCACAAAGCTCCTGCTTCCTGCCAGCAGATACTGGTACCTGCGGCCACCGAGACCGCACTTACGGCATGAACAGGCAGAAACATCACAAGAGTGAGAGCGGTTTTGATCGCGCTGCGTCCCCGGCAGCGACGCGGTCACCAACAACCACGCAGGCAACTGCCTGGAAACCTGCCCATCAACGCGCCTTCTCGATCGCCGCCTCCAGCGCCTCGCTCAATGTGCGCAGCACCTTGACCCTGGCAAAGCGCTTGTCGTTGGCCTCTACCAATGTCCAGGGCGCGATCTCGGTACTGGTGCGATCGACCATATCGGCCACGGCATGCCCGTAATCATCCCAGCGCTCACGATTGCGCCAGTCTTCATCGGTGATCTTGAAGCGCTTGAAGACAGTTTCCTCGCGCTCCTTGAACCGCTTGAGCTGGGTATTCTTGTCGATGGTCAGCCAGAACTTGACCAGCACGATATCGGCGTCGACCAGCTGCTCCTCGAAGTCGTTGATCTCCGAGTACGCGCGCAACCACTCATCCGGAGTGCAGAACCCTTCCACCCGCTCGACCAGCACGCGGCCGTACCAGGAGCGATCAAAGATGGTGAATTTTCCACGCTCCGGTACATTGCGCCAAAAGCGCCATAGCCAAGGCTGCGCACGCTCTTCTTCGGATGGCGCAGCAATCTGTATGGTCCGGTACATCCGCGGGTCCAGCGCGCCGGTGACGCGTCGAATCGCACTGCCCTTGCCCGCAGCGTCGTGCCCTTCGAACAACGCCAGCACCCCTCGCTTGCGCAGACGACGATCCCGCAATAACTGTGACAAGCGCGCCTGTTCCTCGGCGAGCTGCTGCTGATAGTCATCCTTGCTGAGCTTCTGGCTCAGATCGAGGCTATCAAGCAGGCTCAGATGGTCCAGATCGATCTGCAGCGGTGCCGAATGCGGCTGGGATGATGCCCGTTCAGGCTGTTCCGCGGCGGCGAGCGCGGCTTGCAGCCCCTCCAGCAGAATACGCCCGACGGTCAGGCTGCGATAACGCTCATCGGCGCCTTCGATTACATACCAGGGCGCGAAATCCCGACTGCTGAGCCGCAGGATCTTCTCGCCGTGATGCACGAACTTGTCGTAAGTCTTGGACTGCTGCCAATCCAGCGGGCTGATGCGCCAACTATGCAATGGATCGTTTTTCAGCGAATCGAGCCTGGCATTCATCCGCTCCTTGGAAAGATGGAACCAGAACTTGAAGATCAGTGCGCCCTCGTCGCAGAGCATCCGCTCCAGACGCTGAGCTCGGGCGGTGGCCAGCTTCAGCTCGGCGCCGTTGATGCGACCATGCACGCGATCTTCGAGCATCTTGCTGTACCAGTTACCGAAGAAGATGCCGGTATGCCCCTTCGGCGGCAGTCGTCGCCAGAAGCGCCAGGCCGGTGGATGCGCGAGCTCTTCATCACTGGGCACGTCGAAGCTGTCGACGCGAATCAGCCGCGGGTCCATCCATTCATTGAGCAGCTTGATGGTTTCCCCTTTGCCGGCACCCTCGATCCCATTGATCAGTATCAGGACCGGGAACCCCGCCTGTGCCTTGAGCCGGTACTGCGCCTGCAGCAGCGCTTCACGCAACTCGGGTACGGCCGCATCGTAGGTTGCCTTGTCGATGGAGTGACCAATTTCGGCTGATTCGAACATCGTTTTCTCCGCCCTGATGGATGCCTCAACCCTAGCAGGCACGCCAAGCGCATAGCGAGGGAAACGCCGATCTAGATCGCGCGAGGTTGATTTGCGTCGGTGCAGCGCGCCGCGGAACGAACAAACCGATCGAGAGGAATAGAGCCGGCAAGTCCAGCTCCGACCACGCGGCGGCGCAAATATCGGTGCCACGCCGGTTGTTCAGTAAGCGGCGAAGTCGCAAGAGGAAGTCCAATACAACGATGACAAACGCATCCTGCCAATGCTTGAGGCAGAATAGCGGGCATGAACGACCAACCTCCCTACCCGCGCTGCTGTTCGACTCCGCTCGACCACTGGCCGCTACCTGAAGCGCTCACCGGCGCTCGTCTGCTGAGCACGTCCTTCGATCCAGCACAGCTCGATCCTGAAGATTTTGATCGCTGGGGAATTCCCGTACAAAAAGGCGTCAGCAAACGGCAAGCCGAGTTTCTTGCCGGCCGCCTCTGCGCCCTGGAAGCACTGCGCGGGCTAACCGGCAAGCCGTTCGTGCCGCCGGTAGGTGAAGACCGGGCGCCACAGTGGCCACAGGGGGTAGTTGGCTCGATCACGCACAGCGCAGGTTGGGCCGGCGTGGTCGCGGGTCATCGGGAACATTGGGCTGGTCTGGGGCTGGATATCGAACGCGTGATGACGTCCGAACGCGCCGATCGTCTCGCCAACGAGATCCTCACGCCCAGCGAGCTGGAGGGCTACACGCTCCTGAGCCTCGGCGAACGAGCCGAACTCGTCACCCGCTCCTTCTCCCTGAAGGAAAGCCTGTTCAAGGCACTTTACCCGTTGGTCAAACAGCGGTTTTATTTCCAGGATGCCGCCGTCGCGGAGGTCACGCAGCACGGCACCGCTCGCCTCCGTTTGCTAATCGACCTTCCAGGAGGCTGGCGCACAGGCGCAGAGCTCGATGGCCAGTTCGCTACCTTCGACGGTTACTTGCTCAGCCTGGTAAGTATTCCGGCCCAACATTCGTTGGTCGCCTCGATCTAGCGCTCCACGCCTGCAACGGTTTACACGGTTTAGCTCTTCAGCAGCGGGTACCGGTCCAGCAATACAAGCCAGCCGCCAACAGAAGCGCGCAAGGCAAACTCGTGTAACGCGATGCGCACAGCAGTAGAGCAGTCACGCTTGGGACAGTTGCCCGCCATACCGCCCGATCCGGTCAGCGCCTTTAAAACCGAACCCTCGGCGCCGCAGCGAGTCAACCAGACACCCAATCCACCGGCGCGCACGCCTATAATCGCGCCTTTCAAAAAACCGACACAGGTGAACCATGGCCAATCCATACCACGATCACAACCTGGCCCTGCTGGCCCATCTGCGCGGCATCCTGCTTGCCATGGGCGAGGCCGAACAAGTCTCGGAAGAAAGCCACGCACTGTTCCTCGAACGCTTCGACGAACTGATCATGAACCTGCAGAACGTCCCGGAAGAGCGCCACATGGGCCAGGACCTGATCTGCCAGGTTTTCCACCGCTATCCGCAGATCGCCCACCTGGTTCCGCGTGACCTACTGTGGTTCTTCGGCGGCGACTGCCTGCACTTTATGCCCGATGACGAGATCGCCGTATTCCAGCAACTCGAAGAGCGCCGCTACGAAGCCGAGCAGAACGACGAACCGTTCGACTGGAACCGTGAAAAGCAGCTGCTGAGCATGTCGGATGAGGGTGCACGGCACTGATATCCGACACCAGCCAGCCGAATGGCGAGGAGTATTTGACCAACAGAGAGGCAATCAACAGCCGCTAATGGTGGGGGCTGAAGCCCCCTTGGGAAGGGAGGTACTCTCACGGTGGAGGCTGTTGCAGAGCAGATTTAAAATCGCGCCTTCCCAACCAGCTGGGCTGTTCAGAAGCTGCCAGAAGACCAGGCCACCCTGACGTAACTCTACTTACTACTCGGGCTCTACCCGCCGCTGCTGGTAGATCCAGTCGACGATTTCTCCCTCCGGTACATACCCGCTCACCACCTCGCGAAGCAGCTGCCGTACCTGCGGGTAATCATCGCTTTCCACCGCCTTGAGCAGTTTCGCCAACCGGTCCTTGAGTACATCCCAGTCGAGATATTCCTCATCGGCGCGCATGATCATCGGATGCTCGGTGGGGCTCACGTTGTCGCCGATCAATAGCTCCTCGTACAGCTTCTCGCCGGGGCGCAGACCGGTGTACTCGATAGCGATATCTCCGTGCGGGCACTTTTCCGAGCGCACGCTCAGGCCAGACAGATGAATGAGTTTCTCGGCCAGCTCAGCGATCTTAACCGGCTGCCCCATGTCGAGCACAAACACATCGCCACCCTGCCCCATCGAACCCGCCTGAATAACCAGCTGAGCTGCTTCGGGAATGGTCATGAAGTAACGGGTGATCTTCGGATGCGTCACCGTCACCGGCCCGCCCGCGCGGATCTGCGCATAGAAACGAGGGATGACCGAGCCCGACGAGCCGAGCACATTGCCGAAACGCACCATGGTGAAACGGGTCTTGTTGACGTGATGCACGCTGCCCGCGGTGCCAAACAAGCCCGGCGCCGGCTCACGGCTGAGCGCCTGCAGAACCAGCTCAGCAACACGCTTGGTACTGCCCATCACGTTCGTCGGCCGAACGGCCTTGTCAGTGGAGATCAACACGAAGTTGCTCACACCCGCCTGAACGGCTGCCTGCGCAGTGTTCAGGGTGCCAATCACATTGTTCAGTACGCCCTCTGCCACATTGTGCTCGACCATAGGCACATGCTTGTAAGCAGCCGCGTGGTAAATCGTCTCCACTCCCCAGGTGCGCATCACATCCAGCAATCGATCAGCATTGCGAATGGAACCCAGGATCGGCACCAGCCTGATCGGCAATGACGTACGCTCGATCAGACGCTCCAATTCCATATGAATGCTGTAAAGGTTGAACTCACTGTGTTCGAACAACAGCAGCGCCTGTGGCTTGTTAGAAAGGATCTGACGGCACAGCTCCGAGCCGATAGACCCGCCTGCACCGGTCACCATCACCACCTTGCCACGAATACACTTCTCGAACAGTGCCTGCTGCGGCGGTACGGCATCGCGCCCTAACAGGTCGGCAATATCCACCTCCTGAATATCTTCGACCTGCACTTTTCCGCTCGCCAAATCCATAAAGCCCGGCACACTGCGTACATGCAGCGGGAAACGCTCGAGCATTTCCAGAATCTCGCGCCGACGGCCGCGTGAAGCGGAAGGAATGGCCAGCAGGATCTCACCCGCCCCCGTATCCTCCACCAGTTGCCCGATATGCTTCGCCGAATACACCCGCAGCCCGGCAATGACTCGGTTATGCAGGTTCGGGTCGTCGTCGATGAACGCCACCGGCCGCATGGCACGCCCCATGCGCAACGCTGCAACCAACTGATTACCCGCGGCGCCCGCGCCATATACGGCAACCTTCGGCAAACCCGCTTCCTTGCCTTTGAACTTGGTAAGTGTGGTCGGAGAGAACCAATCCCCCATGAAGTATTGGCGCATCACCAACCGCAAGCCGCCAATCAGTACCAAGCTCAGCCACCAGTAGTTGAACACCATCGAGCGCGGGATCAGCTTGGGCGCGTCGGAGTTCCAATACACAGCGAGGGAAAGTAGCAAAGCAGACAACGTGACAGCCTTGGCAATGGCCATCAGCGCATCGTTGCCGAAATAGCGCATCACCGCGCGGTACATGCCGAAGCGGATAAAGAATGGAATAGCGATGACGGGCGCGATACCGAACAGCCAGGCATGGCCATCCAACGGCTCGATATTTTTAGAGTCGCCCAGCCGCACCACAAAGGCCAACCAGAGCGCCACCCATACCAGCACGATATCCGCCGCTAGCTGGATCAAGCGCTTGTAGCGCCGAGGCAAAGAAACCAATCGGGCCCGCAATTTTTCCGCCAAACTCAACACAAACACGCCCCTTCCTTAGCCAACCACTGCTATGATCACGCGAAATGCAATTAGCGAGTGGCTTAACAGCAAAGCACAAGCCTTCACGATATGAAGCACCTAAACGACAATTCAGACCTGCGGTAGATCTCCAAGAGCTCGAGCCAACGAGCTATCGAACGACGCGATCTCCGGCGCCTTTTCCAGCCACAGTCATAAAGATGTACTTGAAGTAGTTAGCCAGAGTCAGGCTCTTAATCATTTGCAGGTCGGTTTCGGCCAACAAAACCGGCGTCGACATATCGATCTCGCTAACCTGGGCCAGGCCCGTTATGCCAGGGCGCACATCGTAAACACCACGTTTGGCCCGTTCGACCGTCAACTCCTCTTGGTTGAACAGCCCAGGACGTGGTCCCACCAAGCTCATCTCACCCTTGAGCACATTCCAGAGCTGCGGTAGCTCGTCGAGCTTCGTCTTGCGCAAAAAATGACCGAATCGCGTAATCGACGCACTACTGGCCAGATGCGTGGCAACCGACGCCGTGTCCACCCGCATGGTGCGGAACTTAACCAGCGTGAACGGCTGCTTATGGCGACCGACACGCACTTGCCGAAAAATCGGGGAACCTGTATCGAAAAGTCCGACGATCGTAAGTAATACGAGCACAGGAAAGCCGAAAACCAACCCCAGCAGAGAGAAGACAAAATCGAAAATACGGATCACGAAGGTTACCTGCGGATAGTCATTTGACGGGCTCGAAGCAGCGACGCAGGCCCTCTTCGACCGTGTACGGCGGCTTCCAGTCCAACAGCTCGCATGTCTTGCTGATGTCCACTTGCAGAGAGCCTAGCAACCGCTGAGCCATCGCCTTCTTGCCAAGCAACGTAGCACCCAGCTGGAGAAATCCAGCAGGAGCTGGAATTAACTTGGCTGGCTTATCCATCGCCTTGCCTACGCCAAGTAATAGCTCCGTAGTAGACAGGTCCTTGCCGTCGCCTGCGAGAAATATCTGGTTTGCGGCAGCAGGATGGTCGACGCAACGAATGATAAGGTCCACCAGATTATCGACACCGACCAGAGAGCGCTTGTTATGGATAGCACCAAAGGGCAGCGGAATACCTCTGTCGATCAACTTGATCATGCTGGCAAAGTTTCCCTTTACACCTGGCCCGTAAACGAGCGGAGGGCGGATTATCACGACCTCCATCCCAGTCTCGGCAGCCAGTTGCATCAGGCCTTGCTCAGCTTCCAGCTTGGAAAGCCCGTAGGGGTCTTCAGGTGCAGGCGCGTCGCTGGATACGAACGGCTTGCCCAAAGGCGTCGACTCACCATTGACCTTGATGGAACTGATATAGATAAAACGCTCGACTCCAGCAGCAGCGGCCTGACGAGCCAGATTAAGCGTGCCTTCCACGTTGACGAGACGGTATTCGCTGAGGGGGTCGGCGAGCTCGTCTTTCATGATATGGGCGCGCGCTGCAGCATGAATGACTACTTGCTGGCCAAGCAGAGGTTGCGACCAGTCATTAGCACCGCAAAGATCGCCTACAGCAAAAGTCGCAAAGCGCACCTGAGCGAGAGGTGAACGCACCGCGCAGGAAAGGGTGATCCGATCCTGCCGGCATAGATGAGCCACAATGGCGCGCCCTAAGAAACCGTTCGCTCCCGTCAACAGGACATTCATAGAAATACCTGTCTGATGTATTTGACAGGCAATCGAAGCAACAGCATCGGCATAGAAGAAAAAACGCCGTTCTCACGCAATGAACGCAGCATCTCGCGAGTGGATATCAAATTGCTTTTCCAGCCAGCAGTGCTGGCTCCGCCGGTGCGCATTCTGACCCATTGGGTACCTGCGATTCGATACTTTGCTCGGTCGATCAGCAACAGTCTCACAAGAAAGTCGAAATCGGCAGCTATCCTGTAGCCTAGCTTATATAGCCCAACACGCTCGTACGCAGATTTTCGAATAAAGATTGCTGGGTGTGGCGGCATGAAACCCAAACGAAACATCCAGGGTCGGAAACCCGTCGCGCGATAAGTTCTCACTGGCTCTTGCAGATCCTCGTCCGACACGAAATCCACATCCCCCATCAATACCTCCAACTCTGGATCAGCCGCGAAGGCTTCAGCGACCTCTTGCAGCACCCGTGAATGGCGATAGAAATCATCTGAGTTGAGGATACCAACAACCTCCCCGGTAGCTCGCTGGACACCTTTATTCATCGCGTCGTAGATCCCGCGGTCAGGCTCGGAAATAAGCTGAGTAACCAGACCGGGATAGTTACGTACGACATCCAATGTCGCATCGGTAGAACCGCCATCGACCACGATATATTCCAAGTCCGGATAGCCTTGTGCCTGTACCGAGTCGAGCGTCGTTTCGATGGTAGCGGAACTATTGTAGGCCACCGTAATTATTGAAATCTTCAAACCGTCCCCTTACGCGCGCCCATACTGATCTTCGAACCGCACAATATCGTCTTCGCCCAGATAAGAACCCGACTGAACTTCAATCAGCTCCAATGGGATTACTCCGGGGTTTTCCAGTGCATGGACTTGGCCTACCGGTATGTAGGTCGATTGGTTTTCGGTGACCAAGTAAGTCTTATCGCCGTTAGTCACCTTGGCAGTCCCGCTGACCACGACCCAATGCTCAGCCCGATGATGATGCATCTGCACAGACAGCTTGGCGCCCGGTTGGACGGTAATGCGCTTGACTTGATAACGGTGCCCGCTGTCGATGGCGTCATACACCCCCCAAGGACGATAGACCTCCCTGTGATTGAGGTGCTCGTGGCGATTATCAGCTTTGATGCGCTCGACGAGCTTCTTGACGTCTTGCACCTGGTTTTTATGGGCGACCAGCACAGCGTCTTTGGTCTCTACGATTACCAAATCTTCAACCCCCAGCGTTGCCACCAGGCGGCTGTCAGCGTGAACAAAGGAATTGCGAGTGGCGTGGCCGAGGACGTCGCCCTTGAACACATTTCCTTCAGCATCCTTGTTACTGGCCTCCCAGAGCGCCGTCCAAGACCCAACGTCGCTCCAACCAGCATCTAGCGGCACCATGACTGCATCGTTTGTCTTCTCCATCACGGCATAGTCAACGGAGTCCTCCGGACAGGCAGCAAATGTGGCTGCATCTACCCGAACGAAATGCATATCCTGCGTTCCGGCCGCGAGCGCCTGACGACAAGCCGCAAGTATTGACGGCTGGTGACGCTCCAACTCGTCCAGATACCGGCTAGCTCGGAACATGAACATACCGCTGTTCCAAAAGTACTCACCACTCGCCAAGTATTCCTCTGCGATATCCAGACTCGGCTTTTCCACGAAGCGGTTCACCGCAAAGCCGCCCTCGCCCAGCTCCTTGCCTTTCTCTATATAGCCGTACCCGGTTTCCGGATTCGTCGGAACGATGCCGAACGTAACGAGCTTGCCATTGGTAGCGAACGGCATCGCCGCTTGGATACTGGAGTGAAAGGCGTCCACATCCTGAATCAGGTGATCCGCGGCCAACACGAGCAGAATCGGGTCATCGCCCTCCTGTGTTGCCTGCAACGCAGCCAAGGCGATTGCCGGTGCTGTATTCCGTCCAACAGGCTCGAGCAGAATACTGGCCTGCTCCATACTCAACTGGCGGAGCTGCTCTGCAGCGAGGAACCGATGCTGCTCGTTGCAGATCAGCAGAGGCAAACCCGCTTCGAGACCATCCAGCCGGCGGATGGTCGACTGCAACATGGATAACTGCGCATCGGTCAACGCCAGAAACTGCTTGGGATTAAGCTGCCGCGATAACGGCCACAGACGCGAGCCCGAACCGCCGGCTATGATTACCGGTAGAAGCATTTCATTTTCCTTCACGCATATGCATACGCAGCGCGTCTAGATATGCACGTGAATTGCCGTGCACCTTGGCGCTGGCCTCAACTTCAGTGATTGACCACCAGCGATAAGCGCTGTGCTGCTCAATTGGCAGCGTGAGGACGTGACCAATAGGCAGCAGCAAGTGATAGGCAAGCACTATATAGTGGGTATCAATGCCATCCTCGGCCGTACCAAAAACGCTATCTGCATAGAAATGCTCATATATGCCAAGCAGTCCCGCAGAAGCACGGTCGAAAGCACTTCCCAGCTCGCCAGAAGTGAGACGTCGGAACGCTTCATCGAGAGTCTCGTTCTTCTGGATACGACCACCTGGCACGAACCAGAAGCCCTGAGCCGGACGATTCAGGCGATGGCCGAGAAGCAGCTCGCCATGCTCGTTCTGAACAACAAGATCAATGGAAACCAACGGAGTAGAAGCCACTACGCCCCGAAAAGCATCCTCGTCTAGCCACATGCAAGCACTCCCGAAGTCACTGCGACCGTGCCTGTTCGACATTCGAGACATACCATCCATAGGCGCTACGCAAACCGTCTTCCAGCGTGATGCTGGCCTCCCAACCGAGGCTCTTGAGGCGAGAGGCATCCATGAGCTTGCGAGGCGCACCGTCCGGCTTGTTGCTGTCGAATATCAGCTGTCCCTTGAAGCCGGTGACGCTGGCGATGGTTTCCGCCAGCGTCCGAATAGTGCAATCCACGCCGGTACCAACATTAATGTGCGAAAGCATTGGTTGCGTTGCAGCCTGGTAAGCGGCCTGATCAAGCTCCATGACGTGGACGCTGGCTGCAGCCATATCATCGACATGCAAGAACTCACGCATCGCCTTACCACTTCCCCAAATCACCACTTCTTTGTCGCCGCGCTGAACAGCTTCGTGGAAACGCCGTAGCAATGCGGGAATCACATGACTGTTATCGGGATGGAAGTTGTCATGCGGGCCATATAGGTTGGTCGGCATGACGCTGCGGTAGTCGCGCACATGTTGTCGGTTGTAGCTTTCGCAGAGCTTGATACCGGCAATCTTGGCGATAGCATACGGCTCGTTGGTCGGTTCGAGAGTAGCGGTCAGTAACGACTCCTCTCTCATCGGTTGCTCGGCGTGCTTGGGGTAAATGCATGAAGAGCCGAGGAACAACAGCTTCTGCACGCCATGGATGTGCGCCGCATGGATGATGTTGGCTTCGATCATCAGATTTTCGTAGATGAAATCAGCCGGGAAGGTATTGTTGGCGTGTATGCCACCGACCTTGGCCGCGGCTAGATAAACCTGATTGATCGCATGGGACTGAAACCAGGCGTGCACTGCCTGCTGATCGAGCAGATTGAGCTCGTCCCGCCCGGTAGTCAGGATATTGTCGTACCCCAATGCCCGAAGACGGCGGACAATCGCCGAGCCAACCATGCCGCGATGGCCGGCCACAAATATGGTCTGGTTCAGATCACGGGCCACGGTCAGTTCTCCATTGGTACCGGTATGTCATGACCATGCTGCTTGAGCAAGGCATGGCGGCGCGCCGCGGTGAGATCCTCGCGAACCATCTCGGCACACATCTCCTGGACTGTAATTTCCGGCACCCAGCCAAGCTTATCTTTCGCCTTAGTCGGATCGCCAAGCAGTGTTTCCACTTCCGCAGGGCGGAAATAACGCGGATCGACGCGCACGACCACATCGCCAACCTTAAGCGCCGGAGCTTTTTCGCCCTCGATAGCCTCGATGATGGCGAGCTCCTCCACGCCCTGGCCTTCGAACTTCAGGGTGATGCCCAGCTCGGCCGCCGACCAGCGGATGAACTCGCGTACCGAGTACTGCACGCCGGTGGCGATCACGAAGTCCTCCGGCTGCTCCTGCTGCAGCATCATCCACTGCATGCGCACGTAGTCCTTGGCGTGGCCCCAGTCGCGCAGTGCGTCCAGGTTGCCCATGTACAGGCACTGCTCCAGGCCCTGGGCGATATTGGCCAGGCCGCGGGTGATCTTGCGGGTCACGAAGGTTTCGCCGCGGCGCGGCGACTCGTGGTTGAACAGAATGCCGTTGCAGGCATACATGCCGTAGGCCTCGCGGTAGTTCACGGTGATCCAGTAGGCGTACAGCTTAGCCACTGCATAGGGCGAACGCGGGTAGAACGGGGTGGTTTCCTTCTGCGGGATTTCCTGCACAAGGCCATACAGCTCCGACGTAGATGCCTGGTAGAAACGCGTCTTCTTCTCCAGGCCCAGCAGCCGAATGGCCTCCAGCAAGCGGAGCGTGCCCATAGCATCGACATCGGCCGTGTACTCGGGGGATTCGAAGCTCACGGCAACATGGGACTGGGCACCCAGGTTGTACACCTCATCGGGCTGCACCTCCTGGATGATTCGCGTCAGGTTGGACGAATCACTGAGATCGCCATAGTGGAGCACAAAGTTTCGGTTATTGACATGCGGATCTTGATAAAGATGATCGACTCGCTGCGTATTGAACAGCGAAGCGCGACGCTTGATGCCATGAACCTCATAGCCCTTCTCTAACAGAAGTTCGGCTAGATAGGAACCGTCTTGACCAGTAATACCGGTTATAAGTGCTTTTCTCATTGCTTACCCCACGAAAAATTCGAGTCCCTACCAACACCGATGCGCGAGACATCAGCATTGCCAACATAATAAGGCCTATAAAAAAAATACAAAATTGCCGGAAAAAATAAATAATCGAATAAGTTGAACAAATAAACGATATCAAAAAACGACCTAACCAAAATAAGAAAAGCTGTAAACGCAATCATTGCACGCTTATCTTGAACGGCCAAAATTTGCGAAACAAAGAACAAGAACAGCAGAATCGAGATACCAACCCCCCAATAGCCATGCAAGCGCAGAAAAGCATTATGAGGATTCCCCCCTTTAGCTTCAATACTTGGGTAGACAGTGAAGTCGCCTCCAAAAAAGACGCCGTTTACATCTAGCCCTTTGAAATAGTCAGCTAACATATCAAATCTCTCGCTTTCCAACCCCGCTTCGAAATTCGTACCGCGCGCATAACCATCAATTTGACCATCAAAATAAATATAAGAAAAAACCAAAAACAAAACAAAACAAAACAAGCAAAAAAATAACGTTTTTCTATAATAGAAAAACAAAACCGAGAACAGCAAGACAACAGAAAAGAAAATAGCCGACCTCCCGTAAAGAGGGTAGCTCAGCATAACAAATAACACAATTAAGAAAAGGGCCGGCTTTTCTCCACGATAAATAACAGAAAGGACGTACCCAACCGCCGAAGCAAGCATAAGAGCCGAATAGACGTTACGACTAGACCCTTCGAGAAAAACATTAAACTCCTTATATCCGTATCCAAATAAAAAAACAAGAAAGAATGTTAAAGCCAAGAACATGATAAAGACATATTCATATAGATATTTCGTCAACTGAAATTCGAATGCTGCCCATGAAACCCCCAGGCAGGAAAAAAAAATCAACACAAGAAAAAGCGATCTATGATCGGACCAAACCATGTTAATAGCTGCGACGAGACAGATCACCGCCCAACATGAGGAGAGAACAATAATGTTTTTTTTGGGAGCCCACCAGATCATTAAAACAAATACAACACACCCCACAATCACAGCTAGCGATCTAAAAAGCAAATCGCCAAGGTAAAAGGCCGCACATGAAAGAGCCACATATGCAAAAATCAAAGTTGCACAAACAGAGCGCATCGACTTATAGCTAGTCATAGGCGCTTCCTAAGAATACCGCAGACGGTGATAACGCTGAACCAGCCGAAAGCTTAACCCCATGCCGCTCTAAACTTTTCTTTAGCTCAATAAACAGATCTTTAACCCCCACACCATTTTCACCGATAACTGTTTTATGACTCCCAATGGCTGGATCGAAACAAGCGGGTATATAACCTTCAAATATCGCTTTATGTAAATCCGACCCATAAAAGTGGGGCCCATAAAAATCCAAACCATGCACGACAATATTTTTAAATCCCATATTTTTAGCCCAGATAACCAACCCAACTACGCTAGACACAGCTTGTGGCAGGCCCCGCTTATCTTCGAGCATCAACGCCAATGTCGGCCCCACCCCTTTACCAGAAAATATTCGGTAATGCCGATCTCTAACAAACTCAGCCTCACGGCCATACAACCAACATATAAGCTTTGTAGAGTTCTTAAATTCGGAAATATTTTTGAATACCAGACGTGTTTTATCGGAGATCTTGAAAATATTTAAAGCCGCATAATGATGGAACGTGTTAATAAAAAACCTTTTATCTGCCGAAGATGCATTCTCAATAAAATGCACATCGGGATCAGGGCACTTTAGAAATGAGAAGTTGAATCCAATTACAAAAGCATTAGACCTATCAATACGAGAAAATGAATCATTCAGACTCCACCCCGACGCCAATATATGGCACACATCACCATGAGGCGAATGGGCATTCAACAGAAATTCTGTCATCCCAGAACGCCGCAAATACGAGCAACGAAAGACTTGCAACACACCCTCTAGCCAAAGTATAACCTTTGCCATTTGCATCTGAAGCATGAGAGGCGCACGCCCAACAAATGAACGAACTAGGGTTTTCATAAATTTTTTATGTTCCAGCGATAACTATAACCATTAATAGATAAGATCGAAAGCCACTGGCATACCGCTCGCCACACCTTCTCTAACCTTTTTACCTAGGACCTTCTCTATATATTTAGGTGCAACGCCGAATCCTGGCCTCACGCTTCGGATCGCGTTAGGCGTAATTACATCCCCGGCTTTCAAATCCTTCACGAAGTAAAGTGAACGCCGAAACTTCGCGTTCCCCTGCTCACTGGACTTGCGCCCATAGTCCACCTTGCCCAGCGCTGACCAGACTGTCTTGCTGTCGCGGCACAGCGCCGCCAGCTCCACCGGCTCCAGCGAGAAGCTATCGTCTGGGCCACCACCATTGCGGTCGAGGGTAAAGTGCTTCTCGATAATGGAGGCACCGAGCACCACACTGGCGATAGCTGTGGTGTTGTCCAAGGTGTGATCGGACAGGCCGGTAACCAGGCCGAATCGCTGCATCATGTCGGGGATGGTGCGCAAGTTGTAATCCTCTGCCGGGGCGGGGTAGCCGCTAACACAGTGGAGGATCGCCAGTTCCTTGCAGCCGCCTTCGCGGGCAGCGTCGATCGCTTCTTGTATTTCTTCGGCATCAGCCATGCCGGTTGAGATGATCATCGGCTTGCCGGTGCTGGCTACGTACTTGATCAGCGGCAGGTCTACAGCTTCGAAAGAGGCGATCTTGTAGGCCGGAGCGTTTAGATCCTCGAGCAGGTCGACGGCCGTGTTGTCGAACGGAGAGCTGAAGATGGTGATGTCGTGCGAGCGGGCATGCTCGAACAACGGCTTATGCCAGTCCCAAGGCATATGGGCTTCTTGATAGAGCTGATAGAGGGTCTTACCGCCCCACAAGCCGCCATGGATCTGGAACTCTTCTGAGTCACAATTCAAGGTGATGGTATCGGCGGTGTAGGTCTGCAGCTTGATCGCATCGGCGCCGGCTTTTTTAGCTTCTTCGATGATCCTCAGCGCAGTTTCCAGCCTACCGTTATGGTTAGCGGAGAGTTCGGCAATGATGTAAGGCGGTTCGTCAGCCGCGATACGGCGACCGGCGATGCTAATGCTCGGTATGTTAGGCATGTATTGTTCTCTCAAAGGTTCATGTGCCATTCATTGGCAAGCAGGCCAAAACACACCACATCGTGGTAATGCTGACCATCGAAATGCTGTTGCCGCAGGATACCTTCCTGCTGGAATCCCAGACTCCCGTGAAAACGAATGGAGCGTTCGTTATAGCGGAGGGCTTGGGCGCAAAGCTTGTGTACACCTACCACCGAGAACGCGTACTGCAGAGCCGCCTGTCCCAGCTGTTTCCCGGTACCCTTTGGGGCATCCGGTGCCGCGTAGAAACCCCAATCCGCTATTCCACCTGCAGCTATTTGGTGAATATTGATAAAGCCCATTGGGGTGGCCTCGCTCTCATACATGAGCAGGTGTCGGCTCGGGTCCTGCGAAGCGCGCTCGAACCAGCGACTATGTTCGTCAAACGAAATCTCATGCTGGGTATACATATAGCGACGGACGTCCGGGTGGTTGCGCCAGGCAAGGACGCTCATAAGATCGCCATGAGCCATCGGGCGAACCCGTTGTTGCGAATTCATTGTCACGTCAGTGTTTCCAATAGGTGGACAACAGTGCTCACGCCCTTTCCGTCGACAATTCGTGTAGCCGATTGGCTCATCAGCTGCAGGGCCGTCGGGTGCTCGGTAAGGTGCCGTAGTAATTTGGGAAGGCACGAGCCGATATCTTGTAACCTCTCGATAATCCGAGCCGCTTGCCCCTGCTCCAATCCTTGCGCGACCTTTCGCTGATTGTCCGCTAGCACTAGCATGATTGTTGGCAGCCCGAGGCAGCAGCGCTCCCAGGAAGTCGCGCCTGCCGCGCCGATCGCCAGGTCGCTATCAGCCATTACGCGTGCCATATCGCTGACTCCAACCAGAACCTGGCTAGGCCAAGGCAAGCTAAGTGTTTGTTGCTTTACTTCCTTCAGCCAAGGGGCTGTCGAGCCCATGACCACGGTAATTCGACAATCGCCCGGGAGCGGACAGTCGCGAAGCGCATCCAGCACCCGACCGGTAGCATTGTCTTTGTCGACACCGCCCATGCTGATCAACAGCTGACGCAACTGCGGCCTCACTCGGCGCTGCAAGCTATAGGGACGCCGTGCGGCGAATTCCGGGCGAAGCAAGGCGTACTGCGAGCCGCACAGGATTTGGCAGTCGTCGGGCACCCATGCACGGTAGTCTTCGTCCTGACGGCCGTAGGTTTGGTCCAGAAGAAGGTCGCACGCATGCGGTCGGTCGGCCAGGTCGTCGATCACCATTAGCCTGCGGTAGTGCGACTTGAGGGCTTGCTCCCAGCGAACGTCCAGAGCGTAGTGATCAACAATCAGCCAATCGGGTTGCAGTTCCGCGAGAATCGGTACGCAAGCTGCAGCATCTTCGGCCTGGCTGGCTCCGAGCCAATGACTATGCGCAGATGCGTGCTCACCGCTCTCCGTCTTGCAGCCGGACACGCCTGCTCCTGACATACCCTGACGAACAGACAGCTCATGGGCGATATAACCCTTGCTGCGGATCAAATCCAGCAGGTTGCCGGGATGCGTCCGGCAGATGAACTCACATCTGGCCCCAGCCGCTGTGAGCGCATCAGCCAGGGTCAGACAGCGCATCACGTGACCAGTACCCATCTGCAGGGAAGCATCGGCGCGGAAGACGACGTTCATGAGCAACGCATCAGCCTTCCTGAGTCATGGCTTTGAACAGCCATTCAGCTCGCACCCAGTCTTCGGGTGTATCAATATCCTGCACGCGATGACGGGGCAGCAATACAGGCAATGCGTCGGGACTGAAGATCTGCTTTCCCTGTAGCCAAGCATCGGCGCGCCCCCAATAGAACTGCCCGGCATCATGAAAGGCTTCTTCCAGATCCTGTGAACGGGTGTTGAAGTATTCGGGATTGAACATTTCCACACGGCCTTGGGCATTGATCCGAATGGCACGCTGGATAGGAAAAGCGTAGCTAGTCACTGAGAAGGCATAGTCGCAGTCGTTGCCTTGCAGCACTTGCATGCCTCGATCCAAATCTTCTGCCGTAACAAAAGGTGCGGTGGCATACAGACAACAGACCTGCTCAACAGCCAGTCCCGCCTGGGAAAACCACTCAATGGCATGGCGGATCACCGGAACGGTACCGGTACGGTCATCGGACAGCTCGGCCGGGCGCGTGAACGGCACATCAGCACCATGCTGAAGGGCCACGTCCGCAATCTCGGCATCGTCAGTGGAGACGACAACCCGATCGAAGCATCCGCTCTGCAGCGCCGCCTCGATGGACCAGGCAATCATAGGCTTACCGCAGAACGGCTTGATGTTCTTGCGCGGAATACGCTTGCTGCCGCCACGGGCGGGGATAATCGCCAACTTCATGCTTCGAGCGCCTCGCGCACCGCTGCCACGACTTCATCCTGCTGGGCTTCGGTCATAGTCTGGAACATTGGCAGGCTGATCGCCTCGGCGTAGTAGCGCTCCGCCTCGGGGAAGTCACCAACGCCGAAGCCCATACGCTGGTAATACGGCTGGGTATGCACCGGGATGTAGTGTAGGTTGACGCCGATGCCCCGCTCGCGCAGGGCTTCGAACACTTGACTGTGGGTTTTGGTGATCTTGCCCAATTGCAGGCGGATCACATACAGATGCAGGCCAGAGTAGCTATCTGGGTGCTGCCAGGGTGTAGTGACCGGCAGTTCGCTCAGCAGATCATCGTAGCGCTGCGCCAGTTGGTGACGACGCGCCACGAATTGGTCGAGGCGATCCAGCTGGGTTACGCCAAGAGCCGCCTGCAGCTCGGTCATCCGGTAGTTGAAACCAAGGTCGATCTGCTGGTAATACCAAGGACCATCGGCCTCGTGGGTCATCTGCGCGGGATCGCGGGTGATGCCATGACTACGCAGCAGTTCCATCCTGGCGGCCAGCTCGGCATCGTTGGTCAGCGCCATGCCGCCTTCGGCGGTGGTGATGATCTTCACTGGATGGAAGCTGAACACGGTGATATCGCTGTATCGGCAGTTGCCGATGAACTCACCTTGATACTTGCCGCCGATGGCGTGGGAGGCATCTTCGATGACTTTGAAGCCGTAGCGCTGAGCGAGGGCATGGATAGCCAGCATGTCGCAGGGCTGGCCGCACAGGTGCACTGCCACCACGACCTTAGGCAGCTTTCCTTCGCGCTCGGCCTGTTCCAACTTGCGCGCCAGCGCCTGCGGGCAGAGGTTGTAGGTTCGGGGGTCAATGTCGACGAAATCGACCTGCGCGCCGCAATACAAACCGCAGTTTGCCGAAGCAACGAACGTGATAGGCGTTGTCCATAGCCAGTCGCCATTACCAAGGCCCAGCGCCAGACAGGCAACATGCAGCGCCGAGGTAGCACTGTTCATTGCCAGAGCGTGGCTGGCGCCGACATGCTGCGCCACGGACTGCTCGAAGCGCGGCACCATCGGCCCCTGCGTCAGGAAGTCGGATTGCAACACACTCACGACAGCGTCGATATCAGCCTGGGTAATGTCCTGGCGACCGTAGGGAATCATCGTCAGATGCTCCCGATCTTTTCGCGGTTCGCGTCAATCCATGCCTGGAGTTGGCTATCGCTCATCCACTCGCTGTTGTTATCACTAGCGTACACAAAGCCTTCTGGGACTTTTTTGCCGTCCTTGATGCGTTTCGGGCAAGTGGACCAGCTGTGAATGGTCGGCAGGATCTTGAAATGCTCAGGATATTCGTAGGTGTAGTAAGCGTCCTCGGCACTAATCATCTGCTCGTGCAGCTTTTCACCAGGGCGAATGCCGATGATTTCCTGGCGAGCTTCGGGAGCGACGACGCGAGCCAGATCGGTAACCTTCATCGACGGAATCTTTTTCACGTAGATCTCACCGCCTTCCATGTCCTCAAAGGCATGCCAGACCAGCTCGACGCCTTCTTCCAACGAGATCATGAAGCGCGACATGCGCTCGTCAGTAATCGGCAGCACGCCTTTGTCCTTGATGGACATGAAAAACGGGATCACCGAGCCGCGCGAGCCCATCACGTTGCCGTAGCGCACCACGGAGAAACGGGTGCCGTGCTCACCGGAGTATGAGTTGCCGGCAACGAACAGCTTGTCGGAAGCCAGCTTGGTGGCGCCATACAGGTTGATCGGGCTGCTTGCCTTGTCGGTGGACAGGGCAACCACACCCTTCACGCCCTTGTCGATGCAGGCATCGATCAGGTTCATGGCGCCGTCGACGTTCGTCTTTACGCATTCGAAGGGGTTGTATTCAGCGGTCGGGACGATCTTGGTGGCAGCGGCATGCACCACGTAATCGACGCCATCCAGCGCGCGGTACAGGCGATCCTTATCGCGCACATCACCGATGAAGAAGCGAACGCGCTTATCGCCCTCGAACTTCTTGGCCATGTCCCACTGTTTCATTTCGTCGCGGGAGAAGATGATGATCTTCTTCGGGTTGTATCTGGCCAGTGTCATCGGCACGAACGTATTGCCGAAGGAGCCGGTACCGCCCGTAACGAGGATGGTTTTGTCGCTAAACATTAATGCATTCCTTTTTCTTCAGACCGGTGTCTGATTGACGCGAGTGGAACGATAGTACGCCGGCGTCAGCTGGAAAAAGAACCAGGACTTCCAGAGCAGTACCAGAGTAAACGCTGCAGACAGGCCGAGCGGTACGGCTAGCAGCGGTGAATAGAATGAAAACAGCCAGGTCGCCGGAATGAAGGCCAGAAAGCTTGCAACGTGACTTTGAATGATCGGGCGGTCATGACCCTGAGCGTACAACGCATAATGCGGAACCATGCTAATGGCATAAAGAACAGTAGTTAGAAGTATCCATGGGAACAGATTTTCTTGGGCCATATAAAGCGGCCTGTCTAGCCATTGCAGCAAGGGCCCGATCAACAGGAGTGCGATCACGGCAAAAGCAGCAGTGAGCAGCAAGGTTTGCCCTAACAGCCTCCGCAAACCTTGGCGGAATGCAGAAGCATCCTGCTTGCTGTGCGCGGCGATGAGCCCCGGGTAACTGAAGGCAAATACACCGGCATCCAGAAAAGACATCAGCGCGTTACTAACACCCATGAACAACACATAAGCGCCCAAAGTTTCCAACCCTACCAACGCTTCGAACCAATAACGATCAAGCGTGAATACCCCACGTATCGCCAAGGTAGCGATGAGCAGAGGAATCGCGATCTTCAGTCCTTTGCGAATCCATCGCCAGTCCACGCTTGTGTGCCACCCCCCCATTTTCAACTGGGTAACCTTGTAGATGCCAAGCAGCAGTGCCGACAACCCGCCAAGCGTCCAAGCCCCTAGAACAAAATCAAGTGTCCGTGACTCCGGCTCGATGAACATCAGACCTGCCACAGCAACCGCCCAGACGCCTGAACGCAGAAATAGCACCAAGCTCGCCATTAGTTGTTCGGAAATAGCAATAAGCAGGCGGCTCAATTCTTGGGTTAGGTGCTCGAGTATCAACAGGGCGAAGAACCAGCCAGCCAGGCTCCAAGGCAGTAGTTGCCGAACAAAGATCAGGCAAAACAACGGTAGAAAGACACAATAAAGCACCGCGGTAAGCGCACCCTGCCCCTTCAACAGCCCCCCCCATTGGCTGCGCTCGCGCTTGATCAGCTCGCGGGTTGTGAAAGCGTAAAAATCGAACCCCAGCAGGTAGAGGGCGTATCCGATGGTCGCAGCGATTAGCCCATAAAGCCCCAGCTCCGCCGGCTCGAGAAAACGCGCCAGGAAGAAAATCAGCAGAAACTTGCTGGCCAGGGTGATGCCACGCAGCGCTACATTCAACAAACGCTGAAAATTGTGCGTAGGCATCAGCATTTAGATCCGGGCGTCATACAAAAGCGCTCTTGCATACGGAAAGCTCTGAAGCGATGTACAGACACTGATGCGCGTTCTGTATTGCGTGCGGCAACATCATTGTCATGACTTCACCACGAGCGCATTACCAGCAGCGTAATAGCGTTGCTGTAGAACCTTTATCAACGCCTGCCTGGCCCCGTGCTCCCCATGCACCACTCCTATCTTAGTCGGCCACTCCCGCATCCCCGTCACAAACTCTACCAACCCCTTCTGATCCGCATGGGCCGAGTAACCGCCAATGCTGGTCACCCTCGCCCGAATATCGAAACGCTCACCGTCGAGATCAACGTAACCACCCTTCGGCCCGTACTGCTGAATCGCTTGGCCTGGTGTGCCCTGGGCTTGGTAGCCAACGAATAGAACGTCGTGCCGGGGATCGTGCAGCATGGCTTTGAGGTAATTGACGATGCGCCCTCCGGAACACATGCCATTACCCGCGATGACAATCGCCGGGCGCGCGGTCTGGGTGAGGTGGTTGACTACGGCAATATGGTCAGCGTGGCTATCGATCATGATCAGGTTATCGAAGGCAAGCGGATTGCGGCCGCCTTCGACGCGCTCGCGGGCTTCCTGATTCCAGTAAGGCTGCAGGCTTCGATAGGCTTCGGTGAAGCGTGTGGCCAAGGGCGAATCGAGAATGATCGGGAGCCTGGGCCAGTCTGTTTCTAACTGGCCATGAGCGTTGTCGCTATTGCGCTCCACCCTAGCCCTCTCCTCAGATGAAAGGGGGGAGTGACTGTGCGGGGCGCCAGCGCTTTCTATGCCCCCCCTCGCGCGCTCATCGGCGGGCAAAGAGGACTGGTCTGTAGAGACTTGCTGTTTGCTGTGAATGATCTCTTCCAGTTCGTACAGCAACTCCTGAGTACGACCAATGCTGAAGGCTGGAATCAGTACGGTGCCCTGATCCTGCAGGGCATGTTCGATGACGGCTTCGAGTCGCTGACGGCGGCTGGTGCGGTCTTCATGCAGGCGGTCGCCGTACGTGCTTTCAAGGACGAGGATATCGGCTCGCTCGGGTGATTCGGGCGGCATCAGTAGTGGCGCATGTGCTGCCCCGAGGTCTCCGGAGAAGACGATGCGCTGGCTTTCGCCACTGGTGGGGTACGTCAGGTCAATTTCCACATAGGCGGAGCCGAGAATATGACCAGCTCGCTGTAGCCGTACACGGGCGATGAGCTCTTCGGTTTCCAGCAGCGTTGACCATCGCTGGTAGGGCAACGGCCGCAACCGCTGCTCGACCAGCTTGAGGTAGCGCTCGACGGCTTTTTGATCACGGCTGAAGCCTAGCTTGAAGGCATCTTCAAGAACGATAGGCAGTAGTTTGGCCGAAGGCTCGCTGCAGTAAATCGGGCCTTTGTATCCGGCGGCAAGCAGATAGGGAATTCGCCCCACGTGGTCGATATGCACATGGGTGACGACAAGCGCCTGGACGGTCCTGAGCGAAAACTCGATATCCAGCCGTCCTGTAGCAGCACGCCCATCGCTCGAAGTCTCGTTACCCTGGAACAGGCCGCAATCGACCAGCAAGCTATGGCTCGCGTCCATGTGTAGCTGATGACAGGAACCTGTTACGCCATCCTTAGCGCCGTGGTGTTCGATATCTGGATAGCGCACGGTTATTCCTTTAACGATGTCAACCAACGCACTCGCGACATGCCAGTCACGAGCCACTTAAAAAAATAAGCGGGAATACTACCGTCTTTCGGGGCCGTTGAGGTCTCAACGGCACGCCGACGGATGGATGGTCAGATTGCGGCGACCGGACGCCGAAGGTTGCGTACCAGCGCGACGAACACTCCGAGCATGCCACCCAACACCAGCGCGAGGGCCACGATTAGTGCCTTCTTGGGCTTGATCGGCTGACGAGGCTCAACCGCACGTTGATCAATGGCAACCAGCTTGAGCGAACCAGCATCGAACTGCAGGGAGCGCAGCCTGGCTGCCTCCTCGCGCCAACCGGCCAGGTCTTTTAGGAACAGGTCTTCGTTCTCTCGACTTTGTAAGACCTGGATCTGGCGGTTGTGTTCAAGCAACTTCAGCTCCCGGGCAATCTGTGCAATGCGCGGCTCGGTGAAGTCGTCAGAGCGACGGGCCAAAAGCGCCTTACGCTCGGCTTCCAACGCCTCGCTACCCATGAAATACAAAGGGATCTGCTGGTTGTTGACCTCGGTACGAATTACGCTGCCTTGGCTCGTGATCTCAGACGCACCAAGGGACGAAGGCGTGGTGGGCTTGCTTATGCCCAGCGAAGTCGCGATTCGAATCGCTTCGTTGAGCTGATTGATGCGGTTATCGCGACGCGTCCGGAGCTGCTGGCGCAGAGCAGCCAACTCATCATTCAACTCTGCACGCTTAAGCACATCAGCCTCGGTCAGTTTGGAGATCTTGATTTCCTTGCTGGCCTCATAGCTGGCACGAGCAGCAGCAATCTTCTTGTCAAGCTGACTAAGCCGGTTGCCGATAAGAGTATCCAGATCAGCCGCTATCTCCTTTTGGACGTTAGTCAGGGAGAAATTCACAAAGCTGTTGACGATCTCAACCCCATCCAGCGCTTCAGGATAGGTGAGCTGGAGGCCGACATACGGAGTCGTGCCCTCGGGCTTCTTTGGATCTGGTTGCAGCAACTGGAAGGCCTCATCATTGAAGGCTTCAAAAGTTTGCTCAAGTGTTCGCCCAGACTGCACTAAATCAGCGAATAGCTGCGGGTGCTGACGGAAGAAGGCCAACCGATTTTCGTACGACTCAAGCGTTGCGCCAACCTGCGCCAATGCTTGTTTCGGCGACAGCTTGTAGATACCAAGATGATTCAACTCGTCGAGATCTTTGATAGCGGCCGGTCGTAGCACGCTTTGAACGGTGTAATAACGAGGTGCAAGCAAGGCGTAGAGCAACCCGACAAGCGTGCACACCCCAGCTATGCCGCTAATCAGGAGCTTTTGCTTCCATAAAGAGCGGAAGAGTTGGATGAGGTCGATTTCATCAGGCGTTGCCGAAGCAAGGACTTGCGGAGGAGTTACTGCGTTCACTTGAGGTCCGTCTCGCTGAATGCGGCGACGCAGAGCGTGCGCCGAAGGCTATACCGCTAACGCACGAAAAAGTTCCGGCGCGCTGCGGGCCGCTATTCTGCCAGCCAGTTCACAAAAAACAAGTGACGCGCATCAACTTTAATTCACGTTGAGAGCGCCCATAGCATCGTGCCAGATGCTCGCCGACCTTCAGTTACGCAGCCAGGCAAGGCATTTAATACCCTGCCTGGCTCTTCGCAGAAGAAAGGATTACGGCAATCTACGACCCCGATGAGGCTTGCAGCTCGCGGCCGCGATTCGCAAGGCTGCGTACCAAAGCGGCGAATACGCCAAGCATGCCGCCAAGCACAAAGCCCAACGCCAGAATCAGCGCCTTCCTGGGTTTGATTGGCTTGGACGAATCCAGCGCTGGTTGATCCAGACGAACAAGCCGCAACCGATCAGTATCGAGCTTGATTCCCTTCAAGCGGGCGGCCTCTTCGCGCAACTCAGCGAGATTGGTCAGGTATAGGTCTTCACCCTCTCGCTCTCTGAGAATTTCCACTTCGCGATTGTTTTCTAGCATTGCGAGCTCGGATTGGATCTCGGCGATTCGAGGCTCCATGAAGTCATCCGACTTGCGACTCGCGAGGGCGTCACGCTCCGCGGATAGTGCTTCTGTTCCCATGAAATACAGCGGGGTTTCCCGACTGTTTACCTCCGTCCGAATAACTTGCGCGCCGCCTCTGGCCGAGTCGGACATTGCAGACGGACTTGTTGGCTTACGAATACTCAACGACTCGGCTATGGATATCGCCTCAGTCAACTCCTGAATTCGGTTGTTCCGTCGAGTTTTGAGTTCCTCACGCAGAGCAGCCAGTTCGTCCTGAAGCTGGGCCCGCTTCAGCGCGTCCTCTTCGAGCAGGGACGCAATCTTCGCCTCCTTGGACGCTTCGTAGTTTGCACGCTGCGCCTCGATGTTCATCTCAAGGCTGGCCAGACGATTGTTGACCAGGCTTTCCACATCCTCAGCGATTTCGCGGCGCTCCAGCTCCAACACATAAGCGACAAAGCCATTGACTACCGAAGCACCGGCGACACCCTCGGGGTAAGTCAGCCTCAGACCCACGAAGGCGCTGCGGTTCTCCGTACGCTTCGGGTCAGGGAACAGCATCTCAAACGCCTCTTCGTTGAACTCAGCGAATGCCTGCTCTGATTGCTCGCCCCGCTCGGTGAGATTCGGAAACAGCTCCTGATTGTTCATGAAGAATTCCAGGCGGTTGTCATAAGACGACAATCCGCCAGCCACGCGATTTATGGCCTCTTCCGGAGTGAGCTTGTAGATGCCCGTTTCATTGAGCTGGTCCAGATTGCTCTGCGGCACTGGACGGAGGTAGGTTCGAGCTTGAAAGTATGGCGTCGCCAAGAAGGCGTACAGGGCCGCTAGCAGCGTAACGAGAAGCGTGATGCTAACGACCAGAATCTTCTGCCGCCAAAGCGCACGGGACAGTTCGACCAAATCAATTTCATCGTTAGGTGAAGTGGGTTGCTGCACGATCATCCGAAGTCCTTGTTATGTGTGCTCTTCACTGCGGAGCAAGTGAACCGGATTTTGTACGTACGAACCGCAAAAAGTTCAGCCGAATGATGGCTTTTAACAACTATTTAGGCTGACGCCTCGTTGCTACACGGAGGCGCAAGCCTAGCCGCTCGTCAGTCCTCCTCATTCACCCGATCCCGCAACTCCTTCCCTGGCTTGAAATGCGGGACGAATTTTCCGTCAAGGCTGACGGATTGGCCGGTTTTGGGATTGCGGCCTACCCGGGGGGCGCGGTAGTGCAGGGAAAAGCTACCAAAGCCGCGGATCTCGATCCGGTCGCCAGTGGCCAGAGCCTGAGCCATTTGCTCAAGCATGGTCTTGATGGCCAGCTCGACATCCTTCGACGAAAGCAGCCCCTGCTGGGTGACGATTCGCTCGATCAACTCCGACTTGGTCATGGTTTTCCCTTCGTTTTCAAGCGGCTAGATCATTCGGGTTGCGGTCGTTTGTAGCATGTTGTTCAGAGTTTGAACAGCCCGAGCGGGATTGACGAGCAACGAGTGCTTCGTTTATCGGAGCACGACACGGAATGCAAAGGGACGGATGAGTAACCAGCCCTTGGCGTGATCGATGGAAAGCGAGAGCCGAGGTGAATCTTTCTTTTGGCAATAAAAAAGGCGGGCTAATAAGCCCGCCTTTCATTTATCTACCTACCGATCAATCCTCGCGATAGCGACGCAGCTTGAGCTGCTTGCCACCGACGCGGGTGTCCTTGAGTTTACCAAGCAAGCGCTCGAGACCGTCTTCCGGAAGCTCGACCAGGCTGAAGCTGTCGCGCACCTGGATGCGGCCGATGGCTTCGCGGGCTAGGCCGCCTTCGTTGAGGATGGCGCCGAGCAGATTGCGGGCAGCGATGCCGTCACGCGCTCCAAGCGGCGTACGGCAGCGGGCGCGGCCTTCGGCCAGCGGGACCGGAGCGCGACGCTCGCGATCACCACTACGCTCTGGACGATCCGAACGTTCGGTGCGCTCACGCGGGCTGCTGGTCGGAACCAACGGCTGCTCTCTTTCCACCTCGGCCAGGGTCAGAGCCTGACCATTGGTGGCCTTGCGCAACAGTGCAGCGGCCAGAGCACGAGGGCTGCAACCGATGTCGGCAACCAGCTTGTCGAGCAACTCGCCATGGGTGGCTTCGGCATCGGCAACCAGCGGCGCGAGGCTGTTAGTGAGTTTCTTGATGCGGGCGTCCAGCACCTGCTGCGCATTCGGCAGACGGGCTTCAGCGACCTTCTGGTTGGTCACGCGCTCGATAACCTGCAGCATGCGACGCTCACGCGGGGTGACCAGCAGCAGCGCACGGCCTTCACGACCGGCACGGCCGGTACGGCCGATGCGGTGTACGTAGGACTCCGGATCGTAGGGCATGTCCACGTTGAATACGTGGGTGATGCGCGCCACGTCGAGACCACGGGCGGCGACGTCGGTGGCGACGACGATGTCCAGGCGGCCATCCTTGAGCGATTCGATAACGCGCTCACGCTGGTTCTGGGCGATATCGCCGTTCAGCGCAGCGGCCTTGTAGCCCTTGGCTTCCAGCGCGGCGGCCAGATCCAGCGTGGCTTGCTTGGTGCGCACGAAGGCAATCAGGGCGTCGAAATCCTCGACTTCCAGCAGACGCAGCACAGCCTGGATCTTCTGATCGGCATGGACCATCAGGTGTGCCTGCTCGATACGAGCGACGGTCTGGGTCTTGGCAGCGATCTTGATGTGCTGCGGCTCACGCAGGTGCTTTTCGGCAATCGCGCGAATGGAGTGCGGCAGCGTAGCGGAGAACAGAACAGTCTGACGGCTCTCTGGCATCGCTTCGAAGATCACTTCGAGGTCGTCCATGAAGCCCAGCTTGAGCATCTCGTCCGCCTCGTCGAGTACCAGGAAGCGGATGGTCGACAGCAGGCCACTGTTGCGGCTCAGGTGGTCAACCAGACGGCCCGGGGTCGCAACGATGACCTGCGCGCCCTGGCGAATGGCCTTGAGCTGCGGGCCCATGGGTGCGCCACCGTAGACCGCGACGACGGTCAGGCCAGGCATCTGCTTGGAATAGGTTTCGAATGCAGTGGCGACCTGCAGGGCCAGTTCGCGAGTCGGCGCGAGGATCAGTGCCTGCACTTCCTTACGAGCGGGATCGATCTTGGACAGGATCGGCAGCGCAAAGGCCGCGGTCTTGCCGGTACCGGTCTGCGCCTGGCCGATCATGTCGTGACCGCCAAGGATCACCGGGATCGCCTGAGATTGAATAGGGGATGGTTCTTCGTAGCCGACTGCGCTGATGGCAGCCAGAACAGCGGAGTGAATACCGAGTGCGGCAAAGCCGCCGATTTCCTGGGTCATGGGTCTTGTCTCTGATGCTCCGCAAGACCCATTGTTCCGAAGCTGCGCATGCCGTGCAAAACCCGAAGGTCACCCTGGCAGCCTGGTCGGCGGGGTTGCGAAAACGTATGAATGATGAATCGTCAAGGATAGCCCGCTCGAAGCGGACAGCAGCCGAAGCAGTGCTTCGTGTGTTGCAGTACCTGAACGCAGGCTGGGTTTCAGCCGGCGCGTACTATACCGGATTAACGTGAAGCTGTGCGGGTATTTTGCGTGGCAGGCCGAGATCCCATCATGCTTTTTATGGCGAGCCTGCGAGCCATAGGCGCCGCGAAGGCGCCCTCGGCTCCCC